>Ga0307513_10005325_pt1 | contig 17018 bp, 18 predicted proteins | sample 15_EM_MG_FD_202174 | JGI IMG/M metagenome (GOLD analysis project Ga0307513, IMG submission 202174) | Populus trichocarpa ectomycorrhiza microbial communities from riparian zone in the Pacific Northwest, United States - 15_EM | ecosystem: Host-associated > Plants > Roots > Unclassified | place... | reverse complement strand
GGCAAAGCTTTCCAGGCGTCGTCGAAGGCCTGCTGTCGCGCATGTTTTTTGAGAAATCCCTGAATCCAGTCCATCATATGCTTGAAGAGTCCTAGATATATTGTATGGAGCATATCCGGCATGTGCACATCAGGCGTCGAAACTCTCACGAGTCCTTGAAAAAGGTTTTGCCCCCTGTTGATACCATGAGTTTCATTCGTGTAGCGAGCGTGAGCAGCGTCGTGGGTCTCGGAATCTAGGGACGGGTTTTCGCGTTCGTAGCGTTCGTATGTTGCGTAATCTCTAGCACAATGGTGGCCGGCTCGGCTTCCTAATTCTTCTGGAGGCAGCTCACATTTAGGACAGGTGTTGGATTTGATCCCGTGTAGGGTAACGTTTTCCATATGGTCCGCAATCCACCCTTACATTATCTGGAAGCATCTCCTGATCTTGGCTTCAGCAGAATCAATAGGGGCGCCCTCCCGCGCCGCATCCTTCAACGGCGCAAAAATGAGTTCGAATACGCCACGCAGTGTGTCGGCATTTATCAGTCTGTGGAGTTTGTCGGCCCTAGAGGACTTTCCGAGCTTGGGGGGAATGGGCAATAGCCCAAGAAGCTGAATCGCCATTGATCCCGGTCTGTTACCTATTGTCGACTGAAGATTTCCGATCGGCATATAAACCGGCCATGCTTTCTTCTCTCCGGAGAACTTGGTGAGATTCTTCTGATCTGACACCCCAATGATTGGAACCACAGTCGCCCCTTCCGCGAGTGTTTCCGGTGATCTATAAGTATGCTTTCACATAAAAGAGACTACGCGGCGGTACTTGGACGTCCCACCACCAGTCAGCCGTATGCATTGCTGCCTAAATTCTCTGTTCGCTCTGGTGGTATTCATGACCTGGCGCATAGACCAAATCATCACGATAGGCTATCCGGTGAAGAAGATATCTCACGCAGTCTAGGACGTTCCGATATAAGAATGGTAATGTTCTCTGACCGTCCTCCACATGTCCCTCCAACCATTGCAGATACGCGCTATACGGATCCAAGTGTCGGAGAAGATTCTCCAACGTATGCCTAGAGCTATCGCCGACGGATGTCCAGTTTCCAATACCATTCGAAAAGTAATCGTTAATCCGCCTCTTTGAGACTTTGCTCTCAATGAACCAAGATGCAAGTTTAGAACCTTGTACAGAAGCAAACGGAACCCATGGGTTCTCGCACAATTCCCTGCATTCTTCCTTATACTCTTTAACCTCTCCAATGGCTTCCCCGGCGCCCGGATAATCCTCCTGTTCCGCAGCGACTGGGCACGTGTTGTGCTCGAGTACTTCTGTTTCGGGTTCCCGCCTAAGCGTATCATCAGGTGCGTCACGCTCACTACCGGCTGTATCTCCGGCAGGATCTGATTCGTAGTCTGAATCAGAGTCTTCGATGGGTTCGTTGGCGTCCGATAGGTCGGTCCCCCCGTCGGTAAGGCCGTCCGCAGGTGGATTCCGTATGGTGGATGCCAGTACAATATCGAGATTTGCATGGGTACTTCACAAGTGTGTGTCGTTTGCGTCTGCACGTACGTATCCCTTGCGACAAAATGAACATTTGACCTGCATAATCGCATTCGGCGCCGCCGATTTCGCCAGTCCAGTGTGGGTGATAGTAGTCTGATGGTGTCCTCGTCTCGATGTTAATGGGTAGGGATGACAGGAGATGCTGGGCCTTGCGCTGTGCACACTGATCTATCACTAGCAGTCGAACAGGTTTAGCGTTGTGTGTCGCCACGTCACGTGGTATCAGCGGGTTATTATCTTGCGTTCACAGGAAACGACTGAAACACTAATGGACGCCCGAGGTGTGAGTTCTTGATGCATCTTAACTCTTGAAAACAATTCAAACAATTCATAATTCTTTCAAACCATCTTGAATGTCTGAGAGTTGTATATATAATGTGGGTTGATCACGACAGCAGCAAGTTCATACCAAGGATAATCCGACATCCACAACATCTACAACATCCACAACATCCTCTATATTCACAAGACTAGAATCTCCAAATAAACTATCAATATAAACAAGCGCTCAACGGACATGGTGCACAATATCAACATGCAGTACGTATTCATGAAAAATGCGGGGGTCCTTGCGCCGGGACAGACAGATCAACTCCCGCCTAGTTCGCTTCAAGGGGCAATCAGCATGCATCGCACAAACCCAGGCGGTTGAGCGATTAGCGATCATAAGCTAAACATGGGCTTCACACAAGTCCAGGCTCAAAAGAAAACCTACACAGAGTGGCGGAACTGTGCGAAGGATCAGATGATAGCAAGGGGCTTTGCGCAGGCAGGGCAAGCGGCCAAAAGTTTCCCTGACGCCGACTTCCTACCAATATGCACAGGCATGAGGACCTTGCGTCCTGCCTGCCATCTTATCGTCGCCGCAGGGGCAGCCAATGATATGCATTGTCCAGAGGATATCGAGGAGGCAGTCGTGGAACTTGTTAAGGACATTTGCCGCAAGTTGAATGACACAAACAATAAAGGCAAAATGGTAGTGCCAAATCCCGCAATCCCCCCTGTGCAGGTCGTCGTGCACGTATCATTACTACCGCCAGGGGCCCCAAATCAGTGGGGGGCTGCGACGACTATAGGGAACCCAGGTCAACTTCCTCCAAATCCTCTCCCAGCCCACGTCCGCCCAGGCGGACCCCTCGGACATGGTCCTCCGGGTGCGGCAGGTCCACCCGTACTGGCTGCACAAGTCAACGTCCCTGCTGCCGGACAACTCGGACAGGCTGCCCCGAATGCAGCTGGTCCAAACGTACCAGCTGCCCAAGCCAACGTTCCTGCGGCCGAACAACTCAGACAGGCTCCCCCAAGTGCCCCTGGTCCAAACGTACCGGCTGCACAGGTCAAGCTCGCTGCTGCTGGACAACTTGGATAGGCTCCTCCGGGTGTGGCTGGTCCAAACCTACAGGCTGCACACCTCAATGTCCCTGCTACCGGACAACTCGGACAGGGTCCCCCGGGTGATGTTCCTGCGGCCGGTCCGGCTCTACCTGTTCAACCTGGTAATGATCCTGCGCACCCACAAATCGTACGTGATTCAAGTTCACCAGATAATGACCCTGCGCCGGCGCAAATGTTACCTCATCCACCGCATAATGGCCCCACGGCAGTGCAAAACCAACCTGTTGCCTGGTGCTTTTGCCCGGTACCCAACCGTAGGCCCACTGGTTAGGGACTTCCTAAATCATCAGCCTGTTTCAGGTTTTTACTTACAGCCTTATGAGATACAGATTGGAGCGCTCTACTTGGGCGTCCGCGCGCCGTGCGTATCGTTTATGTCCTGCCGTCCCGACGTGGTGTGGCACTATCCCAGTTTGAAAGCAATAAGGTAAAGGTCGCCCCAAACTATAACTTACTCCATTGGCGTCCCCCTCATGTCACTGGGGTAGTGTTCGCCAAGTTGGATTCCTATGACATCCGTGGAATGTCAGCTATGATTTACAGCTCCGTACCTCAACACCGAATCCGCTACATACTTGGCGCTACAGGCGAAGGCTGTAGATGGTTGCGTAGGTGTCCTATGCAAGAGTGGGATAGCGTGGATTATGTCTTCATCGACCGCGATGAAACCGTAAGAGCTTGGCTCTGTTCCAATACCGTGCTCGACGACCCGCTGGATCTCATGGTGTACTGTTACCGTGTTCGGGGTTCAGAGCGGCAAGACACCCCGGCGCTGAGGAGAGTCGACTATCACAATCAAAATGACGTCCGAAACTGGGCCCATGATCCGGCACAATGTATAGGCCTGATGCATTCCCGAGAATTATTCGACGACAGACCTGCTGATCGGGAGGGTAGTCATACGGACGACGCGCGTGAGGATAATACCTCTTATTTATCCGCGTCGTCCTCGCGCCTCTCAGACTCTGCGCATGGAAGTGAGATCCTCTTTACAATATTGCCACGTCCGCCTGTAGCACACGCTAAATGGCCGGCGAATCGTATCCCTCTTCTTGCCAAATCGTTGAGCGTGCAGAATCGACAGCTACCAGTAAAGGTCCTCCATCGCCCGGCTCCAGGCGAAGATGACCCCATGCACGACATACCGTTCGATGAGGATTATCGCTTTGAGGATACGCCCGAAAAACGCCGCTTGAATTACATTAACAAGGAGTATCAGAAATCCGACGAGACGCAAAAACGTTGCGCTGGTTTCGACGCCGTGAGGACTGAGGACCCTAAGTCTAAGAGAGTGCGTACGGGTGCTGGTAAGGAGATCTTGACAGGAGAACTGATGGATTCGATGGCGCGCCGACTATCGGCGATGTCTACCTAGATGAGCCATGGATTAGTTTTCTGGACTGTCATTTCAAAGGGTCATTGATTGTTTCCTTTCCTTTTTTCCCTTTTATCATTGTGTGTGTAGCTCAAAGGGAGGTTTAGTCTGTTCTTTCTAGATCGTGTTCCCGTCCCGTATACTACGTGCAGAATGTGATGTTCCAGTAAACAGTCGACGTTTGTGCGCCAAGACTTGTGGCATTGCCGATGTGGCTCTTATCGCGGCTCAAACCCTTGTGTGATCGTCAGTGGGGGGGGATCATGCCGATTGACGACAAACCACATCGTACCCCATAGGGCTATCACAGAACGAACCTCACACACACAAACGCCTGGCGAAATTCCGACAGTCCGCCACGGCTACCGCGCCGCACATGTTGTTGTCTACGCGCAGTATAACAAGGCCACCTACCGCCTATCCTTCCCCTCAACACCATCCCTCTAGCTTTCACTTCCACACATCTTCTCCCCTCGGCCGTATATGAAATAGCTCCTTTGAGAAAAATGCATGCCTCGGGGCAAAGGCCAAAGTAAGGACTATCTCTTCATCAATTTAAGAGCGCATTACCTTAACGTTTCTGTTATTCCCAGACGCCAAACAATCCAGGCCCCGGGGGTTGACGCCACCAGCTCAAAACGCCGAAAAAGCCATCGTCGTACAGCTGCCATTGCCGGTGAGGCATCAAGGACTTAAGCAATCTTCTCTCTTTAGCATGATCACACATTCCAGAACGTCCAGATATGATCTAACTTTTTAACTTCAATAGTCGTTCATTGACGTCCGGTGCAAGACCACCCTTTGAGCCAGCAGTGGAGGATTCGAGGTGAGGGTCAAACATACTACCCATATGTCAGAAATTTGCGACCTAACCACAGCTGGAATCAGGGGGCGCTATGGGGAGATATCCTACGCTAAAAGCTGGTGTGGGTTCTTCAATGCTCGCGAGCCTACAGCTGCGTACAAGGGATGGCGCGAACAAGTCAAAGCATACATCACGGTGCTCGGGTGGAACGCTACGAGTCTGACTGGCACCCAAATGGACTCGGTAGTTAGTTTAGCACGCTCCCTCACGCCTGTCAAAGGCCGAATTTGTTTAGTCAAAACAAACAACCGCCCCGCAGACGTCGATGAAGTCGACCGTCAAATAAGAGTGTTGGTTAGGGACACAGCCAAGAAGCTTCAGGCGACGAACAATCGTCTCCATGCGGAACGGGCAGAGAATCCAATAGATGCACAAGTCTGTGATGTTCAGAGTAAGTGTTCGCCCCCATGTACATTATGGGATTCTACGACTAGTACTCACAGTTTTTCAAGTGGCCCAATATGATTGGGCCTCTACGGACTGCCAAAGGCCGATCCGGACCCACATTATTCGACGAACAGGCGCAACGAAAGCCGGGCACCCCTTCCTGCACTACCCCTTGTATGTGGAACACTCAGGCGGAGGGATTGCGTGGGGAGTCTTAGCATCGCCGAACTTGCAATCCCTACTCGGCTTGCTCAAGCAACAATATGTGGAGGACCCTATCCAATATCCCCGATATCTGTTCGGGGCAACTGGGCAAGGAGCCAGCGCGTTACGCTGGCGACCGTCGGACCCCCTCCCCCTCTCGGAGCTCATATTTTTATATACAGACGATGACATCCGGGTCAGGCTGCTCGCTAACCCTGGCAAAGATCCTCTTGATCTCCGGTGCTGGAGTCAGGCCAGGATCAGGGACAGGGCCAGGAGGAAACCCCGGCGCCAGCCTCCGGTGGACATCCATTTTTCATTCGTAAGGCCTGAGACCGGTGGGGGCAGTGGGATGACATCGGAGCCCGGGACGACGACGACGACGGCGACGAGAGTCTCAACTACGGCAGCGGCAGCCATGACGAAGCCAATGTCGATCACAGTCACCACGACGATGATCGGGTGCCCCTGGGACAGGTTCACACTCCTGATCGCCGTGGTAGAGACTTTATTCAAGGTGAGGAAGTAAGTTTTCTTTTATTTTCATTCAACATCTTATCTAATCATATATCTAGGACGACAACGGGGACAGCGGTGAATCGGAGCGTGGGAACACCTCAGGGAGCGATTATTCTCCCGTCGGATATCCACCAGGCAGACGTACCGGGGATTCACGACACCGGGTTTCAGACACTGGGCCATCTGAGAAGGATCGGGCTAGAGTCCTCAGGGCTATTGTTCAAAAGCATCCCTGGCTTGCAAAACTCTTGAAGACTCCCGAACAAGAGGCTGTGGCGCCCCGACCAGGATCGGCAGATGTGGCGCGCCGGACTAGAGAGCATTGTGGCCCAGGGCGTAGGCACGCCGGCACTGTAGACACACCTGCTGCCGAATTAGAACCACGAGAAGATCGCAATATTCATCGGGCCAAGTCCCCCACCCCTGCCCCTGAGACATTTACTCGAGCAGAGTCTACCCCCCCTCCTCCGACCCGTTCTCACTCAGCCACCACTTCTCCTGCGCCTACGCCGAGCGTTCCTCATGATACCATACACCCCCACCCACCCCAGCCAATTGCAGCAGGGGGATCTCGGGATACCCGCTCCCCAAATGCCACAAATACGGCCCACGCGCCCTGCCCCAAACCACACAATAAACATGAACCCCCGACGCCCACTCCCCCCCGACGTGGGCGGGGCTGTCGAGGGCGTCACCGAACATGAACTTGAACCTTCTTGCCACTTCCAGATTATTGTTCTCACGCCACCCCAAAAATTCCAGATTACATCTACACGCTTCCAAGACGTCCCGTATTCTCTTACCTTTTCGTGTCAGCTACACACTTCCTAGACGTCTCATATTCTTTACATTTTCGTGTTCCGATCCCCTTTATAATAGTCATCAATTTCTTGTACCCCCTTACTTTGGCGTCTGGTATTCGCTACTTTTAGAATCTCGTTGCCAGTTACTGTATTTGTGCACATCGCGTTAGTAGACATGATCCGCCTGCATCAGATTATTCACCAGGTTGTATTCCTTGCATACAGATTTCAGGGTGCTGAGTGGTGCTGATTCGCTGTTCGGAGATGAGAGGAGATACTCCTAATCCTCTTTGGGCGTGGTGCGTGTTTTCCGTGCAACCTCGTTGTCAATCAATGGTGATTGCAGCTAGCTTTCGCCCAGCCGGCGACATTGGCGCCACTATCATTTCGCTTATTCTTTCCGACGCCCGACACCTGCGTGTGGGGTCCTATGGATTTCAGCTCCCCAGCCCAACTTGAACTTTCACGATCCCAAAGACCTATTTCGTAGGGATAATCTCGACCTTCGGACTCTGCGTTGCTTGTTGTTCTCCCGACGACAGTATGATGTGTACTATGAATCTGACGATTGTCCGTGTAGCGGGCGCCGCCTCGAGGGCAATCATTCCAATAAAGATCGCAGGCAATTCTTTCACTCTCATACCGAGTGATAGTCTGTGTATAGTTATGTCCGGTCCGGCGTGAACCACAAGGTTGTTTTCCTCTCAATCAGTTTTCAAGGAGCTAAGTGGACCAGATTCGCCGTTTGGAGATGTGAGTAGATCCTCCTGATCATCCTCTTTTGGCGTGGTGTGTTTCCCGGGCAACCTCTTCGTCAGCCCATGCTGCTAGTAGCTAGCTTTCGCCCAGCGACATTGACGCCCCCATGGTTTCGCCTTTTTTTCTGACGCGCGACCCCCGTGTGTGGGGTCGTATGGAGGTCTTGAATTTCAGCTCACAAGCCCAACTTGAGGCTTCTGGATCTCAAACCCCTATTTTGTAGGGAAATCTCCTGCATCGGACGTCCCGTCTAACTCTCCTGACGACAGTATGATGTGCCCTACCAATGTTGCGATTGTCTGCGTCGCTGGTGCGGCCACGATAGCATAATTCCAATACCGATCTTGGGCAATTCTTTCACTGTCATACCGAGGGTTAGTCTGTGCATAGTTATATCCGGTCTGGCGTCAACCCCCTGGGTCAGATTATTCAAAAGGCAGTACTGTATTCCTTGAATACAGTTTCCGTTGGTGGTGATGATGCGACACTAGGAGATGAGAGTAGATCCTAATCCTCTTTTGGCGTAGTGAGTGTCTTGCGAACAGCCCTCGTCGCTAACCGCTACTGCTTGCAGCTAGATTTTGCATGTCCGGCAATGTTAGCGACACCTTCATTATGTCTATTATTTCTCACGATAGCCCTTTGGGTCCTAAGTCCTGAACCGTGGATATGGTATTGAAAGTTTAAACCCCTTTGTGTAGGCATATCCCTCCCTTGCATACCGAGTGATAGTAAGTGAGCCTACCACACCCCTAAATCCTAGCCTACAAGTATCAGACCTAATGCGTCCACTTCGACGAAAGGAAAATACTCACTCCTCGCTTCCACCAAACTCGAAACATCCAATTATCAGATTGACTCCAATCTTTACCAACGTTCACTACCCGTCCTATATCCTACATGCATCCAAATTCGAGCAGTCAACCAGCACCCCGGGTAGGCAAGCTTGACAGGCGCAGGCGCACCTTTATACCCGACTCCAGGGGCTCGAGTCAGCCAACTCCACGAGTGGGGAATCTGAGCCAGCCAAGGCGCAACGTCATATCCGACTCCATGGGATCGAATCAGCCAACTTCACGAGGGGGCAATATGAACGGGCGTGGACGCGACGTCGTACCAGCGGATAGCCTGTCCAGATCGGTAACACAACAGACCGAATCCGGCAGCTCCAATAGTGCTGAATCGTCGGGTCGTAATTCTTCCCCACCATCCATCGCGAGAGGGCTTCTAGCACGACCGGCCAAGCACCTCCGGAGTAGCACAATTCAGACCACAGCATATACTGAACCTGAGATGGAGGCTGACGGACAAGGGCATATGGAACCCGTCCGCCTCAGCGATGATAGCAGCGATCAGTATCAGATGTCACATGCCGGGCACGAAACTGAACCGGACACTGAACCTGAAGAAGGGAACCTCGGTGGTACGGATGAGACAACACCTGCACGTCGTCGTGCGCCACGATTCGTAGAGACACACGGAAACCAGCGCCCAGGGACGGTGCGAATTTCGACCAACTCTGGTTCACAGGAGGCAGCAATTGTCCTACAGACGCCCGCGGCCCGTGTGCCCATAACCCCCGGTAGGCCCTTGTCTCCGGCGACATTCCCATCATCAAGCGTAGCACGGTATTCGTCCCCACTTGGCGCCCGTAGCACAACAACGTCTGGTATTAGGAGCTCGAGTCCACCAGGCCCACCCAGTACAAGAGGAACTGTGTCTGTCCTGCATGTAATTAATTCACGGCGAAACACAGTGAGAGGCGTGGAGGGGGAAATACTAGGCGGAGCAAAGGATCTGATGCTTCAGTAGACCCTTAATGTTAACCCACTCCCGAACCCGGTTGCTTTGACGTCTAACGTGCATAGTGTTTGGAGTCGCGCGCAAGATGACATTGCCGATACCGGAAATATTGAACCGTTGTTGAAGAGTATAGACATTGTAAGTCAGAGGTCACAACCATACAGGGTGCTGCACTAACTACGAAAGATACGTCAAAAACACTCTGGCGTGCGGGCGCAGTTCGTCCATTATATAAAAAATCAGGGACGGGAATTATACGGACTACCGGGCGACCCCACTGCCATCGCTCGTAGAGTCGAATACCTTCTCGAGGATGACAGGTTGATGTGCCCCTCAAATGGGTATGAGGTGTGTATCCGCCCTTCGCCCGTCGCCCAACCAGGACTTCGAATCACGACTGACTATGACATGGATGCAGCCTATATCATGCCGGGTCCTCGCGCCTCAGATTGCCGACGCTATCTATCGTAAGTATTTCAATGGCAAGAGAAAGCCTGGGATGCTAGACCCGGAATTCATCAATCGTGTCAATGGTACGATAGTGCGTCTCACTTGTGCAATCCTGTGCCATCAATTACGCGCATATCGACTTGGCGTGCATCAGGATCCTCCGGACTTCAAACCTGACGCTGTTGGAGGTAGGAGACCCTCAATGTCCCCCCCATCCTTGGTTTTTGTTCTGATCACTCACCAATCTGGCAAGACCTTTTCTTACCGCAGAAGAACACCTGGCAGGCAGTACTACAGCCAACGCAGCAACTCATGCTCAGGAATCTGCGTGAGACGATCACAGACAGGATCCTGCAAAATCATCGTATGATGCAGAAAGGTTGTGAAGGCTTTGCTGAGAATCATGACGCAGTTCATGCCGAACTGGAGCATCAGCTATCCTGGCGTCAGCTATCCAGCCGAAATGCAAGACGACCTGCTGTGCCCCAACGGACACCGCTCGACAACCTCGCCGGGGGTTTAGAGCACTACCGGCAGAGTCAAGATGCATTCGAGGGAGCGAACTGTTGTTTGACTACAACCAGGCGTCGTTCGCCCAGGTGCTTCAGATGCTAGATTCAGATCCGGTGAGCCTTGGTAACTCACTGGAGCTGACGCTGGGACTAGTGCAAGAGGGGCCAGCGATCCCGGGTATCGCCAGTCGGCTATCATTGAGCCTGAACGACTCGCAGGAAAGTGACGCAGGCGTGGGAGACAATTGCTTTTTGTAGACCTGGCGATGTGTGAACCGTTGAGAGTATGCAAGTGAGCCATCACGATGCCGTCGCGACGAACATGTGAGCTATTTGGAAGGCATTGGGAGCGTATAGCCAGACATGGCAATTGATGCAGAGGGGGTTCAAACGCTGTGTAGCATCCGGAAGACTAAGGATCCAGCTAGTCTTCCGGATGCTAGAGTGGAGTTGGATTCCGCCATGACGAGGGAGGAACAGGAAGGAGATCGTCGGGATTTCGGGAGAGCTATGGGTCTGAGGGCATCTGCAGGCATGCGCTTGGTGGTGGACATCGTCGGGATGTCGAGGACGCAGGGGCAGATAGGGAATGGCGTCTGGACGTGACGTCAGGCCGACGTCGCGGCCAGAGTAACGGTTAAGGTTCTGAGCGTCCTGAGCGTCTGATGCACGGGACGCTCAGCACGCATATAATAATTTTTGGTGATGGAGGGAGGGAGCCAGAGCTGTGGGAGGGAGCCAGAGTGGGGGGAGAAAGCCGGAGAGGGGGGAGGGAGCTTGACTGGGGGGAGGGAGCCGGAGTGGGGGGAGAGTGTCTGCCAGTGAGTGGTAAGAGGGGGCCCGGAGTAGTAGGACAAAGAGCCAGAGTAGGGAGAGGTTGTACAAGAGAGCACAGGGGCCTGGGTGCGGGGAAGGATCTGAAGCAGTAAGGAAAAGCTACAGTAGTTAGTGGCAGCCAGAAAGGTAAGAGGTAGCGGGAGAGCTGAACGGCAGCCGGAGTGGTGAGGGGTACCCTAAGGGCCTCCTGGGCAAAAATGGGACCGTTCTGTGGGATAACTGTTTCTGCTGTGAAAATTTGCTTTCTTCCGAGTCTGTTTTGAAAAGGAAGGAAAAAGGACGATTTGTATTGGGGAACACAACAGAACTGTTGTATCCAAACAGGCTCTAAGTGGTGGAAGAGAGGGGCCGGGCTGGTGGGGAAGAGCCGTAGTGGTGAGGGGTAGCCAGAGGGGAGAAAGGCAGCCGGAGTGCTGAGGAGGAGGTAGAAATGTGAGAAAGAACTGGACTCATGAGGGGGAGCCCGAAATGGAAGAAGCAGACAGAGTATTGAGGGGTGGTTGGAGTAGGGAGGGAGGTAGATTTTGTAGGTGTGGGGGGAGGAGAGGTGCTAGGCGGTTTCACAGTGAAAAAGACAAGCGAAATTTTTCCTTCTGAGGAAAGTTTTTTCTTCTTACAACCCTGGTCAACGGTCAAATATTTTGTTGTGGCCTAGTTACTTTTACCCTAAAATATTCAAAAAGTAGTCCACGTATTAACCAAAAAACACAGGATTTTTGTTATGCCAAACACTAGTATTTTGTAAAATACTCGGTATTTTTATTGAGAAAAATCCTCTGTTTTTAGGAAAAACTGCGTTTATTTTTCCGGTGGCGTGCCAAACAGGGCCTAAGGCATTTTTGTGCTATAAAAGTGACATGACAAACTGGGCGTAAATATAAACTTCAGATTCATTTGCCGCTATTTCCAATCAAAGCTCTTATGACAAATCTGAGGTACAGTTTGACAACCATATGAAGGGGCCTTGTCAGTAATTCCCCCTAATCATCTCTATCTTTATCAGAATAACTCAACCTCGAATCACTCACTAAAAATTATGAATTGTGGGCACCATGCTCGAACCCATAGTTTTGAGGGATCGGTGAAAGACAGGACTAGACTAGCTAGTTCAGTCAAAAGCCCGGTCTTGTTTAATTGTGGAAATTAGACCCACCGGGCACACTCAGGATTATCGGTCCGCCCATGCCCATCAAGCAACTATCTATGCACTACCCTTTGACATATTAAGGTCCCATTTACTGATCCGTCGCCTTGCGAGATTTTGGTGGGGAAACTAGACATTGACATCTCAACTAGTATCATATTCCGATCGATGTGGCAAAAGCTTTTGCCCAGGTTTCAATGCTTGAATATTCTGGGTGTTAGATGGTCAAAACGGGATCCGGCTCAAGGGGTGGTATTGCAGCCACCCTCTAGTGTCACCACAGAAATGCCCCCAACCTTCCATGCCTGCAATAACAGGAGTAGCTATCAATAAGCTTTCTTTTCCTTGCACAATCAGTAATTCCTTTTCTCATAATTTAGGGCAAGTTTCATAACACAATTCTCATTGTTGGATTTTAAGAGACAATTGTTGGTCAATCCAATATTTCAGTTGTTGAGTACGTTAGAATTCAAAGCTACCTAGTTGCACACTTTACATTTGTGGATCACCCTTTTCACACTACTACACACTGTATTAGGTAAACAGACACCTATTAATTTTCCCTACCACTCTTTGACCGTTTAAGTTCCCTTGACGGTTGGCACAGTCTCCGGTTGCTGGATGGCCATCTATTCGTAACCAGGCCCTAAATTCAAATAAAGCTTTTCTTTCTTAAACTTATTGCTCCTATTAATTATATAGTGGAGATAGTGCCTCGCTTAGATTAGAGGTGGGGAGGAGTGAGTATGGAACTTTTTTCAGTGCACTAAGTGAATAATATTCATAAAAATAGGCTAAGATAGGTAGAGAGTCTTGTGGTTCTTATTCCTTCTGTGCTGCCAGCAGCGTCCTATATATATACACAAAACTCCATCGTTCCGAATAGTCCGACCAGTCAAGTCCCAGGGCCAGGACCTCTTGGTCAGTCTGAATGGGAATCCACGACTAGACCTGACCAATTTACTTAATCCGGGCTGGTCTGGATTGGTCCCAGACCAGTCTAGATAAGGTGAATACGTATGCAGGAGGAATGACATCCGGGGCCAAGGCACCGGAAATTAATGACATTCTTATACAAATAACATTAGAGAAAGTATTCTGCCTGGTTGTATTAATGCTACTGATAATAGCATGGATTATTTCTCATGATAGGGTGCACAAGTAGATTCCGGAGAAGACTTCCATGCAAAGGAAGTAAATATTTTGCCTCAATACAATAAATGGTCTGACTATATAATAATACATGTAACCAATCACGACGCCCACCTTTCTCATCCGCTCCACCTCCAGCGAATGAAATCTCAACACCATGAGAAATCATCGTGAGAGTGTCCACCGCCGCTGCTTTCTCTTGATGGCTTCTGCCTAGGAGTAGTACGCACTCATCTCTCCCTTTCCTCTCGCTGGGGTCTCTGGCCTCCCGTCCCACGGGGTTCTCGATTCTGTCTTCGTTTAAACACGCTTGCGTTGATGTTTCTCCCCCTTACCCCGCACTTCGCGACGCGTCTCGCTTAGCGATTTGCACGGTCGGCAACCCTCTTCCCATCGTCAACACAAGGTCACTAGCTTCGGGCTATCGGTGAAGTAGTTGCCCTGGTGGCCCTGCTCTCTGGTATTGCACTCTTTGCTGAGTTGGTCGGTCGGTACGGTCGGCATTCGAAAAATCGTGACCTTGTCTCCGTCCTCCGTGTTCGTACTTCTTGGTTACTGGCGAGCCTTCCCTCTCCCGCTTCCCACGTGTCAGATCCGCTTGCACCGTACTGCTACACACTCTCTGGCTGGCACCCTTACTGCCTCATTTGGCTGGCACCCTACTGCCCCTTCCCCGTAGCTGGCACCTTCACTGCCGAGTGGCTCTCCTCGCCGGGTGGCTCCCCTCGACTTCTTCACCCGCTATGCTATTTACTCTACGGTCGCAACTCGTGATGGTTACGGTATCCCTTAATATAGCACTACCTCCTTGGATGTTCCTAAAGTCTGTCGCGCTGCCGATTACCGGGCTCCCTCCCGTGTCAACGCCTTGCCCCTAAGCCGATAGGTGTGGGGAAATTCCATTAGGCATCAGGCTACAGTAGTTTTATCCCTCCGCTCCGTCGGGACTTGGTCCCGTAAGAATCTTTTCTTTTGTTTTGGGGAGCCTGCTGAAGGGTTTCTTTGCTCCTGCACGTCTTTATGTTGGTTTTCTTCTTGGTTATTCTTTCCTATGCTTTGCTCCCCATTAGTTTAGGCGGGTGGCTGGTGTGCGGTTAGGCCCATACCATAGGGTCTTGGGGGTACGGCGTGGTTTCCTTGTTTGATTGCTTTCCTACGGGCCGCGGGTATTTGTTTTTCCCATGACGAGGTGAAGCGGGTCGTTGGATTGTTTTACGGTTTTGTTTTGGCCATAGCTAGCGCTCCATGCTATTTCTTGTACCTTAACAACGAATATATGATATAAAAAAAGAAAAAAAAAAAAAAGAAAGAAAAAAAAACCAATCACGACCCCCCACCCCCAGATTCTCCATTCAGCCAAATACAGGAATTATTAAATAGGCGATACAGAGAAAAAATAAAAATAAAAATATGATATGAATAAAGTAAGCTTGTTCCAGGCAGCAACATTCACTATATATGTCCCGTTACAACAAATCATCTTCAACAATATAATCAGGTTCAGGGAAAGTATTAAATCTATAGAAGTTAGATAGTAAAACACCTTCCTTTGCCCAAGACTTCAGGCACTTGAGGGCTTCTAAGGCCTCGCATTTGAGGCGGTTTCTGGTGTCTCTCAAAACATGCTTTGAGCTAGAGAATAACCACTCGGGGTCAGCGGACATGGCAGGGATTGAGAATATATCGAGAGCCATTCGCACTAAAGGGTTGGTAGATTTTACACCATTTACCCAGTATTGAAAGGGGGAGTCAATATTGGGCTCCGGGAGTGATTGAATATATCTGGTATAAGCATCATCTGGAATTGATTGAGGAGTTAGTAGACTAATAATTCTTAAACCCAGCAGGATGATAGGAAAATACATACCCGGAGTGATTCGACGGCGTTTAGCCTGCCGCTGGCGATAATGTTCCTCCGCGAGATCAATAATACTTACCCTTCGTCCTATAGTATCTATTCCACCTATACCAGAGTCCCCTACCGCACAATTCAATCCTGATTCTTTGTAATCTTCACTCCATAGTTGTTGCACCATCTCCTGAGCCACCTCTACTTCCCGATGAGTCCAGTCAACCTGCTCAATTCCTAGCTCAAAGTAATCCCACTTCTGTCGTAGATCCAGGACCACAGCTGCAAGGCAAGTTGGAATTTGGCGGATCTTTGGGCTGTAGCACTGTAGTTTGGAAAAACCTCAATGTGCTGCTTGGGCCAGATGCGCTTCCGCAGGGTATTTGGCTATTACATCTCTAACAATCATGTTAGCTTGATTTGCTAGGTAATTACAGATACTAATAGGAATCACAGATGATATTGAATCTACTTTCATGAAAGTGAAATTTGATGTGGAGATAAGAACATACCTGTAGACACCAGAGAGGTAATCAATTTCGGGGATAACTTCCCACCAGTTTGGGGTCTTGCTTTCTAAGTGCAAAGTCGACCGTAAGAAGGGCTGTAAGATTCCCACAGCGGATTCTACTTCAATCCAATCCGACTCTGATAAGCTGTCCTGAGCTAGATCCACGTTATTCAAACAAAAGAAATTTACTGCCTCTTTGTTCCGCAATAAACTCTGGATCATGGAAAGTCCAGAATTCCATCGTGTGTAACAATCCTATTGTTAAGTAGTTATGCAACAGGCAACGATAGTTGTTTCCTAAGTGAGCAATTCCCCTTAGTTTCTTGTAGGACGTATGGAAGTACTATCTCTTCAGATAGTACGGAACTGGCTTGCTTGTCCTGAGTGATCCGTCGGAGGATACTATCTTGTCAGATAGTAAGATGAGTGGATTGTCGTGCTTGATAGAACTATCACAATAGTCCTATGTTCGAGCGGCCCGTCGAGACTATCACAATAGTCTCCGGGTTCTTAGGGCGTAGGTTTTGGTATAGGAGAAGTATATAGAAAGTAAAACGTAATTGTATTGCAATATCTTAAGTATAGAAAAGTACTTAGATGGTTGCGTGAAGATCCTATCTCTTGGTCGGAACCAAGTGCCTTATATAGGCATCTTCTCACAACCCTAACCTTGATGACTTATCACCTCGCGCTACATAAACCTCTATGACTCATAGTGAGTCATAGCGCGAAATCCATCAATAACTCATAAACCAAGTCATGTGCTCAAAGGAGTCACACGCGCGAAACTCATGACTCATAATGTGAGTCATGTGCGAAAGTCATTACATCATATGACGTCACAATCGTGAGTCATGAAACCATCAACCAATCATAACATAACAATAAATCACAAGTGCATA
>Ga0307513_10005322_pt1 | contig 17020 bp, 11 predicted proteins | sample 15_EM_MG_FD_202174 | JGI IMG/M metagenome (GOLD analysis project Ga0307513, IMG submission 202174) | Populus trichocarpa ectomycorrhiza microbial communities from riparian zone in the Pacific Northwest, United States - 15_EM | ecosystem: Host-associated > Plants > Roots > Unclassified | place... | reverse complement strand
AAAAAAAAAAAAAAAGGAGAAGACGCAGGGACTAGTGTCTTTACACCGAAAAAGAAGAAGCATTGCAGCGGCCGCCACCGAGCTTCCCAGCCACCGCCTCCACCACTGTAAGCCACCACAAACGACATCAAACACGCTCCTTCACTCCAGGTAATCTTACAACGGGTCAATTTTTGTTTTCAAAATACATTACAATCAAGGGACTGTATATTTTGGATAACGTGTGTTGGGTTTTTGAGCAAAAAGCTTGATTTTCAAAAGATCTTTTCAAAAAAGACATCTCTGATTTCATTTGAACAAACTAGACTTTGAATAGACATGATCTTTAAAATGTGAGAGTTGATTCCAGAACATCGATTGAGTCTGCAAAATTCTTGACAGAAATGACATTGACACTTCTCGACACTCCTTGAAAAGATGAGCAGCCGGGGGCAATATAGTAGACCCTGAGAAGGAAAAACAAGTAGTATTCAGATCAGTTAGGGGACAATGAAAGATTATTAAATAATGAATCAGTGAACTGAGGACAATGTGGTTCAAAGACAGATAATCAATGAACGAGTACATTCAGATCACACTGGGGGCAATATTATTCGAAGACAATCATGATCCAAGTGATCTCTAGAAGCAATTGAGAGTAAAGATATACCTGAAGGACATTTTCATATCGTCATCCTTTGAAACATGGCTATCGACCGATGAGGATACACGAATGAATATAATTGAATGGGGAAAAGATGCACACCACCAAGACTGACTGTAGGACCATCTATTTTGAAACCTAAAGACGCACTTCACCACATGAGTATGGGTGATAAAAGCAACATCATTGACGAGGCCGAGACATTTATTTTCACAATCTGATTAAATGAGCTGAGACGATCTATTAAGAAGAACACTAAGCATACAACCATGAGCCTTTTACTGCAAGTTGTGAGATGCATATCGAGACGACTGGATAGTTTCCAAGAAGACTAATGATAACATATACTTGAAGAGTATTGTTTCAACTGGAGACAAGTTCATGACTAATTGACAATCTAGGATGAGGTCAACAATAGAAAACCTCTTGATGAGTGTTGGCACGATGTGCACAATTAATGAGAGAATAATTTCTTAGGAGAATCCAGAAGATGAATGGTTGGCTAAGCTCATTCATGATGAATCAAGCAACACCAAACTTGGGGGGCACGGTCATGCTTGGTAAGCAACGAGAGCAGTAATCATCGCGGACAGCCTACGATAGACACTACATTTAAAATTAAATGGATGGCTGGCACACGAATGAGACGGCACAGAAAAACAAGGAAGGCTTCGAATAGCAAACAAAGGAGCGTCAAAGAGGGGGGGACCTATATTTCAAACCAAGTAAGGATGCATGCATATTATCTAATCTCCAAACATTGCATCAAACATTTTTTGATTTATTCCAAGAAAGATCCTCAATGAATTCTAACGAGATTGTGGACAAAGAAAAGAATCATTGAGTTGATGATAGCAAAAAAATCATGGTTTTGACACTAGAATGGGAAGAAGATGAGATAAGCCCTATAATTAGGAAAATCTCAAAAAAAAAATGAAAAGATTAACCCTGCCATCAGTAAAAGTCTTCAGGTCAACCTTGTAATCAGGAAGTACTGAATTTTCAAACCCTGCGATCGAGAATTATTAGGTCAACCCTGCAATCAGGAAGCCCTAAATTTTCAAACCCCGCGATCGGGAGTTACCAAGACAACCTTGCCACTAGGAATCGTTGCAATCAAGAAGAAAAGTGAGAAGAACCCTACTATTAGGAAATTCTCAAAGAAAAAAATGAGAAGAAAAGAAAAGCATGTCATCAGGAAAGAAAGTTCAAGCGTTGTCATCAGGAAGAATAAGAAAAGCATGCCCTCAAAGAAATGAGAAGAACAACCCTGTCATCAAGAAGAGTCTTCAGTTAACCCCACAATCGAGAATTATTAGGTCAAATCCTACAATCAAAAAGTACCAAGTTTTCCAACCCTGTCATCAGGAAAATCCAGTTAATTTCAGCCACCAAGAAGGATAGATGTCAACCTTTTAATTAGAAAAAACCGAGGTCAATCCTATAAAATCACAAAAAAAGAAGGCATCATGTGAAAAGCTTGATCAAACTTTATCATAAAAAAAAAGTGAGAACCCTACCATTAGGAAATTCTTAAAAAGAGGAAAGAAGCAAGTTCAAACCCTACTAACATGAAGACCACACATGACTTTGGTTCTGGTTAAAGGGGATCGCCAGAAGGGATCTCAGGTTAGCCCAACTATAAACAGACTTTGGTTCTAGTTAAAAGGGATCGCCAGAAGGGATCTTAGGTTAGCCCAACCACAAACAGACTTTGGTTCTAGTTAAAGGGGATCATCAGAAGGGATCTCAGTTTAACCCAACCACATACATAACTTTGGTTGTGGTTAAAGGGGATCGCTAGAAGAGATCTCAGGTTAGCCCAACTATAAACAGACTTTGGTTCTAGTTAAAGGGGATCGCTAGAAGGGATCTTGGTTTAGCCCAACCACAAACAGACTTTGGTTCTGGTTAAAGGGGATCGCTAGAAGGATTTCAGGTTAGCCCAACCACAAAAAAACTTTAGTTCTGGTTAAAGGGGATCGCCAGAAGGAATCTCAGGTTAGCCTAACCGCACATAGAATTTAGCTTTGGTTAAAGGGAATCATCGGATGAGATTTCAGGTTGACCGAGCTACACAAACTTTAGTTCGGGTTAAAAGAAATCGCTAGATGAGATTTTAGGTTAACCCTAACAAAGACAAAATGCAGAGGATCGCCAGATCGGGATCTCAAGATAACCAAGTTGCACCTAGGTTTGATTGTTATTTCCAGTTGAAGGGGATTGCTGTAAAAACAGAGTTTCAGATCAACCAAGTTTTGATAAGATTAATTTTGGAAGATTAGTTTTGTTTATCTTTACAAAACTTGCTATGCAAAGTCTTTGCTCCGTAAGTATTGTAAAGAGAGGGCATCTGTTGTAACCCATTTTTAGGTCCCCGCACAAAAAGAAGAAAATACAATATATATATATATATATATTCGGAAGAAAAACAAAAAAAAAGAAAATAATAATAATAATAATAATAATAATAATAATAATAGGCAGTGACGAGAGGATGCCAAAGTGGCTAGAAAATGACTAAAAAATTGGTTGAGGAGATTTAAAAATACAAGAGTTGAAATTTGATAGTATATCATTGACTGATAAGAGTCTGAATGACAAAAAAAATTCAATTTGAGGAAGAAATGTCCAAAATCAAATGTTTATTGGACTCAATTAAATGTAGTAAAGGTTTAATTGAGTTTATGAAGAGTTTGATTGCAAGAAAAATGGATTTTGAAGTCAATTTGGGCTTTAATTAAAAGAAATTAAAGTTTTAGGGTCAAATTATAATTTTTAAGAGTTAATTTGGTCAAATCTTGAAGTTTGATGGCCAATTAAGGACTTAATTGAAGAAATCAAAAACCAAGGACCAAACTGGAAAAGACGTGTAATTGGAAAGACTGAAATTGAACAAATCAGGGACTAAATTGAAGAAATTGAAAGTTCATTGATCAATTGAGGGTCCAATTAATAAATTTAAGACCAATGACCAATTTGAAAAAATACGGCCAACTTTAGGGTCGACGATTGAATTTGATAAGGATGCAATTGAATTGATTTGAAAATCAAAATTGCAATTGAGGATTTGATTGAACAAATCATAAATTAAGGACTGATTTGGTTTTTGACATGTTTTTGGTGCCATTTTCTTTTAAATGAAACGGCGCGTTTTGGGTAAAACGACGTCGTTTCATCCACGGTTTCAATAAAAAAAAGCCTTAAATGGTGCCGTTTTGAACGGCACTGTGGGTCTTCTTCTTCCCCTCTTTTTCTTCCCTGGACACACAAGGCAAGGGAAGAAGAAGCTTTTGTTCCCCTACTTTTCTCTTATCCCTCTTTCTCTGAAAGCCCCAAAAAGATGCCAACAAAGACCCCCCCACTTGCCTAAGCTCTAACTCATGGCCTACCACGGGGTGAAAAATAGAAGGGACGTGCCCCTCAAGCGGTTCTGGGGCGGCTGCACAGTGGCTGCCCCGTTCACTCTACCCCTGTGCCATGACTGGACAGGGGTAGCAGGCCTCTCTCCCTATGTTTTTTGCCTATAAATACAGGGGAAGAGAGAGCAGAAGAGGAGGACAGCAAAAGGAGGAGAAGAAGAAAAAAAGAAGAGAGAGAAAACAGAGAGTGAAAGAAAGAAAAAACAGGGGAGAAGAAAAAAAAAGAAGAGAGGAGAAGCACAAAGATAGAGGAGAGAACCGAGAGAGTGAAAACAGAAAAAAAAAACAAAAAAAAAGAGAAGGAGAAGACGTAGGGACTGGTGTCTTTACATGGAAAAAGAAGAAGCATTGTAGCGGCCGCCACCAAGCTTCCCAGCCATCGCCACCGCAAGCCACCACAAACGACAACAAACACGCTCCTTCAGTCTAGGTAATCTTCTCTACTTCTCTAATCTGTCTTCCCGGTTGGTTTCATTTGCATGCAAAACATGAGCAATTCATGTTTTGCAGCAAAATTAAAATAATTAACCGGTTACTGTGCACAGTAACCAACTATCTTCGTGGGCTGGACTCTAGTAGTCCGGTCCACACGGTTGGGTTGCCTTGTAGAAAGCAGTTTCTTTTTTGGTTGGTTCTGGCCCAATTTTATTTTGGGCTGATCTCGGCCCGGTTTCTTTTTGGGCCAGGTCCGACCTATTCCAAAAAACACAACGAAAAAAATATTTGTTTTATGCATACAGTCAAGTCTCTCAAAGCTAAAAAAAATCATATCCTATTTTCATACAATAAAGAAAACTTCAAAAAAAAATATTTTAGCATGCATTTTAGTTTTAATAACCAGTTTATTAAAGTCACGAGAACTTGGCCAATATTTCAAAAAAATCCAAACAATATTTTTTTTTTGTTTTTAGTATCATGGTTTACGAGTTTATATGTAAAACGTATTCCTAATATTAAAAAGGTAGTTCTTGTGTTGACGTTAGAACGATTAGGTTTTACCCGATAAAATAAGGATCTCCTTACCGAGGAGGACTTTTCTTAAATCGTAGACAGACAAACAATTAGAAATACGATAAAACTGTAGCATATATCAGACAATAAAACAAAGCAACTTACCTTAGGTATGACATATTTGGGGTGTTAATACATTTTCTTTACGTAACCAGTCCCCGTACTCGATCTCTAAGACCAGTTAGGGTTTCTAATGACCAAAATATTAGGTAGCGACTCTCATTCTATCTTTCCACTGAAAAAGACAAGGATTCCTTGTCTTCTTTATTTTTGCCAGATAGATACATTATATACCTGAGAGTGGACGATCGTCACAACGCCGTACACGTGCGACAATGAGTGCGTTAAGAACAATGTTTTCTCTTATCCAAATATTTTTTTATTTTTCATATTTTTTTGTATTTTGATATTTAAAAAAAAAACAATGTCAATTTCGACTCAATAAAATTTATCAATGATTTTAAAATGAGTGCGTTAAGAACTAAATGAGTCAGAAGTAAATTTTTGAATTTGTTATTTTTTTGAAAAGACGCTGAAAATGCCAAAACTAACGCAAATACATCAAAAATATTTTTTTTAGATTTTTGTTGTTTTTTCCTATTTTTAGGATTTTTTTTTTTGGAAACAAGAAAAGGGAGGCAAACAAATTGGGTTATGACAAATATCAAAACTTTTCTTACAAAATACCAAGCAATAAAAGCTATTGTTTCTTCATTAGCTCCCCCAACACCTTTGAATTTCTGCTTCTTTTGTTTAGGTAGGACTTTTGTTCTTAGATTAGCTTGGCATTAGTAATGTTGATTCACTACTGTTATTGCAATTGCTTAGCTGCTACTATTGTTATTTAACATTGCATTTGCCTTCTCTATGCATATCACATATTTAATTTTTGCCCCACTTTTCTTTAATTTGTGTTTTAGTTTCATGCACGAATTCTCAAACCTTATTGCTTTTCTTAGTCACATGTGACAATCTTATTATGTTAAACGTTGTTAATGAATTAAGATGCATCCCACATCAAAGAGCGGGACACCTATCTAGAATGACAATAAATTTTGTCTTTTTAAATGTCCAAATATAAATCACCTAGTGCAATTAGATTCCATAAAATACATCTATTAACAAATGTAAATGTGGCTAAATCATTGTAATTACACTCACAAAACAATATTCATTAAAATAGTGTTTTGTTTTTTTATATAATTTTTTTTCAATTTCACCTTTTAACAACCAAATCTTTTTTTTATTTAGTTAGTATTAGGTTGTTTAGGGAATTATACTTTGTAATTTTATTTTATTTTATGTTGGGTTATTATCAATCTCATGGATTTAGTTTTTTTTTTCTCGATTTCAATATTCAATATTAGATATATTGAAATTGGAGTTTCATAAAAAAAAATTATTTGCTTTCTATAATTTTTCATGATTTCATGACATAGGTCAAAGGTTTAACAGGTTTACCCAACTTGGGTCATTATTTTTGGGTCACTTTTTCTAATTGACTTTTTTTATTTAATCCTTCAATCTTGGTTTGGTTGGAAATTAAGCTTCGTAATTTTTTTTAATTTGCATTATATGGGGTTATCTCAGTCTCATGACCCAGGTTGGGAATTTGACCGGTTGATCCGGATTGACTCAATTCATTTATGGTGCTTTTTATAATTGCATATATTTGTTTTAGCTATTTTAGGCTATTAACAAAGAAAGTTAAGAAAAATTATCAAAATAACATAGCTAAAAAACGTTTTAGCGAAATAACACAGTTTGGGGTTGTCATGGTTTTGAAATGTAACATTTAATTGATATCGTACTTCCTAATCGTGACTTCTTGATATGTCTCATTTGAAATTAGTGAGATCAGTTAAATGTCACATTTCAAAACTATAACTTCATTAATAACAACATCCAACGAAATGACTAAAAGTTCTATTAGCCAAATCCCCCCTACATTCTATATTCTTATGAGATTTATGGTGAATTACATCCTATTTTCATGTCTTATGAATTTAGGTTGAATTGCATAACTACTCTAATTCTAGTGGTTATTAAGTTTATTAATCCTACAATTAATTTGGTTCATGACAACAATAAATCCAATAACATAAAAATCATAACATAATTTTTTTTTATTAAAGTAAGACATTATCCAATTTTAATAAAATTTTAACAAATCATATACTTCTCCTTTGTAATCACAAGATACATCTCCATACATATCTTATTCCTTTGTGCATCTTACTGTGATAAAAAAGTTTCATGATAGCTTAACTAGTCATAATTATCATTTTTCCATGATGATTTATGGCATACAATGCATCACTCGTATCGATATTGACTGGAATGTATTTTTTGTAGTTGAACTGTTGTTTTACCTGATCTATGCAATGTAGCTTAACCATCTAAAAAAATATTAATGGGACCATCAATGCCCATCTCGTTAGTAAAAACAACAGGCGCAACAACCAATTTATCATCTCATGTGGAGTCCACATGACCTACAATATAAGTGTCAGAAACAATAGTAAGAGCTAAAGTGTAACCCTCATAATCTGAACAATCATGATTGGCTTTCTCAAAATTTAGGGCCAGCCCATATAGAGATACTCTCAGAACTATAATTGTTATTAAAAAAAAAAGTTATTTTTTTCATATTGCCTATAAACAATTAAAATGGAAATGGAAATGGAAATTTTAAAATTCATTCACACTTATTGAAATAGCAAACATTCCCAATCTATTTTTTTCTCCTCCATACATGCAGCGCATATATATCTGTACAAGCATGTCAATACAACAAAACCCCTGATTAGTACTTAAAAATACATTCTCATTAAATCTTTATATCATCATATTGCACTTAAAGTATCATTAAATTCCCTAACTTAAACATGTTTTATAATAACAAGTCTAATAATATAAGATAGCTTTAATTTATGGTAAATGTTCATTTTAAATGCAGGCAAATCTTACAATTCAAATTATTGATTGATGTGATTTAACTATTGAAAATAAAATGACAAAGGAAGGCCTAGGTTAGAGAAAAGATGGTGCATCAAACTTGAACATTATTCAGTCATTTGATCATATCTGGAGTTGTGGACCTTAGAGTGATGTTTGGTTTATTGTTATGGCAATTTAAGACATAGGTCTACAACTTTCAAGAAGAGTTGAAGACCTAAATCTGCCGTTTTCAAATTCAAAGCTTGGCCACAAAAGAGAAGTCAGAATTTGTCCTAAAATACAACTCAAACACTACTCAGAAGTTTACCCATATATGAAGTTCTAGAAAGCCAAATGACGTCCAATTTGGTGGGTAAAAAGATAACACAATTTAAAATAACGTTCATAAGAACCACCTGCTCCAATTCTGATGTTCGCAATGACATTTCATCCAGACAAGAGCTTGAGGGCTATCCACCACGTCTACCAGAAGCATTACTCAGTATTTTAGCCATATCTCGAGCTGTAGTGATCCAAATGCTCTGAAATGTTGTGGGTGGAAAGAGAAGATGCTTGCCAACAACTTTCATGAAGAAAACTTTGCCAAATTCTTATTGCATCAATGTCATTTCATCCCGCCAAAATGCTTGAGTGTTGTTGTCCACGAAGTCCACCAAAATCAATAGTTGGCCACTACATCAATAATCAATTACCAAATGAATAGTTCCGAATTTTAGCCTATAAAATGAGGCATTTGCCATTCATTTAGGCATCTTGATCTGAAAACCAAGATGCCTAAATGAATGGCAAATACCTCCTTTTATAGGCTAAAATTCAAAATTATTCATTTGGTAATTGATTATTGATATAGTGGCCATTGATTTAGTGGACTTGGTGGACAACAGCACTCAAGCATTTTCGCTGGATGAAATGACATTGATGTAATCACAATTTGGCAAAGTGTTCTTCATGAAAGTTGTTGGCAATCATCTCCGCTTTGCACCCACAACATTTCAGAGCATTTGCATCAATACAGCTCGAGATATGGCTCAAATACTAAGTAGTGCTTCTAGTGGACGTGGTGGATAGCCCTCAAGCTCTTGTCTAGATGAAATGTCATTGGTAACATTAGAATTGAAACAGGTGGTCCCATGAAAGTTATTGTAAATTGTCTTAGCTTTTCACCCACCAAATTTGATGTCATTTGGATTTCTAGAACTCCATCTATGGGTAAACTTCTTAGCAGTGTTGGGCTGGATTTCAGGACAGATTATGACTTCTCTTTTGTGGCCAAGCTTTGAATTTGAAAACGACAGATTTGGGTCTTCCACTCTTCATGAAAGTTGTAGGCCTATGTCTTAACTTTCAAGAACAATAAACCATACATCAATCTAAGGTACACAACTCCAGATATGATCAAATGACTGAATGACGTTCCAGTTTGATCCAGCATCTTTTTTCTAACCTTCGCACTTCCCTTGTTCTTTTATTTTCAATAGTTAATCACATCAATCAATCCTTTAAATTGTAAGATTTTCCTGCATTTAAAATGAGCATTTACCATAAATTAAAGTTATCTTATATTATCATACTTATTATAAAACATGCTTAAATTAGAGAGTTTAATGATACTTAAAGTATAATATAATGATATAAAGCATTAATAAGAATGCACTTTTAAGTACTAATCACACCCTCAACCAGCTTATTACTAGTCTCTAGTAATTAAAGCGTTAAAGTAGAAAAATAATTTACAAAATCCAAAAAGCAAGGCATTCATCATTTAACTTTTATTAATATATTCAAATAAACAAACTCTCATTAAATTTATATATCTGCTTCGTACTTCTCAATCAAGATATTAATAAACCTTCATTTTGTGCTCAATATATCAAAATATAGATATGAGGCTTTTCTTGGAAGAAAACACAATTTTGTTCTAATGTTTTTCTAAGATTAACTTCCTTGGATTGAGATTATTATCTCTTTCTTTTACACACACACAACTTAAAACACAATGCATCTTTAACCCATGTAACGAGCTTTAGGCTAATGATTCCCAGACCAGTTAGTCTTAGGGCATTAGGTGTTGAAACACCCCTACGAGCTTAGTAACTCGGGTTGCAGATACTAAAATGTAGATAGTGCAATGTTTGATTCCCTTAAACTTTTCTCTTCAACCCATGTAACAAGCACTAGGCCAATAGCTCCCAAGTCAGTTGACTTTAAGGTATTAGGTGTTAAAACACCCCTTCGGGCTTAATTGCTTAGGTTAGGGAGGCTACGAAACCAAACTTATCTGCATTTTTATTTATTTATTTTATTATATTTATTATCTTTTTTTTGTTTTTTTGTTGGTTTTTTTTTTGAAAATTATATATTTTCCATTTCCCTTAGTTGTTATCTTTAACAAAAGAACATAAATAATGTAATAATCCAATGTCCAACCCACAATCATATATTAAAGTGTATGAAAATGAAGGTTTATGAATACTTGTTAAATGAGCATATGAGCAGAATCAAGTGATAACAATGCGAGAGTTTGTAAACCTGAATATTTCAAGAAGTGTTATGATAGACCTTGTTATGAATGTTTACTAAGATGCGTCTCAAGAGTCAATACTCTTTACTCTGCCGTCTTAATAATAACAGTTCTGTCAAATGGTTTTAATAACAAAAACAATTATTATTATTTTTGTTTTTTTAATTTAACTACCCTCTCCCCCCAACCAAAACAAGACAATGTCCTCAATGTTTTAAGGTAGAAAGGTAGAGTATAGAAGACATCACCTAGCAGCGACTACTGACAAACCTGAAACACACTTAAACAAAAATAAGAAATAACAAAACAGGAAAAAAATTATGCTATTAATAAAACCAAAAAACACAAGTTTTTACAAGCTAAGGCTCAAATCCAATCTAAGCTTTTTACGGTTTTTCCTGGTTGACCAGTCTATTCGACTCATGAAGGAATCAATTAATGGGCTGAAAGATTGCAGTTGATCAATCAGTTGTTTAGCAGTAGCAGCAGAGATTATGATTTGTCATGCCGAAGATGTAAGAAAATTCTATTCCACAACATGATCAAGAAAAGACAACAAATTATCAAAAAAACTATTAACATTTAACAAACCTATAGGTTTCTGGTGAATGTTCAGTTGGCCCCAAGAGGAAATATGAAATATCTCTTCTAATGTGACCAGATCATCTGGTAAGGCAATGAAAGCGTCAGCATGATCAAACATTGTATCTATTCGTTTAGACATTGTGGAGACCTCCAGTTCCTCTCCCAACTGTTTTTCCAATGAGATCCATTTTTGCTAAAGCTTTTGGAATGACACCCAAAACTTGACTGCCTCCTAAAAATACAGTTGTTGACACACTCCCCATTAACCCAAGGTTGCCTCCCCCATATACTAAATGAATCTTTCTCTCACCTAGTACACAACCAAAATGATTTGTTGATTCTAAAAACTTTCTTTTCCAGGATTGAATCCACCAAAAACACAAATTATTTTTATTTGATGTCCTGAGGAATCTGTCATTTCTTCACACTTCTATATCTGTTAAATGTATGGGTTGAGCGGAAATGAAGGGAAGGAAGAGAAGATTTTATAGATGAGAAATTGAAAATGCAATCATACCACCTATATGTAGGTCAACTGAAGTCACTCTTTCTTTTTAGCATGTATATGTACAAGTAGTTGTAATTGTGGCTCACATCTTCCCTTGGTTTTACGTCCAAGAACGACTTAAACGCCCTCTATGGGTCGAGGATAGGCTTCCCATCCAGTTTTCTTAAAAACTGGCAAAAAGAGTCTTTTTTTAGTCAGATTCCCAAAACTATATCGAGCATGTTCTTTATGAAATTAGAGTCATAAATCATAAATTGCACAATGCACATCTCCACTAGAGTGCATCTCAAGAGTTAATAGAATGTTATCTAAAGACTCCTTACTCAGGTAATCCTTAATAAATTGTATTTTATCTTCACGGTTTACAGATATCATTTCTAAAGAACGACATTTTGCATTACAAGTCCATCTATCACATCTGTGACAGATTTTCAGTCGTTTTGCACGACGTTTCTTTGCAAAAGTACTTTTACATGTCTCAGGCATGTATGAAATAAAAGAATTAGAAGACTCACCTGATAATCAGACTTTTGCTTCAATTAGCTAGCGAATATCTTCAGGAATTCCATGGTTCATTAACAATCTCAATCTTTCACACCTAGCACGGTAAATTTTTGTAATCGCATTTTGAGGCAAAACAGGAAAATACCTTTTTAATTTTTCGAGAGTGATGTCCATTTTTCAAATGAGAAGTGGAGAAGAGATGCAGAGAAAAGAGAAGGAGCAAGGAATTGAACAAATATATACACATATATCAGTTATCATGGGAAACTCAAAGAACAGACTTAAAAGTCACGGAGTACCGTTATCCGCTATTTGACCGGGGTTGGAGAAAGACTAGCAAAACAAAAGTTACACCAAAAAGAAACACAAAAACAATGTGAGAAAAACAAAATAATCAATCTTTATAAACAGCATCACCCAAACCAATGGACTCATCTTCAGTAGGAAAATTATTAAAGTAAGTTTTCAAACGATGTCCATTTACTTTAAAGACATTGTCATTCTTTGGATTCTCAATATCAAAGGCCCCATAAAAATACACATGTTTCACAAGAAATAGACCACTCCATCTTGATCTTAGCTTTCCGGAAAATAAATGGAGTCGAGAATTTTAAAGCAAAACTTTTTAACCAACATCAAATGTTTTTCTCAAGATTCTCTTGTCATGAAACTTTTTTATTCTTGCTTTATGAACTTTTTAATTCTCATATACATCATTTCTTATTTTCTCAAGCTCATTTATTTGTAACTTACTCAGCTGGCAAGCATCATCAAGTTTTGAATTGAAAGTTTTAATAGCCCAATAAGTTTTATGTTCAAGTTCCACAGGCAAGTGACAAGGTTTTCCATAAACCATAAACCAACCTATAAGGTGACATACTTAATGATGTTTTAAAAGCAGTTCGATAAGCCCAAAGTGCATCATTAAGTCTTAAAGACCAGTCCTTCCGATTAGGGTTCACTGTTTTTTCCAAGATTTGTTTGATCTCCCTATTAGCAAGTTCTACTTGTCCACTTGTCTGAGGGTGATAAGGGGTGGCAACTTTGTGTGTGATTCCATATTTCTTTATTAAAGACTCAAATGACTTGTTGCAGAAATGTGTTCCACCATCACTTATCATAGCTTGAGGGATTCCAAACCGACTCAAAATATTTTATTTCAAAAACTTGATCACAGTTTTATGATCATTGTTTCGACTTGGAGTTGCCTCTATCCATTTTGAAACATAATCCACTGCGACTAATATGTACACAAAACCAAATGATGGAGGAAATGGACCCATGAAATCAATACCTCAACAGTCAAAGATTTCAATGACAAGAATAGGATTTAAAGGCAACATGTGATGTTTTGAAATAGATCCTAACTTTTGACAATTTATCATTCCTGACAATGAGGTAAGTAGTGTCATTAAATTTTGTCATTCTAAGGCATGTGGGGGTCATTTCTCATCAAAGAAGACGACTGCAAAAATCTTACAATGTGGATTTTATTGGCTCACCATATTCAAGGACATGCATGCATTCTGCAAAACTTGTGAAAATTGTCAAAAAGTTGATATTGGTCAAAAAGTTTTGCTTTATAATTCTTAACTCCATTTATTTCCTAGAAAGCTAAGATCAAGATGGAGCGGTCCATTTATTGTGAAACATGTGTATCCATATGGGGCCTGTGATATCGAGAATCCAAAGAATAACAATGTTTTCAAGGTAAATGCACATCATTTGAAAGCTTACTTTGATAAGTTTCCTAGTGAAAATGAATCCATTGGTTTGAATGATCCTGTATATAAAGGTTGATTATTTTGTTTTTCTCACATTGTTTTTGTGCTTCTTTTTATTGTGACTCTTGTTTTGCTAGTCTTTCTCCAACCCCGGTCAAATGGCGGATACCGGTACTCCGTGACTCTTAAGTCGGTTCTTTCAATTTCCTATGATAACTGATATCTGTGTATATATTTGTTCAATTCCTTGTTCCTTCTATTTTCTTTGCATCTCTTTTCCACTTCTCATCTAAAAAATGGACACCACTCTTGAAAAATTGAAAAAGTATTTTCCCGCTTTGCCTTCAAATGCGATTGCAAAAATTTACTGTGCTAGGTGTGAAAGATTGAGTGTAATATCCCACATCGGCGGGTGAGGGTTTGGTAGTTGGCCTTATTAGTAGTGCTGGTTGCTAACATGTTGTATGCGTTTTGGGGCGTCAAGCTCAGAAGTGGGCTCGCGTCACCAAGAACAAAACCGTGAGGGCGGTAAGGCCCAAAGCAAACAATATACAGCATGTTGGGCCGGGTTGTTACATTTGGTATCAGCGAGATTAGTATCGTTGGAAAGCTAAGGCATGAGGCTACAAATTCTTTGAATAAAGGAGAACCCAGTTCTACCTCTAAGATGGTCAAAATTGCTCATCAACAAACACTTGGACTGTTATTGTCCAACTGTTACTATCTCGTTTTTGAACTGTTACTGTCTGACCTCTCCTCAGATTTTTAACTATATGTGGAGTTATAGAACTCAAATCTATAATTTAACATCTAGGCATCAATTCATAATCAACTTTAAAACAACTCATAAGACCATGTTTAGAATATCTTACCCGGTACGAATCAAGGTCTCGATCTCTCCTTTTCTTTCTAATGACAGCCGACTCTCCCCTCTTCTTTTCTTGTTCAATTTTTCTAGTTAATCCCTTGCCCACCAGTGTTTATTCTACCTATAACCCTTAATGTTGGATGGGTTCTTGAAATTTGGTGTTTCTCTCTTGATCTGTAAAAATAGATACCTAAACTCCCTCTCTTCTTTCTTCACGATAGTTGCCGATTTGTTTTTGGTAAGAAGAGAAGTATTTATGCTCTATAATTATTCTTATTTGCATTTAGACCCCATTTTCTTTAAGTGTATTCGTTTTGCCCCCATTTCTTTTTAGTTTAGTTTATTTTCTTTAATTTAATCCAGCCTTGATTTTCTCGGGATTTACATTGAGGTTTTTAATGAATCATGGAATTCCTGAAGATATTCGTTGGCTAATTGAAGCAAAGGTCCGATAATCAGGTGAGTCTTCAAATTCTTTCATTTCATACATGCCTAGAACAGGTAAAAGCACTTTTGCAAAGAAACATCGTGCAAAACAACTGAAAGTCTGTCATCGATGTGCCAGATGGACTTGTAATTTACAATGTCGTTCTTTAGGAATGATATCTATAAACCGTGAAGATAAAATACAATTCATTAAGGATGGCCTGAGTATGGAGTCTTTAGATAATCTTCTATTAACTCTCAAGACGCATCCTAGTGGAGATGTGCATCGTGCAATTCATGATTTATGGCCCCATTTTCATAAAGAACATGATCGGCTTAGTCTTGGGAATCTGACTAAAAAAGACCCTGTTTGCCAGTTTTCAAGAAAACTGGATGGGAAGCCTATCCCCGATCCATAGAGGGCGTTTAAGCTGTTCTTGGACGTAAAACCAAGGGAAGATATGAGCCACAATCACAACTATTTGTGCATATACATGTTCTGTAATAACTTGTGTCTTTTGGTTTTAGCTTAATATTTTGTTTTGTTATTTCTTATTTTTGTTTAAGTGTGTTTCAGGTTTGTCAGAGTCGCTGTTTCAGGTGATGTCTTTTATACTCTATCTTTCTACCTTAGAACATTGAGGACAATGTTTCGTTTTGGTTGGGGGGAGAGGGTAGTAGTTAACAATAAAAAAAAAACTTACTAATTAACTGTTTTTGCTATTATTAAAACCATTTGACAAAACTGTTGTTACTAGGATGGCAGAGTAAGGGAGAATTTTATTGACTCTTGAGACGCATCTTGGTAAACATTTTCCAATGGTTATTTGCAATATTATTATCAAGGTATATCAGAATACTTCTTGAAATATTCAGGTTTACAAACTCTCGCATTGTTATCACTTAATTCTGCTCATATACTCATTTAACAATTATTGTTAAAGCTCGTTACATGGGTTAAAGATGCATTGTGTTTTAAGTTATATGTATATATATTAAAAACAAGAAAAAAAAGGATAATAATCCCAACCCAAGAAAGTTAACCTTAGAAAAACATTAGAACAGAATATTGTTTTCTTCCAATAAAAGCCCTATCATCTATGTTTTCATACATTGAGCACATGAAAAGAAGATTTATTAATATCTTGTTTCAACAGTATGAAGCAGATATATAAATTTAATGAGAGTTTGTTTATTTGGATAGATTAATGGAAGTTGAATGATGAATGCCTTGCTTTGTGGAACTTGCAAATTTTTTTTTTCTATTTTAACGCTTTGATTACTAGAGACTAGTAATAAGCTGATTGGGGGGGGTGTGTGATTAGTACTTAAAAGTACATTTTTATCAAGGTCTTATATCATCATTTTGCACTTGAAGTATCAATAACTCCGTAACTAGAGCATGTTTTATAATAACATGCCTGATAATATAAGATATCTTTAATTTATGGTAAATGTTCATCTTAAATGCAAGCCTATCACATAAATGAAAGGATTGATTGATGAGTTTAACTACTGAAATTGAGAAGACAAAGAGAGGGCTAAGCTTAGAAAAAAGATGCTGGTTCAGTTCAAACTAGAACATCATTCGGTTATTGGATCATAACTGGAGCTGTAGAACTTGGATTTAGGTCTGTTTATATGTATGGAAAGCTAAGACATAGGCCTAAAACTTTCATGAGAGTCAAAGATTCAAAAGGACTGTTTTCAAGTTCAAATTGTAGCAACAACGGATAAGTCAGAATCTGTCTTGCAGCCCAGACACTATTCAGTGTTCAGCCCATATCTTGAGTTTTAGAAGTCCAAATGCGCCAATTCGTGTTTTGTTGGAAAGCTGAGACAATTTC
>Ga0307513_10005321_pt1 | contig 17020 bp, 15 predicted proteins | sample 15_EM_MG_FD_202174 | JGI IMG/M metagenome (GOLD analysis project Ga0307513, IMG submission 202174) | Populus trichocarpa ectomycorrhiza microbial communities from riparian zone in the Pacific Northwest, United States - 15_EM | ecosystem: Host-associated > Plants > Roots > Unclassified | place... | reverse complement strand
TCTGGTGCACGGTGGGAACGCATCCCCACGAGGCCAAGGAGAACCCGGAGCTCAGTGCGCAGGATCTCATCGCCCTGGCGGCGGATCCGCGCGTGGTCGGCATCGGCGAAACCGGGCTCGACTTCCATTACGACCTGTCGCCGCGAGATGTTCAGGCCCGCGTGTTCCGCGCCCACGTGACGGCGGCGCGCCAGACCGGCCTGCCGCTGGTGATCCATACGCGGGAAGCCGACGAGGCCATGGGCGATATCCTGGAGGCGGAATACGCCAAGGGCGCCTTCCGCATGCTGATGCATTGCTACACCAGCGGCGCAGGGCTGGCCGCGCGGGCGGCGGCGCTAGGGGCGTGGTTCTCGGTTTCCGGCATCGCCACCTTCAAGGCCGCCCAGGACGTGCGTGACGTGGTCGCCGGGATGCCTGCCGAACGGATCATCGTCGAGACCGACTGCCCGTACCTGGCGCCGGTTCCCCATCGCGGGCGGCGTAACGAGCCGGCCTATCTGCCGCACGTGCTGGCCAAGCTGGCCGAGATCCGCGGGTGGGGCCTGGGCGAGGCCGAGCAGCGCACGCAGGACGCTTTCTTCGACCTGTTCGACCGGATTCCGCGCCCATGAGCGGGATGCTGGAGATCACCATCCTCGGCTGCGGGTCGTCCGGCGGGGTTCCGCGCGCCGACGGCGACTGGGGCGTCTGCGACCCGGCCGATCCGCGCAACGCCCGCTCCCGATGCTCGCTGCTGGTGCGCCGGCGCGGGGCAGGGGACGAGCCCCCGACCACGGTGCTGGTGGATACCTCGCCCGACCTTCGGCTGCAGACCGCCGGGGCAGGGGTCAGGCGCCTGGACGCCGTGCTGCTGACGCACGACCACGCCGACCAGGTGCATGGGATCGACGATGTGCGCGCCTTCTTCCAGCGCCAGCGCGCGCGTATTCCATGCCACATGGACGAGGCTACGGCAACGTCGCTGATGAAGCGCTTCGGCTATATATTTCAATCGGATGATGAGTATCCCGCGATCTGCGAACATCGCGCCTTGCCGCCGCATGGCCAGCACTGGCGGGTCGAAGGCCCTTCGGGATCGATCCCGGTGACGACCTTCGACCAGGACCACGGCACAGTGCGCTCGGTCGGCTACCGATTTGGCGACGTGGCTTATTCCAGCGATGTCGTGAGGCTTTCCGACGAAGCCTTCGCGGCGCTGGAGGGCCTCGACGTCTGGATCGTCGACGGCCTGCGCTGGCGGCCGCATCCGACGCACGCCCATGTGGAGAAGGCGCTGGAATGGATCGCCAGGGCCAGACCGCGCAGGGCGATCCTGACGAACATGCATATCGACCTGGACTATTCCAAGCTGGCGGCGATGCTGCCGCCGGGTGTCGAGCCGGCCTTCGACGGGCTGGTCATCGAACATCAGCTTCGCGGTAGTTTTTCCATATGATACAGCCGCTTAAGCTCGGGTTTATGGCGTCGCGCAACGCCACCAGCGCCCGCGCCATCTTCGCCGCGATCCAGGCCGGCGAACTGGCCGCGCAAGCCCGACTGATGGTGAGCAACAACGCCAAGGCCGGGGCGCTGGCTTTCGCGAGCGAAAACGGCATCCCGAACCTCTGCATACCGACCAAGGCCGACCCGGACGCCGCCGATGCGCGGCTGTGCGCGGCGATGGACCAGGCCGGCGTAGAGCTGATCGTCATGTCAGGCTATCTGCGCCAGCTGAACGCTCGCACCCTGGGCCGCTTCGCAGGCCGGATCCTGAACATCCATCCAGGGCCGCTGCCGATGTTCGGCGGCCAGGGGATGTACGGCCGTCGGGTTCATGACGCCGTGGTGGCGTCAGGCGCCGCGTCCAGCGGCATCACGGTGCATGTGGTGGACGAGGAATACGATCATGGGCCGATGGTCGCCGAGCGCACGGTGGCGCTGGAGCCCGGAGAAACAGGCGAAACCCTGGAAGCCCGCATCACGGCGTTGGAGCCGGCGTTTTTCGTCGAGACGCTGAAGAGGATCGCCAATGGCGAAATACGACTATCTAATTTCCGATAATCTTCCTTAGGCGAGAAATATCTGTAGCAGCAAAATGCAAATGTCAGTGCCGAGCAAGTTAGAGACGTCAGTCTCCCCGACCATCGGCTGGTCCATGGGAGATGACCATCATGCCGGCGCGGATGATGTCGGGCTCGCCGAGATGACGTCCGACCAATTGTATCCCCACCGGCAGGCCGGCCTCGGTGAATCCGCCCGGCAGGCTGATGGTCGGGGTTCCCGCGACGCTGAACGGGCGCGTGAACCGCGTCAGGATCTCGCTCACCGAAGTGCGGCCGTCGCTGGCGCCCTCGATCTCGTCCCACGTCGGGACGTTCCCGCCGAGACCCGGGGTCAGGAGCATGTCGACATCGCGGAAGATCGCCTGGAACCGTCCATTGAAGCGGGCGCGCGCCTGCAACCCGCGCACCACTGCGCGCGCGGTGACCTGCTGGCCTTGCTCCAGAAGGAACCGCATCCCCGACCCGTAACGATCGGCTTTCTCGGGGTAATGTTCGGCGTGGGCGGCGGCGATCGCGGCGATGGTCACCGGCGCCATCAGGGCGGCGTCATCGGCGGTCCAGGAAAAATTGACCTCCCGTATCCGGGCGCCCCTGTCGGCCAGGACCTCGGCGACGTTGCGGACGGCCGCGACGATCTCGTCGGTCATCCCCTCGGTGGCATAGCGCCAGTCGACGCCGACGACGAGGTCGCTGACGCCGGCATCGCGCGTCGCCAGGTAGTCCGGAACAGCCTCGGACAAGGCCGTGGGATCATTGAGGTCGGCGCCCGCGATAGCCTGCAGGATTGCGGCGGCGTCCTCGGCGCTGCGAGCCATCGGGCCGATGTGGTCGTCGCTCTCGCTGAGCGGGATAAGCCCGTAACGGCTGACCCGCCCCCAGGTGGGCTTGATGCCCGTCACGCTATTGGCCGACGACGGCATCCGGATCGATCCGCCGGTGTCCGTGGCGAGCGCGCCGTAGCAGAAGCCCGCGGCCGTCGCCACGCCTGAGCCGCTGGACGACACGCCGGTCCAATGCTCCGCGCTCCAAGGATTGACCGGGCGCGGTAGGCTGGGGTGATGGGAAAGCGTCGCGCCCTCGGTCATGTGCAGCTTGGCGATCAGCACCGCCCCTGCCCGCCGCAACCGCGTGATCACGGTGGCGTCCGCCTCCGGGCGGAAATCCTTGAGGAGTTCCATACCCGCCGTGGTGGCCACGCCCTTGGTCCACAAAAGGTCCTTGAAGCCCAGGGGAACTCCATGCAGCGGGCCCCGCCAGAACCCGGAGGCGATCTCGGCGTCGGCCTGACGGGCCTGCTCGAGCGCAGCGTCGGCCAGGAGCATGAGGACGCTGTTGAGCCTGCTCTCGTGCCGCTCGATTCGCGCCAGCAACCCTTGCGTCACCGCCTCGGAGGTCAGTTCGCGGCGCCGGATCCGATCGGAGACGTCCAGCAGGCCGAGATAGTGGATGTCCTGGCTCATACGTATCGCCCTCCCGACGTCTTTGACCGCGCCTGCGTGACGATTTCTCTACGGGCCGCATCGGCTTGGCAAAAGCCTCGATGTGTTGAGACGACGCCGGCGACTGACATTTCCATCTGAGACGGCGAGGAAAGCCCTTCTTGCTAAGGTTCGTTAAGCCCGCCCCCCCAATATGCCGCCCAGGGCAAAACGCCTGACGGTCGCGCACGGCCGATCCTGGAACTGGAGCTGGTCGTGTCGCTGAATAGCGTCAACACGAACGTCGGCGCGATGATCGCGCTGCAGAACCTCAACGCCATCACCGGCGAACTGCGCGTCGTTCAGGATCGCATCAGCACCGGCCTCAAGGTCGCCAGCGCCAAGGACAACCCCGCCGTCTGGGCGATCGCCCAGAACCAGCGTGGCGAATCCCGCGCGCTGAACGCCGTGATGTCTTCCCTTCAGCGGGGCCAGTCGGTGGTCGACGTGGCGATGAGCGCCGGTGAATCGATCTCCGACATCCTGCTGCAGATGAAGGAGAAGATGCTGGCGGCGTCCGAGCCGGGCCTCACCGCCGACAGCCTGCAGGCGCTGAACGCCGACTATGTGGCGCTGCGCAAGCTGATCGACACCACGGCCAACAACGCCGAGTTCAACGGAATCAGCCTGATCTCCTCGGGATCGGCGGGCAAGATCCGAGCCCTGGCCAACACCAGCGCGTCCTCGACCATCGACGTCGACCACGTGGACCTGTCCGCCAGCACCGGGATCCTGAGCGGCCTGCGCGCGAACCTGCTGGCGACCATCCTGCCCTCCAGCATGACGGATATGAACCAGGCGATCTCCGACGTCTCGGCGGCGATGTCGCGGCTGGGAACGGGGTCCAAGGCGCTGGATAGCCACCTCACCTTCGTCCAGAAGCTGCAGGACACCATCGACGCCGGCATCGGCAACCTGGTGGACGCCGACGTCGCCAAGGAAAGCGCTCGCCTCCAGGCCCTGATGGTGCGCCAGCAGCTGGCCATCAAGGCGTTGAGCATCGCCAACTCGGCGCCCTCGATGCTGTTGCAGCTGTTCCGGTTCTAGAGGCCCGGCCGCTTCAGGCGCGCGCCATTTCGGCGAGCTTGGCGACCGTGTTGATGTTGCGGGTCGTGCCGGCCTTGCCGGCGGGCAGCTTCAGTTTCGAGACGCCCATGCCTTCCGGGAAATGGACGTAGATTTCCCGCCTGCCCAGCCTGACCTCTTCACCGCCGGGCGCGACCAACTCGGTCAATGCGTCGGCGGGCGGCGGGGCGTTAAGGAAGATGACTCCGACGCGGGAAGGGGGCTTGTCCGGAAAGGGGTTAACGGCCAGCACAGCCGCCATTTCGGCCGCCGTCCGGACCATGACGCCGACGGGCTTGCCGGCATAGTCCGCCAGCGCCTTTTCCAGGGCCGCCTTCACGTCGGATTCGCGCGCAGCGCTCTCGAAGACCAGATTGCCGCTGGCGATATAGGTGCGCACCCGCTCGAATCCGCAGGCCTGGGCCATGGCTTTCAGCTCGGCCATGGGCAGCTCGCCGGTCCCGCCGACGTTGACGGCGCGCAGCAGGGCGACGAAGGCGGTCAACGCCCTGCCCCCCTGCCCCGGCTCTGCGTCCCTTAGCCGGCCAGCATGTCCTTGACGGTGTCGCGTTCGCCGACGAGTTCGTCGTTGGTGATCTTGATCTTGCTCTTGGCGAAGTCGTTCATGTCGAGGGTCCTGACGATGTCGTAGCCGTCGGCCGTCGTCGTCACGGGAACGCCCGCCCAGATCCCCTTGTCGAAACCGTAGAAGCCGTCGCTTTCGACCGCGACCGCATGGGTGACGCCCGGCGTGGTCAGGTCGCGCACATGGTCGATGAGGGCGTTGGCCGCCGAGGCCGCCGACGACAGGCCGCGAGCCTCGATGATCGCCGCGCCGCGCTTGCCGACGGTGGGCAGGAATTCGTTCTGCAGCCAGGCTTCGTCCTTGATGACCTCGGCGGCCGGCTTGCCGCCGATCTTGGCGTGGGTGTAGTCGGCGAACATCGTCGGGCTGTGGTTGCCGTAGATGTAGATGTCGGAGATGTCGGTCACGGCGACGCCGGCCTTCTTGGCCAGCTGGGCCGCGGCGCGGTTCTGGTCGAGGCGCACCATGGCGGTGAAGCGGCTCTTGGGCAGGCGCTTGGCCTGGGACGCGGCGATCATGACGTTGGTGTTGCAGGGGTTGCCCACCACGGCGATGCGGGCGTCGTCGGCGGCCACCGCATCGATGGCCTTGCCCTGGCCGATGAAGATCTTGCCGTTGTCCTTCAAGAGGTCGGCGCGTTCCATGCCGGGGCCGCGGGGCTTGGACCCCACCAGCAGGCACCAGTTCGCGTCCTTGAACGCCACGTTCGGGTCGTCGGCCAGGATGATGTCGGAAAGCAGCGGGAACGCGCAGTCTTCCAGCTCCATCGCCACGCCCTTCAGCGCGGCCTGAGCCTTGTCGACCGGGATTTCCAGGAGCTGGAGGATGACCGGCTGGTCCTTGCCCAGCATCTCGCCCGACGCAATGCGGAACAGCAGGCTGTAACCGATGTTGCCGGCGGCGCCGGTGACGGCTACGCGGATGGGCTTCTTGGACATGAGACGGCTCCGGTTGGCAAGGCGATCGAGCGCCCCGGATCAGTTCAGCCGCGGGCGCGGACGTGCGTTACCCCAGGTCACGCGGTCCCGGCAATGCCCCCCTGCCCGCTTGGCGATTTTTGAGTGGATTCACGCCGACTCCGGCGCCGCGCAGCCCGGCTGAAATCTACCACGGCCTTGTGGCGCGATCATGTGCGGCTCCCTATCTAAGCTCATCATCGTTTGAGGAGTTTCTCATGCGCTTCATCGCCATCACCGCGGCGCTCGCCCTTGCAGCCGCCGCCACAGCCGCCGCCGCCGCACCGGCCACGGTTCATGTCTCGATCGGACCAAAACTGCAGAAGAAGGCCGAGAAGACCTACGGGGTCCGGGAGGTCGATCAGCTGGCCGCAGGACTCCAGCGCGACGTGGAGCGACAGCTGGAGCGCACGGGCGCCTTGCAGAACGCGCAGGTGGAGCTCGTACTCGTGGACGCCAAGCCCAACCGGCCGACCCTCAAGGAAATGGGCGACCGCCCAGGCCTCTCGTTCTCCAGCTTCAGCGTGGGCGGCGCCAGGATCGAAGGCCGCGCCACCAGCATCGACGGCAGCGTGCAGCCGTTGACCTATAGCTGGTACGAGACCGACATTCGGCAGTCCCGGATGCGCAGCACCTGGTCGGACGCCGAATTGACCTTCGATCGCTTCGCCCGCCGGTTGAGCCGCGGCCAGGAACTCGCCAGCCGCTGAGACTTTCGCCTTGCATCGCCCTGTCCGCGCGGCCAGACCGGTCGCGCGGCCATAGCCTTTGCGAGGACCTGACATGTCGACAGCCGAGCGGCCGATCGACCGGCTGATCGCCATCATGGCCCGCCTGCGCGACCCTGAAACCGGCTGTCCGTGGGACGTGGCGCAGACCTTCGCCACCATCGCGCCCTATACCGTCGAGGAGGCCTATGAGGTCGCCGACGCGATCGAGCGGGGCGACCTTTCCGACCTGCGGGAGGAGTTGGGCGACCTGCTGCTGCAGGTGGTGTTCCATGCCCGTATCGCCGAGGAGGCGGGCGACTTCAGCTTCGACGATGTCGCCAACGCCATCTCCGACAAGCTGGTGCGCCGTCATCCCCATGTGTTCGAGGGCGTGCGCTACGAAACCGTCGGCGAGCAGCAATCGGCCTGGGAGGCCTCGAAGGCCGCCGAACGCGCCGGGAAGGGCCGCAACGCCAGCCTGCTCGACGACGTGCCGGTCGGCCTGCCGGCGCTGACGCGGGGGCTGAAGCTGACCGCCCGCGCCGCCCGCGTCGGCTTCGACTGGCCCCATGTCAGTTTCGTGCTCGACAAGCTACGCGAGGAGATCGCCGAACTGGAGGTCGAGATCGCGTCCGGCGACCAGGCCCTGATGCGGGAGGAGCTGGGCGACATCCTGTTCGTCTGCGCCAACCTCGCCCGCAAGCTGGATATCGAGCCGGAGGATGCGCTGCGCGCCACGAACGCCAAGTTCACGAGGCGATTCAAGCATATAGAGGCTCAGCTTGCAGCGCGCGGAAAGACGCCTGAGGACTCCGACCTCGCCGAGATGGATGCGCTCTGGGACGAGGCGAAGATCGTGGAGAAGGCGAAGGGATAATGCGCTCGCCCGCTCCTCACCCCCTCAGTTCGGCCTGCGGAAACAGCTGTTCGAACTGACCCAGGGCCTGGGGGCTGAGGCGAACGGCGAGGCGAACGCCGCCGGCCTCGTCCGACTCGCGCCCCAGCACCCGTCCATGCCGGTAGAGCCAGGCGATTGCCGCGCCGTCGCCGGCCGGGACGTGGGCGTCGACGGGCGGCGCCTCGTCCACGAGGCCAGCGACGGTCTCCAGCAGGGCCGGGCACCCCTCCCCCGTCACCGAGGAGACGAGGACGGCCGGCGGCCTGGCGCGATGGGCGTCGCCGGCCAGCAACCCACGGCGATCTTCAGGCACGAGGTCGAGCTTGTTCCAGACCTCGATGATCCGGCGCTCCTCCATCTCCACGCCCAGGCGTTCGAGGACCTTGCGCACGTCCTTGGCCTGGGCGTCGCTTTCCTCGCTGGCGATGTCGCGAACATGCAGGACGACGTCGGCCTCCTTCACCTCCTCGAGGGTGGCGCGGAAGGCCTCGACCAGTTCGTGCGGCAGGTCGGAAATGAAGCCGACGGTGTCGGAGAGGATCGCCGGTCGGCCGTCGGGCAGCTTCAACATCCGCAGCGTCGGGTCGAGGGTGGCGAACAGCATGTCCTGGGCCACGACCTCGGCGTTGGTGAGGCGGTTGAACAGGGTGGACTTGCCGGCGTTGGTATAGCCCACCAAGGCGACCGTCGGATAAGGATGGCGCTGGCGGGCCGAGCGCTGGAGCGTGCGGGTGCGGCGCACGTCCAGCAGTTCCTTCTTCAGCTTGCCGATCTTCTCGGCGATCAGCCGGCGGTCGGTCTCGATCTGGGTTTCGCCAGGGCCGCCCATGACGCCGAAACCGCCGCGCTGGCGCTCCAGGTGGGTCCAGGTGCGCACAAGGCGCGAACGCTCGTAGGAAAGCCTGGCGAGCTCCACCTGCAGCCGCCCCTCGCGGGTGCGGGCGCGGCGGGCGAAAATCTCGAGGATCAGGCCGGTCCGGTCGATGACCTTGACCTGCCAGGCCTTCTCCAGATTGCGTTGCTGGACAGGCGTCAGGGCGTCGTCGACGACGGCGACGTCAGCCTCGATATCCTCGCAGAGCTTGCCGATCTCCTCGACCTTGCCCTTGCCGAACAGGGTGGCGGGCGTGACCTTGCGCAGCGGCACGACCACGGCGTCGCGCAGCTCCAGGTCCAGCGCCAGGGCGAGGCCAATGGCCTCCTCCAGGCGCGCCTCCGCGCTGCGGGAGGAATCGCGTCCCTCCCGCATGGGGTGAAGAACCAGGACGCCCTGGACGGGCGCCTCGCGGTCGACAGATTTGGTGGAACTCAATCCAGCTCGTCTTCCGACGGCTCATACAGCTGAACAGGCTGAGCCGGCATGATGGTGGAAATGGCGTGCTTGTAGACCAGCTGCGACTGACCGTCCCGGCGCAGCAGGACGCAGAAGTTGTCGAACCAGCTGACGACGCCCTGCAGCTTCACGCCGTTCACCAGGAAGATCGTCAACGGCGTCTTCGACTTACGCACGCTGTTCAGGAACGTGTCCTGCAGGTTTTGTTTCTTATCACTCATCGGCTTTTCGCCTTTTGTTTTTCAGAAGGGCGACAACCGCCCCCACACACGAAAATTCACGCTAGACCGGGTTTGATGAACGGCGCAATCGCAACCGTTCAATCAGATGGCTTCGGCCTTCGCCCGCTCGATATAGAGGCTCCGCAGCCTCGCCGCCACCGGCCCGGGCTTTCCGTCGCCGACTGGCTTGCCGTCGATGGCGGTGACGGCGAGCACCAGATTGCCGGCGCCGGTGATGAAGGCCTCCTTGGCCGCCATGGCTTCGGCCGGGGTGAACGGCTTCTGGTCGACGCTCAGCCCCTGGCTTTCGATCACCTTCAGCAGGGTCGAGCGCGTGATCCCGCGGAGGATATTGGCGTTGGTGTCCCGCGTGCGCAGGGCGCCGGACTGGTCGATGATCCAGGCGTTGGACGACGCGCCTTCGGTGACCAGCCCCATGTCGTCGACGAACCAGGCCTCGATCGCGCCCTGTTCGCGCGCCGCCTGCTTGGCGAGCGCGTTGGGCAGCAGGTTGGTGGTCTTGATATCGCAGCGGCCCCAGCGGTTTTCGGGGCTGGTGATCACCGCCACGCCCTGGGCGGCCTTCTGTTCGGCAAGCGTCCGATCAACGGACTTGGCGGTGATGACGAGGCTGGGCGTAACGGCTTGGGTCGGGAACGCATGATCGCGCGGCGCGACGCCACGGCTGACCTGCAGATAGAGAAGGCCGTCGGTGATGCGGTTGCGGCGGAGCACCTCGCGCAGCACAGTGACCAGCGCGGGGCGGCCCATGGGTTCGGAGATGCGCAGTTCGCCCAGGCTGCGCGACAGGCGCGTGAAGTGCCCCTCGGCGTCGGCGAGCTTGCCGCCGAACACCGCCCAGACCTCGTAGACGGCGTCGCCGAGCTGGTAGCCGCGATCCTCGATATGGACGCAGGCTTCGGAATGGCGAACGTAGCGGCCGTTCACATAGGCGATACGCCCCATCATTCGACCTCTTCTTCCAGCGGCCGCGCGCCGGAGAGGCCTAGCGACTTCAGCTTGCGGTGCAGGGCCGAGCGCTCCATGCCGATGAAGGCCGCCGTACGTGAGATGTTGCCGGAGAATCGCAGCATCTGGGCGTTCAGGTACTCGCGCTCGAACACCTCGCGGGCTTCACGCAGCGGCAGGGCGATGATGCGTTCTGCGCCCATGCTGGAGTTCTGGTCGCTGGACGGCGTATCCGATGGCAGCATGTCGGCGCTGATCGGCTCGGCGGGGTCGCCGGACGCCAGGATCAGCATCCGTTCGACGTTATTCCGCAACTGGCGCAGGTTGCCCGGCCAGGCGCGGACCTGCAGGGCGGCGATGGCGTCGTCGGCCAGCCGGCGGCGCGGCAGGCCCGTCGCCGCGCAGATCCGCTCGATGAAGTCCTCCACCAGCTCCGGGATATCCTCGCGGCGCTCGGCCAGGCCCGCGACATGGACCGGCACGACGTTGAGGCGATGGAACAGGTCCTCGCGGAAAGCGCCGGCGGCGATGGCGTCGCGCAGGTCGTGGGAGCTCGACGACAGCACGCGCACGTCCACCTGGACGTCGGAAACGCCGCCGACCCGGCGGAAACGCTGATCCACCAGCACGCGCAGGATCCGGCTCTGGGTCTCGCGCGGCATATCGCCTACCTCGTCGAGGTAAAGCGCCCCGCCGTGGGCGCGTTCGAACACCCCGATCTTGGCCGGGCGACCGCCGTCGCCCTCCTCCCCGAACAGTTCGAGGTCCATGCGTTCGGGCGTCATGCCGGCGGCGCTGACGGCGAGGAATTCGTTGCGCGCGCGGGGGCTGGCCTGGTGGATCAGCCGGGCCACGGTCTCCTTGCCCGAACCCGGCGGACCGGAGATCAGGATGCGGCTGTTGGCGCCGGCGAGCTTGGCCACGAGGGAGCGCAACTGCTGGGCTGCGACCGACTTGCCGATCAGCCCCTCCGGGGTAATCGCCTGGGCGCGCAGGCGGCGGTTTTCACGCTTCAGATTGGCGGCTTCCAGCGCGCGCTCCACCACCAGCAGCAGGCGGTCGGACTTGAAGGGCTTCTCCAGGAACTCGTAGGCGCCGCGCTTGATGGCGCTGACCGCGGTCTCGATATTGCCGTGGCCGGAGATCATGATCACCGGCAGGTCCGGGTCCAGCCGCTTGACCAGGTCGAGCAACTCCAGCCCGTCCATGCCGCCGCCCTGCATCCAGATGTCGAGGATCAACAGGGACGGCTTTCGGGCGCCCACGGCGGCCAGCGCCGATTCCGAATCCTCGGCCGTGCGCACGGCGTAGCCCTCGTCGGAGAGGATCCCCGCCACCAGGTCGCGGATATCGGCCTCGTCGTCGACCACCAGAACATCAGCCGCCATTAGGTCATCCTCAAGCTGTGGTGGTTGCGGCCGCCGGCTGCGCACGCACGCGCGCGGTCGGCGGGAGTTTCAGGATCGCCATGGCGCCGGCCCCGCCAGGCGCGTCGGCAAGCTCAAGGTCGCCGCCATGGTCTTCCAGGATTCGTTTGACGATCGCCAGTCCCAGGCCGGTCCCCTTCTCGCGGGTGGTGACGTAAGGCTCGGTCAGGCGGGCGCGGTCCTTCTCGGGAAGGCCGATGCCGTTGTCCTCGATCTCGATATTGACGCCCTGCTCGTCGGAGATGAGCCGGGCGACGATCCTGCCACGCACCTTGGCGGCGTCGCCGCGCCGGGCGCCGATGGCTTCGGCGGCGTTCTTGAACACATTGGTGAGCGCCTGGCTCAGCATCCGGCCGTCCGCCAGGACGGTGGGTTCCGCCGCCGGCTCCACGAGTTCCACGTCGATGTCGGGCGAGGCGACACGCTGGGCGAAGACGCCCGCGCGCAGCAGTTCGGCGACGTCCTGTTCGGCGAAGCGAGGCGTCGGCATGCGGGCGAAGGACGAGAACTCATCCACCATGCGGCCGATGTCGCCCACCTGGCGCACGATGGTGTCGGTGCAGCGGTCGAAGGTCTCCAGATCCTCGAGCGGCGCAATATGGCGGAATTTCCTGCGCAGCCGTTCCGCCGATAGCTGGATCGGCGTCAGCGGGTTCTTGATTTCATGGGCGATGCGACGGGCGACGTCCTTCCACGCCGCGTTGCGCTGGGCGGCCACCAGACGTGTGATATCGTCGAATGTCAGCACCAAGCCGCCTTCGCTGCGGCTGGCGCGCACCCGCAGGCGGCGGCTTTCGCGGCCGCGGACGATGTCGACCTCCTCCTCGGCCTCGCCGCCACGGGTCGCCCGCTCGGTCACCGTGGCGAATTCGGGGGCGACGGCGGCGATATCCAGCCCCCGGCCATGGTCGCCCGGCAGGGCGAGCAGGCGGGTCGCCTGGCGGTTGGCGGCGGAGATGCTCCCCTCCCCGTCCAGCGCGATAACCCCGGCGCTGACCTCCGACAGCACGGTCTCGATGAACCGGCTGCGCTGCTTGGCTTCCTCGCCCGCTTCGGTCAGGGCCGCCTGCTGGGCCTGGAGGTCGTGGGTCATGCTGTTGAAGGCGCGCGAGAGGACGGCGAGTTCCTCGGGATCGTTGTCGGCGTCCACCCGCGCTGTCAGGTCGCCGCCCGCAACCCGTCCCGCCGCCTGCACCAACCGCCCGACCGGCCCGGAGATGGCGTTCGCCGCGGCCATGCCCCACCAGACCGCGCCGATCAGCACCAGGAGGGCCGTTTCCACATAGGTGAGCGCAAAGATCGACTGGATGCGCGCCCGGCTCTGGGCGGCTTCCCGATAGGAGGCGAGCGAAGCGTCGGCCTCCCGCAGATGGCTGACGATGCCGCTTTCCACCGGGCGAACCACGTAGAGATAGGCGTCGGGGTAATCGGTGAGCCGGTAGAGGGTGCGCACCAGGTCGTCGGAGACGGCGATGTCGCCGGCGTCGGCGGCGTCGAAGCTCGATTTGGAAGGAATGAGGAAGGCCGGGGCGCCGGTGGTCTCCGAGCGGCTGAGCACGCGCCCTTCCCGATCGATCAGATAGGCGGCCTGGAAGTCATGGTCGCTGGCCTGCTCGGCCATGTAGTGGCTGAAGGAGACCGGATTGGTGCGCAGGGCCGAAGCCCCCCCGGCCAGCCTGGTCGCCATCGCCGGCACGTGGCTTTCCAGATAGCTGGTCTGTTCCTTCACATAGGACCTGGCGACGGTGGCCGAGCTTTCGACGACCGTGCGGACCCGCGTACTGAACCAATCCTCCACCCCGCGGCTGACCAGCACGCCGTAGAACAGGAACACCACCAGGGCCGGGGCCACGGCGGCGGCGGCGAACAGGGTGACGAAGCGCAGATGCAGCCGCGCCCCCGCATCCTGGGACTGCGCGCTGCGCAGGGCCAGGAACCGGAAGGCCATCATCCCCAGCAGGCCCAGCACCAGCACGAGATTGGCGCCCAGGATGGAGAGGATGACGTTGCTGGCGGGGCCCAGCGGGCCGGTGGTCGGCGGCGAGGCGGCCAGCAGGATCGACACGGCGGTCAGGGTGATCGCCACAGCATAGCCGCCTCCCAACAGGTAGCGGGAATGCATCAGACTCCAGAGGCGCGTCGGACGCGCGAGCTCGGCTGCGCTATCGTGAGTCAGGATCGCCATGGAATGACGAGCCTAGGCGGAAGTGTGCCCAAAACTCAACAGGGTTGTTGCGCAGAAGCGGCAGCGTTACGCCGCGTCAGCGCCGCCCGCGGGTCATGTCGACACCCAGGTCCTGGATCTTCTTGCGCAGGGTGTTGCGGTTGAGCCCAAGGATTTCGGCCGCACGGACCTGGTTCCCGCGGGTCGCCGCCAGCGTCAGCTGGATCAGCGGCCGCTCCACCTCCTCCAACACGCGGTCATAGAGGCCGATCGGCGGCACCCCGTCGGGCTGTTCGGCGAAATAGCCGCCGAGATGACGTTCCACGAGTTGCGACAGCGTCAGCGGCCCTTGCTCGCCCGCAGTCGCCGGTTGCTGGTCGGCCAGCTCGCGCTCGACGATGCGCGCCGTGATCAGCTCCTCGGCGTAGAGGGCGCAGATCCGGCGGATCAGGTTCTCCAGCTCGCGGACGTTGCCCGGCCAGGCGTGGAGCTTCAGGCGATCAAGCGCACTGGCGTCGATCGTCTTCGACGGCAGGCCTTCGCGGGCGGCGCGCAGGAGGAAGGCCCGCGCGAGGTCGGGGATATCCTCGACACGGTCGCGCAGCGGCGGCAGGCGCAGGGGGGCGACGTTCAGGCGGAAGAATAGGTCCTCGCGGAACAGGCCCTGCTGGATCAGCGCCCTGAGGTCGCGATTGGTGGCCGCGATGATGCGCACGTTCGGCCGCCGGCCGGTCTTGGGATTGATGGCGGGCTCGGAACCGTCGATGACCCGCAGCAGGCGGGTCTGGGCGTCCAGCGGCATGTCGCCGATCTCATCGAGGAACAGGGTGCCGCCGTCGGCCTCCACCAGCTTGCCGAGGTCGAGGTCTTCCTTGCCGAACAGTTCGGACTCGACCCGCTCGCGCGGGACAGCCGCCAGGTTGATGGTGACGAACTTGCCGTCGCGGCGGCGGCCCATGTCGTGAAGGGCGCGGGCGACCAGCTCCTTGCCGGCGCCGGACTCGCCCAGGATCAGCACCGTCAGGTCGGCGCCCACCAGGCGGGCGATGGTGCGATAGACGTCCTGCATCGGGCCGGAGCGGCCGATCAACGGCAGCCGTTCGTCGCGCAGGGCGCGCGCCTGGGCCTTGGCGGCCTCCGGGTCGGCGGGGCGCGCCAGGGCCCGGCGCGCCAGGGCCGTCATGTCGTCGAGATCGAAGGGCTTGGGCACGAAGTCGAAGGCCCCGACCTCGGCCGCGCTCACCGCCGTGGTCAGCGTGTTCTGGGCGCTCATGACGATGACGGGCAGCTTCGGGCGTTCCTTGCGGATCCGCGGCAGCACGTCGAAGACGTTCTCGTCAGGCATCACCACGTCGGTGACCACCAGATCCCCTTCGCCCTCGGACACCCATTTCAGCAGGGTCGCGGCGTTGCCGGTCGCCCGCACCTGATAGCCCAGGCGCGTGAAGGCCTGGCTCAACACCAGCCGGATGGAGGCGTCGTCGTCGGCGATCAGGATCTTCTTTGAAGTGGTGCTCATGCCGAGACGTCCTCGTTTGAAGCGACCGGCAGCAGGACGCGGAACACCGTTCGGCCCGGCTCGGACTCAAAATCGATAAGGCCGCCATGGGCCGCCACCAGTTTCGCCACCAGGGCCAGGCCAAGGCCCGCGCCGTGCGCCTTGCTGGTGACGAACGGCTGGAACAGGCTTTCGCGGAGGTGGGCCGGCACGCCGGGACCGTTGTCGACCACGCGCACTTCCAGCGGCGCGCCGCGCAGCCTCTGGCCCTTGGCCGCGCGGACGCGGACACCATGGCGATAGGCGGTGAAGATGCCGATCTCGCCACGCCCGTCGCGGCGGGAATGGGCGGCCTCGGCGGCGTTCTTCACCAGGTTCAGGAACACCTGGATCAGTTGGTCCTCGTCGCCCGAGGTGGGCGGCAGGGAGGGATCATACTGCTCGCGCAGGGCCAGGCCGTCGGCGACGCCGTTGGCGGCGAGCGCCCGGACGCGGTCGAGGACCTGGTGGATGTTGAGCGGCGTGCGGTCCGGGGGCGCGTCGTCGGAGAACGCCTCCATGCGATCCACCAGCCGTCGAACGCGATCGGTTTCGTCGACGATGAGCTGCGCGAGCGGCGCATCCTCGGCCTTCGCCCCCGACTTCAGCAACTGGGCGGCGCCGCGAATGCCGGCCAGCGGGTTCTTGATCTCGTGGGCCAGCATGCGGCCGAGCCCGACGATGGAGCGCAGGCCCGCGACCTCCACCCCGCCCCGCTCGCCGCCCAGGCCGTTGGCCCGGACATGGATGGTCAACAGCACCGAGCCATCCTCCAGCGGAGCGGCCGCGGCGTCCGCCTCGAAAGGCGGCAGGCCGAACAGATTGATCTCTAGCCCGCGCTCGCGAACCCGCCCGCCCTCTTCCCGCGCCCGGGTCAGCAGCGAGACCAGGGCCGAACCCGGCGGCAGCGCGTCCTGGAACCGGCCCCGCGCCAGGAGGGCCAACCCTTGCCCGAACAGCGCCTGCGCGGCCTCGTTGAAGGCGGCGAGCGCGCCCTCGCCGTCCACCACCATGGCCGGTTCAGGGCTCAGTTCGAAAGCCGCGGCCTTCAGGGCGTGCAGGGCGGGCCCTGGGGTCTGTATTCTAGCTCGGCCGGTCATGCCGCTAACCTCGTGTCATGACCGCGCCAGAGCGCGATCAGGTTGCGTTCGACCTCACGGGGCTCCTCCAGCCGGCAGATCGCGGCGCGCGCGATCCTCCGGTCTTCGGCCGCGTTGGGTCGCGGCGCATGTTCGATATAGGCGGCCAGGTGCTTGCGGAAGATCCGCAGGCCGAGCCTGTCGCCGTAGAAAGCCAGACTATCGTTGAAATGGTCCAGAACTATCGACAGCCGCGCGTCCACATCGGGCTGCACGAAAGCCTCGCCTGCCAGTTCCGCCTCGATCTGGGCGGCGATCCACGGGCGGCCATAGACCCCGCGCCCGACCATCACCCCATCGGCGCCGGACTGTTCGAGCGCCGTCCTGGCCGTGGCGCCGTCGACGATGTCGCCGTTGACGATGACCGGGATCGACACCGCGTCCTTGACCGCCTTGACGGCGGTCCAGTCGGCCTGGCCCTTGTAGAACTGGCAGCGGGTGCGCCCATGCACGGTGACGGCGGCGACGCCGCAGGCCTGCGCGCGGGCCGCG
>Ga0307513_10005320_pt1 | contig 17020 bp, 17 predicted proteins | sample 15_EM_MG_FD_202174 | JGI IMG/M metagenome (GOLD analysis project Ga0307513, IMG submission 202174) | Populus trichocarpa ectomycorrhiza microbial communities from riparian zone in the Pacific Northwest, United States - 15_EM | ecosystem: Host-associated > Plants > Roots > Unclassified | place... | reverse complement strand
TAGGTTCGGCACTGACCTATGGAATCCATGCTTCGAGGACCGTAATTTCATGGAATGTATGGCTCATATGTCGCAGAGTGGCGTCGGACACCAGCTACCGCATCTGGAGGTATACCTCGCCCCGAAAAGAAGGCTCTACCCAGGCCCAATAGGCAGCCGAATGCCCAGGAGCCATGCATAGGAGCCATGCATTCGAGACACGCTTTGTTCCCTTCATAGCATCGCGCCTTACCAGAACGGAGATTGGTTACCTCTTGGATGTCCCCGTCGCATTATTTGATACTTCCCATAACCTTATCAAGCTCAGCATCGATAGAATTACGCTTGTCCCATTTGAGGACTCCAAGAGGGGTTCGATCGAAAACCGCCCATTGATTCGTGAGCTGTGGGTCAAAGAAAGCGAAGATGTGGTCCGCAACAATTGTCTCCGCTTTGACAAGCTCTCCAAGGTCACATTCTGTAATTACGATATAATGACTGTGCGACGCATACTGTCAAACCCTCCATCTTCTCCGGAATACCTACAATTCGACGCAGAAGGTACGTCCACTTTTTTCCGCCATTTCGTCTTGACTCGGATCCGACCACTCACCAATTGTTCACTTTCAGATGACGACACTGGGTACTTGGAGGCATATGGCAGCAAATACACGGAAATAGACGTGGAATTGTCTACGCTGCCAAACCTGCCCGAAATGCGCATATATGTCACATTTCTGGGGGACATCGATGAGTCCCATACCGGCGTGGATGTTATTACCAGTGTTGCTCATTTTTTGCACACTTGCCCAGCTGGACACCAGCTCAAACATATGGGTCTGACCTTTGAAATTTCATTTTACCTCACGAACGTGGACGAAGCATCTCAAGCCATGGAGGATGTTCTCAACCAGGGGAATTGGGCTGCCCTCGACTCGGTTCTCTTGAGCATGACGAGCTCGATCACGCACGTTCTCAAGGTGGAGGCTCATACTAGCTTTTGGCTCAGCTTAGAGTTCGATACAACATTGGATCCTTTTTCTCTTCAAGGAGTAATAGCAGAGAACAAGGAATACCTCTGCGACTGGGGGCAGAAATATTTACCGCGGATAAGTGCCAGTGACTCACCAAATTTGGACCTAAAGATATCGACTCAGCATGACGTTTACCCTATTGATGAATACAATTATCCTACTGCTTACGTTGTAGTTATAAATACTTAAGTTTACCTACCCTTTTCCCTACCATTTCTGATTGAAAACCCGGAACCAGAATGCAGTTTTTTGATGCGCAATTTCCTCAGACTCATCATATACACACAGAAGAACGTCCATAACACATACGTACACTAACATAGCCAGAGTTCATGGCCATCCTCGCAAGTTTAGAACCCGAACCCAAACTCATCATGAACACTACAAAATATCCACCCCAACCCCAAAGTACACCCTCATACCGAGCACCGCAGCCCCAGCAAGCAACGCGAGTGAACCTGCACGGTTGAAGAGTTTACGACCCGTCCATCCAGAGTTTCGGGACATTGATAACATGGAGAATGTACATCTGGGTGGTCCTTTAGCTCCAGCATCGTCGATGGCTTGGATTTCTTCCTTGGTAAGAACTGGAAGTGCGTATAAGAAAAATGGAACTGTGGTCAGCAAAGGAGTTCCTAGGGCGGCGAAAGACAATCGAATGGAGTAGAGACGCGGAACATACTCACCCAAATCACCGGCGTTGATGTACCCCTCCAACCGCGCCTTCTTCGAGCTCGTTCTATGAAAAACAAGTCCCAATCCATGGTTAGTCGCCTCCCTACATCGCCCGGATGATTAGGTATCAAAAGCAAACACATACGTGAGCACAACCGCCCCCTTCGCTTTAGCCCACGCAAGGAGGATCTGCTCCTCCGGCACCCCGCCGAGGCGCTTCGCAGCGGCTTTGACGGGCGCGTCCACTGGCCCCCCGGGGTATTTGGTCAGTGGTCTATGGGTAGAGCAGGTGAGTAGGTTATTGGGCACTTTCGATAGTGATAACGAGAGGGGGGCAATAAAAGGAGAGCATTTAAAAGGAAAATGGGATCCCCGTGGGTGCGTTTAAAATTGACAGGCGGGTTAGGACTTACAAAAGGGGGCTGTACGCCTCGATCACGATCCCATGGTTGGCTGAAAACTCGAGGAGAGACGCTTGTTCCGCGTAGTTATATGGCTGGAGCATGATCTATGTCCATGAGAGTGAAATGGAGTAGAATAGGGTGGTTAATTAAAACAGCATAATAATTAGTACACTAGCCAGATAACTGGATACTAAGCAACGCACCTGATTCACAGCGGGAGGTATTTTGGCACTCTCCAGGAGTACCTGGACGTCTTTGACGGTGTAATTGCTGATTCCGATGCTCCTGAAAAGTGAAAAGTTTAGTTGCAGGTTCAACTTTTATTATTATGAGCGTTCAGCCGTTTTGGTCCTCAAAACTCCAAAAATATCAGAGTTCAAGAAGAAACAGACTCACTTAACCAACCCCATTTCTTTCAACGCCTCCATCTGGGCCCATGCCGTGGGGATGTCGGGTACGGCAAGCCGAGGGTGGTGGATGAGGTAGAGGTCGATGTAAGTTAGGTTTAACTGTTGAAACAAAGAGGTTAATGGAGTCGAGGAAAAGAAGAAGTGTCAAGGAGGGAAGATGGATAAATAAAAACGTGGATTATATGCGTGATTTTCAAGCTCGTCGCAACAGCAGCTTTGGCCCGTGCACTGGTTGGGATTCAACAACGCATGAACGAACCGAGATACGCATTTTCAGTCGTCGGACAAGCAAAGCGTTTGCATCTCGTGACCCTAGGAGTTAGAAACGAACAAACGAACGGAGAATTCCTGTCAGACTCATCCAGCTTCGTCCTCGTTGTCCGTCGAGCTCCAAAGAGCGCCCTCTTTATCGAAAAAAAAAGAACACCAGTACACCATACAAAAACTCGGACGAACCTTACTCAAGCTATCTTTAATGCTCGTCTCTATATCCAATCCACCAAGCCCGCTATACTTGGTGGTGACGAAAATATCCTCTCTCGCGAGTCCACTCTCTCTGATCGCCTTGCCTGCTTCGGCTTCATTACGGTAGGCTTGGGCCGTATCTGTCGTGGGAAAAGGATAAGCATAAGTAATGCAGCCACCTGAAGGGTGCAAAGCTAACGCACCGATATGACTGAACCCCACGCTTATCGCTTGGTCAACTTGGTCAATCGTCGTTTCTCCAACTGGAATCTTCCATGTCCCGAACCTAGGGTAGCTAATTAGTATATGGGCTCTATTTTCCCCTGCACTCGGCTCCCCGCTCCCTTCGACGTTTGAAAGGGCGAGGATTGGAGGAGTCGGGGGTTCAAGTGGTGTTGTTGATGATACGCTCACCCGATGCCTGGGATGGAGTTACCTACATGCTCGACGCGTCAGCCTGAACAGTCCAAGAGAACAACTTGCCATGCGAATGCACGCACCATCGTTGAATTTCTTGTTCTCCCAAGGCATGCCGCTTCGATTCACAGGACCAGAGATTTAAGAAAAATGAATTCCAGAGAAGTAGCAAAGAAGTAGGTGAGGACCAAATCCACTGTGTGTTGGGGTATTCTTTATTATAACGAAAGAACCGAGGAGGTTCTCAAGGATGTCAATAGCCACACTGCACCGTGCAACCGTGTAAGTTGGTCGGATAACAAACCGAGCTGCGGCCCGGTCGCCGTCTGGACGGCTGCACCCGAGTCGCTTAAAGGTTATTAACACACTAGCTCATGGCTTGACAGGATACATCGTCAGTCTGGCTACGGGAGACTAGGATGATCTGGTGAATGCTTATCTGTTTCCTCCCGTCGAATCTCTACCATCCCCACTCCCGCATTCCGACAAAAGCCTCGATAACGCCGACATGACACCAACTGAAGTCCAGTCATGTACACCACGAACATGATCATGAATTTCTGACTTATGTCAAGAGCGCTTCTGGACCCATTTCACGATTGGAAGCTGGATGTCACTGAGGTAACGTTAACAATTTAGAAAGCGTGGTCATTGCAGGTATTGGTGCCGGGAAAGCTATGCCCTCAATGGTACCCTTGTTGTTGGATGTACAAGAACATCGACATCTCCCTTCTTAAGGTCCTTCAAGATGGTCAGGCTCCATCGGCCATCTCAACTATACCCAAATTCATGTGTTGCCCTTTCGAAAACATGGGTAGTTCTGCCGTTGCGGTTAATGAAATCGCGTAAGTTAAGGATTCTTTATTCTCAGGTTCTGACGTCTGACAGGTTCCTTTGCTAAAAACTTGGGGAAAATCAGTACCCGGGAATCCTCGAGATGTGCCTCCAGCATTCAAAAATTTGGAGCGTGCTCACTGACCTCAAATTCCACAACATCCCGGTCATCATCGACGAAGCACATTACACAGGCAATTCACCGCCCGTCAAAACGACGATCATAAAGAAGACTTGCTTAATTGAGACGGATGTAGACAAGGCTAGGTCGTTCCAAGGGCGAACCACCTGGACTAGTGCGGCTTTTCATGTGTCATGGCGATCATCTTCCTCTTATGACGATCTTTTGTGGGGCTTCGCTTCCGGAAACACTACAAGAGCGGCTAATATTCTGAGTAATTTTCAAGTTCTTTAGTTCTACCTCTAAAACCAACCCCAATTACAGCACCGGATTATTGAACATGTTCAACAAAGTCAATTTGAACGCACTCCTTGTGATCTTGTCCGTTTCAGTGCGCAAATATTTCTTACATCTCTTTGCCCTTTACCAATGACTATTTTTCAACAGACCATTTTGAACAAAGTTGTCGCCCTCGGGCCTGCAGCTGTGAATTTGGGGACCGCTGGCAACTTCGCCATCCTCGCAAAGTCAGGGGTCTCAACTGTTCCTCCCTCGTCTGTCGGTATGTGACGACCATGGTTCTATCTTGTTTTCTTGTCAACGTCTAATGTCGTGCTCTTAATTCCTAGTTGGGGACATCGGCCTTAGCCCTGCGGCTGGAACGTTCCTGACAGGATGGTCGTTGACGCGCAGTGCTTCAGGGACATTTTCCACCTCAACCCAGTGTGTCGGGTCACTCTTCGCCGCTGATTACACAAGCCCCACCCCTTCCCAATTGACTACCGCTATTTCTGACATGCAAACCGCAGCAGTCGACGCTGCTGGTCGTACGGGGCCTGACTTCCTCAATCTTGGTGCTGGTGGGTCTATTTTGTTCAACCTTCGTACCTCAATCCAACGATCCCTGTGACGAGATCAGGCAATATCGGTGGCCTTACGCTTGCTCCTGGTCTCTATAAATGGACCAGTGCAGTGATCATCCCTACCGACGTCGTCATCTCTGGTTCCTCGACTGATAGTGCGTGACAGCTTTTTAAATCCCATTATAACTCATCATTAAGAATATAACCATAACCAGCTTGGATTTTCCACGTCTCAGGTACACTCATAATGTCAAACGGGAAGCAGATTACGCTGGCTGGAGGTGCGCTAGCACGCAACATTTTGTGGGTAGTTTCTGACGCCATAACGGTTGGGACGACGTCACATTTTGAGGGCATCTTGCTTGGAAGCACTGGCATTACCTTCCAAACCGGTTCTTCTATCAACGGCCGTCTCCTCTCACAGACAGCAGTTTCCCTTCAGCAGACTTCTGTGGTGTCGCCTTGATAGTATGTTTTCTGTTGTGTCACCCTGGTTCCACATCGCTGGTGGGCAGAGGGTGTTCGGTCGGTCCAAGTAACTAGTCCTCAACTCTCTATAGCAATATTACGCCGATTTTATAGGGAATTCATTATGATTTATGTTCTCCTGATTCTACTCTGAATCCATTTCGTCCATTTCGAGACACCGCATTCGGGATTAGAGGTGACGGCGAATCAACACACCTTCGAAGCAAACAGAGAGGGGAACTGGAAAAAAGTGAACTGGAATTTCAAGAGCGCCTCAAACGCCAGCCGATGATGGCCAAACCTACATTAATATTCACAATGAATTCTGAATAACATAGGCCCGGCTGTTGTTTAGCAGCCTACCGACTCAAGATCATGCTGGCGCACGTTATAATTACATACGACATGAAGATGGAGGAAGGAGGCCATCCTTCGACCTGTGGGAAGTTGTCCTTCAAGAGTCGGAAAGAACGATCGCCTGATCGATAGTTGGTTGTTCATGGGATTATGGGAAGGGATTATGGAACAATGAACCACGACCGCAGCCAAGAGACACCCGGTACACCATTTTCGCGACGGTTGATCCACTTTGGGTTGCGTCGTGCAGCGGTCTCTGACGGCGGGAACGAGACTACGGTTGGGTCCCTCAAGAAGTTTCCCACCAGGCCATTCAAGATTTTGACAAGATTCGGTGCCTTTGGCAGGAAGGCGCAACGGTAAAGGAGCCATTCCCGTTGTTCGATAGTTCTCGCTCTGTCTATTTATCCAATTCGGCGGGTCCATGACAAGCGATAAAGAATAAAAGGGCTTGCAGTCTTGAAGGTGTCTAGTATTCTCGGTCCTGGATGCCAGATCAACGCCATTGTTCAATATCTTGACTACCAGCCTACTACACTGGCATGAGTTCTTGCTTATCAACCTTTTATCCCTCCAGTCGTTGGGCCATTTTATTTATACACAATTGTCATGAGCCTCTCGATTATTGAAACCGTGATGTGTGGATACTAGAAACAAAAAGCATGAGACAGCGCTACAACGGACAACAAGGGTTCTTATCCCCAAATTATTGCCCTGCAACATAAATAGATAGTAAAAAACTTGGATACCGGCCTACTTAACGCATGTTTGTTGCATGTTTCATTAAGCGCCCACAACTGGCATCACGTGATATTACACTTCCATATCTCCATATTCTTGGACGTAATTACATAAAAGAACGTGGCAAATACTATGAACATGGTTTTTGTTGTTCGTCGACATTATTCTCAATGAAGCCCACAAAGTACTCCACAGTTGCCAGGCTGTGCTCGAATCCTTGTTTTCCAAGCCGTAATGCAACTCTACTTACGTATCGTGGGTTTTGAACAATCACAAAAATATTGATAAGTGCTCTGGCTTGTATCTTGATTTCTATAAAAGCTGTTAAACGAGATTCTCATCTTCATATTCACTCGAGAAAGCCAACTCAAATCCTCAACCAATGCCATCCATCCCTTATCAGCGCCGCGACGAGAAACCTCGTAAGTAACTTACTCTCAATTTTGGCTTCAATGGTTTAAATCCAGGAAACAAGGAGGTACTTGCATAATAAATGTCCTCTACCTCAATGCTGGTTGGTGATTGTAATCATTCTTTTAGGTCGATAATAATTCAGCCAAATTCGCCTGCTCCAGCCACGCCTCACCACCGGGGTAGCCCAACGTCACCCAGCCCATCACGCCTTTGGTCACGATTAAATATGACAGATATGCCAATGGTGCAATAGAAACTAGGACTGGAACTGACTACAACATACAACGCGGCGTTCAACAGAGCTGGGTGCTGCCTAGTAACAACCAGTATACCTCAGACGGCGGCATTCCGGCCCAAGGACCTAATTTAAACCAGAACCCGGGCCATTGGAGCAGACCTGAATTTAATCAGGGAAAGTTGGGCGCTAACGTTCACTCCGACTCGCGCCCTAGGCAAATCCTCAGCGGCTGTTTCAACCCAGAGGTTAACAACGATAATTCCTTCAACGGTAATTACTACCATCGTCAGGTTGTTAACAACGACAACCGCAAGCGTGCTAACAAAAGCCGTCGGTCTAAGAAGTACTCCTCCTCCTCGGAGTCATCCGACTCTGATTAGTCTACATAGCGAGCTATAATGGGACATACATAACTACAGGACGATTGATAATTGATTTGCTTTTTGGGACATTAGCTGCGTAGCAGTGTGTGCTAGAGAGCAAGAAGCCTAAGGTGATCCATAAAGCTCGAGCATCTAACTAGCCACCATATATATCCTCACTCACGCGATCAGCCTCATGCCCACTGGCCTTGGAACGTGGCTTCTTTGTCTCCAACTCCTCATCGGTATCCGAATCATCTGCCACGATGAAATTATAGTTGGCGCTAGCCATTTCTTAAAATCCCCATTGTGAGGTTCAGCAATGTCACAGAACTCATGGCCTCCATAGTTCAGATCCTATATGTAAATAAAGAACCAACGTCATCAGCAATTCCATGCCCTCCAAAGTATAGCGCCGCTTGGCCACAAAAGCTAAAGGATACTAACAAAGCGATTCCCGCAAGATAAACACCCTCCAACAGCTCTTACACCACCCTCCCTCCCTGGGAAATGATAGGTGGTATCTGATCCAAATCCCTCTGCCCATCCGGCCGAACGTGCGCCGAAAATGCCTTCCTGTTACACCCCACACACGTGCGGACCCAGGGTGTAGAGAAGATGAAGGTCGTTATCGAGCATCTTGCCAAATGAATAGTCAGTACGAAGTAAGAAATAGGTAACGAAGAACGTAACCCATGTAAGCCCTTCTCGACACCCCGCACTCGTTATATCTTCCAGTGGCACCTCCACTCCACACGCTGGACACAACTCCAGAAGCTGAGTCATGATATCGGCTTCGGATGGGACCAGAGGTTCCCCTACCTCCTTTCCTCCAGTAGTCACAGTAGTTTCCATCGTCAATGACGAAGAAGCGGACAACGTCGATTTCCCTTAAGAAGCGGCTGCATTTTCACCGAAAGCTTGTTCCCTTCCTCTACAAGATCGAGTGGACACCCGGGCAGGAGCGACTGTACAATCAGGCGTGAGACAAATGGGACGTCGTTCGCTGGATGTTCAAGTTTTTTTTTAGTCCTTTGATAATACGGAGGATAGGAAAAGGGATAAAAATCCCGCCAAAAAGTGATGCTAAACGCACCCCGCAACATTCCAACGACCGCGCCTACGTGTTTGATGGTCCTCAATACCCGATATGATATGGCGTAGAGCAGAGATTGAGCTACGACGCCACATTGGGCTTGTCGTTATTCGTTGTTTGAGCCTCTATATTACGATGAGTCAGCCCGACTGTAGATAAGAGGGAGAATCAGGATCCACAACGCACCCACGCAAAATCAGCCAACGAAAGCCTCATCCTCAACCTCAAAAGCTCATCCCACCCAAACTAGCCTGGCAGTGTGTGGAAATACTAAACCTAAAATTCTCTATCATCTTCTTCACCCTCTCATCAACCAGTTTACACCCATCTCCTCATCCACATACATCGTCTCTTCATTCACCGAAGAAATTGTCCCAGAAGGTACGTCGATCGGTCCTCCTCCAATAACGTCAACCTCAGGCTGGACCCGCAGGGCGTCCAAAAATTTGAGATGCAGTGATTCCAGCCGCTTTAGATCGCGCAGGTGGAAGAAGAATGCGGGTATGATATGAAATGGCGACTTCCAGGAAGCTAGGGAATAGTGTTAAAAAGCGGGCGTCAAGATTTAACGGAATGACTTACACGCTTTAGCACCGGATAACACACGCTTTAGATTACGCAGGAGGATGTCACCTTCGGCTATGTTCGACCACATCTTTGAAACGACAAAAGGAAAAGTATCAAATTAGTGCGTGTGTCGGTTTTCGACCATGGGTTCGAAACCAGTCTCTATAGGTTCAATACTTCGTCGGACGGTGGTGATTTTTCTGAAAACGGATAGGGATTCGGAGGCAATAGTCCGGTTGTTTCGGCTATTGCCTCCGAATATCCCCCCAAAATATTCATCATATCGGAGAGGCTGGGTCGAGACTAAGTACTAAGCAACTAACATGTACACTCCAGACCCGCGTCGAAATCGTTGGAGCTACCCGACACGCCACCATTACGCTCGGCCGCAACAACGACGAACTGTCACAGACTCACAGCAGCGGATCTGGGATGGATGAATGGACATACGAGGGCGGTAATTTGGTGGCGCCAGTAACGGTTTGGGGCACTATTTTCGGCCTCAATTAGTTATGGCCTCATTTTTCTGTCAGAGTGTGGGTTACTTACTTCAGAGTCACCTGCAATCCTGTGGATGGATACCTATTCTTGTTATCTTGCCTCATACCAGCTGCCATTGTAGACAGGTAGGTCCAAGGGCATTGCTGCCGTGGACGACTCTCTAGACGAGGGATCTAGAACTCCAAACACTTTTGTGGTTACATTTCTTTGATATTCCTGGATGGTGTACGCGGCGCCAGGAAGTCCGAAACCGGTCTAGAAAACATTCTAGAGGCAAGTGTAAGCCTGTAACAGGGGTAGGAGGCCATTTCTTTAGCTTAAAATATGGAATTCAAGCTGTTCAGAATATCTTTTATGGATGTCCCTGGCTCTCGGCACCACGGCACGCCCGGAGCCTATGTTTAGAATGCTTTCCAGGAAAGTCACCCAGTTCGGCTATAGTAACTGATGTGCGTACAGTACACACATGTATACTTATAGGTGAAGGGGGGCTATCTAGACACCTTGGATCCTAGGCGACCATTTCCACACGGAGATGATTTTCCCTTGTCTCCTCGCCCTTGTCCTCTCCACATCACTCATCACCCCTTCATCAGGCGTCACTCTTACTCAAGCTTCACAACTCACAACACTTACATATGACTACGTTATAGTTGGAGGTGTGTCATCACGATCGGACAACTAGGCTTTCCATGAAGGTATTTACCAGCTGGGACCGCTGGACTTGTCGTCGCGAACCGTTTAACGGAAGACCGGGAAACTACCGTGTTGGTTCTGGAGGCGGGCGTGAGGTAAGTAGATCACAATGGTGGACGCAATTACACCATACTTATATTATAATTTATATATTATTTCTCAGTGACGAAGGTATTATCCCTGCTATTGCGCCATTCCTGGGACCAACGTTAACCCCCAGTATGCCATACTCGGTTCTCTATTCTGGTCGTCCCTAAGATGGCACTGTTAGATACCCCATATGATTGGAACTATACCGTCGAACCCCAGAGGGGTATGCACGGTCGAACATTTTCTTACCCCCGTGGAAGACTTCTCGGAGGATCAAGTAGTGCAAGTGAGTACACTGAGATACGGCGCTGGATCCTTGGGTTTAGTCACGAAATCTATACAGATTATATGGTTCACCAATATGGCTCAGACGAGGATTGGGACAGGTATGCTAAGGTAACAGGTGATCCTGGATGGGCCTGGAAGAATGTCAGGAAATACGTCAAGAAGGTACTAGTCTTCATCTCGATAATCCTTTTATGCCAAACTTGAATTTCTAGCACGAGAAAAGCGTACCCCCGGCTGACGGGCACAATACCTCTGGCCAATGTATTCCACAACTGCATGGCTTCGATGGAGAGGTCTCTGTCAGCCTTCCAGGATTCAACTTGACAAGTGACAAACGCGCTATGGCGACAACTGGGCAGCTATTTGAATTTCCGTACAATGAAGATACGAGTGGAGGTGATCACAGCCTTCTCGGGATTGGCTTTATCCAATCGTCCATTGGAAAAGGAGTCAGGAGCAGCTCGTCTACTAGCTATCTCGCTAACGCAAATAGCCGCCCAAATCTCACAGTGTTAATCAATGCGACAGTGGTAAAGCTTCTGAAAACTGGCACGAAGGGTGCCCTCAAGTCTTTCCGTGGTGTTCAGTTTAGGAGTTCGCCTGGTATGCAATTTTTTAACCTCCGAATATTGAATAACAATCTCCCTAGGTGGTTCCGTCCCAACGACCGTGAAGGCGCGCAAAGAAGTCATCCTATCTGCTGGGACGATTGGAACAACACAAATACTTCAATTGTCTGGAATTGGATGCGCAAGTGACCTCAGAGTGTTGGGAATTTCCGTCGTCATCGACAACCCAGCAGTTGGAGCCAATTTCAATGACCATGTCTTCGTGCCTAATATCTTTAATGTCAAGGGCGAAGAAAGTTTAGATAATCTTCTGAGAAACCCAAGTCTTATTGGAACTGCGATTGACGAGTGGACCGCGAATAAGACTGGAATAATTACAAACAGTGTCGGGAATATATTCGGCTTCGCGAGGCTCCCAAGTAACTCACCGATATTGGAGACCCTTGGTGATCCTGCAAGCGGTCCGAAGTCTCCGCACTGGGAAATGGTCTTCGTGGTAAGCGCTCACCTGGTCAGAGTTTCACTCCGGATGTGATTTGCATTATGTATAGGATTTTTGGCTCAATCCTGGCGCTGCACAACCTCCTACAGGAAGTTTCTTGAGTTTACTCACTTTTCTGATTAGTCCGACATCACGTAGGTTGCTGTGTTTATCTCAAATATACTATTGATAGTCTTGGGCACCGAATTTAGGTGGAACGATCAAACTACAATCCAATGATCCTTTCAGTAAACCGCTCATTGATCCCAACTACCTAACCACCGAGTTCGATATCGTTACGTTGCGAGAAACCGTCAGGGCCATCAAGCGACTTGTTGCTGCTCCCGCATGGGCAGATTATATTATTTCCCCTTTGGGTCCTCTCTCTGCGACATCTGACGCAGACATCGACGATTATATACGGGGAATATCCTCCACCGGACTTCACGCTGTTGGTACCGCCGCAATGTCATCCTCGGACTCTGCACGTGGTGTCGTGGATTCAAACCTCCTGGTGAAAGGTGCTGATGGACTTCGAATTGTGGATGCATCCGTTTTTGTGAGTTTCGCGGAATTCAACATAGTAAAACCGATTTACTCCCTTTCCATAGCCCTTTGTCCCTAGCACCCATACACAAGGCCCGGTATATCTCCTCGCCGAGCGGGCTTCTGACCTCATCAAGGTATGGTACTTGGCTTTTATTTACGTGCATACATGATCTTGAACATCCTGTTCACCGACCTTACTTTTCATCCTATAGGCAGCCATCCGAGATTGAATTTAGCTAGCCTGTTATTTAGCCAATTATCTTCTTCAAATTTAAAGTTGTTCTGCTCCGTTTAGCTGAATCGTGAAATTTTAGGCACGCTAGGATTCTCGGCGCCTTCTAGATGCGTCGGATAATAGGCTTAATGTCTGCTCGAGGCGCCGGACATCGTCGGGCGCCAGTGGTTTGTCGTGAGAAAGCAATTCGAGTAGAGCAAAGTGTCAATGAAATTATCAGCAACCGCTAGTGCACAATTTCATAAAGAAAACGTTTTCATTAATTGTTGCAGGATTCCCTACCCCGTATTCGTCTCTGTCTCCTTGTCACAGTTTTATCACCCATGGTCTTTGGACCGGACTATCTGCCAGCCGAAAGAGAGCAGCTGTGATGGAGCACAAGTGGAAGTAGAGTCGGATTATATCGACCTTACTCGATTTAGCACGTTGATGAGAAACATAAGCGCTTATCCAAGTTTAACGGATCGCGTTGTTTCTGAAGGCATGGGGTGTCGACAGGATAAGGGTATTTTGGACACAGTAGGATTATTTCGTCTTCATACTTTACACTTGGTTGTAGTACCACTCAATACTCCAAATGAGATCATAGCCACCCGTTAGCGCTCAACGGTCCCTGTCAACATTACGAATTTCTTTGCAGCATTTCTCAAGCTTTCGGACCACCCTTGTCCAACTGATTTCTCCCGAGAGGAGCAAGAAGTACACCGATTAGGATTTGAAGAAGAGTACAAGAACGATACGAAGATCGAGGGTATTATGACCGCTGTGGATTGCGTCGAGGACGGTTGAGAGTCTAAGTATGGCGCACCAGACTCAGTACGAAGAAATTGCCGGGCCGAAAAATTCACGTTTTTCTTAATTTGGTGGATACTGGATACTAGCGAATACATACTACCTAAGTAATATTATATAATAACACACTGTGCTAACCTCTGAAGTTGCTCTTCCAAAATGCCAATTTGGTGGAACGGTTGACGGCCACGGCTTGCCCATACCCAGTTCGAACTTCTTCCCTCTCCTCTTCAATTTATTTTTCTACCCCATCCAACTTTCTATCTAGAGTCTCACAAAAGTGTATTATGTAATTGAGGAACAGCAACACCAACCCAACCGAGGCTGAAGATTACCAGCCCACAATTCGTCGAGCGCGGGTACCCCGACACCGGATGAACTGGATTATGCAGCATTTAAATGGACACGGAGGAAACGTGCCAAGAATAGGTGGTTTCGACCGATGTTTTCGCTTACAAGGTCGCGTTGCGGCCAAGGTCATTCAGGACGTGGATATCGAATCGGAAGATCGACAATCACCCTCCGAATCGGAGGAAGGAAAGTAAATCCCTTCTGGCGTGCCTTCGCCTCTCTACCGTCCCTAGTCTCGAACAAAGTTGGATTCCGACAAAAGCCTCGATGACACAAACTGGGACGAACACGAGCATGATCATGAATTTTGTCGGAAAAATCCAAAAAAGCCTATGAAACTTATAGGCTACTTCTGACACTTATAAGTGCATTATAGTACATATCAGCGCCATATCCGAGTCGGCACCATATCGACAACACATATGCCTCCGCAATCACTGAAATGGTTCGATAATTATCTATAGGCTTTTCTGGATTTTTCCGACATTCTGATTCATGTTAAGAGCGCTTCTGGACCCATTTCGCGATTGGCAGCTGGATGTCACTGAGGCAACAATTTAGAAAGCGTGGTCATTGGGGCCGGAACGCTATGCCCTTCATGGTACCCTTGTTGTTGTTGGATGTACATAAGAACATCGACATCTCCCCTCTTAAGGTCCTTCAAGCTGATCAGGTTCCATCGGCCATCTCAACTATACCCAAATTCCTATACCCAAATTCATAGGGTGCCATTTTCGAAGACATGGCTATTTCTGCCGTTCCGTTTAATGAAGTCGCGTAAGGTAAGGATTCTTTATTCTCGGGTTCTGACGTCTGACAGGCTCCTTTGTTAGAAACTTGGGAAAAATCAGTACCCGGGAATCGAGATGTGCCTCCAGATTCAAAAATTTGGAGCGTGCTCGCTGACTTCAAATTCCACAATATCCCGGTCATCACCGACGAAGCACACTACGCAGGCTATTCACCGCCCATCAAAACGACGATCATAAAGAAGACTTCCTTAATTGAGACGGATGTGGTTCGTGGACAAGGCTAGGTCGCTCCAAGGGCGAGTCGCCTGGACTAGCACGGCCTTTTTTGTGTCATGGCGAACATCTTTCTATTATGAAGATCTTTTGTGGGGCCTCGCCTCAGGAAACACTACAAAAGCAGCGAATATTCTGAGTAGCTTTCAAGTTCTTTAGTTCCGCCTTCAAAGCCAACCCCAATTACAGCAGTGGATTATCGAACATGTTCAACAAAGTCAATTTGAACGCACTCTTTGTGATCTTGTCCGTTTCAGTGCGCAAATATTTCTTACATCTCTTTTCTCTTTACCAATGACTATTTTTCAACAGACCATTTTGAACAAAGTTGTCGCCTTCGGGCCTCCAGCTGTGAATTTGGGGACCGCTGGCAACTTCGCCATCCTCGCAAAGTCAGGGGTCTCAACTGTTCCTCCCTCGGCCGTCGGTATGTAACGACCATGGTCCTATCTTATTTTATTGTTAATGCCTAATTTCGTGCTCTCAATTCCTAGTTGGGAACATTGGCCTTAGCCCTGCGGCTGGAACCTTCCTGACAGGATGGTCGTTGATTCGTAGTCCTTTAGGGACATTTTCCACCTCAATCCAATGTGTCGGGGCACTCTTCGCCGCTGATTACACAAGCCCCACCCCTTCCATATTGACTACTGCTGTTTCTGACATGCAAACCGCAGCAGTCGACGCTGCTGGTCGTACGGGGCCTGACTTCCTCAATCTTGGTGCTGGTGCGTCTATTTTGTTCAACCTTCGTACCTCAATCCAACGATCCCTGTGATGAGATCAGGTAACATCGGTGGCCTCACGCTTACTCCTGGTCTCTATAAATGGACCAGTGCAGTGACCATCCCTACCGACATCGTCATCTCTGGTTCCCCGACTGATAGTGCGTGACAACTTCTTAAATCCCATTATAACTCACCATTAAGAATAAAACCGTAACCAGCTTGGATTTTCCAAGTCTCAGGTACACTCACAATGTCAAACGGGAAGCATATTACGCTGGCTGGAGGTGCGTTAGCACGCAACATTTGGTGGGTAGTTGCTGGTGCCATAACGGTTGGGACAACGTCACATTTTGAGGGCGTCTTACTTGGAAGCACGGGGATTGCCTTCCAAACCGGTTCTTCTATCAACGGCCGTCTCCTGTCACAGACAGCAGTTTCCCTTCAGCAGACTTCTGTGATATCGCCTTGATAGTACGTTTTCTGTTGTGTCACCCTGGTTCCACATCAGAGGATGTTAGGTCGGTCCAAGTAACTAGTTCTCAACTCTCTATAGCAATATTACGCCGATTTTATAGGGAATCAATTTTGATTTATGTTCTACTGATTCTACTCTGAACCCATTTCGTCCATTTCGCGACACCGCACTCAGGATTAGAGGTAACGGGGAATCAATACGCCTTTGAATCAAACAGAGAGGGGAACTGGAAAAAAGGTGAACTGGAATTTCAAGAGCACCTCAAATGACAACTGATGATGGCCAAACCTACATTAATATAAATGAATTCTGAATAACATAGGCCCGGCCGTTGTTCAGTGACTCAAGACCATGCTGGCTCATGTTGTAATTACATACGACGTGAATATGGCGGAAAGAAGACATCCTTCGACTATGTGGGGGTTGGGGTGGAAGCCAATCTGAATGTACTTGCGAAGTTGTCCTTGAAGAGGAGGTTTCGGAGAGAATGATCGCCTGATCGAAAATTGATTGTTCATGGGAAGGACCGCGACCGCAGGTAAGAGACGCTCGGTGCACCACTTGGGCGATGTTTGATTCACTTTGGGTTGCGTCGTGCAGCGGTGTCTAACGGCGGGAACGAGACTACAGTTGGGTCCCCTCAAGAAATTTCCCAACAGGGCATTCAAGATTTTTGACAAGACTTGGTACCTTTGGCAGCAAGGCGCAACGTTGAAGGAGCCATTCCCGTTGTTCGATAGTGCTCCCTCTGCCCATTTATCATAAATATGAGAAATTGTAGTTGGCGCTAGCCATTTC
>Ga0307513_10005319_pt1 | contig 17022 bp, 10 predicted proteins | sample 15_EM_MG_FD_202174 | JGI IMG/M metagenome (GOLD analysis project Ga0307513, IMG submission 202174) | Populus trichocarpa ectomycorrhiza microbial communities from riparian zone in the Pacific Northwest, United States - 15_EM | ecosystem: Host-associated > Plants > Roots > Unclassified | place... | reverse complement strand
CAATTTGAAAAACACAAAAACTTCGAAACAATGTTTTGCAACTGGTAATAAAGATTTTTATTTTTAATGTTATTAAAAAATGTGTTGAGATGATATCCCAAGAAACTTAATTAACTGTTTGCACGTTGTTAAGAACTTGGATGTTTATAAATTGTCTTAGGTCTGCACTCAGACAGAGGCTTTCCTTGTAGCTTGTAGGTAATTAATGTCTGTGTTGAGTTCACATTACAATTGGTCAAGACTTGTCATTCTTCTGGTTAGTGGGTGGTTTATTCGCAGAATTAAGTGGGATTTTATCATAAAATAAAATCTCACCTGTTTACTTTGAACTTCGTGTTCAGATTTAATAAATACGATGTATTATGTTCCTAAAAACACAAATTCATAATTAGGAGTCCCCGTGGAATTAGGAGGAGTTCTTAGGATGCAATTGTTGCCCCTTGGCCAACTCAACAACATGATTAAGAGTACTCCCTTTAGATGAAATTGTGCAATTGGTATCCAGACAACATATCATCTGGATTATTGAAAGAAACTTTGCTGCCGCGTGGATTCGAACCTGCGACCTTCAGTATTGCGACTTAAGCCATGGCGAGGAATTGATAGAAAGCGATTAATAACTTGATTAACGTTCTTTAATATTTATATGAGCACTAAACCACCATAAGACACGCCGGTTTTTTTAGAGTATTAGGTAACGAGTCATCAAGAGCATGCAATACGTAAGATCATGATTTAAGAAGAAAAAAAAAAGAAATAAAGAACGAAAAAAGAAAATATGGTACATTTAACATCTTAGTTATTAAATTCAATATGGCTTATGGAGTTAGTTTACTAGACAAAACTTAGTTTAAAGTTAATTAAGGCAACATCAAGAGATTTTTTTTAAAAAAAAAGAATGAAATAGCATTGTTTTTATAAAAATTATTAATCCAAATTAACCCAATAATCTAATAAACTTGTTAAGAAAATGACTTTGGTCCTTGGAACCGGGCAAAAAAGAAAAAAAAAACTTTCATACAGGGCCAAATAAGCCTTACTTCTTTTCTAGCCCTTTACTTGAAAATTTAGGGCCTGATTTAAACCCCGCAAGTATTGGAGACGTAACAAGCCCATCTAGTTTCAGGGCCCATTTCCCAAAACTATTAATCATTTAACCTTTCAAGGGCATAAGAAATTAGCAGTCTCTGTCTTGCTCACAAAGTAAAGCTCTCGAGAATAATTTGTGTTTGGCTGGAGAGAAATGTCAGGTATGGAGAGACTGCAAAGAATGTTTGCAGGTGCAGGAGGTGCGTTGGGCCATCCACCACCAGATTCTCCAACACTTGATTCCTCTGAGCAGGTCTACATCTCCTCTCTTGCCCTCCTCAAAATGCTTAAACACGGTACGTTTTTTTTTCCAAATCCAAATCCAAAACCTATAGATATAGCATATTTCAGTTTTAGGGTTTAGTTGTTGGTTCTGTGTTGATTTGAATTTGAACCTAGGGTCTAGGGTTTTGGATCTGAAATGAATTTTGGGTTTGCGGTGTTCTTGTTGAATATTTGAGGAGTTGTTAAGAATTGGGTTTTTGTGTGGATGTGGATATAGGCAGAGCTGGGGTACCGATGGAAGTTATGGGTTTGATGCTTGGAGAGTTTGTGGATGAATATACAGTTCGCGTTGTTGATGTATTCGCCATGCCACAAAGTGGTACTGGTGTGAGTGTTGAAGCTGTTGATCATGTGTTTCAGACTAATATGATTGACATGCTTAAACAGACTGGAAGGTATTATTTTTCTTTTTCCTGTCAATTTGATTTAGATGAAATCGTGTGGTTATTTTTGGTTAATTTTTTTGTTGTTTGGTGTTGCAGGCCGGAGATGGTTGTGGGGTGGTACCATTCACATCCTGGATTTGGCTGTTGGCTTTCCGGTGTTGATATAAATACCCAGCAGGTTTTGCTTTATGTTTATGCTTATAGACATAGCATTGGTATTCTTAATGCTTAGTGTCATTAGTGAACTTTACATTGATTTTACAGACTGTCCGAAAATGGATTATTAGATTTAGCCATTCAGTGATTATGGGATAGGATGACTGTACCTTATGATTCTGTGAACTGTCATTTGGAAAGAGAAAAAAAGTACTGCCTAAAACAGGATAGCTTGTCCAATGTGAACTGTGATCACATGGGTTAGTAAAAAAACCTTAGGAAATTGTGGATGATGCTGCTTGACATGGATATAAGAAGCTTGTTGATAAGAAATGACTGGGGACTCTTGTTTTGCGGAGTGCCTTTGTGACCTGGAATGATTGTTCTTTAAATGTGTAACTTTTTCTCTGTTTGTCCTAACCAATAGGTTTGTCCCCTTGTTTGGGATTTGAACCTCAAACCTCCAAATGTTGATAAAATGCTTACTTTGCCATCTCATCTAACAGTCTCTCACAATTTTAGCATTTTTAAGTAGATGCTAAAAATCATAATGCCCTCTCCTGTCTTTTCTTCCAATCTTTTATGGATATATACCTGTCCAATTTTTCCACAAGTTGTATCAGAACAAAATTCAGGTGCTGTTCTTTCAGAATGCTCTTTGTCTGCTTATATAATTTTGATTCAATTCAGTTTTGCCACAATGCTAAGACTGTGTTAGTGGAGGCAAGGGTTTTTAACGAATGTGGCATTTAGCCAATGCCTTGAAGTTAGTCTTTCTGAACTAGGATGAATTCTTAATTGCAGTATTTTTTTATATGATTGTTGTTTGTTTCAGTATTGTTGCTGCTTGTTGTTGCTATCTGAACTGACTGGTTTATCATGTTTGATATTAACAGAGTTTTGAAGCTCTGAATCAACGTGCTGTGGCAGTGGTCGTGGATCCAATCCAGAGTGTTAAAGGAAAGGTGGTAATTGATGCCTTCCGTTTGATTAACCCACAAACAATGATGCTTGGCCAAGAACCACGGCAGACAACTTCCAATCTTGGGCATCTGAATAAGCCATCCATTCAAGTAAGTGCATAACAAAACTGTTCTTTTTCCGCAAGCTTTTTTCTGTTGCATCAAGATCTGATATGGTTTACTTGAAATTTCCAGGCATTGATCCATGGATTGAATAGACATTATTACTCAATAGCCATTAATTACAGAAAGAATGAACTTGAGGAAAAGATGCTTCTTAATCTTCACAAGAAGAAATGGACAGACGGTTTGACACTTAAGCGGTTTGATACTCATTCAAAAACCAATGAGCAGACTGTTCAGGTGAGCAAGTTTTATGGGAGTTTATTTAATCTATGTTTTGTTGTTTTTATTGTCTTTTCATTGTGTGGGAGAGGGTGCTCATGATTTTCAGTGTCCTATTGTAAATGATCATGCATCATGAACTCCCCATGTTGGAGGTTAATTCTAGTTGAGGACCATTGCAAGTAATTATGACTAGCATGCCATTACTCATCAAACATTAGTGCATTGTCATTTGTGGATTCATAGCTTGTATAACTCATCCCATATAGCATTCCATTCCATTACTTATCCAACATTATGGCAATTGCATCCTGATGGGGTAAACCTCTGTTAACTACCTTCTTATCATCAGGGCAATGCCATTAGAATGTTTGATTGCCCTTTGAATGTTTGTAGTCTGGTAGGTATTAGTTAAATACAGTAATATCCATTTTCTCAGTCCTGTAGGGATTGATCTTGATATGTCTTGAAATTGCAGGAAATGCTGAACTTAGCTATTAAATACAACAAGGCTGTGCAAGAGGAAGATGAGCTGCCACCTGAAAAGCTGGCAATTGCGAACGTGGGAAGGCAAGATGCGAAGAAACACCTTGAAGAACATGTCTCAAACTTAATGTCTTCCAACATAGTTCAGACATTGGGTACTATGCTCGACACGGTTGTGTTCTAGATCTGGCCTTTCATTTCTCATTCTGTATTCTCTGTTTCAAGTCGAACAATCTTGGTTCATAGTGTACCTTTTGGTTTTTTGCCATTTCGTTTTTTGTTATGCTGTACTGGTTGAGTTGTCATTGTGGATTTATGGAAGGCAGTTCAATCACTTGATACACTTGTGCTATTGTCTGCTTCATGATGTTAGATCGCGGGGTGTTCCTTCTGGGCCCCTGTTTGCATGCTGCTGTTTTGTTATTTGGTTGTGGAAGTTATAATTAGCAAATCAAACGATGGTCCATTTCTTGGATTGTTCCTAGCTCGAACTCCTGTTAAAAGTTCACTACAGTGTAACGTTGATAAATTAATAACCTTATTTTTAACCGGTCTTGACTTTGACTTCGAATTAATGTGGTAAATTAATAATAAGATAATATATTTGAAAAAAAAACACAGGTTATAAAAATTAATAATCTTTTTATACAATTATAAGAGAATATATGACGTAATTGTTGTTTTTGGATGTATATTTGTACGAGTACAGAAACTTCATGTTCTTTGTTATTTTGATGTTCTCAATAATTTATTATCACTCAACAACTCTAAAGTTATTCAACATCCATTATGTAATGATATTTCAATTTTTTTAAAAATAAATTATATAGAATAATGATAATTCATAGTACATAATATAATGATAATTTATAATCAGTAATTAAATAATATTTGTATAATCAAAATACATAATACATGTATTGAGTTTAATGCTTTGAAAAAAAAAAAAAACATTGATAAATTAATTTTATATTAATTAGAGTATAAATTAATAAATTCTCATTGTCCAAGAGTTTTATTGTCCTGCTTATCTTTTCAGTGCCCCCGACGGCCAATATTTTATTTTTCTGACCTTCTTCGCTAAATATAGAAAGAAACCAATTGTTTTCAAATATCTATCAGCCACTGGTGCTGCAGCACAAGTGGGGAAGTAATTTATGGCTTTGGTGCTGCGATAAGAGGTCTATTTCAGAAAGACTTTTCTATAGTCGTCATAAGTAAATTGACAGAGCTTCAATGGCAGCCGTGCAATGAAATGCTTTTCTACGAACTGGCTGGCAGGTGGGGCATTATTTGCCTTGTTATTTGGCCCGATTTCTGGCCTTGTGGACTTGTTTATTTGAAGGCAACCCAGTCGAAAACTAGCATTGGAAAAAGAATGAGGCATGTTACAAAAGCACAAAAGCAGGCACTGGCGAAAGCAAACTTTTGAAAACTAGCATTGGAATGGAAATCATTATGTGCATCCAAATATAGATTTGTCTTGTTTTACAGCATAAATTAACATAAAGAGTAGTCTTTTTCCACAAGTGAAAGCTCTGCGCTCTACAGCAGGATCCCTATGCTTGGTTGATGAAAGAAGCCAGACCCTTGAACATGCTCTTTGCATTCTCGCAGTCAGGATTATGGATATGAAAGACGTGATCTTCTCCTTGTACTTCCATAAACTCGGCGGTTCCTTGCCACTCGCTGTTCACCATTTTTTCATAGTACAGCCTTCCTCTATCCCTTAATATGTCTTTCTCTGCAACAATAACAAGCAGTCTTTTACAAGCAAGACTCTCTAGACTTGGGGATCCATCTGCGAATGGGTTAATAAGAGGATCATCGCATCCTTTCTCCGATGGGCATACCAACAACCACCAGTTGTCCACCATTGATTTCCTCGCCTGATCTGTTACTTCTACGCCAATTGGATCTTTCCCCCAAAAATAAGGAAAGATCATAGCGATGGCTTGAATGTTTATCTGATGACCCAGTTCACAGTCCTTAAGTTTCAATGCGAAGTGATGTGCCACGTTAGCGCCACAGCTATCTCCTGCCAAGAACACCCGTCCAAAGTCGACGTAATCCTTAAGCCATGCCTCGCTGCCACCATCTTCCTTAGCATGGGCAGCTACCCACTGAAGCGCAGCCCAAGAGTCATCATATGCTGCTGGGAGAGGATTCTCTGGGGCTATCCTATAGTCAACTGAAACAAGAACGATGTTAGCCTCAGCGACTAGCCTGTTGAGGCTGTTGTGGTACTTGGGATCAGCAGCTGATGAAATGAAAAAACCTCCACCGTGATAGTAGATCACGAGAGGAAGCTTCCGGTTGCCTTTTGCTGAATTGGGACGGTAGAGCCTGGCTGAGACACCAGTTTCTGGTACGATCACCGTGTCTTTAGACAAAACTCCGGTTTCAGGATCTAAGCCAGCATGAGAAACTTCTGTCCCTGCTAGTCTCTCGATGGTTCCATCTTTGTACACCCGAAGGAAAGGAAAAACGTCTCGAGCTATTTCTTTGCTCTGATCCATCTGAAAGCAAGAGAGAGAGAATGGATGAACTAAAGGAGAGCTTCTAATACCAAAAGACAGTGATGATTTTAACCTGACAGAGAGAATGGAGTCTGTTTATATCGGCAAAAGCTGGGACTTGACGTTGCAATGGACCACGGTACTGTTTTTAAAAAAAAAATTGATTTTTTTTATTTTTTTATTAAATTATTTTTATTTTTTTAAATTATTTTAAAGCATTAATATTAAAAATAATTTTTTTTAAAAAAAAATATTTTAATATATTTTTAAATAAAAAATATTTTAAGAAAACATCACCAAATAAAAGAAAACGTTTTTCAATGGATGTCCTTTTCTGAATCTTGCTTTGATTTTATATGAATATTTTAATTCTGTCGAACGACCTTTGCTTCCTCACCGGTAATTGAAGTGTCTTTTTCTACATATGAACAAAAAATTCATATTGCATTAATTAAGTCACACATGGGGAAGCCAGCAGGATTCGTTCTCATATATATATATATATATAAAGCAAGTGTAATTAAGTTGTGATTGACTCGTGAATAAAGTCGGTGCTAGGGTGGTAGGTGGCTAGTTGAATAGACATTACATCTGTCATGCCTCCAGCGTAACTCAATGACTTGTGAGTTCATTCTCTGATTTGAACTCGTTTCATTTTAAACTATTTTTTTTATTTTTACTTATCAAATTTAGACTAATCCCATTGATAGAGATGGGGATCACCCTTTTCATCTTCTAATTTTTTCCTGCTAATATTTTATTTTATTCTTCCACCACCTCACTTGCAATTTCAGCCTAGTTGCTAAAAATTATTTTTTTAACTTAACATAAAAAAAATATAATATAAATTTAGATCATAAAGTAATTTTTTTAACTAATTATATATTGACAATTACAACCAATAAATTAAATTACATTAAAATAAGATAAAGTGAATCAACAATATTATAATAAATAAATGATCTAAATGAAACGAGAGAGATAGATAGTATGAATCAATAAATTAATAACATAAAGAAATAAAAAATTTCAGAACAAAACTTTTCAATACAGGAAAATCGCTGAATGGTAGGAATTACACATGAACTTGGTGACAACTTGTTGTTCTCATCACAATAAGTCATAATGGACTTCTTTTGGGTTGCAAGCTAATGAGCTAAACTAGTAATTAACTAACATGAATTAAATAATAAAATAAACCCCTAAATAATATCTAATACGCTAGAAAAAATTCAAATTAAAAATAATTATTTAAAATTAAATAAAATAATAAAAAAAAGTCTTCATGTTAAAACTCCTTTATGCAACCCAAATCTTCAATTTTCGTATATTCTTGGCATATTTGAGTCCTGATTTAAATCATGTTGTTCTCCCTTATCTGGATGCATTACTGGACCTGCGATATATGGTTGGAAAGTTTCAAATATCTAGTTTTCAGCCCAACTTTAATTGCGGCAAAATTCCACCGGTAGCTCTAGATATGTCCCAAACAGTACATGAAGGTTTAGTTTTACATATTTGACAAGATTCATCTGCTAACTTTGACCCTCTGAAATATTATGTTCCTGAACTCCATTTGACATGAATTTTTACGACAATATATTTTCATATGTGTAATATTTCTCTGTAAAATTTCAGCTCTATCCAATGTAAGGTTTAAAAGATATGTTCAATCTCGCAAAACTGATCACCTGATATTTTAATGTCAAATTTGAACCTGACTTTGTTCATATAATAAATTTAATAAACTCGTAAAATCAGACCGAGTTTACCAAGTTTACTTATTTTACCGATTTTGCACGAGTTAAGTCCGATTTTGCACGTTAGATACATATTAACTCGTAAAATCATATGATTTTACGAGTTAACTCGGGATTTTAACAACAATAATTTCAGCTATTTTTGTTAAAAATGAATTTTAAAAAAATAAAAAAATAATTATTTTGATGTATTTCTAAGTAAAAAACACTTTGAAAAACGATATCTATCATACTCCCAACACACTAGCTTGATTTGTTTATGCGGTGCACCCTATAAGTGTACCGCACAAATAAATAGACATTATTTGTATAGTATTATAATGCATAATACTTTTTAAAAGTGTTTTTTAATTAAAAATATATTAAAAATATATATATTTTATATTTTTATTTATTTTTAATTCTAACACATCAAAATTATCTAAAATCATCTAAAAATATTAATTTAATATTTTTTTTAAACAAAAAAAAATCTTAAAAAACAAGTTATAACACAAAAACAAATATTCATTAAATATCAGCACTGTTTTTCCTTGACTTGTGTATTGGTGCTATTAGATCCTGTTGGTTGAACAAGGCAACCAGATACTTTGTTAACGGAACGAAAAAGTCTTATTTATTGTTTTGGTTTTCTTTAAACAGTTAATTTATCCAAACATCAGACAAGGACAACCTGACACTCTGTTACAACTACCATCGATATTTTATTTTAGTTCGAGAATTTTATTCGGTCAAACAGTATTATAAATCGGTCAATGATATTTGCCAGACACGTCTTTGACACAATTTTCTCTTCCTTTTCCTTTGCTTCAAGAAGCTGCTAGCTTCTTTGTTTATGTATTTTTTATTCATGGCATGATATTTTTAATAAAAAAACTTATAATGATTTGAGAAATCAATTTCAATAAAAAAGAGAAAATTATGTCTTGATAATTTTCATGCAATTATATGAATTTTTTATTCATAGCATGATATTTTTAATAAAATTTTCAGCATTTTAAAATTAATGAAAGTATATCATGATAAATTTTGGTTTTATATATCTAAAATATCCCTCATTAAAAAAACAAATGCTAGAATGTTTTTAAAAAGTTTGTCAACTATGGAATAGCTTAGAGATAAAGAAAGAAAATATTGTATGGCAGTCTACAACTTAATTATGAGCTAATCCATAATTATGTTAAGACAGTGGAAAAGGCACATATCATACAAGTCACAAGTCACATCTAATGGTCGAAAGTCATGTTTTGTTAGCATTAATTATCGAGAACAGCTTTTCTCTGACAGGTTGTTTGAAATTGATGATTTACCGATTATTTAGTATTTAGGTAATAGTTAATCATATATTTAGGTTAATATTTCTTTACCTGGAGCTTAGAAAAGGGTGTCCGTTTAAGAATATGCTTTGTGGTTGTGATTTAAAAAAAATTATTTTATAAAAAGTATTTTTAGTTGAGATTAATTTGAAAAGATAAGTGTTTGGTTAAAACTGTAGTTGAAATTAAGGTTAAACAAAAAATAATTTAATGTGTTTGGTTAATAATGCTTTTGAAATTGAGATTATAAAATAATTTTAAAAAATATATATTAATATTGATGGATTTTAATTTAAATATTGTAGATTTAACTATTGTTATTACATCATGAAATAAATAATACTTTATATAAAATATTTTTTATTGTTCCACTAAACTATCTACAATTCCATCACGTCTGAAATACTTCCGACAAGGACTATAGTTTTTTTAGTTTTTTAAGCGCACAACAACATCAAGTAAAATATAATCAGGAATAAAATTGGGATTGCGATCAAATTCTGTAAATTGTACGTCAACAAGCGATCTCTGTCATGTAGTGTCATTGAATAATGTTAAACACTAGTTTTTTGAATAAAACACAATTAAAAAATTAAAAAATATTTTTTATTTTACTAGGTCGGACCTGATTCAATGCATTTTGAGTTTTGAACCGGAACCGGTCGGACCGGAACAGTGTAGCCTAGCTACACTGTTCATGCCAATTAATTAGCATGAACAGTGAGCAAGAAGCAGTATTTTGCTGCTTTTCCTTTTCCTATGTCTCGAACGTAAATTTACGTGGGACCCATACATAGTAAACTGTGTTTTATTCTTAACCAAACAGGTTGCATCTGCGTTTTAAATAAAATGCAGACGCAACCTCGTTAACAAACGAACCCTAAATGAGATTTAAAAAATCTCAATCAGTAACTTTAAATAAAATATTGTAATAAATAAAAAAAAATCTAAAAAAAATTCTAATTTTGTATGTTGGGTCTAACCGTTCATTGGATCTATGCTTACTTAGACTCAGCATGTAACTGAAATCAAGTATATTGGGTCTAGTAACCCGTCATACCAACATTTACCTGGGCTCAACATGTGACCGACTCCAAGTATGTTGAGTCTGACAGCTTGATAGAATTGTGCTTACTTGGGCTCTGTAAATGGCCAAACCAAAGTTTATTGGGCCTCGCGGATTACCAGACCTGCGTTTATTTAGGTTCAGCACGTGGCCAAACCCATGTATGATGGATCTAGCAGCTCATAAGACCTATATGTTGGTGGATTAACACCTTGTTATTAGACTTTTTAGACAGGTTTCAGGTTTTTTCACAAATCATCAAAAATATTAATTCATCAAAAACCAATTTTATGCTATAATTGATTTTAATTTTCAAGTAGATTGAATTTATTTGATTTGATAATTAATTTCTTTTTAGAAAATATGTTTTAAAATTGTGGAATCTATTTTACTGGGTTAGTGAAAAAAAATCATTTATCCAACTTATTTTCATTTTTAAAAGATTTAATTCTAGCATATAACATATGGAAGAGAAGGGTGTTAATGAGATTAATTTTAACGAATCAATCTTGAAGCAAATCACACCCTTTTTAGTGTGATTTATAAATCTATAATTTTAAAATTTCTTTTCAAATACTAAAATTGAATAAATGGTGTTGAAATAATTTCATTGCTATTTTCTGTTCACATTTTAAATTTTTTAACATGTAAAAGAATTACTATACCACTACAAGATATGCCCAAAAAAATTAATTGTTGCAAGTAAAACACGACAAAATTTTTGGCACTTTGATAACATTGTTTGTCATTCAACAGGAAACACAACAAACTAAAATTGAAACACACAAGTCTTTCTGAATGCTATGTAAGCATAAGATCACTCGTATGATCATAACAAAAGCAAGAGCAGGAAGTCCTTCCTCTATCAAAATAGAGGCGCATCCGTCTTATAGAAAGCAGCCAGTCTCTGTATCAACTGTTTAGATTTCTCACATTCCACGTCACGATAATGGAATCCATGATGCTCTCCTTGTGTCTCAAATATCTCAACCACGCCCATCCACCCACTTCGGCTCAATGCCTCGTAATAAAGCCAGCCTCTATCTTTCAGCACATCATGCTCGGCCACGCAAACCAGGACCCTCTTACACCCCAAGCCCACTAGGCTTGGTGCACCTTCTGCCACTGGATTGAGTCGCGGATCGTCGTTATCCGGGTTAGATGGACAAATAAATGGCCAGAGCATATCCAAAAAACCCCGATTAATAACAGCCTTGTCATCCGGATAAACCGTCTCCGATCATATACGAACCGACCCCCAAAAATAAGGGTGTACCAAAGCAATCCCAAGAAGCCCAATATCAAGCCCCAGCTCAGGACTCCCAGCAGCCATAGCCAAATTGTGGGCAATATTAGCACCGGAACTATCACCACCCACAAAAACACGTTGAAAATCAGCATGGTTATTTAACCAAGGCTCAGGTCCATCTCTGTTGGAATGGGAAGCAACCCATTTGAGAGCAGCACGTGAATCTTCATATGCAGCCGGGATAGGGTGCTCCGGAGCTTTTCGATAGTCAACAGAAACAACAACAACATTGGCTTCAGAAACAAGGTTGGTTACAAAATTATGGATTGGAGAAGTGAATGGCGTGCGGGCAACAAAGGCTCCTCCGTGGAAATAAACAAGGACGGCAAGTTTTTCGTTCGGATCTGTGATTTTAGGTAGGAATAGGCGAGCAGTGATGTTGGATTCTGGAACAACTACAATATCTTTCGATGAAACTCCTGTAATGGGATCGGTTGAAGGTGGGATAAAATCTGTGGGTCTTAATCTCTCTACATGGCCATCCTTGTGAACTCGGAGAGTCATCGGTAGCTCAAAGACTACTTCTTGTTTGCTGGACTCCATGGAATTTGGAGAGAGATTGAGAGGGAAGCTATGGCTGTTCTCTGTACTTAATTCCTCTTGTCTTCTCTATTCAGTTTCAACCAGCTCCGTCAACAAAAGATGGGACTTTATGTAGCAATGATAGGAGATGAATATGGAATAAAATTATTTCGTTTCTCATGCATGTCCTTTTTTTCCTTTTCTTTTTTATCTTGATTTTATTTTATTTTAATCTCTGCTGATCAACTTGCTTCCTTACTGGTAATGGAAGTGCCTTTTTTCTACTGATCAACAGGCAATTCTTGTTGCATAAATACTGGGAAGCCGGCAGGATTGATTCTTAAATATATTTTTTATATAATTTGCAAGCAGGTACATGTAAGCAAAGAGTAGTCAAGATGTGACCGGCTTGTGAATAGAAACGGTGCCCCGGTGGTCGTTGGGCAGTTGCATAGTTATTAAATGTGTCATGCTTATTAGGTTAACTTCGCTGGTTAATAATGCAGAGACTGATTCAAAATTTTATTTTAATTTTTTTTATTAATATGGTTATAAGAGCTAATTTACACATATTTCAACTAATTTTACGGCTCTTGAAGTTAATGACCATGTAAATTTCTATTAATTTTAAGAGGATTAAAACTCATGATTATTGGGGAGCAAATCTAAAGTCTAATCAATTAATCTATCATTTATAATATTTTTTTATGTTGATATAATGTTAATTTATGATCTAGTGTGTTGATTATTAATTTAATTGATTTGAGTTAATTTATAATTTGACTGATTTGATTAAACGTGATTAGATTAAAACCACTACCACCTAATTACATTAAAAAGAAGAAGCTAAGAGGTGAGAACACTACAATCCAAGACATATGTGACTGTAGATTTGGAACAATGTTGTTATCATGGTGTCCCTCATTTCAAAAATCAATGGACTTGTTGGTGGGATATTATTGTTATTTCCGTGGACCCAATGGCCATTCCCAAATTGGGGCATATTAATCTTTTACTTATTTCTTTTTGCACAATAAAATTATTAAATTAACTTGGCTATAAAAAACAAGGAATTAGCATTAAGGAGCTTTTTAATCTTTTACTTAATTCAAACAAGGTTAAATTGCTTCATTACCCTTCAATTTAGAAAAACTTGCCCCTTGGTTCAGGGATACTTTTCTCTTTTAAATTTATTTATTTTGTAATTGTCAGGTTCCATTAGGGATGATAGTGTCATTTGCTAGATAATAAAAATATTTTTTAAAAAAAACTTGAGGCATGTGAACAGTAACTACAAGTTTCAAACAACATATGCGGTGCCATCAAATTGTCGAAAGCCTACTTTCGGGTTGGCAACTGAAGTATCTCAACAACCTTTCCATACTTTGATGATACTTTTGATCTAGTTACCACCAGTTCTTTTTATTATGTTTTTCTTAAGGTTTCTTTCGTCTATTTATTTTATATAAAATAATTCATGAAATTTAAAAAAAATTTCAATTTGATCCCACATGAATTTTTTACATTTCTCATATTTGATTTTTATTATTTTTATTATTATTTATTTTTTTTAAATGATTTTAAAATATATTTTTTTACAATATCATCCGTCTTGGGTTTTGTTTTTTTCTTATCAATTTTTGTCTTATTTTTTATTGCTATTTTATTACCTATAAATTTTTTAACAATTTCATCTTTCAATATTTAATTGGTAAGGTATTTGGCCTTTTGATTTAGTTTGAATCTAGAATTTAACAAATTATAAGTTTGAACCTGAGTTTACGAGTTTCACTTGGGTTTGCTTGTTTTTTTTTTTCTTTTTACGCTCATTTTTCTGATTTTGTTTTCTAGAATTTTCTTTTGTTTTTTGTTTTTAACTTACTGTGAGATTTTTCAATCATTTTGAAAATAACACGGGTTGTCTTGGTTTTTTTTTTTATCTTTGTTAAATTTAGCTTTTTAAAAAAAATTTTTGTTTTTTAATTAAACTAAATTAATTGATTTCATCTATAAACATTAAATTGGTCAAATGTTGAAACTTAATTGATCGCAGGTTTAAGAGATTAACCCAGGTTTAAAAGGTTCACCCGTGTTTGCTTGATTTCCCCCCCTTTTTAAGCCTTTTTTTTTTTCATCTTTTAGCATTTATTTGCTTGCATTCTATGAATTTTGTTAGTCATTTTGAAAATGACACAACTTATGTCAATTTTTTTTATAGTTTTTGTTGAATTTAGCTTTTTAAAATAAATTTTATTTTTGAATTAAATTCAATTAAATTAATTGATTAAGTATATGATACTTAATCAATTAATTTAATTAAATTTAATTCAAAAAAAAAATAAAATTATATGATACTCGCTTCATGAGTTTTTAATTATTTTTCTTAGCTTTTCAAGTTGCTATTATGATAAAAAAAAAAAAATATTGAGTTGCATAAACATTTATTTTTTATATAAAAAAAAATTACCCAGACTAGCTAGTTTTAACGACTCTTGCTTGCATATGCCGGCTTGCAAATATATATAAAAATACATTTAAGAGTTACTTCGCTATATGCGACTTAATTAATGCAGTAAGAATTTCCTTTTGATCGGTAGAAAAAGGCATTTCAAATATCAGCAACGAAGCAAGTTAGCCGGGTATCCCTCGTGTAGTTAGATTTTAAATTTATTTTTGAAAGGTTATCGGTTTGAATTTTATAAATATCAGAGTTATTAAAAATTTATATAATTATTAATTTTAAAATTTGTAGAATTAGTCGAAGTACATGTAAGCTGGCTCGATTATCTACGTTAATAATAAAAAAAACAAGTTGATGAAGAGAAATTAAAATATTCAATAGTTATTTGATAGAAACTTCATCAAGGGTTAGAGTAAATTTTTTTTTTTTAAAATACAATGGCTTATTCAACATGTTTTTGAATGTAAAGGAATATGGTTGACTCAACACAATACATTTCAAGACCGATATATATATATATATATATATGGTTATGAGTAATTAAATTACAATTTAGATCATAAATTTCATCAAGTTTAATAAAAAATATTAAAATTAATTTTTACTTACTTATCTAATAACAAAAATATACACTCAACATCAACTAAATATTGAGATATTTATTTAAAATTTTAATAACTTCATTAAAAGAAAAACAAAAAAAATCATGAAAATCAATTCAAAATCAATCAAGTGTTGAAAAATAAAAAATCAAATAAAAAAAATCAAATATTCAAGGATAAAATTGAAAGAAAAAAATATCAAATGACAAAAAATAACTAAAAAGCAAAAAAAATAACATGAACGGCTGGGTCTTTTTTTTTTTTAGTAATTATTAACTCTTTATTATTATCAAATTCTATGGCAATATAATATTCCCATACACTCTTGAAAATTAAAAGGAAAAAACAGGTAACTTTTGGTCATTGAAATTATATGGAAACCTTTTGGATTCATAATCTAATATTGAGAAAAATTGAAAGAATTAATAAAAAGAATGAAGCCTGAAGATATTGGAAAAAATAAAATGAGATGGCCAAAGAAAAAGAGTGAACCACGGTGGGGTTCGGATTGCAACATTTCTTTTGACACAATACACGTTAATAATATATATTATATTTATACGGTTTGAAAGTAAGAGGAAAAAAAAGAAAAAGAAGAAGTAATTCACTTCTCATATATAAACAATGAATTAAGTACTATAATTTTTTCTATTTCCATAAACTTTCCCAGCTGTTTTAGATGTATTTAGGTAATATATCATGCCTTTTGGGTTAACTCCATGACTTAATGATAGAGGATTCAAACTTTTTTTCAGATTAAACCTACATGATTTTATGAGTTAATCTAATAAGTTGATGAGATGATATATCATTTGATTGATTCAACCTTGATTTGTAATCTATTCATTCGACTAAACTCAACCAATATTTATTTTAACATTGAGTAATTCTTTTCATAACACATACACGATATATGAAAATAAAATTCATAACAAATCCTAATATATATATATATATATATATATATATATATAGGTGAACAAGCATTTTTTTGTGTGAGTAGTAACCGCACTTCATTTTTCTATTTTATGTTAATTGTTTTTTTTTGTTAAATTTATTTTATGCCTCGTTTGTTTATTTACTGCAAAGTAGTTTTTTTTTAAATGATTTTTTTTAAAAAATAAATTATTTTCTGATGTTTGGTAGTGTCATAGAAAATAAATTGAAAAATACTTTTCAGTATTTGGTTATGTAATGAAAAATGAGCTGGAAAATAACTTATTAATATTTTTTAAAATTTTATTAAAATAATAAGGAATAAATCTTACAAATTAAAAAGATGAATGAGAATAAAATTGAAAAAAAAATCTAATTTCATAAATTATCTCAAATAAAATAAATAATAATAAAAATAATGGAGATCAAATCTAACAGATAAAAAAATTAAAAGATGATCAAATTAAAATAATAATAATTATAATTTCATAAATTATTTCAAATAAAATAAGTAACACTAAAAAAAATGAGGATCAAATTTGATAGATAAAAAATTTCAATTAAAAAAATAATAAGAGAAAAACAAATAACAATCATGAAAATAAAAACCAAAGTTAATATAAAAATCAAATTAAATCAAATTCTAAAGGGTGAAATTGAAAAAAAACTCAAAACAAAATAATATGATATTTTGTTATAATTAGCAAATAATATGGTATTTCTAAATTTTTCACAACTTCTGGAAAGTTTTTCTATCAAAAATAAAAGGAAAATGGTATATTTTCCCATAAATTAAGCTAAATTTTTCTTTAACTGGAAAAT
>Ga0307513_10005318_pt1 | contig 17024 bp, 11 predicted proteins | sample 15_EM_MG_FD_202174 | JGI IMG/M metagenome (GOLD analysis project Ga0307513, IMG submission 202174) | Populus trichocarpa ectomycorrhiza microbial communities from riparian zone in the Pacific Northwest, United States - 15_EM | ecosystem: Host-associated > Plants > Roots > Unclassified | place... | reverse complement strand
AGTTGAGACAAAATAAAAGGAATATACGAGGCGCCTTACTAGGAGAGGCAACTCCAACGTCCTAGCACATTTTTCTTCTATTCGAGTTCTTACGGTAGTAAGGCGGTTGCATCCCCCCCAGGAGGCTTGGCACCACAGGTGTGAGGCTGTGGCTCACACACAGCCGCAGTGGCTAGTATACTCGAGCAGAGTGGCAGAGCTTTTCCAAGCTCTATCGTGCAGGGAAGCTTAGCGTACTTTAATTTGAGCCCCACCACCCCACCTCTGCCAACGAGGCTTTTGGTTTCTACCAAAAAAAAAAAAGGGTTGTATGATAGTATCGGCCACCCTAGCCACAGTAGGGGTATTCAAAGTTGAAAAGAGGAATTTTTAGTAAAGGTAACTGAAGGATCTTGCATTAGGGTACTTTACTTAACCAGCCAATTGTAATGGTGGATTTTCCGTAATATATTTGAGGCCCCCATCACAAAGTGTATATAATATCTACCATAAAATCTCAGATAAAACAGACTCTCCTCGGGTTGTCATGTAGCAAAATCAGACTTTCCAGGTGATAGAGAGCTTGCGAATAGGGTCAAATAACTAAGGAGGCAACTTTGAATCTCATCTTCAGAAAACTGCTACACGACCAACTCAGAGGGGTTTGTTATTTCTCAGATTTTATAATATGCTGTAAATTCACAGGTTAAGTGTCTGGCTTCTATGGAGGCCTCAATTGCGTGTCTCAAAGAGATGGTAAAATAATTTAGATTGAAAAGAATTATTGAAATAGCATTAGAAAGTCATATATCTCATAATTGAGAAGATAGCTAATTACTCACAGATGTTCAAGGAAGCTTCGCTGTTTTTCAATCAATAATTTGTGTGCGAGCTATTTACTCTACCTTACTCATATTACTTACCCCTCTTACGGACCTTTTACCTGCCGTCCCAACACAAACAAATAGTCTCATATGGTAAGGTAAAGTAATGGTAAATTAGCTGTCTTTGGCTTTGCCAAGCTTACATGAAACAGCGAAAAAAGTAAGCTAAGGTTTTTCAAGTTTTTCAACTTTGAATACACCTAGTGTTTGACGGTATTTAGGCTTATTCTACCCTAGGAGTCTTCGTCGGTAGCTATGGATATACTAGCAGGGTCTCACTGTTCGTCATAATTAACCGTGCCTAGAGTGAGCTCGGCAACATATTGCTTCTATACGGGCCCGCACAACGGGCCCTACTAGAAAGCTCATTACCACTATGATAGCTGTTACAGTAGATGGCCAGCGATCTAGGCTCCAAGGATCACTAAGATCCCCTTGGGATACCGTACGATGGTACAGTTATGCTGCCCCATACAAATGACCGTTTCCCTTCCGTTCCAAAAATCCCAAAACCGTTTCCACTAGTAAAATAGGTACGCAACGAAATGGTTGTTTTTCCTTATCTCTTTAGCTAATAGGCCCTAACCTCTTTGGGGCGGTGCAAGCAATGTTTTCCCAACCCTAATTTGTATTGAGGAATCAAACCCATTGTGAGCTCAAATGTTTTCGGAGGTAAAGTTAACCATTATACAATCGAATGAGCGCTGTGAGATATGGGTGGATACAGCAATAAAAAGGCCCATACTCTCAGTGTTAGACTGCCCTTCAGCCTACCGTAGCAGCAGAGGAATTCCATGACATGCTAGGCGGGATAGCGGGAGCTACCCCCTTGTTCGTGCCGTGGGAGAATCGGTAAGAGTCTGTAAGCCCTTGGGTTTGGTGGTACAGTAAATAAATTTGAAATATTTTGTTTGAGTCCCTTCGTATCCGCGTAATTATGAGCTCGGGTGCTGTGCTTGGTTGGTTGAGTCGTGAATGCGAAAGGGCAAGCTAACAACCCATTTCAGCCGCAGATATCCCAAATCCCTGGTACTGTAACGTGAAAAAAGAGGCTCACCGGGATGTGCCGTCGGTGTGAAGCGATTGGGGTGAAATGCCGACTAATAACATCTCACAGCCTCACCCCACCGCTTAATTCCCCCTCAATCACAGGACGGTCAACAGCCCAGATACCCGGTTCAATCATCTTCCCATCCCTCCAAACAGGCCAGAGCTTAGAGAGTATGAGCTATAAGGGGAATACAAAGTCATTCAACATCAACAGTTTCAACAAAGTGGTCAACACAACCATAGCGGATGATAAGGCGCAGGTCCTACAATGGCTGTCATCACTCGAGCCTCAAAAAAGACATCAACATTTAAGGGAGAGCCGACTCGAGGGTGTGGGGGAATGGATTTTCAGAACGAGCGAGTTTCAGAGATGGAATGCGGGAGATGGATCGGCACATTCTGTGCTATTTTGCCACGGTGATCCGGGGGTGGGGAAGACTCATCTTAGGTAAACCAAAATGTCTCAGGAGAAACCCCCGATCACTAACCACTTGCGGTTTTAGCTCCCTAGTAATCGATCATTTTTATGGCAGTGGACAGGATACGATGGTCATTGGGGTATATTGTGACTATCTTGACAGAAAGGAACAGACTACATTGAACATGTTAGGAGCCATGCTTAAGCAGTTGGTCAGGGGAGGAAACATCCCGGATGACATACGGAAAGCTTTTGAAGACGCGAAGGATCATTTTGGCGGCGTACGGCCACAAGTTCCACAACTTGTTGATATGCTGAAGACGGCGATTAGGCAACAGAAACGGGTGATTTTATGTATTGACGGCTTGGACGAATCTCTCGTGGCCCATCGGAATGCGCTTCTTACCTCGCTGCGAGCTATCACTCAGGAGTTGCCAAATGTGCGATTATTTCTGACTGGAAGACCTTTCATTAACGGCGAGGTTAAGAAGTACTTCCCTAATGCGGATACCATCTCCGTTAGACCAACAAAGGAAGACACAGAGACATTTTTAAGGATGAAGTTGGACGGGGATCCCGAGCCCGACGCCATGGACGAGAGTCTGAGAGCCGATATAATGGAAATCATTCCGAAAACGATATCCGAGATGTATATCTTGATTCCTAGTTTTCCCATGTTCTGTTAAAGTCGCTCTACTTACGGGCGATTATGCATAGATTTCTTCTTGTCTCGCTCAGCATCGAGGAAATTCTCGCCGAGCCAACAATTCATGGAAGGAAGGAAAGGCTTAAACAGATGTCAAAAGGTCAGGATTTCGGAGACGTATACACTGCCACTTTGGGGAGGATCAAGGGGCAGGAGAATGCCAGATCGCGACTAGGAATGGAGGCTATCATGTGGGTAGCGTATTCGGAGCGCCCGTTGCAACCAGACGAGCTATGTCAAGCCTTGGGGGTAGAAGTGGGATCAGAAGATCTCAACGATGCCAACACACCCAACATGCGGACCATAATGAACTGCGCTCTAGGACTGGTCACGGTCGATTCGTCATCTTCAACTGTCCGGCTTGTGCATTTCACTCTCCAGGAGTATATCCTAGCCAACCCCACGCTTTTCCAGAGCCCCCATTCGGTGGTTGCAGAAGTTTGCTTAACTTTCCTCAATTTTACTTACATCCGGGGTCTCCCACCGTCTCTTTCTTTGCCCCCTCCAACAGCTCCCTTTCTTGAATACTCTTCCTCCTTTTGGGGAGCCCACGCTCGAAGGAAACCAAGCCAATGCGCAATACCACTAGCGCTGAAGCTACTCGATAGATTCGATTCTCACGTATCCTGTAAGCTCCTCCTATTGAAAGAGCCTAGGGAACTCCAGCCCTTTGATACGGGAGGTAACCCGACTATGTTCACTGGGCTCCACGCTGGAGCCTTCCTCGGAATTTTGGAAATCATGGTTTCTTTATTAGTGATCAAGGAATGGGATCTCAACGCAACCGACTTTCACGGTAGCACGGCGTTGGCATGGGCTGTGAGGAAAGGACATGTCGGGGTGGTGCAGATGTTACTAGAGCAGGAAGGCGTCATCCCCGATACGGCAGATATCTTGGGCCGGACACCATTTTTATGGGCTGCCGAGGGTGGGCATGAAGGAGTTGCGAAGATGCTATTGGGGCGGAACGATGTTAATCCCGACACACCAGGGCACAGTGGCCGAACACCCCTTTCACGGGCTGCTGGGCACGGGCATGAGGGAATTGTGAAGATGCTATTGCAACGGAGCGATGTCAACCCTGACGCGGCAGATAATTGTGGCTGTACACCCTTATTATTTGCCGTTGTCCGTGGATGTGAAGGGACAGCCAAGATGTTATTAGAGCGGAGTGATGTCGACCCTAACCCAGTCGACGGAGATGGCCATACGCCACTATCATGGGTTGCCAAGGGTGGGCATGAAGGGGTTGCGGAGATGCTATTGCGCCGGAGCGATGTCAATCCGAACACGACAGATAAAGGTGGCCATACACCATTATCATGGGCCGTCATCTACGAACATCAGGAAATTGTAAAGATGATATTAGAGAGGAGCGATGTCGATCCTGACACAACAGATGCAGATGGCCGTACGCCATTATCCCGGGCTGCCGAGAATGAGGATGAGGTGATCGTGGAAATGCTATTGCGGCGAAGCGATGTCAACCCTGACGCGGCGGATAAGAGCGGTCGTACCCCATTATCCTGGGCTGCCGAGGGTGGGGATGAGGCGATTGCGGAGCTGCTATTGCAGCGGGGTAATGCTAATCCCAACACAGCAGATAAGAGGGGCCGTACGCCAATGTCATTTGCTCTCATTTATGGGCATGTGGAAATTGTGGACTTGCTATTAGGGCAGAAAGACGCCAATCCTAGCACAGCAGATAATCGCGACCGAACACCAACAGCATTAGCTGCAGGGAGTAGGTATGAGGGAGCCATGGAGAGGTCGCTGCAGTGGAGCGATGTCAATCCCGGCACCACAGATAAAGGCACCCAGACGGAATTATAATGCCCTTCAATACCCGGGAATGAGGAAATCGTGGACAAGGTATTGGAAAGGAGCGGCGTTGGCCCCGACCTGACACCAGCCGCAGGGGGTGGGCATGAGAAAGATGTGTACAGGTTATTGGAGTGGAAAAATGCCGATCGCGACACCACATACGAGCTAGGCGGAGCGCCATTTCTATGGGTCCCCGAGGGGATACGCGAGGGAATTGTCCAGATGCTATTCGGGGCCAACGATGCCGACTCCACCCCTGCTTTCCCCGGCCTACACCCCTATAGCTACCCATTAGTCTCCCCACCTCGGCCACCACCAATACTCTTCTGCGAACGAATTCGTTATTTCTGTCCAAAAGCCAGCCGTTAGGGGGTCAGTAGGTTATTCATACCACTGTAGCTAAAGAAGCATGTGGGTGAGAGTAGGCGAGGCATCCACTTTCCACCCATTTCTGAAGCATGGTGTTTAATACCTTATTTTCTGCTTGCGCTCTGTTGTTTCACTCACGCACTTCTGTTCCAATATATTTACCTCTTGTGCCTACTATAAAAGTGTTATTTTTTTATTTGCATTTTTTCCAAAAAGACTCCAGCATCCTGTTTGAAGTAACATCTAAGTGAAGGAGAGGTAACATACCGCGGAAGGCATGGCTGCAAGTAGAGCAGCACCAGAGGCTTTTCACGCGCAGGGCTCCCCAATATGGAGCTCTCCCGGTCTGCTCAGCTTTGGGGCTCAAGCATTTCTAAGCCCTAGGCGGGCGCAATCCTAGGATCATTGGGGGCTCAGAACGACCAAGATTGGGTAACGAGTGAAAGTCACTGGGTAGTGCTTAAAAAAATGTTCGAACAGCCCTGCACCACCCCAGAAATATGGTGGGAAGTCAAGGTTGCATTGTGGGTTATCGCCGGGCGCCCAAATTGATATGCTAGGTTCGGCGGAGCTAAGAAGAATTAAATATGCTTAAACAGAACACTCCTTCGGTTCCTTCCGTCCTCAAAAATGAGGTTGTTTAGTCACCTGATGCTAGCTGAACCCCCCTGAAAGACAGAGCATTATCCAACCACTGTGGGCGGAGATGGCATGGGAAAAATTCCAAGAGTATTTTGCTCTAGCCGCTCCTGCACGAAGAAGCGTGAGATTCTTTCCTTCAATTATCCTGGAGTAGTGAGAAGTGAAGGTCTGCCAAGACCTCTGTTTTGTATAGGAAAGATACCATACCGTACTCGTGTTTTTCAGCCAAGATTCACGTTCCCCCATTTGCCGTAGTCAGGTTTGCAAGGATGTTTCTGCCAAAGAGGTATAGTGTGGGGAGTCGTGCATCACTCGTGAGGTTCTAAATTTATATTATACCGGATTCTAGTACGATCTACTCGCTCGTCTTTGCCAAGAATACCTCCGCCAGCCGACATTTTGCTGGAGCTCTCACCAAATATTCGTCTCACGGAGGTATTCTTGGCAAAGACGAGTGAGTACTCTAACTGCCACTCACCATATCACTCTGAACGTGTCCATGCAATCTTAATCTTCCGGATACTGGCGTGCGCACTAGTCTTGCACCATACACACACTATTCCTCTTTGGCAGAACGATCCTTGCAAACCTCACTACGACACATGGGGAAGGCAAATGTTGGTTGAGAAGCACGCGTGCTGTCGAGGCTCTTCCACGGGAGGCGTTCTTTTGTGGGTATTGGCAATCTTGACTATGAACGGTACTGGTGAAGTTCACCAGCAAGAAGAAAAGAGAAGAAACTAAAAACTGATAATTGAAAACGAAAGACGAGCACTGGCGGTTTCGATAAACCCCGATGCTCAGCTCGCAAAAAGAAGATGATGATGATGGAAAACTAACTGTTGACAACGGCCCAGGAAAATCCACGATCACACTCCGTCCTCCCACAAGGTCTTTTCTACTAGCTAACCAACAAACCCTTATCCACCGTGACTGCCCTTTTGCCCAGCTATGAAACTAGCTACCCGGCCCATGACAATAACCACAAATTCCAGAAAGGCTATCCAGGCCTCCGACAGCGGTGCCCCCTCTTAGAAAAGAAAGCCTGCTACCCCGCAGGAAAAACACAATATATCATCCATCCTATCCCTCTTCACAATATCCCATTGACCCCGGTAGTCAAATTACAAAGCTCATGAACCGCAACTCCCTGTGCCTGATCCGCCCATTCCACCAAATCTACCAAAGTACCACGACCGCCCTTGCCTTCTTCTTTCAAGCTCCTCCTGCCCTGCACACCCTCCTCTTGTGCCTTAACCTTCCCATTGCTCACGATTCCATGAATGCCCCGAAGTCCATCACTCCTGCCCAATTTCCCATAGTCTCTCCAAACAAACAGCTTCAGATCATTCACATGACACCTTTCCTTAAGTCCACCCTTCCGCAATCTTACTATCTCCCCAGTTTGTATATCCTGAAGCCTTCCACTGCGCCTGTGCCAAGATAGATCTGTAAGAACGTAAGGCCCTTCCCACTGAGCATCTAACTTCCGACCTTTATGCCGATCCACTTCAAAGCGCCGGAGGAGAACGAGGTTGCCATTCTCCAATGGCTCCCAAACACCTTGAGTTATTTCTCGGAAGTCTGCATCAGAGGCAAACTGCTCAAGTGCCTTTGCCCGCTGCTCATCCAATCTGGCGATCCGTGAGTTGTAGTCGATAGTTCGTATGAAGTCTGGGTCGGAAAACTTGAACTGAAGTGAGTCTTCCTGCAATGCGGCTGCAAGAACAGAGGTAACCACATGATCGCGAGGGGTAATGGTGCGGGAAAGGATACCGCCCCTGGGATTAAAACCAAATAACAGTTCTGCAGGTGTGTAGCCATGAATCCGAAGAGTGCGTGTATTCATCGAGTGAACAATTCCGGGAATAAACAAATCCCAGCTCTCAACTGAGCCCTTCTTGTCCTGCACTGTCGTTCGCAGCATAGTCATCAAGATTTGTACATATGTTTCAGATAGCCCAACTGATGAGGGGTGAGTCTTTGGCGCTGGAAAGTGGCGGACGAGGTTTTGCTGTAGAGCTTTCGGGAAGATACCATTGACGAAGTGTTGCCCATTGTCTGTATATATTGATCGTGGCCATCCGAATGGTCTTACAACCTGATCATCCAATAGCCGTAATGCGCTTTCACCAGTCGCGGAAGTAACAGGTAAGGCAAAGGCAAATCGAGTAAAGTAATCGACCGCTATAACAATATACCGATACCCGGTATTAATCGTAATAGGAGTTACCGGTCCAATAATGTCTATCCCGAGCATGTCCAAAGGCTGAAGCTGTACAATAGGGAGTAGTCCTGCTGAGGGCCGTAAAGGTCCAACTAGCTGACAGTTCACACAGGTACGGCAATAGTAGTGAATATCCTTTATGCGGGTAGGCCAAAAGTATCGCCCAACAATCATCTTGATAAGTATTCCGGCAGCAAAATGACCATGGCAGTCATGCAAGTGTTCAAGCACTACTGAAACTCCTCCTTTTCGCACACATACTGACAGCTCCCCATTCCGCTCCCGGTATAACAGTTGCCACTTGCCTGTGAACTCTGAGATCGGAACAAGTTGAAAGTTTCGGAAGGAGCGGCGGAGAACTCGGCGGACATTCCTGCTTCTTGACCACTCAACTGTCGACTCCAGACCAAACAAACTGCCCGTAAGCTTATAGTAAACTATAGGCGCATACCAATCCTCTGCTAACCATTCCTTCCAGTCCTCCAAGCCCCTGCGAATCTGTTTAAGCCTTTTTCCCTCTTCTGACCGTACCAGAAATATATCACATGAAGGAAACTTAGCCTGCTTAGTACTCATTGTAGACTGGAGGTTGTTCGCGGAGGTGCAAGAAGGAATACGACTAAGCCCATCTGCCAGGATATTTTCATGACCAGGAATGTGAACAAATTCTAGATCATACTCGGATAGCCGTACTTGCCATCGAGCAATGCGTCCATGGGCCTCATCCTTCTTCAATAGTGACACAAGTACGACATGATCAGTATAAACCTTCGTCGGATATGGCGATCCCAGGATAAGCCACCGAACCTCCTCTAAGCAGCGAACCACAGCCAAAGCCTCTCGTTCTGTAGTAGAATACCTCGTTCCTGGTGGAGTAAAAATCTTGGAAATAAACATAATAATCCGCTGATCTCGCCGGGTTCTGGCTGAGATCACTGTTCCTGGTAGATGGTTCATAATCTGAAACAGAACTCCACCGATCGCAAACTTAGAGGCATCTGTTGCGAGATGATATTGCTTGGCTTCATCACCTCCGTAAACCGCATTGTCAATAATAGATCTCTTAATGTGGTCCAATGAACACTGTTGACTTTCGGTCCAACAAAACCCAACCGGCTTCAACTTAACCTTCTTGCCTCGCGCCCTTTGCCCGGGTAGCTTCTTTCTCTTCATCACTGTTTCCTCCTCCATTCGGTTCCCACTATCAGCTAAATTTCCCAGCCCAGCTTCATTTCCATAAATAATAGCCTGCTTTAATACCCGTGCGTGATCTGACCGTCCTGGGATGAAGTGCCGCAGATAGGTTGTCATGTAAATAAACCGTTCCAATTCTTCCTGGTTGCTCGGAACCGGATAATCTCGAATAGCCTGAACTTTGTCAAGTGAGGGCCGCAGGCCTTTACCCTCACTCCTAAAGCCTAAGGCTTCAATTGAGTTTAACAGAAACCCACTCTTTGTTGGTTTCAATATTAGTCTTGCCCATTTGAGTCGCGGAAAATAGTGAAAATGCATGAAATCAAGCTGCCATTTGATGCTTGAATGGGCGGCGAAATCATCGTCAACAAAGTACTCAAAGGCTCCCTCACTAGAGTTATCCAAAGAAGGTTGTGGGTAGGGTCCAGGAATCGGTCCTGCAAAGAAGTCCTTAAGACGAGCATAGGTTTGCAGCGCTCCCGAGAGTCCTTGACCCATTCGAAGATAGTGAAACTGACCAATGGACGTGCGAAAGGCAGTCTTATGTGCATCAGCAAGATAGAGGGGAACCGCCCAAAAGCCATTCGCTGCATCTGTCTGTAGATAGACTCGATATTTTGCTTGCATGAGATTGTTGATAACCGGTTCGATACGCTTCATAGGATAGCTGTGATTGATGGTAACGTTATTAATAGGGCAAAAGACGTGAACCATCCGTAAACCTTTATCTTTCTTCTGCACGAACTTGGTATGATGACACCAGTCCGAAGCCGAATATTCCAAAATTCCAGCATCAACCATCTTTGGTATTTTCTCTTTCATCCATCTGTCCTCCTCCAGAGTGAATAGCCTTTCTCTTGCCCGAACAGGAATATGGTAACCCCAGGTAGGAATACGATGCTGTACCAGATCGGTCATAGGCCTATCTCCCAGCTCAGTGGTAAAGAGGTCAGACCAAGTATATAGTGTCCGCATTGCCTCTTTGAGATCTTTGCCCATTACATGTGCTCCCACCTTAATACCAGAACTGCAAAACCACTTCTCCACTATACCAATCTCCGTTTCCATATCCAAATGACGCCTGTATGACTGCAGACGCCTGCTTGTTGGATAACCTCCCAAATTGGCAAAGACTCTCTCCTGCTCCACGTTCCCAACTTCAAGCTGTCTTTCGCCTCCAACCCCCCCTCTTTTCCAATTGTCACTTGCTTCCACCATCCTTATGAACTCTCCAACCCATGTAGCCCACAGCTCAACATCCTCCCCAGTCGCGAATGCCATTATTCGCTTTCCCTTCGCTTTGCACCACTCACATGCCCATTGCCTACATCCCTTCTCTGCGTAAATCCTTCGTCCCATATCCACGTAAAACCTTCGACAAAAGCCTAATTCCGAAATGTTCTTTCTCTCGGTATCCATTCCGAGTCTTTTCACTTCTTCTCTAGCTATTTCCACCATTTCCAGCTTGTCCTTTGCTCTCAACTCTCTGCTTCCAACCTTCTTTGCTTTTTCCTCTTCTTCACTATCAAAGGACTCGACTTGTAGTACTTTGCCTTCAAGATGAATTCTTCTTCCTGTTTTCCCGACACTAGTATTCCTGCTGATACTGTCTGCCTCAACCCTGTTCGCCACCTCTTGAGCACCACCGTCATTGCTGCCCAAAATCTCTATCTTTTCTGCCCTCTTCATCACTACTCCCTGCAACCCATCATCCTTTCCCCTTTTGACTCCTTCCTCGCCCAACTCCTTCATACCACCGTACCAACTTCTAACCTTTTCTACATATATATTCGTATTTTTCTGTAGGTCTCCCACTTCCGTCTTGCCAGTAAACTGACCCATATCTACTAGCCCACTTAGTTTTCCTGCCTACCATTCACAGTCTCCTCGTTGCTTGACTCATCTCCTCCATAGTCCTCGCTGGTAATTCCCTTGCCATAGCTATCGTCGACCTCCACCTCAGATTCGGTATTGTACCTATCATACTCCTCATCAGAGTAATCGTAAGCAGCTAGATCATCATTGGCTTCACGGGTGACCTGCTCCACTACTTCTTCAAAACTTAACTCTCCTTCCAACTGTAGTTCCTCTAATTCCTCTGTCTCCAAATGCACATTCCTTGCCTCGAGGTTTAATGCAATCCTCGGCCGAATGCCTTGCTTGCTTCCAACTCCCATCTCGCATGGAACATTAACTTCCTTTCCCAGCTGATCCTTAATGACATATGTGTGGTTGGCATAATCTCCAATTGCTTGCACTTGCCTCAACCAGCGTCGACTAAGCAGAAGACCAAAGGTTGGTTCGCAAACTGCCGGAATCGAATAAACACGGAGGTGCACAACTACCGACGCAACTTCAATATCCAAATCTGCGTAAAACTCAATTTCGACCAAGGAAGAGGTTGCAGTACGAATCGTAAGCTCTTGGGTACGGAAGAGTGTGGCTTGCATTGCACGTAAGACCGAGATTGGTGCGAGGTTGACAACCGATCCACCATCGACCAAGACATGCTTCAACTCGAATACCCTGCCATTCAATCTTGCTCTTGCTGTAGTATAAAAGTTAACAACCGATGAAAGGTCCTCATACTTTCCCACAAGTAATGCTTCAACCAGTGCGGCCTCCACTACCCGTGCCTTAGCTTCACCTTTGCCCTTAAGGCCGTGCTCCTTGTTCCTCTTTGCTCTCTCCTGTACCATTAGCCGTACAAACTGTCGTTTTGCCTCCGGTGCCAAATCAAAAAATTGCCCCCAAGACAAGCCAGTGACCAATGTATCTCTAAAGCCAGCGACAAAGTCAAAACGGTTTTGGTCAACCATCAACCGGATGGGAGGCCGTTTGCCTTTCTGCTTCGCAACCATCCGTTGCGGTGAGTCTTGGCCGGGCTGTTGATAGTTAAACCTCCTTCTCTGAGAAAGCGGTTCGACAGGAGTGCCAGATGTTTCTTGAACCTCACTATGCCTTCTCGCTCTTTCACCACCCATTGCCTCACCTACATATTTTGTGTCAGTATAGCTAGAAGGCATTCCCGGTACAATCTCCTCAACAAACTCCTCCTTCAACGTATCTGTATTTCCTTCGCCCAATGTATTTACACTCATACCGGTGAGTGCAGAGGAAAGCTTCTTGATCTCAATACTAGCGACCGTACCAACAATCCTCTGTTGTCCTCCGTGATCTTGGGCACTATTGGGTATCCCACCTTCCCTTCTATTGATTCCAGGAATCGGAATGGTTGGTGGCTGTTCCGACCGCAGTTGACTATTAACCGTACCTTGTGGCAGATTAGGTGGAAACTCATTCCTAAATTGACTATTAGTGGTATCAGAATTCGGGTATCCCAGGTGTGGGCATTCAGTTCTCCAATGACCAACGCCCCCACAGTTGAAACAAGTAACCTGAGATCTATCATAGCGCGGATAGGTACGTTGTTGTTTGTAAGGCCCACGAGCGAACTGTTCAAAGGGTTGTTGATTACGCATAGCCGCAGGATTACTGGAAGGCTGTTGCCAATATCCTGAGGCTTGTTGATGACTTCCACTATTCCATTGCTGACCGGGAGGGTATCCTGAATAATTGTAGGCAGCTGACGGCAGCATCGATCCTGAATGTTGACTTGGTGGAATACCAAACTGTGGTGGCATTGGTGGAGCAAGACGATTATTTACTGCATACGTATCCACAAATGGCAAAGATTGTAGTGGTCGTGAGGTCGGTGAAGACGAAATCTGTGATGGATTAGCAGTAGGGTCCTGCACTTTCTGAATTAGCTTCTTCAAATCTGCCAACTCATAGCGAAGGTTCTTTGATTCTTCATCTCCTCGCCGGCTTCCCTTCTCCCTGCTTCCCTTGGCTCTTCGTTCTTTCTTAAGGTTCCTTCTCCTTCTTCGATCTCGCCTCTCACTATCACTGTCATACGCATCACTCCCACTATCATCATCATTAGAGGAACTCTCATAATCGTAATGATTTCCCTTATGATAAGTGGAGGCCGTTCATCCTCGGGCATGCTTGACGTTCTCCGAACCTTGATGATCGTCTCGTTCATCTTCGGTCTGGCACCAAGCGAAGTCATAACATGCACACGCAGCTCACGAGAGTCCAAGCCGCCAACGAATTGTGTTGCCACCAGATGCTCATTCTCAGGAGCCGTGTACCTTGCAACTCTTCTCGCGGTCTTGATAGTATAGTCATCCAAATCCTCACCCCTGCATTGACGCAGCTCAAGAAAACACACTTCAGCTTTCCTCCTCTCTTCCGCTTGTTCCTCATCATTTCCGAATCTAGTCCTCAAGGCCTCACAAACCTTGCTGAAGCTACTAGTGGTTCCTTCATCCAAACGGCGGACGAATCTCTCGGCACTGGCAGCACTCCCTGCCTTGATATTTTGTAAAACAAAGTAAACTTTCACGTCATCAGACCATGCATTCTTTCTCTCATCAGACCATGCATTCTTTCTCTCATCAGAGGAGAAAGTCAACTCGATTCCTTTCAAGAACTGCTCTACATTGTCCCTGGTACCACCAGTAAAAACCGACGGTTTGAAGGCAGGATCGGCCATGGTGGTCAATGAAAGAGTAGAGGTATCCACTAAGGATGAAGAGGAGGAAGAAGGAGGTAACGGAGGAAGGGAAGAGAGATAATAAGGAGGGATACTTTCCAGCGAAGGTATAGATGGGTTCCAAGCCAGTGGTAAAATGGTAGAAGGGAGAGAAAAATTACCACCGTAAATGGTAGCAATTGGATTAGAAACGAATGGAGACGGAGAAGAAGGAAAGGATGGAGAGGAAGAAGAAGACGAAGAAAGAACAGACAATGCAAGTTCACGAAGCCTTGCAGAAGGGGACGATCAGGGTAGAGAAGATGATGAAGAGGATGGAGCCAAATCGGGAGATTCGTGCGAACGATGAGCAATCCAATTCTCGTGAAGAGATCTTGCAAACCATCTTCAAAACTCTTCCTGGCTAGAAATTGATCCTCTCACAGGAGTCTCAGTAGCTTCTGGTACTTCCGGAGAACCCACTCGCCTTTCAGGCACCAGCCGTCGTGGCTCTTCCACCGGAGGCGTTCTTTTGTGGGTATTGGCAATCTTGACTATGAACGGTACTGGTGAAGTTCACCAGCAAGAAGAAAAGAGAAGAAACTAAAAACTGATAATTGAAAACGAAAGACGAGCACTAGCGGTTTCGATAAACCCCGATGCTCAGCTCGCAAACAGAAGATGATGATGATGGAAAACTAACTGTTGACAACGGCCCAGGAAAATCCACGATCACACTCCGTCCTCCCACAAGGTCTTTTCTACTAGCTAACCAACAAACCCTTATCCACCGTGACTGCCCTTTTGCCCAGCTATGAAACTAGCTACCCGGCCCATGACAATAACCACAAATTCCAGAAAGGCTATCCAGGCCTCCGACAGCGCAGTACTAGTACTGTTCGTTATACATGCATGGAAAAAGATTATCCCTATAGACAACGGAGTCTCTTGACACTTCACTACTACAAATTGGAGAATTGTTGTTAGTGGTTGCTGGGGCAATTTTCTTAGCAAGCCGGTCATGTAATAACCTTTGAGGAATAATCGGATTTTAAATACCTACAAGACTTGTATCTAGCACACCCAAAATTAATTATGAAATATTACTGAAATAAAATGACTGTAAATTTTAAATCTAGGAAAAGGGGAATCTAGTTTTCAATGAGATATCCTACAGAAAGGTTGAAACGGTAGTTTTTTAGTGTGAAAGGAAGCAATCACCAAGCATTTGCGCAGTGACTTTATATTATGCTTCAGACATGCTAAACCTTCCAAAAACTTCCCCTGTGCTGAGGTTCAAGATATCTGCAGAAATATAATAGCTTAAAAACCTACAATTTTTGTGTGCTTTGTCCCCTAGCTACCGAATGGCACCTATTTACTGGAAATAGCAGTTCATTCGCTACAGTTGGTGTGGAACGCGCCCGCACTCTGAAACCTCTAGCGTATCCGCACACACAAGTCAAAGGACGCACAAGCTATGAAACATTTTCCATCCCCCTATTTTTCTTTCCTTCTTGAATTCCCCTGTAATACACACTCCTTTACACAACCTTCCTTAAGTCTTTCCTTTCTATTGGGCTCAGCTATTACAATCATTTATCATCATCCCCACTTGTGCGGTTCCGACCCACTGTGTATAATTCTCACCCTAAACCATTACCTCCGCAATTATTATTGACAAGCCTATATCTCCACGTGGAAGGGAGTGGCGATCGGTGACTGTATCCCCTTGCAGCTACTGACCGAACCCAGGCAGTAGGGCCATGCAAGATAGCCGAGGTCATTGAGGAGTGTTGTGGCTAAAGGGCTTGAGACATTAAACTACATTAAATTTTAAGAAAGTTGATGGAGTTACCGGGTGCTCGCTATAGTAGGGCTTGTGCTGGAGGTCACCGGTGTGCCTTGCAGGTTTTCTAACTAGGACGCTCCGCAGGTGAATGATAGAGAGCAGGCACTGAGGGCTCGTCCTGGACCGTTAAGCTCACTTTATTGGGTTAACTTACAGCCTTACATCGACAGTAGCCTGAGACAGCGAAATGCTTCCTGATTTCCCGGGTGCTATCCCACCCCAGAACTGTGCTCTTAAGTAAATTAATACGGGGAGCTGTAGCATAATATCATGAAATTTGCGGTTAAGTTACCGGTGACCAATAAAATACTTTCATACCTGAATTTCCTTCTGAAATCCTGGGACTGAACTCAAGACGTTCAGCCGGGTTCTTTAGATATGGGCGACCGAGGTACCGGTATGAGGGGGGCAATCACCTAGTTAGGCAATGAAAATGGCGCAAGAACTGCTGTGAGGTCATTCTACATGGTAGTGTGTTTAGGTGTGAAATGGTAGTGGGCTCGAGTTTGTCACCTGACTTTAAGTGAGGAAAGTGGTGCAAGCGAAGCAAAGGGCTCACAATACATCACTCGAGAAATCGGAGCAACACCAGCGTAAGATCATCCAATTCGCTTGTCTATCAAAGTAAGGAAAAAGTCAAGCTGTTCTTCAAACTTAGTGGTGGACTGCAACTGGTTTGTCTGGAAACACAAACCTTCTATTGCTCAACCATAGCCTGGAAAGATTTTTTTCTTGGCTAGTGTATTGTATTGAACCAAAGGCCAGGCACCTCATCCATCAATTGTATCTTTCCAAGGCAAGCGAAGGCGGGAGGAAATACTGGTGGAGATCGCCTGGGTCATGTTGCTCCGATGTACCAGAACGCGAAAACCGTAAACCCTGTCGCGTGCCATTGAGGTATGATACAAGTACAGTACATTACCATAATCCCCGGCCCTTGAGCTTGAGTGCTGGTGTAGGGCATGGACTGTCATAGGGTAGTTTGGCGGTCACACGGAGAATTTTCTCCCACTATGACTGGCCACTTTGTATCTAGCTCAGCGTGCATCCTTCTCTCTTTCCTAAGACAACAAGGAACACAACCACAGCAACAACAACGGATGGTCATAAACACCCAGGCAATCAATCAATAGACATCGTTTCCTTTCTATTCCTATTGGGTTCATTTCTCTCACATCTATTCTATCCTTATTCTCTCGACTAACAACGAACAACCACACCGGGGAAAGCAAGCCAATCAACAACCTTTTCTTTCCTTCTTAATTCGTTCAAGCGCATAGCTCCCTACTTCACCCTTGTCAAGGCCTTTAGGCAATTCATCGTCTGGTCAACTTTCCAC
>Ga0307513_10005317_pt1 | contig 17025 bp, 14 predicted proteins | sample 15_EM_MG_FD_202174 | JGI IMG/M metagenome (GOLD analysis project Ga0307513, IMG submission 202174) | Populus trichocarpa ectomycorrhiza microbial communities from riparian zone in the Pacific Northwest, United States - 15_EM | ecosystem: Host-associated > Plants > Roots > Unclassified | place... | reverse complement strand
CAGCTCGGTCTTGCCCACGCCCGTCGGGCCGATGAACAGGAACGATCCGACGGGACGGTCGGGGGCGGCGAGCCCGGCCCGCCCGGCCCGGACGGCGTCGGCGACCGCGGCGACGGCGAGGTCCTGACCGACGACGCGGCGGTGCAGCAGCGCCTCGAGGTCGAGCAGCTTGTCGCGCTCGGCGGTGGTCAGCTCGGCGACCGGGATGCCGGTGCTGCGGGCCACGACCGCGGCGATGTCGGTGGCGGAGATCAGCGGCGGACCACTCGGGGTCGGCGCTTCGGCGGCGTCCAGCTCCCGGGTGAGCTGCATGGCCCGCTCGTAGTCCTCGGCGTCGACGGCGACGTCGCGGGCCCGGCGCAGCTGCGCCAGGTGCGCGGCCTGCGCGGCCGGATCGGTGCGGGCCGACATGCGCGCGCGGGCGCTGGCCCGGTCGAGCAGGTCGATGGCCTTGTCGGGCAGGAAGCGGTCGGTGAGGTAGCGGTCCGACATCGTGGCGGCGGCGGTGAGCGCGTCGTCGCCGATCAGCACGTCGTGGTGTTCCTCGTAGCGGGCCCGCAGGCCACGCAGGATCTCGATCGTGCCGGCGACCGTGGGCGGCGCGATCCGCACGGGCTCGAACCGCCGCTCGAGCGCGGTGTCCTTCTCGATGTGCTTGCGGTACTCCCCCGGCGTGGTGGCGCCGATGAGCTGCAGGTCGCCACGAGCCAGGGCGGGCTTCAGCAGGGTGGCGGCGTCCATCGGCGCGCCCTCCGCCGAGCCGGCGCCGACGATCGAATGCACCTCGTCGACGAAGAGGACGACCCCGCGCTGCGCACGGGTGACCTCGGCGATGATCCCGGTGAGCCGCTGCTCGAACTCGCCGCGGTACTTGGTACCCGCCACCATGGCGCCCATGTCGACGGAGACGACCCGCACCCCGCGCAGGGACTCGGGGACCGTGCCCTCGGCCACCCGCGCGGCGATGCCCTCCACGATCGCCGTCTTCCCGACGCCCGGGTCGCCGATCAGCACCGGGTTGTTCTTCGTGCGCCGCGCCAACACCTCGAGCACCTGCTCGATCTCCGCCTCCCGTCCGATGACGGGATCGAGCTCGCCGCGGGCGGCGCGCGCGGTGAGATCGGTGCCGAACCGGTCCAACTTCGGGGTGGCGCCGCCGCGGGGCGGCGCCGGGCGCTCCGCCTGGCCGGTGGGCACGTCATGGGGCTCGTCGCGGGGCTCGGTGAACGGCCGGAAGGCCTCGCCGAGGTTCTCGGTGAGGTTGCCGAGCAGCCGCTCGACCATGTCGTCGAGCGGGCCGAAGCCGCCGGGGCGGTCGTTGTCGGGCACAGGCACCTCAGTGGGTCTCGGCAGCGGCTCGGACGGGGTCCTCCCACGATGGTGCCTGAAACGCGCGCATCGTGACGTCTCGACGACGTCACGGCCCGGCCCACACCCACAAAGGAGTCAGGCTTGACCGGCTCTCCACCGGCACTGAGGATGAGCGCGTCCCCAGCAGGATCCGGGAATTCCGCTCAGCGAGGAGCCGCCGTGTACCCCGGCAAGTTCGCCGCCTTGACCCCCGACAAGGCCGCCGTCGTCATGTCCGACACCGGTGCGGTGCTGACCTACGCGGAGCTCGACGAGCGCTCGATCCGGCTCTCCCGCGTGCTGTGGGACGCCGGCCTGCGGCCCGGCGACGACGTGGCGCTGCTGGCCGAGAACTCGCTGCGCACCTACGAAGTGTTCTGGGCGGCGATGCGCAGCGGGCTGTACCTCACGGCGATCAACTTCCACCTGCACCGCGACGAGATCTCCTACATCGTCGAGGACTGCGGCGCGAAGGCGCTGATCGTCTCCTCCGCGATGGCGGACACGGCGACCGCGATCGCCGCCGCGACCCCCGACGTCGAGCTGCGGCTGTCGTTCGGCGACGCCCCGGTCGCCGGCCACGGCGACTACGAGGCGGCGCTCGCTGCGGCCTCCGCGGAGCCGCTGCCCGAGCAGCCACGGGGCCGCGACATGCTCTACAGCTCCGGCACCACCGGACGGCCGAAGGGTGTGAAGGCGCCGCTGCCGGGGGTGCCGGTGACCGAGGGCGGCGACATCCTGCTGGGCCTGTTCGGCCCGCTCTACGGCTTCGCCGACGACACCGTCTACCTCTCCCCCGCCCCGCTCTACCACGCCGCACCGCTGCGCTTCGGCGGCATGATCCACCAGGTCGGCGGCACCGTCGTGGTCATGCCGCGGTTCGAGCCGGGCGCCGCGCTCGCCGCCATCGAGCGCCATCGCGTCACGCACAGCCAGTGGGTGCCGACGATGTTCGTGCGGATGCTGAAGCTCCCCGCGGACGTCCGCACCCGGTACGACCTGTCATCGCTCCGGGTGGCCGTGCACGCCGCGGCGCCGTGTCCTGCAGAAGTGAAGCGGCAGATGATCGACTGGTGGGGGCCGATCCTCGCCGAGTACTACGCAGCCACCGAGGCCATCGGCCTCACGGTGATCGACTCGCCGACGTGGCTCAGCAAGCCGGGATCGGTCGGCCGGGCGCTGCTGGGCGTGGTGCACGCGTGCGGCGACGACGGTCAGGAGCTCCCGGCCGGCGAGGTGGGCCTGATCTACTTCGAGCGCGATGCCTTCCCGTTCACCTATCACAACGATCCCGACAAGACCTCCGCTGCGGCGCACCCCGGGCACCCGACCTGGGCCACCACCGGCGACGTCGGATACGTCGACGAGGACGGGTTCCTGTTCCTCACCGACCGCAAGTCGTTCATGATCATCTCGGGTGGGGTGAACATCTACCCGCAGGAGATCGAGAACGCCCTCGCGCTGCACCCCGCCGTGCTCGATCTGGCCGTGATCGGCATCCCCGACCCGGAGATGGGCGAGCAGGTCAAGGCCGTCGTGCAGCCGTCCCCCGACGCCGTGCCGGGGCCGGAGCTGGAGGCCGAGCTGCTGCAGTTCCTGCGCGACCGCATTGCCGGCTACAAAGTGCCGCGCAGCATCGACTTCTCCACCGACCTACCGCGCACCGAGACCGGCAAGCTGCAGAAGCACAAGCTGCGCGACCGGTACACCGCCCCGGCCGCGCGCTGAGGGCTACTTCTTGGGCTTGCTGTAGATCCCCTCGATCACGTCGGCGTACTTCTTCGCGACGACCGCCCGCTTCACCTTGAGCGACGGGGTCATCTCCCCGCCCTCCTCGGTGAAGTCGACCGGGAGGATTCGGAACTCGCGGATCTGCTCGGCCCGCGACACGGCGGTGTTGGCGTCGTCGACGGCCTGCTGCACCTCGGCCCGCAGCTCGGCGTCGTCGACGAGCTCGGACAGCGGGGTGTCCTCCGCCTTGCCGGCGATCTTGAGGAACCGCGGCAGCGACTCCGGGTCGACGGTGACGACGGCACCGATGAACGGCTTGTTGTCGCCCACGACCATCGCCTGGCTGACGATCACGTGCGAGCGCAGGCGGTCCTCCAGCACGGCCGGAGCGACGTTCTTCCCGCCCGCGGTGACGATCAGCTCCTTCTTGCGGCCGGTGATCGACAGGAAGCCGCCCTCGTCGAGCTCGCCGATGTCGCCGGAGTGGAACCACTCGTCCGACATGGCCTCCTTCGTGGCGGCCTCGTTGCGCCAGTAGCCGCGGAAGACGATGGGGCCCTTGAGCAGGATCTCCCCGTCCTCGGCGATGCGGACCGCGTGCCCCGGCACGGGTCGTCCGACGCTGCCGATGCGCTGCGCGTCCAGGGTGTTGACCGTGATGCCGGCGGAGGTCTCGGTGAGCCCGTAGCCCTCCAGCACCGGCAGGCCGACGCCGCGGAAGTAGTGGCCGAGCCGCTCCCCCAGCGGCGCGCTGCCCGACACCGCGGCCACCACCTGGCCACCGACGGCGTCGCGCAGCTTGCTGTAGACGAGCCGGTCGAACAGCGCGTGCTTGAGCTTGAGCACGAGCCCGGCGCCGCCGGTGTCCTGCGCCTTGCTCCACTCGATGGCGGTGTCGGTGGCGGTGTCGAAGATCGAACCCTTGCCGCCGTCGTGGGCCCGCTGCCGGGCGCCGTTGAAGACCTTCTCGAACACCCGCGGCACGGCGAGCAGGAACGTCGGCTTGAAGATCGCGAGATCGCCGAGCAGGTCCGACACATCGGCGGTGTGCCCGATGATCGTGCGGGTCTGCATCGAGCCGCACTGGATGACCTTGCCGAACACGTGTGCCAGCGGCAGGAACAGCAGCACCGAGCCGCCCTCGGTGAGCAGCTGGGGGAACGTGTCGCCGACCGTACGCACCTCGGTCTGCAGGTTGCCGTGGGTGAGCTCGCAGCCCTTGGGCCGGCCCGTGGTGCCGGAGGTGTAGATCAGAGTGGCCAGATCCTCGGCGCGCACTGCCTTGCGGCGCTCGTGCACCTGCTCCTCCGGCACCGCCGCACCGTTCGCGACGAGCTCGTCGACGGCGCCGCCGTCGATCTGCCAGACCGTCGGCAGCTCGCCCAGCGCCGAGCGCACCTGGTCGAGGCGCGCGACGTGCCCGGCGTTCTCGACGATCACCCCGACGGCCCCGGAGTCGGAGAGGATCCAGCCGATCTGGTCGGCCGACGACGTCTCGTAGATGGGCACCGTGACCCCGCCGACGGCGAGGATCGCGTAGTCCAGCAACGTCCACTCGAAGCGGGTGTGCGACAGCAACGCCACCCGGTCGCCGGGGTTGATCCCGGCCGCGATCAGGCCGCGCGCGACGGCGGTGACCTGCGTAGCGAACGCGCCGTAGGTGACGTCGTGCCACTCCTTGGCATCGTCGCGGCGGCGGAACCCGACCGCGTCGGGAACCTCGCGCGCGTTCTCGAACACGGCGGTCACCAGGTTCTCGTCAACGGTGACCTGGAACGTGGCGGGGACGCTGTACTCGCGCAACGGAGGGACCTCCTGGGCCGGCACTGGCTCTACGAACGTCAGAAACTTACCCCCCAGTAGCGCTGAACGGCAGAGCCACCGACACCACGATTCCACAAAGAATGCCGTGAATGTCCGTATGGGCGTGCCTGGCACCGACCGCCTGACCACACCACGGGGCTCCGCCTCTCACCCCCGCCTTCCCTCTGGTGGGCCTTGAACTGCGGGTGGCTCCACCATGGTGGGACGGTTCGGCGATAACGCGCTCGAACGGCACGCCAACGCTGTCCCGGGCGACCACAACAACCGTGGTGTGCCGTTCGAGCGCGTTATCAGCGACAAGGTGGGCGAGGTAGGTCGATCAGGCTCCACCGGAGGAAGGACCGGGGTCCGGGGCGGAGCCCCGGGTACTGACCCGCGGCGGCTGACCGAGTTCGTCAACCGTCCCGGACGAGATCTCCGAGACGTGCGCGGCAACGATCCGCCAACCCTCGGCGAACCGCACCCAGGTCTGACTCTGCCGGCCCTCGGCCGCACCGTCGGGGTAGGAGAACAGCGTGGTCACCACGGCGGCCGAGGCGTCCACGGCGAGCACCCGCGTGTCGCGCAGCTGCCGGCCGGCCGGGACCGTCGGGTGTGTACGTCGCCACTCCGCGATCGCGGCGCCGCCCTGCTGCCGGTCGGCGACGCCGAACCGGACGCAGCGCGGATCGTCCCAGAACAGCTCGGTCAGCACCGCCACGTCGCCGTCGGCGAGCGCTCGCTCGTACCGCTCGAAGGCCGCCCGCACCTCGGCGACGACGTCGGGACGATCGACGACCGACTCCTCGGTGATCACGCGGGCGCGCCGTCGGGCACCGCCACCTGCGCCGGTGCCTCCGGCTGGGGCGCCCCGGCCCGGCGCCGCTCCACCAGCCCGAAGCCGAGCAGGAGCACGCCGGCGAAGGCGTAGCCGAGCGCGATCTGCCCGCCGACGTTCCAGCCCACCTGCTCGGCATGGATCAGCCCGATGAAGCCCAGCACCGCACCGGCGAAGCAGTAGGTCGCGGCCGCGAAGAACCGCTTGTCCACGACGAACGCCACGATCGCGCCGAGCACCAGCCCGGCGAGGATCGCGCCGCCGCCGAGCAGCTTCGTGCCGTGGTAGACGAGCCCGGCGCCGGTCAGTGCGTCCTCGCCGAGCTTCGCCGCGCTCGTCCCGGCCGCGGCCAGCGCGTTGTCCATCAGCCCGCCCGCCCACGACGCGATGTTGGGGATGATCGCGATGACGACGGCGACGGCGTGCCGCTTCGGCGTCTCCTGGAACGCCTGCGCGCCGATCAGCAGGCCGATGTAGAGCAGGATCGGGACGATCGCCGGCAGCGGCAGCAGCGCTCCGAGCAGCCCGAACAGGCCGAGGAAGCAGAACAGCGCGACCACGATGCCCGACGCCAGCGAGTACGACGTCCGCCCGCCGGCAGCCTTCCAGCCGGGGTGGCCGATGTAGACCGCGGGCGGGAACGGGCAGCCCAGCACGGAGCCGACCACGGCGCCCGCGCCGTCGGCCAGCAGGATCGAACGCAGGTTGTACTCGTCGCCCGCGACGGCGGCGCTCTCCACGTTGGTCATGCCCTCGGTGAAGTTGTAGATGCCCAGGGGGATGGCCGTGGCCAGCAGCGGCGCGACGTCGGCGAGCCCCTGGCCGAGCCGGGCGAAGTCCGCGGTGGGCAGCGAGATCGCGACGTCACCGGCGGCGCTGACGACGTCGGGCACCGACATGTAGCCGCCGATCCAGCCGATCGCGGAACCGACGAGCAGCGCGGCGAGCCCGACGGGGATGTTGCCCGGGAGCTTCAGATCGGTGAAGAAGCCGATCAGGATGATCACCATCACCGGCAGTGCGATCCACAGCGCCTCGAACATCTGCGCGGCCGGCCGCATCGAGATGAACGCGATCGAGATGCCGGCCAGCGTGCCGAGCATCGCGGCCTGCGGCGTGTACCGCCGGATGTACGGGCCGACGAACGCGCCGATCAGCACGATGATGCCGATGATGAACGACCACGCGAGCCCGGCCGCCCAGGCCGTCAGCGGGTCCTTCGTCGCCAGGTAGATCGGCAGCATGATCACGAACACGACGATGAACATGTGCGGCACCGACGGCCCGTACGGCATGGCGCAGACGTCGGTGCGGCCCTCGCGGCGGGCGAGCCGGCGCGCGAGGTAGGTGTAGTAGACGTTGCCGATCAGCAGCTGCACGCCCAGCGCCGGCAGGATCACGCCGAACACCTCGGCGCCCGGGATGTTGACCACTCCCAGGCACAGGCCCGAGAGCACCAGCACGTTGACCATCGTGTTGAAGCCGAGGCCGAAGAACGCGTTCGTGTCGCCGCCGACCCACCAAGGCAGCTCGATCGGCTTCTCGGTCGTGGTCACGACGCCACCTCCTGAGGAACGAGAGCGGACAGGAACGCGCCGGAGGGAGCGACCCAGCCGAAGATCCCGCCCTGGGCGGCGATCATGGCCAGGCCGACCCGCTGGAACTCGGGGAAGTAGGAGCCGACGCAGTCCGACAGCACGAGGCACTCGTAACCGCGGTCGTTGGCCTCGCGGACGGTGGTGTGCACGCACACCTCGGTCGTCACACCGGTGACGACGAGCCGCGTGATCCCGCGCGCCGCCAGCTCGGCGCCCAGTGCCGTGCCGTGGAACGAGCCCTTGCCCGGCTTGTCGATCACCAGTTCGCCCGGCACCGGCGCCAGCTCGTCGACGATGTCGTGGCCGTACTCGCCGCGGACGAGGATGCGGCCCTTCGGTCCCGGATCGCCGATGCGCAGGCTCGGCGCACCCCGGTGCAGCTTGGCGGGTGGGCAGTCCGAAAGATCGGGGACGTGCCCCTCACGGGTGTGGATCACGGTCAGGCCGGCCGCGCGGCACGCCGCGAGGACGTTCTGCAGCGGCGGGATCACCGCCTGCAGCAGCGACACGTCATTGCCGAGCGTCTCGCCGAACCCGCCGGGTTCGACGAAGTCCCGCTGCATGTCGATGATCACCAGGGCGGTCGTCGCGAGATCGAACTGGAACGGGTAGGGCTCGGCATCAACCTGCACGTCGGGTCCCTTCGATCACTGCGGTGGACGTGGCGACCGCACCGAAGACCCCGCCCTGCATGGTCACCATGTGCAGCGCGGCCTCGTGGTTGGCCGGGTCGGTGGCGCCGGTGGCGTCGGCGAGGATCAGGCACTCGTAGCCGCGGTCGTTGGCATCGCGCATGGTGGTGTGCACGCAGACGTCCGTCGTGATGCCGCAGAGCACGATGTGGGTGATCCCGTGCGTGCGGAGCACAAGGTCGAGGTTGGTGGCGTAGAACGCGCCCTTGCCCGGCTTGTCGACGAGCACCTCGCCCGGGATCGGCGCCACCTCGGGCACGATCTCCCAGCCCGGCTCGCCGCGGACGAGGATGCGCCCGGCGGGGCCCTCGGACCCGATCTCGGCGCCGATCCGGGCCGAGCGCCAGCGCTTGTTCGCCGGCAGGTCGGAGAGATCCGGCGAGTGCCCCTCCCGCGTGTGGATCACCAGCATGCCGGTCTCCCGGGCGTGGGCGAGCATCGCCGCCGCGGCGGGGAGGCCGGCGCGCGTGAGCGACAGGTCGTAGCCCATGCGGTCGACGTAGCCGCCGGGTCCGCAGAAGTCGACCTGCCAGTCGATGCAGATCAGCGCGGTGCGCGCGGCCGCGACCGAGCCGTCGAACGGCCATGGGTAGGGATTCGCGGCCACCGGTCCGATGACCGGGCTCTTCACCTGCGTGCTCGTCATGGGGCCTCAGTGACTCCTCGACTCGGGTGCTGTCGGGGCGGAATCAGCACTCGGTCGATTGTCGACCGTTTGGTGTCAGGCAAGGACACACACCGTTACGGCCACATCACGTCGGACGATCACGCGCAGTGCGTTGGGCCGAGAGCGCTAATCGGTGCTGCGCAGCTCGGGTGCGAGATAGGCGCGGGAGCCGTGGTGGTCCAGCTCCATGAGGACCCGCTCCGCGTCGCCGCTCTCGACCGCGTCCAGCAACCGGCGGTGGCGCTTCGGACCGTCGAGCACAGAGCGGTCGGCCGCCTCCCGCCGCATGTTGGTGGCCATGTAGAGCTGCAGCCGCAGCAGGATCGGCTCGTAGGCGCGCATGAGGTGGTGGTGCCCGGCCAGCCCGACGAGCGCCAGGTGGAACGCCCGGTGCGCGGCCGCCTTCTCCGGCTCCGCGCCCTCGACGGCGGCGCGCTCCATCTCCTCCACAGCCGCGCGCAGGTCGTCCACCGGCAGCCGCACGGGACCGCCGAGCGCGCAGCGCACCGCGAACTGCTCCAGCGCGTCGCGGAGGCTGAACAGCTCCTCGATGTCGCGAGCAGTCAGCTGCGCCACCCGCACCCCGCGCCGCGGCAGGTGCTCGACGAGCCCCTGCTCCCCCAGCAGCCGCAGTGCCTCGCGCAGCGGCGCCCGGCTCGTGCCGAAGCGCTCCGTCAACCGGCCTTCGACGATCCGTTCCCCCGGCGCCAGCGCACCGCTGAGGATCTCCGCGCGCAGCCGGTCGACGGTGAGCTCGACGAGGCTCGGTGGGGCGAGCGCCTCGCCTACCGGCCCTGCCACCATCGTCGTCCCCCGTCGTTCCTGCCGTCACCGTGCAGGTCTCAACAGTGACAGACATTCGACATCGCGCGCGAACGGCACCGCACCGTAGGGTCCGACCCGATGAATGATCATCCGGCCACCGGGCTCCTTCCCCTCGCGTCCGCTGTCGAACTCCGCTCCGGCCACGTCGAGCCATCCGTCGATGCGGTGGTGGCGACCGATCCCGCGCTGCGCCCGGCCGCGCTGCGGTGGCGACGGCTCGCCGAGGACGCGTTCGGCGGGGCGTGGGACCTGCGCGGTCCCGGCCCCGCCACCACACAGTTCCGGCTCGATCCGGCGCTGCCCGTGGGCGGCTACATCCTCGACGTCGACGAGGCGGTGCTCGTCACGGCCGCGGATCCCGCCGGCGCGCACGCGGCCGTCGCGACGCTGACCCAGTTGCTAGGCCCGGCTGCGTACCGGCGCTCCGGCAGCGGCCCGGTCCGGGTGCCACGCGTGCGGATCGAGGACGCGCCGCGGTGCGGCTGGCGCGGGGTGCTGCTGGACGTGTCGCGGCACTTCCTGCCCAAGGACGGCGTGCTCCGCATGGTCGACCTGGCCGCAGCGCACAAGCTCAACACGATCCAGCTGCACCTCACCGACGACCAGGGCTGGCGGATGGAGATCCACTGCCGCCCACGGTTGATCGAGGTGGGCGCCTGGCGCCACCGGTCGATGGTCGGTGCCTGGCGGGAGGGCACGCCCGACAACACCCCGCACGGCGGCTACTACACCCAGGCCGACCTGCGCGAGATCGTCGCGTACGCGAAGGCCCGCGGGATCACCGTGGTGCCCGAGATCAACGTGCCGGGCCACTCGCAGGCCGCGATCGCGGCCTACCCGGAGTTCGGCGTGCCCGGCGCCGCACCGGTCGAGGTGAGCACTACCTGGGGGATCATCGACGCGATCCTCGATCCCTCGCCCGCCGTCGTGGACGCCTACCGCGAGATCCTCGACGAGGTACTGGAGGTCTTCGACTCCCCCGTCGTGCACCTGGGCGGCGACGAGGTTCCGCTCGAGCCCTGGGAGTCCTCGCCGGAGATCGTCCGGCGGGCCGCTGAGCTGGGCCAGTCCGGTGTCGGCGACCTGCACGGCTGGTTCTCCGGGCAGCTCGCCCAGCACGTGGTCGCCAGGGGGCGGCGCGCGGCGGTGTGGGACGAGGCGCTGAGCCCGGCGCTGCCCGAGGGATCGATCGTGACGGCCTGGCGGTCGGGCGCCCGCGGCAGCGCCGCGATCAACGCGGGATACGACACCGTGCTCGCCCCCGAGCAGCACGTCTACCTCGACCACCGCGCGAGCGACGGACCCGACGAACCGGTCCCGGTGGGCTTCGTGCGCACCGTCGACGACGTGTACGCCTACGAGCCGGTCACGCCCGGCGGCCCCGGCGCGATCCTCGGTGCGCAGGCCGCGCTCTGGGCCGAGCACCTCGACTCCGGGCGGCGCATCGACTACGCGGCCTTCCCGCGGCTGGCCGCGTTCGCCGAGACCGTCTGGTCGGCACCCGAGCAGCGCGACCCGACCGACTTCCGGCGCCGGCTGACCGAGCACCACCTGCCGCGGCTGGACGCCGCCGGCGTCGAGTACCGGCCACTGGCCGGGCCGCACCCGTGGCAGCGCCGCCCCGGCGTGCCGGGCCACTTCCGCGACCTGGCCACCGAGCAGGCGCCCGTCTAGGAACAGGCCGGCCGCAGGTGCCGGTAGTTGAAGGGTCGCAACCGCATGGCGTGCAGTACGGTCACGGGACGGCCAGGGGCCACCACGATCTCCAGCAGGTCGTTCTCGGCGGTGACCCCGATGTGCAGGACAGTGTCGCCCTGCGCCACCGATCGCAGCGGCGCGGCCAGGACCGCTCGGATCTGGTCGACGGTGACGCCGTGCTTGCGGGCGTTGCTGGTCACGTCCACCGGATCAGGATAAGGGCTGGTGGTGGACACCGTTCGGCGCCGTTCGCCGCGCCGGGCGGCCATCTACTGCGGCGGACATCACACTCCATGTGGAGGCAGCGCGGACAGCGCACGGATCCGCCCGCTCGCTGAGGCTCGTCCGGGGTGTGGATGGCCACGATGGATACGCACGGTAGTTTTCGCAGGGCGACAGGAGTGAATCCGGGAGGTGCTCGACGGATGGCGTGGTGGTCGGCCAAGGGCAGGCGGGACCGCGTCGAGGTCGCGCGCCGGCACCTTGCCCTGCTCGCCGACCAGAACAGTGAGGCGGCCGCGCACTTCGCCGCCGATCGCCCCGATCGCGCCGTCGCCGTCCTCCTGCAGGTCCGTGCCGAGTGCGAGCAGCTGTTCGGCGCGCACCACTCGGCCACCCTCGTCGTCACCGGCAACCTCGGGGTGGCGTTGGTCGCCGCCGGCCGCGGCGCCGAGGGCATCCTGGTGATCGAGGCCGCGGTCTTCGAACGTTCCCGCGTCTACGGCACCGAGCACCCGCTGACACTCAGCGCGCGCGACGCGCTGGCCACCGCCTACCGCCTCGGCGAACGCTGGGAGGACGCGATCGCGGTGTCCACCGAGGTGGAGGGCGCCCGCCGCCGCGTGCTCGGCGCGACGCACCCCGACACGCTCACCACCCGCATGGGCGCAGCGCTGGCCATCGCCGCGACCGGCGACGTCCGCTCGGCCAGCGCCCTGCTGGAGGACACATTGTCCGACGCGGAGCGGGTCCTCGGGGCGCAGCACCGGTCCACGATCGCGATCCGGGCCGCCGCCGCCGGATGCCTCGCGGTCGGCGGCCGCACCACCCGCGCCGTCGCGATGTTCGAGCGCGCGATCGCCGACAGCACCGCGCTGTTCGGACCGGCCCATCCCGAGACGGCCGCGCTCCGCGACGATCTCGCCGACGTCAATCACCCGGAGCGGCTCGGCATCCACCGGGTCGTCCCGGCCTGACGGAGCCCGTCACGCACCGGACCAACGGCAGCGGCCCACGATACTTCGTTGATCAAGGGCAAACGGTCGCTTGTTGATCTCCGCGAGCGACCATCTGCCCTTGATCAACGCAACATCGTCGGCCCGACCTGCCCGGATCAGCTGCCGCCCGCGCGCAGGATGTGCAGGGTCCGATCCTCCAGCGCAGCGAACGCCGTCGTCGTCACGATCCCGTGGTCCCGTGGGCGTGGGAGGTCCACGACGACCTCGCCGACCACCCGGGTGGGCCGCGGACCCAGCACCACCACACGATCGGCGAGGTAGACCGCCTCCCGCAGGTCGTGGGTGATCATCACGATGCTCCGGTCGAAGGTAGCGCGCACGCCGTCGAGCCAGGCCTGCATGTCCGCCCTGGTCAGGGAGTCGAGCGCGCCGAACGGCTCGTCCAGCAGCAGGACGGGCCGCTCCTGCACGACGGTGCGCAGCAGCGCCGCCCGCTGCCGCATCCCGCCGGACAGCTCACGCGGGCGGGCCCGTTCGAACCCCGCCAGCCCGAACGGCGCGAACAGCTCGCCGGCCCGCTGCCGTGCCTGCGCCCGAGACACCCCGGCCACCTCCAGGCCGAGCGCCGTGTTGTCCAGCACCGTGCGCCACGGGAACAGCAGATCCTGCTGGGGCATGTACGCGAACGGACCGGTCTCCCCCGTCGCGTCCCGGCCGTCGACCAGCACCCGTCCGGCATCGGGTGGCTCGAGCCCACCCATCACCGTGAACAGCGTCGACTTGCCGCAACCGCTGGGCCCGACGATCGCGACGAACTCCCCCGGTGCCACGTCGAGCGACACCCCGTCGAGGACGGGTCCGGTGCCGGGAAAGGACTTCTCGAGGCGGTCGAGGGTGACGCGCACCAGCGCTGTACTGATCTCAGGCACGACGGTTCCAGGGGATGACCAAGCGCTCCACCAGGTAGGTCAGCGCGAACAGGCCCACCGACAACACCGCGGTGACCCCGACTGCGGCCAGCACCAGGTCGGTGCGGAACGCGTTCTTCTGCAGGCTCATGTAGATCCCCAGCCCCGCAGTGGCGCCGACGTACTCGGCGAACACCGCGCCCGTCACGGCGTAGGTGATGCCGATGCGCAGGGCCGTGAAGAACCGGGGCAGCGCCCCCGGCAACCGCACGTAGCGGAACTGGTCGAACCGCGATGCCCCCATGCTGCGCAACAGGTCGGTGGCGGCGCGGTCGGTGGCGGCGAACCCCTCGATCAGGCCCACCGTCACCGGGAAGAACGTGACCAGGGCGATGACCAGCACCTTCGGCAGCAGCCCGAACCCGAACCAGATGATCAGCAGCGGGGCGATCGCGATGATCGGGATCGTCTGCGACGCCACGAGCAGCGGGGTGAACGCGCGCTTGATCCACGAGACGTTGTCGGCCGCGATCGCCAGCACCCAGCCGAGCACGAGCGACACCGCGAACCCGATGGCCGTCACCTGCAGCGTGGGCACGGTGTTGGCCCACAGCGCCGCGCGGGCCGCCCAGCCCTGCTCCAGCACCCGCCACGGCGACGGCAGCACCTGCGGGCGGATCCCCGACACGGTCACGTAGAGCTGCCAGGCCGCGATCAGCACCGCCAGCAACGCGAGCGCCGGCCACACCCGCGCCAGCATCCCCGACCGCGGCTCCACCGGTGCCGTGGCCTGCGGCAGCGACTGGAGCGGCGCGGGAGCGGTGGCGGTCATGGCGTCGCCAGGTAGTCGTCGGTGAACCAGGTCGCGAAGTCCGGCTTCGCGGCCAGCGGCGCCCCGTCCGGCCCGGTCAGCACGCCCTGGTCGTAGACCCAGCCGGAATACCCCGCCCAGCGGTCGAGCGTCTGCGTGCCGACGCGGCCGGTCGCGTCCTTCAGGTAGGACGTGGCGAGCATCTGCTGGCTCTGCCGCACCAGCTCGGCGCTGGGGGCCAGGTCGGGGTTGGCGTCGAGCAGGGCCTGGGCCGCGGCGGCGGGATCGTCGGCGCCCAGCTGGTAGCCGCGCTGCGCGGCCTGGACGAACTTCCGGGCCAGGTCGGGGTGCGCGGCGAGCCATGGCGAGTTCCCGATGACGATGACGCTGTAGGAGTCGGGCAGGCCGAAGTCGGTGTAAGCGAAGGTGCGGAACGGGTGCCCGGCGAGCTGCGCCTCGATGCCCTCCCAGGCCACGAAGGGCTCGGTGAAGTCGGCCTGGCCGGACTGCACCGCCTCGTAGGCCGACGAGCCGAGCACAACGGTCTGGAACTCACCGCGGCCGCCGGCGGCCTTGATCACCGAGCGCATCTTCGGGCCCTCGCTGGGGCTGCCGAACCCGCCGTAGATCTTCCCGTCCAGGTCGCGCGGCGTGGCGATGTCGGTGCGGTCGCCACGCACCCCGATCGCGCTCCCCCAGTGCTGCAGCACCGCCAGCACCGAGGTGGTGTCGGCGCCCGACGCCTTGGCGAAGGTGAACGAGTCCTGGAAGGAGATCCCGAACTCCGCGGCACCCGACGACACCAGCGTGTCGGGCGACGCCGACCCGTACGGCAGGAACTGCACGTCGAGCCCGGCCTCGCGGAACCAGCCGCGCTGCTGGGCCACGTATAGGCCGGTGTGGTTGGTGTTGGGCGTCCAGTCCAACGCCAGGCGGATCGTCTGCAGCTCGGCAGGCGCGCCGCCCGGTGCGGCGGATCCGCCGCAGGCGGCGAGCGCCAGTGCCAGCGCGGCAGTGAGCAGGGCCGTGCAGATACGTCTCATCGACGGTTCCTCCCTACGCCGGTGCTAACCGGGTCAGGTACGAACGGTCGGCGGCCGGTCCTGCCACCATCTCAGCCTCGGAGCGCGAGGTTCCCGCGGGTCACGGACGACACTACCTCCCCCTTCACCCCTGACCGGTGACGGCTTCCGTCACGGTTCACCTGCCGTTCGTGCACAACCTGCAGCAGTGCTCCAAGGGGTGGGCCGCCTGCCAGGGGCCGACGGCCTCATCGGGTGCTGCTCAGAGCAGGCCCTGGTGGGCTCCTCCGTCGACGGGCAGCGTCGTCCCGGTCAGGTAGCTGGCCTGGGCCGAGCACAGGAACGCGACGACGGCGCCGAAGTCGGCGGCCTGTCCGGTGCGCCCGGCGGGGACCGCGGTGAGGTCGGGGCCGCCTGGTCCGGACGCCTTCTGCAGCCGGGCGGTGTCGTGCAGGCCGGGCAGCACCGAGTTGACCGTCACGCCGTCGGCGGCGACCTCGGTGGCGAGGGTCCGCAGGAACCCGGTGGCGCCGGCGCGCGCGGTGTTGGACAGCACGAGGTTCGGATAGGGCTGGCGCACGCCCAGCGACGTGATCGCGACGATCCGGCCCCAGCCCTGCGCCCGCATGCCCGGCACCGCCGCCAGGCACATCCGCACCACCGAGAGCAGGTTGGCGTCCAGCGCGGCCTGGTAAGCGGACGCCGGGGTGTCGACCGCGGTGCCCGGGGTCGGGCCCGGCCCGTTGACGACGAGGATGTCGAGCCCGCCCAGCGCCGCGGTCGCCTCCACGACGAACCGCTCGCACGCGTCGGGATCGGTCAGGTCGGCGACGAGGTGCCGCGCGCCGATGCGCTCGGCGGCCGCGCGGGCCCGGCCGTCGTCCGAGCCGCACAGCACGACCTCGGCACCTTCGGCGGCCAGCGCCTCCGCACTGGCGAACCCCAGCCCGGCACTCGCGGCCGCCACGGCCGCCCGACGTCCAGCGATCCCCAGATCCATCGTCCGATCACACCAGACCGGCGGGAGTTGCGGGGATCAGACCGCACCCAGGACGGGCTCGAACGCCAGCTCGGCGGCCCCGACGAGTTTGGCGTCGCGGCCCAGCGGGCTGGTCTCGATGCGCGTGCCGCCGGTGGCGCGGCTGACCAGGCTGCGCTCGTGCACGAGCCGGCGCACGTGGGCGACGATCGGCTCGGGCAGCGCCGCGAAGAGGTCGCCGAGCACCACCATCTCGGGCGCCATCATGTTGACGACGCCGACGAGGCCGGCCGCGAGCCACTCGGCGTACTCGTCGAGCGGGCCGGGCATCGGGGATGCGGCCAGCGAGCGCAGCTCGGCGACGACCACACCGCGCGTCGACGTCTCGGGCAGGCCCAGCGCCCGACACAGGGCCGCCTCCCCCACCTCGGTCTCCCAACAACCGCGGGACCCGCAGTAGCAGGGACGACCGCCCGGCCGCACCGGGATGTGCCCGAGCTCGCCGACGTACCCGCGGGCACCGCGCAGCGGTGCCCCGCCGGAGATCACGCCGCCACCCACGCCCCGCTCGGCGGCGATGTAGACGATGTCGGTGAGCTCGCGGGCGTTGCCGCGCACGTGCTCGGCGAGCGCCCCCAGCTCGGCGTCGTTGGCCACCTGCACGGGCATTTTCAGCACCGCGGTCAGGCGGTCCCCGACGGCGACGTCGCGCCAGCCGAGGTTGGGTGCCTCGTGCACCCAGCCGTCGTCGCGGCGGACGACGCCGGGCACCGACACCCCCACTCCCTGCGCCTTGACCGCCACCTCGTCGACGAGCAGCTGGGCCGACTCCGCGACGTGGGTGATCACCTCACCGGGCGTGCGGGTGCGGCTGTGCAGGTTCCAGCTGTGCCGGCCCAGGATCTGCCCACCGATGCCGACCATG
>Ga0307513_10005316_pt1 | contig 17027 bp, 16 predicted proteins | sample 15_EM_MG_FD_202174 | JGI IMG/M metagenome (GOLD analysis project Ga0307513, IMG submission 202174) | Populus trichocarpa ectomycorrhiza microbial communities from riparian zone in the Pacific Northwest, United States - 15_EM | ecosystem: Host-associated > Plants > Roots > Unclassified | place... | reverse complement strand
AGGAAGCCGGGCTGGAGGTCAAGGACCACGACGGCCGCTGGATCGCCATCAACCCGCCGCCCGGCGCGCTGGTCTGCAACATCGGCGACATGCTGCAGCGGCTGACCAACCACCGCCTGCCGTCCACGACCCACCGGGTGGTGAACCCGGCGCCCGAGCGCCGCGGCTTCCCGCGCTACTCGACGCCGTTCTTCCTGCACTTCAACTCGGATTATCTGATCAAGACCCTGCCGGGCGCGGTCGACGCCACGCATCCGGACCGCAACCCGGTCCCGATCACCGCCAACGACTACCTCCAGGAACGCCTGCGCGAGATCAAGCTGGCGTAGGCGCGCCTGCCTGCCGACGCCAGGAATTGGCCTGCGCCGGGCGAGGCGCCGCAGGTGGCATGTGGTCGATTGGTTACGGCTGCGAATTGGCCCAATTGTCCATATCCGGGGGCGTCAGGAGGGTCCGCCGGGGCCTTCGAGCGCGCGCGGCGACGGGCCTAATCCATTGTTTCCGCACCACGAATAGGTCTGGTGACCGCGGCGGCCGACCTTGCCGGAAGAACGGGCGGGCTTGAGAAATTCTCCGGCCGGTAAACCACGTACATAAGCCGTTTCTTAGGCACAGCCCGCGATACTGCCGCTTGGATTGGCTAGTCTTGGAGGGGAAATGTCTAGCTTGAAACGAGCCTTGACGGGCAGCTTCCGGTTTCTTCGCGACTTTTGTAAAGGTCGCGGCGGAAACATCGCGATCGCCTCCGCGCTGCTTGCGCCTGTTGTGATCGGCACGTTCGGCGTCGGCACTGAGGTCACCTCCTGGTACAGCGTCCAGCGAAAGATGCAGAACGCGGCTGATTCCGCGGTGTCGGCGGCCGCCACAAATGGCTCGACGTCCTTCGCCGACGAGGCCCGCGCCGTTACCAGGACCTACGGCTTCATCGATGGTCAGGCTGGCGTCGTCGTCACGGCGCTCGAGGACCAGCCCTGCCCCTCCGGGGCCTCTGACTGCTACAAGGTCACGGTGCGCAAGTCCGTACCCCTGCTGCTCGCGCAGGTGGTCGGCTTCAGAGGCAACACCCAGATCGCAGGCCGGCCGGCCGAGCTTCTGACGGCGAGTGCGACCGCCATGCAGGACACCGCACCGCGACCCTATTGCGTCGTCACCCTGGCCGGCAGCGGGCACTCGCCGGCGCTGAGGACAGATGGCTCATCCAAAGCCGATCTGATCGGCTGCAACGTGATTTCGAACACCGACGCCAACTGCAACGGCCACGACCTGAACGCTGACATCGGCGATGCCCACGGGAACAATGACGGTTGCGGCAACAAGCGCCACTCCAACGTCCCGGTCACTACGGACAAGTACGCGCCGCTGGCCAGCAACATCCCGGCGAGCAGTTGCCCTGCCGGATACTGGCAGTCGACGAAGAAGGGGGGCGCGGCCCCGCCGTCGAACCAGCTTTCCGGGATTCGGCCCCTGGTGGGCGTCTATCAGGTCTGTGGCGACCTCCAGCTCGTTGGAGACACGACCATCAACACGGGTGCAGGCGGCGCGATAATTTTGATCACCAACGGTGATCTGGATACGAACGGGCATACCCTGCAAACCTCGGCCGGATCGTCGTTGACGATCATCTACACCGGTGACAACAGCGCCAGTTACTCCCACGTCCCGACGGGCGGCGGCGTCATCGATATCGCCGCGCCGACGACCGGAGTCTGGTCGGGCGTCGCCATGTATCAGAATCCGAGTCTCACCCAGGGCGTGGACGTGAGCGCAGCGGGCAACAGCCCTGCCTGGAACATCACGGGGCTGGTTTATCTTCCGCATGCGGACGTCACGCTGAACGGGGCCGTGAACAAAGCCTCGAACGGAAAATCCTGCTTCGTTCTGGTGGTGGACACTTTGCTGATCAATGGCACCGGCAGCATCCTTGAGCATGGCCAATGCCCGCAAGCCGGTCTGGACATGCCGACCAACCCCGTGCCCAGCCGGGGGAAACTGGTCGGATGAATCGCTTCAGCCAATTCTTCAGCAGGTTTCGTCGCGATCAGAAGGGCCTTGCCGCCATCGAAATGGCGCTCGTCACCATGATGTTCAGCACGGCGCTGATCAACGCGGTCGAGATCGGTCGCTACGGCCTGGCGTTGATGCAGGTGGACAATGCGGCCCAGGCCGGGATTGCAGCGGCCAATCACACCTGCGACATCGAACACCTGCCAGCGACCCAGAATTGCGAAAATCTCTACTCGACGGTCAGCACGGCCGTACAGAGCACGACTCTCGGCAACCGGATTTCGGTTCAGGGCCAGATCACCGAGGGCTGGTACTGCATCAATTCCGCCAAGGCCCTTCAATACATGGCGCCCGTGAACGCCAAGCCGGCTGACTGCACCGCCGCCCTCAACCCAACAGGCGCACCCGGCCTCTACCTGGGCGTCCACGCGACCTATGCCTATCAGCCGATCTTCCCGGGTCTGACAATTGCCGGGACCTTTGTGACCCCCGTCAACCGCACAGCCTGGACGCGACTCCTGTGATGGCCGATGGGACGTGCCGCCGCTTCAGGGATAACAACCGGGGAACCGCAGCCATCGAGCTGGCCCTGGTCCTGCCCATGTTCGTTCTTCTGATTCTCGGATCAATGGGCGCTGCGAGCCTTGCCTTTTCGGTCGTCAGTATGAACTACGCCGTTGAAGAGGCGGCGCGCTGCGCGGCTGTGAATAAGACCCTGTGCTCGACCCCCGTCAGCACTGTTCTCTACGCCCGGTCGCGCTATTCCGGACCCGCGATCTCCCCCGTATTCGCGTACAGCACGGCGGGCTGCGGCAACACGGTTACGGCCACGGCCACCTATTCGTTCAACCTCGTTCCGCAATTCACGAACGTCCCGCTGTCGGTATCGGCCTGCCGTCCCTCGGCCTGACGGTCGTTGACTGAGCCGGCGCCACGGCCCTGGCCGGCGGCCTGATGGAGCCGCTTCAGCGCCGCCATTGACGGCCCGCGAAAGCTGGCGTCCCATCGCCCTTGAGCGTGCGTGGGGGCTGGGATGAGCGAGGGCGATCCGACGGATGGCGAGCCTTCCGCCCCGCCCCGTGGTTCGTGGTTCCAGCGCCTGCGCGCCCGCAAGCTTTCCGCCGTCGTCGCCATCGGCATTGCACTGGCCGCCTTCGCCGGTGGCGCGGTCACCACCCAGGCGGCCGATCCGGTCAGCGGCCGGGTGATCTGGCGCCCGGCCAGCGCCGGCTTCTACACGGTGACGGTGATGGACGGCGAAGGCCGCAAGGCCGAGGCCCGCGTGCGCATCAAGGGCGGCTGGCCAGGTCCTCGAGGTCTTCCGGCCCGCCCACCGTGACGCCCAGGTCGTTCACCAGCCCGGTCGACAGCGAATAGACCCAGCCGTGCACGCAGACCGGCTGGCCCCGCGCCCAGGCGTCCTGCACGAACACGTCGGACGCCACGTTGCGCACCTGGCGGATCACGTTCAGCTCGCACAGGCGATCCAGCCGCGCGCGCTCCTCGGGAATCGCGTCCAGCTCGTGGCGGTGGTCGTGGCAGACCTCGCGGATCGGGTGCAGCCAGTGATCGACCAGGCCGCGCCGCTGGCCGTCGATGGCCGCCGCGATCCCCCCGCAGCCATAGTGGCCGACCACCATGACGTGCTTCACCTTGATCACGTCGATCGCGAACTGCAGCACCGACAGGTAGTTGGCGTCCTGCGGCGGGGCGAGGTTGGCGACGTTGCGGTGGACGAACAGCTCGCCGGGATCGAGGTCGACGATCTCGTTGGCCGGCACGCGGCTGTCCGAACAGCCGATCCACAGGTATTCCGGCGCCTGCTGGCCCTCCAGCCGCTTGAAGAAGCCGGGGTCGGCGTCGATCTTGCGCTGCGCCCAGGCCCGGTTTCTGGCTTTCAGATCGTCAAGCATGGCCGCGCTCTAGGGCCCCGCGGACGCGGACGCAAGCTGTCGCTGGGTCAGACCGGCCTGGCGTCGGGCTGTTTGTCCGGATGCGCCGCCTGGAAGGCCGGATGCGCCTGCGCCCGCGCGTTCACCGCGCGGATCGCGGGCCAGGGCGCCAGGTCCAGCTCATAGCGGCTGGCCGAATAGACCTGCGGGATCAGGCAGCAGTCGGCGATCGTTGGCGTGTCCCCGAAGGCGAAACCTTTGCCGTACCTGGCGATCATCGGCTCCAGCGTGTCGAAGCCGTCGGTGATCCAGCGGTGGATCCAGGCCTTGTTGTCCGCCGGGCTGATCCCCAGCTTGTTAAGCGCCCGGCCGATGCGGGTGTTGTTCAGCGGATGGATGTCGCAGGCGATGATCAGCGCCATGGTCCTGACCCGCTGGCGGTCCAGCGGCGCCTTCGGCAGGATCGCGGGCTCCGGACGGGTCTCCTCCAGCCATTCCAGGATCGCCAGGCTCTGGGTCAGCACCTCGCCGTCGCCGAGGTCCAGCGCCGGCGTCAACCCTTGCGGATTGACCGCGCGATAGGCCGGCTCCCGCTGCTCGCCCTTGATCAGGTCGAGGCCGACATAGTCGTAGGCGAGCCCCTTCAGCGCCAGGCCGATGCGCACGCGGTAGGGCGCCGTGGCCCGCCAGGCGGAATAGAGGGTCAGGCCCATCAGACCACCGTGAAGCTGAGCGCGCCCACGCCCTTGACCTCGCCCTCGACCCGGTCGCCGCGGACCAGCGGGCCGACGCCCTCCGGCGTGCCGGTGTAGATCAGGTCGCCGGGCGCCAGCGTCCAGAGCTTCGAGGCTTCCGAAACGATCTCGGCCACGTTCCAGATCATGTCGGCAACCAGGCCGTCCTGCTTCACCTGGCCGTTCACCGCCAGCGCGATGCGCCCCTGCGGCGGCGCGCCGGCCCAGGGCTTGATGGCGGAGATGGGCGCGGACGCATCGAACCCCTTGGCGGCGTCCCACGGCTGGCCCTTGTCCTTGGCGGCGTTCTGCAGGTCGCGGCGGGTGAGGTCGACGCCCACCGCGTAGCCAAAGACCAGCTCCAGCGCCGCGTCGACCGGCACGTCGTGGCCGCCGTCCTTCAACGCCACCACCAGCTCGATCTCGTGGTGGAGGTTCGAGGTCCGCGGCGGATAGGCCACGTCGCGGCCCGGCGCCACGATGGCGTCGGCGGGCTTCGCAAAGAAGAACGGCGGGTCGCGGTCGTCGCCCCCCATCTCGCGCCGGTGGGCGGCATAGTTGCGCCCCACGCAATAGATGCGCCGCACCGGGAAATCGGCCCGGCCCTCCACAGGCACGGTCACGACGGCGGGCGGGTCGAACAGATACGGGCTCATGGAAAGCCGCTTACGCCCCGCGCCGACAGGCGTCCACCCCGCCCCGAAATCCTCCCGCGGCGCGCAGCGCGATTGAGGGGGTTGCAGATATATCGGTACGCCCTCGGCCGCCCGGGGCCTTCCACCGCGCGGCCCGGCCCCCTAGACTGGCGATCGTGGAGAACCCCCCAGATCGCGGGCCTGTGATGCCGGAGACCGGCGTCTCGTTCCGGTACTTCCTGCCCGCGCCGGGGCTGCGCGCGACGATCACCACCTATTATGTGCTCGAGATCGGCGGGGAGGGACTGGTCGAGGAGCTGCTGTTTCCCGAGTGGGCCAATATCCGTCTCGTGATCGACGGCCAGTGGAGCCAGACCTTCGGCGACGGCCGCACCGTGAGCCATTCGCCGCCCGTGGCGCTGATGAGCGGTGTGATCAGCCGCACGGCCCGCATCCGGGGCGGGCCCGGGCGCGCCGTGGGCATAGGCTTCCTGCCGGCCGGCTGGCCGGTTTTCACGGACCTGCCGGCGCGCGACTACGTCGACGACATCGTCCCCCTGTCGATCTTCGTCGGCGCGGCGGCCGACGAACTGCTGGCCGATGTGCGGGCCGCGGCAAATGACGCGGCGCTGGTCGCGGCCCTCGACGCCTGGTTCCTGGCGCACATGGCCGGCGCCGAAGCGGCCGAGGCGGCCAAGGCGGCCCTGGTGACCGCCCATGAGGTGCTGCTCGATCCGGGCGTGCGTTCGGTGGCCGAATGGGCGCACCGCCTGGGACGCTCGCCCCGCCAACTGGAGCGGCTGGCGCTGACCTACTTCGGCATGAGCCCCAAGGCCCTGCTGCGCCGCCAGCGCTTTCTGCGCAGCTTCGCGGCCATCCGCGAGCATCCGCCCCGGCTCTGGAGCCGATTGATCGATCCGGCCTACGTGGACCAGTCCCAGTTCATCCGGGATTTCCGCCACTTCATGGGCATGCCGCCGCGCGCCTATTTCGCCCGCGACTTCTCGTTCATGCGCGCCGCCGCCACGGCGCGGGCCGCCCTGCTGGGCGATCCGCTCCAGGGCCTGCACGCCGCCGCGCCCGCCCCGGACCTCCCCAAAGCCTAGAGCGCTTTCCGCCGAAGTGGCCGCCGGTTCGGCGTCAGAAAGCGCGACCAGACAAAGATCAGGACGATGTCCTAGCCGCTCGAAGTCCTCTCGCCCTTGCGGGGCGTGGCGGCTCGCCGGTGCACCGCCCCGGGCCGGTGACGCAACCGCACCAGCTGGCGCAGCAGCGGCCCGACGGCGCGCTTCGCCTCGCGCAGCGACCCCGGCGGGGTTCGCCTCGCGATGTCCGCGATCTGTTCGCGATACCAGTCCTCGCGCCACACGCAGGCCCGCGCCACCTGGCTGGCGAAATTGGCGTCGCGCAGCCAGCGGCGCAGCGTCCCCTGCGTCGGCCAGCCCGGCATCCGGCTCAGGCTTGCGAACGAGCCGCCCTCGACGATGTGCTCGACGATCTCCTGGACCATGAATTCGGGCACCGGCTTCATCGCCGCGGGCTGCCGGGCCGAAATCATCCCCCGCAGCACCTTGTCGAACAGCGGCTGCTCGCGCCGCCATCGCTTCAGCGTCACCCAACAGGGCAGCTCCGGGTCCGCGGCCAGCAGGGCCTGCAGTCCTACCCCTGTGTGAAATCCCGCGTTCAGCCGCACGATGATCCGGTCCGCCTTTTCCTGGTCGAAGGCGAGGCGCCGCGCCCGGCCCCGCTCGCCCAGCCGCGCATCGCGGCGCTGGCGCAGTTCGGCCACCGCCGCGGCGAACGCGGGCTCGGTCGCGTTCCAACGCCTGTACTGGGCCCGCAACGGCATCCCCGGCCGGCCAATCAGCGAATTGATCGCCTCCCCGGCCCACGCCCGCGCCAGGAAGGCCTCAGCCTTCACCGCGTCGAACGCCCGCGCCCGCCGCCGCGCCGCCGCCAACGCCTCAGCGAACGCGGCATCCGCCAGCGCCCAGTTCCGCACGCTGTCCTTGGTCGGCATGTGCGCAGCGACACACACCGCCAGCACAGTCTCGCCCGCGCCCACCCGCGCCACGATCTCGGCCTTCAGGCGGTCAGCGTCTCGGCGATAGCGGCTGGGCATTGGGGGAGCGTAGCAGAGGATGGGCGAAAATAGAACAAAAAGAGAACAATCTCGGCAGCGAACTCCCCCGACGCGCCGCCTACCTCCCCCGCGCAGCGGCGGGAGGGGGACCGTCGGCCGAGCGCAGCGGAGAGCCGATGGTGGACGGGGCGAGCCCCTGCGCCGCCCCAAATTACGGTGACATCGGGTAATTGAGGTAGGCCCATCCCGGAATGCTGGCGCCCCTCCGCCATCCGGTGTTCCGGTGGATTTGGGTCGCCAGCCTGGGGGCGTGGGGGCCGATGGCCCTGTGATTGCTCGGCGGGCGGGGCGTATTGGCGTGCGCCCAGTCGCGCCGGTCTGGTCTGGAAGGGCTCGCAGCCTCGCCGTTGATCGGGCGCGCGTGGGGCCTCACAGATCGGATGGCGCTTGGCCGTCGGCACACCCGCGGGTGCACTGGCCTGCACATCGTGGCCGCAAGCTTCGCGCATGTGGCCGGCCGGTCCCGGGCGGGTGGCCAGCCGCCCAACTCTTGTCCAAGCGATCGAAGCGCGCCGTGCGCGACATCGCCGCACTTCTGCGGCCGTTAACGTCATCGTTCCTGCCGCCGTGGCTTTCTTGAGAGGCATTGGACGGGCGTCTCGGCGATGAAACAGACGGACCATTTCGACGACAGCATCAGGTCCTCACTGACGGATGTCGGTCGTTCGCAATGGCGCATGATCCTCACCATCCTGATTTTCGGCGTCGTCCTGGGCGCCAACGTGGGTTGGCGCTCCGCCGCGCTCTGGGCGGCGGCAGCTATTGCCGCAGCGCTTTGGACCTACGGGGCCAAGCGCTCGACAACCGAGCGTGGCGCCCCGCCAGGTCTCAATCTCGTGGCCTCGGTCGCCGCGGTCAGCCTGGTCTGGACAGCTGCGGCGGTCCTCTACTGGATGACCGGCGATCCGGGGCTGCGGATCATGTCGATGCTCACCCTGACGAGCCTTTTGATCATGGCGCAGAGTGCCTCATACGATTCCAGGCTGATTGTCGTGGCTTTCGGCGCTATTCCCGCGGTGGCTCTCGTCGCGATGCCGGTTGTGCTGGGCGACTTCAGTCTGCTTGTTCGCTGCTCCATCGGACTGAGCCTGGTGGTGATGCTGGCCCACCTCGTCATCGAAATGCAGCGCAACGAGGGCAACGCGGTGGCTCTGAGGGCGGCGCAGGACCGCGCCGTGGCGGCGAACCAGGCGAAGTCCTCCTTCCTCGCCATGATGAGTCACGAGTTGCGGACACCCATGAACGGGGTGCTAGGCATGGCCCATGCGCTCACGCTGACCCGGCTCGATCGCCAGCAAGCCAGCCACGTGGACATGCTGATCCGATCGGGCAGAGGGCTGATGACCATCCTCAACGACCTGCTCGACATCTCGAAGATCGAGGCAGGCAAGATGGAACTCGAGACCATCGATTTCGACCTCCCTGAACTGGGTCGGCACGTTCATGACCTCTGGAGCGAGGCGGCGAGCGCCAAGGGCGTGAGCTTGGTTTACGAACTGGCGCCGGGCGTGCCGCGCTGGGTGTCAGGGGACCCCACGCGCTTGCGTCAGGTCATGCTCAACCTGGTTTCCAACGCCTTGAAGTTCACCCAGGAAGGCGAGGTCCGGCTGTCGATCCGCGCGCAGTGCATCGATGACATGGCCGATCTGGAGATCTCGGTCTCGGATACCGGCCTTGGCCTCTCGGAGGCGCAACAGGCCAAGTTGTTCAAGTCGTTTGTGCAGGCGGACGCGTCAACGTCGCGTCAGTTTGGCGGCACGGGCCTAGGCCTGGCCATAAGCCAGCAGCTGGTGACCCTGATGGGCGGTGAAATAGATCTCGAGAGCGCCCCCGGCGAGGGATCGACGTTCCGCATCAAGCTGCGCGCGCCGCTCGGCAAGCCTGGGGCGGCTGAGGAAGCTCATGTCGAAATGACCGACCTCGCGGGGCATCGGGTGCTGGTGGCCGACGACAATGCGATCAACCAAGCTGTCGCGCGCGCCATCCTGGAAGCCGCCGGCGCGACGATCGTCACGGCCGGGACGGGCCTGGAGGCCCTGGAGCGGTTGCGCGCCGGGGCGTTCGATACCGTCCTGATGGACATCCACATGCCTGTCATGGGCGGGATCGAGGCTCTCAGGCATATCAGGTCAGGCGATGCCGGCCGTCGGGACATCCCCGTCATTGCGCTCACCGCTGACGCCATGGCCGAGGCGACCGCGAGTTTGCTGGCCCACGGATTCGACCGTGTCGCGCCCAAGCCGATTGATCCGGCCGCACTAATCTGGACCATCAGCGAGTTGGGCGCGTTGAAGGCGAAAGCCGCGTAGCGACCTCCCCCGACGCGCCGCCTGCCTCCCCCGCGCAGCGGCGGGAGGTAGAACAATAAGGGAACATAGACGCCGCGCCGTCAAGGCGTCAAGCGGACCTTCCGAACGTCCCAACGGGTCCGAAGACCGGCGCAACCAGCGCCCCTAGGCCGCCACCTTCGCCCGCGCCTTCGCCCGCGCCGGCTTGCGGTTGGAGAACGCCAGCACCCCGTCCTCGAGCCTGGCGTAGCGCAGGCTCATCAGGTCGCGGGCGTAGTTCTGGTGCAGCTTCCAGGGCGCGCGCGTCCCCTGTTTGGGGAACTTCTCCATCGCCCGCTGGACGTAGCCCGACGAGAAATCCAGCCACGGCTCGTGGCCGATGGTCGGGTCGTCGTTATGCGGGGTCACCTGGCGGGCGCCGGTCGCCGTCATGCGGTTCAGGACCCGGCAGACATATTCGCAGGTCAGGTCGCACTTCAGCGTCCACGAGGCATTGGTGTAGCCGAACGCGGACGCGAGGTTGGGGACGCCCTCGTACATCATGCCCTTGTAGCTGAGCGTCTGGCCCGGATCGATCGACCGGCCGTCGACGGTGAGTTGCAGCCCGTTCAGCACCTGCAGGGTCAGGCCCGTGGCGCTGACGATGATGTCGGCGGGCAGTTCGGCGCCGGACTTCAGCCTGATGCCCGTCTCGGTGAAGGTCTCGATGTGGTCGGTGACCACCGAGGCCTTGCCGGCCTTGATCGCCTCGAAGAGGTCCGAGTCCGGGACCAGGCACAGCCGCTGGTCCCAGGGATTGTAGGTGGGCGTGAAGTGCTTGCCGACGTCGTAGTCGGGGCCGAGGTGGCGGCGGACCAGGCCGATGATGCTCTGTTTCACCTGCTCGGGCTTGTTGCGCGCCAGGCGGAAGAACCACATGCCGAAGAGCACGCTGCGCCAGCGGATGATGTTGTAGGCCAGCATGGCCGGCAGCATCTTGCGCAGCTTGTTGGCCATGGCGTCCTCGGCCGGACGCGAGACCACATAGGTCGGCGAGCGCTGCAGCATGGTGACGTGGCCGGCCGTCCCGGCCATGGCGGGGACCAGGGTCACCGCCGTCGCGCCCGAGCCGATCACCACCACGTCCTTGCCGGCGTAGTCGAGGTCTTCGGGCCACTTCTGCGGATGGATCACCTGGCCCTTGAAGCGGTCCGCGCCGGGGAAGTCAGGGGTGTAGCCGCCCTCGTAGGAATAGTAGCCGCCGCAGAGGAACAGGAAGTTGGCGGTGACCGTCACCGGCTGGCCGCCAACTGCCGCCTCGACGGTCCAGCAGGCGTCCTCGCTGGACCAGGCCGCGGCCTTCACCTGGTGGCCGTAGCGGATGTGGCGGTCGATGCTGTAGTCGCGGGCGGTGTCGCGGACATATTTCAGGATCGAGGGGCCGTCGGCGATCGCCTTGGCCTCGGTCCACGGCTTGAAGCTGTAGCCGAGCGTGTACATGTCCGAGTCCGAGCGGATGCCCGGATAGCGGAACAGGTCCCAGGTGCCGCCGATGGCCTCTCGGCCTTCCAGGATCACATAGCTGCGGTCCGGCGACTGCGTCTGCAGGTGATAGCCCGCGCCGATGCCCGACAGGCCCGCGCCCACGATCAGCACGTCGAAATGCTCGCTCGCCATCTGGATCCGCCCTCTCGCGTCCGTTTCGCTCGGTCGCTCATTTATTACCATTGATCACATATAAGTCGCCGCCACGCCACCGCCATTCGTCGCACCGCGCCAAGCGCGACCTTAATCATTCGACTTATCGGGACTCCGCGTCGGATACTCCTAGGTGATTCGGATAGCGGGACCATGCGACGGCTCACCCTCGCGCTGCTCTGCGCAACCTACCTCTGCCTGTCGCTGATCGTGGCGCTGACCCTATGGCGCAACGGCGGCGGCTGGGGCGCCGGCGTCGCCGCCTTGGTCGGCGGGCTGGGCCTGTGCTTCGCCTTCCACGGGCTGATCGAACGCGCGCTGGAGACCGGCGCCATCAAGGGCGAGATCGCCGCCGTCCGCGAAGCCCACGCCATCCTGATCGACCAGGTCGAGAAGCTCGACGCCCGGCTGGGCGAGGTCGCCCAGGCCGTCGCCGTCGACCAGCACCGCGCCGAGGAGCTGGTCGACGAGGTCCACATGCTGGAGGACCTGGTCCAGCGCATGCAGCATCGGCTGGACGAGCACGGCCGGTCCGACGCGCCCTTCCCCTCGCGGCTGGGCGGCGCGCCCGACCTTCGCCAGTCCCCGGCGCTGCTGGAGACCGTGCGCTCGGCGCTCATCGACAACCGCGTCGACCTCTACCTGCAGCCGATCATGGGCCTGCCGCAGCGGCGCACCGTGTTCTACGAGAGCTTCTCGCGGCTGCGCGACGAGACCGGCCGGGTGATGATGCCGGCCGAATACCTGACCGTCGCCGAGCCCGGCGGGCTGATCACCGCCATCGACAACCTGCTGCTCTTCCGCTGCGTGCAGATCGTGCGGCGGCTGGCCAAGCAGAGCCGCCGCATCGGCATCTTCTGCAACATCTCCATGGCCAGCCTCGGCGACGAGAGCTTCTTCCCGCAGTTCCTCGAGCTGCTCACCGCCAACCGCGACCTGGCCGGCGCGCTGATCTTCGAGATCGGCCAGCAGGCGTTCGACGCCCGCGGCTCCGTGGAAGCCCGCAGCATGGGCAAGCTCGCCGACCTCGGGTTCCGCTTCAGCGTCGACAAGGTCACCGACCTCGACCTCGACTTCCAGGACCTCTCCCGCTCGGACGTGAAGTTCCTGAAGATCGGCGCCCAGATGCTGATCGACGAGCTGACCGAGGTGGACGGGCGGATGGTGCTGCGCGCCCTGCCGGATCTCGCCGCCGAGGATTTCACCGCGCTCACGCGGCGCTACGGCGTCGACGTCATCGTCGAAAAGGTGGAGAACGAACGCCAGGTGGTCGACATCCTCGAATTGAACGTCGGCTACGGCCAGGGCCACCTGTTCGGCGAGCCCCGCGCCATCAAGGACGCCGTCCTGGCCGAGGCCAACCCACCGCCCGCCGCCCTGAACCCCATGGCGCTCCGCCGCGCGGCGGGCGGGTAGCTCGCGCATTGACCGCGACGGGCCCGGCCGCTACCGCCCGCCCATGACGCCCCCAAAGACCGCCGCCCACTTCGCCGAGATCGCGTCCGGCTATGACGTCCTGCTGTGCGACGTCTGGGGGGTGATCCATAACGGCCGCGAGCACTTTCCCGCCGCCTGCGCGGCGCTGGCGAAGTACCGCGCTGAGGTCGGACCGGTGATCCTGATCTCCAACTCGCCGCGTCCGCGCGATCAGGTGGTCGCCCAGCTCGACGGCCTGGGCGTGCCGCGCGAAAGCTGGAGCGAGATCGTCACCTCCGGCGACGCCACCCGCGTCCTGCTGGCCGAGCGCGCGCCGGCCAGGGCCTGGAAGATCGGCGACGCCCGCGACGCGCCGCTCTATGCCGGCCTGGACCTCACCGACGCCGGCCCCCCGGACGCCGACTTCATCTCCGTCACCGGCCCCTACGATGACGAGAACGACACCCCCGCCGACTACCGCGACCGCTTCCTGACCTGCCTCGACCGCGGACTCGATATGATCTGCGCCAACCCTGACATCGTCGTTCAGCGCGGCGACAAGCTGATCTACTGCGGCGGCGCGCTGGCGCAGCTCTACGAGAGCCTGGGCGGCAAGGTGACCATGGCCGGCAAGCCCTATCCGGCGATCTATGAAACCTGCCTCAAACTGGCCGCCGAAAAGCTGGGCCGGCCGTTCGACCCGGCCCGCGTGCTCTGCATCGGCGACGGCCTCCCCACCGACATCCGCGGCGCCAATGCGCGCGCCCTCGACGTCCTGTTCATCGCCAGCGGCATCCATGGCGGCGAGACCATCGGCCCGCACGGCGCCCTCAACGCCGCCGCCGTCGCCGACCTGTTGCGCCAGGATGGACTGACCGCCACATGGGCCATGGCCGACCTGGTCTGGTGACTTCGGCCTTTCATCGCTAAGTGAACGTCAGACCAGGGGCTGCGCCGGTGCACGGACTGTACTTCGACGAATTGAGCGTTGGCCAAAGCGCAGAGGTGACCCGTGTGGTCGGCGCCGCCGACATCGAGGCGTTCGCCGACGTTTCCGGCGACGTCAATCCGGTGCACCTGGACGAGGCCTACGCCAAGACCACGACCTTCGGCGGGCGGATCGCCCACGGCATGCTGGCGGCGGCCTATATCTCGGCGGTGATCGGCAACCGGCTGCCGGGGCCGGGCGCGATCTACCTCTCGCAGACCCTGCGCTTCCGCCGGCCGGTGAAGATCGGCGATCCGGTGACCGCGGTGGTGACCGTCAAGGCGCTTGACGCCGCCAGGGGCCACGCCACGTTCGAGACGCTGTGCCAGGTCAACGGCAAGACCGTGGTGGACGGCGAGGCGCTGATCATGGTTCCGCGTCGCGGCGCATGAGGCGGCTTCGGGTCATCAGGGGCTGGAAGGACCTGCAGCCGGGCGACCGGGGCGCGGCGCTGGCCATGGGCAGCTTCGACGGCGTCCACCGTGGCCACCAGAAGGTCATCGCGCTGGCCGCCAAGGCCGCCGGCGCGAGCGGCGCGCCGCTCGGCGTCATCACCTTCGATCCGCACCCGCGGGTCTATTTCCGCCCTGACGAGCCGGCGTTCCGGCTGATGAAGCCCGACCAGCAGGCCCGCGCCCTTGAGGGGCTGGGCGTCGACATCCTCTACGTCCTGCCGCTCGACCCTGAGCTCGCCAACATGACTGACCGCGAGTTCGCCCAGCGCGTGCTGCACGAAGGCCTGGGCGCGAAGCACGTCGCCGTTGGCTTCGACAATTCCTTCGGAAAGAATCGCACCGGCAGCCCTGAGACCATGCGCCAGTACGGCGCCGAGATGGGCTTTGGGGTCTCGGTGGCCGAGGAGGTGGCCGATGGCGAGGGCGAGAAGTTCTCCTCCACGGCCGTGCGCGAGGCGCTGCGCGAAGGCCGCCCGCAGGACGCCGCCAAGATCCTCGGCCGACCGTTCGCCATCGAGGGCGCGGTGCAGCGCGGCCGCCAGCTCGGCCGCAAGCTGGGCTTCCCCACCGCCAACGTGCCGCTCGCCGACTATGTGACGCCGCGCTTCGGGGTCTACGCCACCCGCACCCGCCTGCCCGACGGCCGCGAGATTCCGGGGGTCTCCAACATCGGGGTCAACCCGACGGTCGAGGGCGTCACCACAGCCCTGCTCGAGGTCTGGCTCAGCGACTTCGACGAGGACATCTACGACCAGGTCATCGAGACCGACCTGGTGGCCTTCCTGCGTCCCGAGGAGAAGTTCGAAAATCTGGACGTCATGACCGAGCAGGTGCTGCGCGACGCCCAGGCCGCCCGCGACCTCCTGGCCCCGGATTTCGACTGAAGCTCGAGCGTACTTGCACCGCGGGCGGGCGCAGGCAGCGGCCGGAAGACCGACCGCCAGCAGGATCGCAGCCAGCCGCAGCGCCGACCGGGCAGGTTCGAACTTCGGTCTCATGCCTGTCTGCTGGCGGCCGCGGCTCTTGGGTTCGGGCACTGCGTCTGATAGAGCCACGCCCATGAATTCGGTTCGGACGAGTTTGCGAATTATCCGCCCGGCGTGACGCCGGACGACGACCGTCTGCGCGCGCCGGGTTTAGCCCGCACCCTCGTAACACTCCGGACCCGCCTGGAAAGTCCAATGGCCGACGACGCCGAACATCCTTCGCGCGATTACCGCGAAACCGTCTTCCTCCCCGACACGCCCTTTCCCATGCGCGCAGGCCTGCCGCAGAAGGAGCCGCAGATCCTGGCGCGGTGGGCGGAGATCGACCTCTACAACGCCATGCGCAAGGCCCGGCAGGACGCCGGCGCGCCGCTCTTCGTGCTGCACGACGGCCCGCCGTATGCGAACGGGGCGATCCACATCGGCCACGCGCTGCAGAAGACGCTGAAGGACTTCGTGGTCCGCTCGCGGTTCCTGCTGGGCTACGACGTGGACTACGTGCCGGGCTGGGACTGCCACGGCCTGCCGATCGAGTGGAAGATCGAGGAGGAGCTGCGCGGCCAGGGCCGGCGCAAGGACGAGGTCTCCAAGGCCGAGTTCCGCGAGCGCTGCCGCGAATATGCCGAGAAGTGGATCGGCGTTCAGATGGCCGGCTTCAAACGCCTGGGCGTGCTCGGCGACTGGGAGCACCGCTACGCCACGATGGACTATTCCAGCGAGGCGGCGATCGTGGGCGAGTTCCACAAGTTCGTGGCCTCGGGCCAGCTCTACCGTGGCTCCAAGCCGGTGATGTGGAGCCCGGTGGAGCGCACGGCGCTCGCCGACGCCGAGGTCGAGTACCACGACCATGTCAGCCCGACGATCTGGGTGAAGTTCCCGGTGGTCGAGGGCTCCGACGCCACCAGGAACGCCAGCGTGGTGATCTGGACGACCACGCCCTGGACCATCCCGGCCAACCGCGCGGTCAGCTACAGCGAGGCCATCGCCTATTCGGTCTACCAGGTCGAGGCGATGGAAACCGACCTCGCCTTCGAGCCCTGGGCCAAGCCCGGCGACCGGCTGATCGTGGCCGACAAGCTTGTGGCCGACGTCATGGGCGCGGCCAAGGTCGCCAAGTACCGCAAGGTCGAGGCCGTCGACTGCCAGGGCATGGTGCTGGCCCATCCGCTGGCCGCGCTGGACACGAATGGCTACGCCTTCCAGGTGCCGATGCTGGCCGGCGACCACGTCACCGAGGACGCGGGCACCGGCTTCGTCCACACCGCCCCCGGCCACGGGGCCGACGACTATGTGGTCTGGATGGCGCACGGCCACCGCGAGATCCCCGAGACCGTCGACGCCGACGGCGCCTACTACGACCACGTCGCGCTCTTCGGTGGCCTGAAGGTGCTGGAGACCGAGGGCAAGAAGTCCGGCAAGTTCGGCCCGGCCAACAATGCGGTGATCGAAAAGCTGATCGAGGCCGGCGGCCTGCTCGCCCGCGGCCGGCTGGAACACTCCTATCCCCACTCGTGGCGGTCCAAGGCGCCGGTGATCTTCCGCAACACGCCGCAGTGGTTCATCCGCATGGACGAGCCGCTGGAGGACCCGGTGCATGGCGGCCGTTCGCTGCGCGAGACCGCGCTCGATTCCATCGAGGCCACCATCTTCTATCCGGCCGGCGGCAAGAACCGCATCCGCTCGATGGTCGAGAGCCGCCCCGACTGGCTGATCAGCCGCCAGCGCGCCTGGGGCGCGCCGCTCGCCATGTTCGTGGACAAGGAAACGAACCAGCCGCTCCACGACCCCGAGGTCGACCGCCGGATCGTC
>Ga0307513_10005315_pt1 | contig 17028 bp, 22 predicted proteins | sample 15_EM_MG_FD_202174 | JGI IMG/M metagenome (GOLD analysis project Ga0307513, IMG submission 202174) | Populus trichocarpa ectomycorrhiza microbial communities from riparian zone in the Pacific Northwest, United States - 15_EM | ecosystem: Host-associated > Plants > Roots > Unclassified | place... | reverse complement strand
CCCCGCGCCCCCCCCCACCCCCGGCCCCGGCCGGCCCGGCGCGCCCGGCCCGGCCGCCCCGCGCCCGCCCGCCCCCCCCCCCCGCCGCCGCCCCCCCCCCCCGCCCCCGCAAGAAGTGAGATTGGCCATGGAACGTTTTAACGCCGGCGGGGATGGGCCACGTATCCACGGCCTTCTTGCTGGAGCGGAGGATCCCCGCCGTTGCAAAAGTGCGGGCTACGGTGGTGGCGGGGGTGGGGACGAGCCTGGTTCTGAGGGCGGGCACAATGGCCTTGCGAAGCGTGCTGACTGCCGGTCCCACAAACATGGCTTCTTGATGTTGAGCGCAGCTGAGTGGAGAGAATGCGAACCGTACCGTACGGTGGATGGATGGGTGGATGGATGGGTTGTGGTTGGAAGAGGAAAGTCGATGGACGAGATGGAAAAAATGGGTTTCCCCACCGCTAATCGGAGAGAAACACCATTCGGTAATCGAACCACGCTGAGCCCATAGCAACCATCCAATGAGAAGAAAGGGCAAACATCTTGAGTTACAACCGACCGCGCAGCAATCAGAATGACACCGCCACAAGTCAATCACACAAAGGCATTGCTTATTCAAGCCTTACTAAGAACTGGTTACCGCATCCTACAACCCCCCCATGAGAGAACTGTCAGGCTGGCAAGGCGCCACAGGGGTATAAATATACCGTATATAGCCCTCAGTGATCCATTCCACCGCATTCAACACCAACAACCCCCCCTCTCCTTGCTCCCTTTCCTTAGTAGTAGGGAGGAAGGAAGGAGGAAAGCTAGGAGAGCAAAAAAAACCAACACCAGCAACAGCACCACCTCTCAACCTTTTCAACCATCCAGGAGTCCATTGAGAGGAGAGGGAAAGGTAGGAAGGAAAAGGGGAGAAAGAAAGGAAGACGTACCCCTCTACGAGTACCTACAATGCCTTCCCTTCTTTGAAGTTCTTTCCCATCCCCCTTCGAGCTACTACCCCTAGTACCATACAATGCCACTATCAGTCAACCAACCAACCAACCAATCGACAAGATCAATTACAAGCCCCCAATACAGCAACCTGATACTTGTTTCGAGACCTCATTTTTTCCCCCTTACAAACACTGTACAAGATAAGAACACATGCATGCGTACGTATTATACTTCTTCCCATCCTTCCCCCCTTCAAAGCTACCGTGTCCCACCGCTCCGGGCACAACACCGTACACCAACCAACTCAGCCAACCAACCACTGCGTAATCATATCACTTCCAAGGCGGCGGACAACCCTACCTGCCTGCCGGCAATACCCTTCGGTATTCCTCCTCGAAAAGGGGAAACCAAAAACGATAACGGAAGACCAGTGGCAGCCGGGGAGGAGGAAAAGGAACGAAGGGGGAAAAAACCCCAATTCTTAACGCATTACACCAGACACATACATACTTGGACGTAGTGCATGCATGCATTGCACCATATGCATATCCACAACCACATACAACCCCAACTTACAACCACGTTTCGACAAACCGACGAACTTGATCTCGAGAACGGAAATTCCCACCACGGTTTTCTTTTACACCCTTTTCCCCTACCACCCCACTGCAGGAGTATCATCTGCAGACAGATTTCGGATCGGATTTCCATGCTTTCTCCCTCCCCCCTTTCTCTCACCTGCTTCATAACCAATGGGCAAGATGAATTGGAAAGGGTTGTGTTTACCAAAAGTATGAACATTTTCAACCACATTCCATCTCTCCTTCCAGGGCAGGTAGGTAAATGGACGCCCATTCTCAAAACGGTCGGATGCGCCGAGCGATTGATTGATTGGCTTGCTGCTTGTCCTCCTATTTTCCTTTGCCGACCGGATGAGAAAAAATAGAACGAAAAAATGAAGATGAAAAAATGAAGATGAAAAACAGAAGGTATGATATTAATACAGCTTCTTGTTCGCTCTTCCGCCAGCCCGAATCAAGAAGGGAATTTCCCTCCTCCCTTCCTTCAAACAAACAATTCACAATAGTTTACGCACTCTTTGAAAACCCAACCGAGGAGGACATAGCAAGGTATGCAAGTGAAAAAAAATGATGATTAAAGAATATAAATGCATGACAAAAAAAAAGGAATGAAAGGAAAAAGGAAAAAGAATGAAGAGCGAAAAAATAACCAAGACATTAGCAGGCGAGTAGAAGTACATGTATTGCCCCTCTTCCAGGAAAAAAGAAACAAGAATGATGGGAAAAGGCAGAGGTATTATATAAAAATCGCAAGCTAGAATGAATGATCAGGAGGTGCCTTTTTGCAAATAAAAAATAAAATATGGAGAATATAATGAAAACGGGGGGGGATAAAACGTCAAAAAGATCATGCTAATGAATCGAAGAGGGATGAAGAAATAATAGTGAGAAAATGGGATGGGGTGATATCTCTTGAAAAGATCAAAAAAAATAAGAGATGGAAATTAAGGAGAAGACAGGAATTACCACCAATATACAAATGGACCTGACGCTCACGAAGGGTAAGGGTATATCATAACATCATACCAGTAACCATGAATCCCAAAGATTGGAAGAAAAAAGGAAAGAAAGAGAAAACTCGGTTGAGCAACCCGCCGCCGCTACCACCGCCACCTCTGATCCACGAACCAGCACTCGTCCCACCAAGCGGCTTCCTCCGCAAAAAAAGCAAATCCGGTAACCGCCATACTCAATGCTGATGGATATAAGAGGCCAATTGCATCCCATGTTGGTGGTAAGTCGCAAAAGGCTGTTACAAAAAACCCCGAAGACAAAAGAAACGAGGATAGGGTGAAGGGAAAGCAGACAAGAACAGCAGAACGAAAGATGGATAAGAGGCAATGAGGATCAAATGGACGAGGGAAGGAAGGGAAAAAAGAACGCCAATATTGCCCGCACGAATTCGAAAGGAAAAAAACCAACCCCTTATCCCCCCCGAATCCGAATCAAAGTATATGCTGCACCGTTGCCCGGCCTTGCCCAACCCATGTTCAAGGCTTTCTTCCCCACTGCCTCTTTCGATCCCGTAACAAGAAAATTATTATTAAAGAAATAACTAAAAATTCAAACCAAACCAAGAATAGAATGAACCCCAAAACAATGAGGCAGAATTGAATCCCGAATGCTTCAGGCTCTAGACAACGTCAAGAGCTATCGGCAGCCTCAGAAAAACGAGAATGATCTGCTAGTGCAAGACCTGGTTGCTGCGAGTGATTGTTTCGGAGCCTACGGCTCCTGCAGCTCCTTTGCTTTTTCTCTGCAAGCGGCTGGGGAAAAGCCATTTCCAACTTTGGCAGCGATAAGACGCCAACGATCTTGATCGTACTCCTGGATAGCATTACGGAGCCGTAGCACCTTTATTTATTGGCAACAGCACGGCCTTGATGTTAGAAAAACTAAAGCATCTTCAGAGCCGAAGAGGAGTACGAAACGGCCCTATAATGGGAGAAACCTGGGGGTATGTAACCCTCCCAAGTTGAGAAAAGGAACGGGGAGGTTTTCTTACAGTCTCGTCTGTCCATTGTGTGGTCTTGGCTTTCAGTTTTGTGCAGTAACGGACTTGCAAAGTGCCTGATGAGCGGCCAGGGAAGAATTCGGCAATTTGCTTCCAAGTCAGTGCCTTGTTCTCCTTCAAGTCAACAAGCAGCTGGTCATCCTCGGGTGTAAACTTGAGTTTCGGACCCCGTGGTCTTGGTGCCGGCGCTGGCATCTGTTGCGAGCTCGATGGTCCCGCGAGTGATGATGGCCCCGGCATCGCCATTGACGAACCTCCCATCTGCGAACCCCCTCCCACGCCCATCACCGAACTTGTCCGTGCCATCTTTGCGGGTGGCGGTTGATCTGGCATGTGGTGATGATGAGTGTGCTGTGGGTGTGGGTGGTGGTGTGATGGGGGAGGGAGGTGATGCTGGTAGTGAGGGTCCACATCTTGGTCATCCTCATCTCCTCGCATGCCACTAAGATCGATTTCTATTTCATCATGAGTTCTTGCTCTTGGTTTGCTGGACGAAGATAGCCCCGGACCGTAAATGTGTCCACTACCTCCTGCCCCGCCCATGTGTGGCGGGGGCCTTTGATGAGCCATCTGCTGTACTAGAAGCAGCGGCTCGCTCAGATCTTCAAGAGTATCGAGACCCCGAGGCTCGTGTTCCTGTTGGATATAAGGCGACTGAGAATGGTGATTGTGGTAGTGGTAGTGACGATGGGTATAGTGCGGATACTCGTCAAGTTGATACGGGGCAGCCACTGCGAAGAATGTAAATCCAGTGCACCGGAGACGATGTCCCCAGCAACCTTACCTGTGTTGAAAAATAAAAGATTATAGGAGTCTCTAACACGACTTCTATTGATGTTCTTTTTTCTTTCTTCCTTTGGGTACCGGTGTGTACAAAGGATGGATGTTGTGTTTGTTCGGCGGCGGACGTGCTCCGGTCAAATGTATAGTCAGGGAGCAGCAGGAAGCAGTAAGGCACAGGAACCACTGACGACAGAGCTGGGTCGGAAATAACGTTTACAGGGTGGAGGAACTATAACCCAGGGAAATAGGAAATAGCTGCTGGGATACGCGGGGGTGTGGTACGATATATAAGTATATATCCTTTCAAAGTACCGTCGACCGGCCCGTGATCTTCTCTAGTACCCCCCGTGTCGAAGAACCTCAATCGTTTACTCTGGCGTTCTTGTGCTCGCTAAGTTTGAGATATAGTGATTGATCAGTCGACCCGGAACCGAAACTTGTACTTCGTGTGGAGAAGCTGCTTTGTGGGAACGGCGAATGCAAGAGACTTGGGTGCATGATTCAACAACGTCTATGCCATGAACAAGAAGGAGTCCCTGCTGGGTACTCAGGGTTGAATGGAGGCTGACGAAGAAACCTTTGATGGAGCGGAAGCAGAGGTATAGGTATCCAGAACGGCTAGTAGTGGGGCGGGGAGCAGTGTCCAGACCGTCGGAGCTGAGGAAGAGGGAAACGGCAGCGATATGGTATTTGCGCAGCGACGGCAACACCAAGAACATCAGAAAAAAGGGGGACAAGGAATAATAATAGACTGGGATGGGTTGTAGTGAGGAAGGAGGGGAAGGGGGGGGGTTGAGACGTGGGTCAAGCCCAGGCACCACCAGACCGCCGGAGGGAGGGGGTTGGCTGGAGTGTGATCAAGAGAAGAGGGGGACAGGAGGAGAGGATGGGGAGAGAAGAGGGGGGGCTCAGGGTGATGATGCCGAGGAGGATGAGGTTAATCGAATGGGTAGATGCATCTGGGGGTGCAAGGGTAGAAGGGGCGGTGGCCTTGGTTTGTGGTTCGTAGCAGTGGCAGAAGCAGTACCAGTAACAGCAGCTCCGCCAGTACCGCAGCTGGCGACTAACAACACCAGCACCAAGTACAGGCACGAGCAACACAGGCGGGGGCAGCAAGCTTAGAACCGAAACCGGAGAGCTCTAAGCATGAAAGACGGGAAACGGAGAACAAGAGTATCGGTAGCAGGAGAGAGAGGAGCATGGAAGCGGTGCACGGAACGAGAGGAATATTACAAGTAAAACAGCAATATAAACGTCAAGATTAAAAGCAGAAAAAAAAGAATGAAAAAATTACAAACAGAATAGATCAAGCCCAAGAGGAAACAGGAAAATTATCGTCCCCGGAGATATAGTCACTAGGAACGCCCTTTTCGGTTTTGGCTCTCAAGAAGTTACAACTTTGGAAGGGGCATGCTATAGCGGTTCAAACGTATCACACAGTATCAACCATAAGAATTAGTGCGATGGCATGCAATCCCACCATATAGCAATGATGAATTATACATAAAGGCCAAAAGTAGAGGCCAAAAGTAGAGGCCAAAAAAGTACTCTATGTACGCAATCCGCTTCTCTCACACTCCTCGTTCTTGCAAGCCCAGAGACTCGATTGAAAAGGCTATAATATCGAGATTTATATATACCCCTCCGCCACCCCCCCTCTTCGGGCCCCCCGGCCCTCCCCCCCTCCAATCATCAAAAAACCGGCCGATCCTGCCGGTGCGGCTTGTCAGCAATTGGAGCTAGCTTACTGGGTAACTTAGCGAAGGATGGCAGGAGTGATCTAGCAACGAATTGACAGATTCAATGATAGTGAGGGTGATGATGTTATTCTCAATGTGGATGAAGGGACAAACAGTAGGAAGTAGAGGAAAGGGCGAAAAAGGAAGGTAACGTCAGGGTGGCAGACTCCAGGTGTGTGTTAGGGTACTGTAAGCAGGAAGGCTTGTACGAGCGCTCGAGAAATCCTCGCGGATTCGGTTACAGCGAATGTCCCGCCAGAAGGCAGTGAGCAGGGATGGGACACTGGAATTCTGTGTAGCAATTCATCCCAAACCAGCATTTCCCGACTCCTTTTCCACGAACCCAAGTACAGGCAAGCAGCAGAAAGACAGGCATAGTCCTGAACTCACACACACAAGGGTCAGGGATAGGATAGTGGTACGGTGAACAACCAAAATCTCAGTAGCAGTGGTACCTGTCGACCTAGAGAACACGGCCCCGAAAAGATCTCTATTCCCTCTTGCCCCAGTCAACTTTCAATAAAAATAGTTGATGCATGAGCTACCTAACCTCCAATTCAATGCGTCTATCAAAAAAAAACAATCCCCCAGGTTCTTGTTGAGCAATGGAAGGTATCTGTTTCCCGACCAGCTGGTTGCAGCGTGATACTTTGCTCCCTACCACTTTTTTTATGCTTGACCCTTCTGCGAATAAAGGCTACAGCAGAGTCACATCACAGCTCAAATCTTCGCTCAAAACAAAAGAAATAAGTAGAAATAAAAAAATAAAAAAATTAGCACCAGAAGAAGAGAGAAAAAGAAAGGAGGAAGAAAAGCAATTAAGAAGAACGTTGTTCCCCACAAGACAGGACAAGCCAGCCTAGCACACCCACCACAATAATTAATTTGTCCACTGCAACCACCCCCGTCGTTGTTTTTTTTTTTTTGTCTTGACATGTTCGCCGGGGTTTTCGTGAAGTGGGTCAGCGCCATCATTTAGACTTTCATGCCACAACCACTATCTCATAGCGTACCTGGGTTATCAAGGATCTGAAATCTCGATTCGAGAGGGAAAAAAAAAGGGAGAGGCTTGAGACGGAAGGCGCCTGACACTTGACAGCTCACGTTGCGCAACCTATAACCTACACTAAACCTTCCTGGGCCCGGTCCAACCTGCTGTCTGGGCCAACCAACCAACCAGCCAGCCTGAAATGAGGTTGCGGATGACCAAAGGGCTGGAGAGGTTTAGATGGAAAAGAGAACGAAATAGAGAGCGAGAGAGAATAAGCCCCGGCAGAGGCAACCCCACGAAAAGGTGCGGGAAGGGGTGCTTGGATATAATTCTTTTCCATTTAACCACAAGGGGAAGATTATAATAATGGTCACGATGATAATAACGACAAAAAAGCAACAAAAAAGGGAAAAGGGAAAAGGGAAAGAGAAGAAAATGCACTCGTAGATAGACCAGGATGATAATGAGCAGGATGTGTGGAAACTGACCCATACGGGTGAAGGTTCTCCTGCCAGTTGCCTCTGTTTCCGCTTCTTGCCCCTACGTATCTCAACCCTCTTGCGCTTTGCCAGTACCATACGTTCCTTTCCACACTCCACACTCCACCAGTTTCCCTTTTCACCTCTTTCCCCTTTCCCTTATTTCATCACATCACTATTACCGGTAACCCTTCGCCTCCCTTTCAATCCATGCCATGCTAGTTGGCTACAAGTCCCCCTCATGAAGTACCTGAACACAGGGATTAGAATTTGTATGGGTCATTGTCTGTGCGGGTTCAGGTCACCATACAAAATTCTGGCGCACAGACAATCCTCCATACAAATTTTTAATCCCTGTGTTCAGGTACTTCATGAGGGGGACTTGTACCTGCTGCTCAGTGCGGTAGGGGGGTGACTCGGTACAGTGTGCGGGCGAAACCGAGCGCGGGGAGGGGGGTATGTGAGCGAGAGGCAAGGGAAAGGACAGGAGAAAATTGAGAGGGAGAGGGGGGGAGAGGACAAGGACGAGGAGGGTAACGATCATTAGAGCGGAGAAGCGCAGCCCTCCAAGAATGCATGAACCGTGCCTTGCACCCGCGACCCTTCTGCGACGTCCGCTAAACCCTTCCAACCCCCGACCCGGCAACCCTATCCATGTCGACAGAGGCTCCACCAGGAACCAACCATGATGCTTGCTTGGTGGGCAGAGCACCGTATAGTGCACTCTGGAAAAGCGGTCGAACGCAATTTAGACAGCCGTTGGTGGCGGACAGCGGGGCTCAAGGAAACTAGCAAGTTTCGACTTCACTTTCTGTGTGTGTGTGCGGGGCAATTGGCATCTGTTGAGTCGACCCATCGCTCGGGCAGTAGATTCATCTCCGGCCTCGCAGCGCGGTTGGGGGCTCTTACGAGTCGAAGCTGGGCAGAGTTCGTACGTGTGTGCACGCTAGTCTAATGTTGGTTAGATGCTGGTGTGTATTTTCCCCACCCATTCGTTTGTTTATTTCCTTCTTCTCTTCTCTTCCTTCTCCCGTCCCCCCCCCCTCCATCGTTTTTAGATACTCTTTGTGTATCCAGTCAGGCCGAGTGGGGGGGGGGGGCATCTGTGTTCATCTCTTTGTCAGTCTAACGAATGCATGCAGTACCTGTGAGGTGTGTGTAAGGCACACGGAAGGCGAAGTAAGGTAAGCACTCGATGTGTGTGTGATGTTCATATGGACTTGTCCCCGAAAGTCTGTCACCGGCTACTTTTCGTGCGCTACTTTTCCAAGCCCTGTCAATTGTTAGTATCTCCAGCACTAAAACCGAATCAACAAAAAATCCCCGGCAGGGCGTCTCTTTGGATGAACGCCCCCTCTCGCATCCGAATCTGTCACTCTCTTCGGCATGTTTCCTGATTTCCTTCGTATGACCTTTGTGGCTTGTGTTTTTTCTTCTTCCTCGTCTGAGAGGATCGTCCAGAGATCCGTCCACAAGAGATTCCCACATCTAACCTGTTCCTGCTTCTCTTCTATTTTTGAGGTTTTTATTTTTGAAGCTTTCCTCGGATTTACAATGGCTTCGTGTTTCTCTTCCTTCGTGCCCTTGTTTCCCCGACGTTCCCAATTCGCCGACAGCCATTTGTCCCCGGCCAGAAGCACCCGAGAACAGGGATTAAAGAAATATACAGTATGATATAGTAAAAAATCCGAGCCTATCTGAGGGCCAACAGAGTGCAAAATATAACCCCTGCTTCCGAGTACTTCTGGCCTGGGGCGACTCATGTCTAGTCATCGACACAGTGCATCGTATCGCTCGCCCAATGCCCATTGCATCGCCCCCCAACTATCAGCGCTCCAACTCGCCCAATCACCTGATGAATCAATCAATCAGCAAGCCAATCGCTCAATCGGAATCACGACTGAAGAGATGAGTGCCAGTGATGCCTTTCGTCCGTTGCTGTTCGAACCGTGTCTGAGAAGCCGTCTCGAGTCCGTTTCCGAGACACGATTCGCTTATTTAGCGCGAATTCGTCGATGGGCACTTGCCAACGCCCGGACAAGACTTTTTTCTTCTTCTGGGGCCGGTCGTTGTCGGCCCTCCGTACAAGTATCTCTCATTGTGCTTCCCAACCGAATGCACTCAACAAGTGCTGTCCTATACATGAAACTGAACCGCGTCGTATACCGATGCTCCATGCAAGACGTACGGTTCCATAACATCACGGCGATCAATGAGTGAGCCTTCATGAGGCGGTAGCACGCTGCTGATCCCCAGCTGTGACAAGTTCTTACCGTACCGTACCTCAGCGCAATGGTTCATCTGATCTTCCCCAGGTCTCAAAAGGGCTTTTTTTTCCCTTTCCCCATCCCCGGATGGAGTACAGTAACGAGCATCATCACAAACCGTTGTTCCAGCCCAGAAACTACCGTTCCTAAACCCCTCTTCCACCCCCTCAGCGCGGTGCAGCGACGCTAGGAACATTTGTATCCCACCACGCATCACCGCTCCAGCCCCTTCTCCCTCTTTACTGATACCCTACCGATACGCATCTCATGCCCAAACGTCGCGCGATCACGTTGTCAGAGATTTACTTTTTTCTCTCTCCCTCTTCTAACGCGGATCGTAGTCGCGGTCTGATTTACTCGAGCAGTGAGAGCTGAAAGATCGTGCGCCTCTTCGGCAACTGCATACGGTACCACATCTTTTTCAACCTCTCGAATTGCTGAGGCAGATTCTCGGCTCGCGTTTCAACATCTGTTTCCTCCATCTGTCACAAATAGCTGAGATCTACATCCCTGTTCAACGGCCGTGCGCAACAAGGGCCGCTCAATGTGTTAAATGTGAAAATGGGAGAAAATAGAAAATATAGAGCAAGGTGCATAATAAATTCTAGAATTTCTTTTTTCCCCTCCAAAACCTTGAACCCCACCACAGCCACGGACGCGGATAAGGAGTCGAGGGGGAGGTGCAAAGGGATGCGAAGGTGCATCGGTCGTCCGCCATCATCGCTCCGCTTGTGGTTGAGTCTTGGTTTCACAACCAACGACACTGCTGAACCCAACCCTCCTTCTCCCCCTAACCACCACCCCCTTCCCTTCTTCAGATCGGTATGATGATAATTCATCTAGAAGGAAGGAAGAATGGCTAAATTCTCCACTTCGGAGTTTCCCCCCCACAAGTTGAAATCTATCAATCCATCCCCTTCGGCTAGAGCCCGCCAATCTCTCCGGTAGAATTTCTGCATGGTTTTGCCCCTTGATTGGGGGGTGATGGAGGAGAAAAAAAATAAGGGAGAGGAAAAAAGAAAAGCGAGGAAAGGGCACCAGAGAGTGAGAAGGTTTTTTTTCAAGTGACACATGTGTGCCACTCTATTTCTCGATGGAATGCTCGACACGAACCTGAGGGTTTTCCCTCCTTGGATCTATGGTTGTTGGAGGTCAATTTCGGATCCAAACGGCTTTCGCGGGGCCTAAATTGTGAGATATCGGGCCAGACGAATCATATGCAAGTTTTATAAGCTCCCAGTGGACGGTGAAATAACTAACCAACCGCTATACTAGGGAAGAAGGTTTTACCGGTAATGATTTCCTCTTCGGGATGTTGCATAACAACCTCATCTACCTTTTTATTATCATTCCAGTGAATACGATATCGGAGGTGCCTAGCGACTCCGAAGAGGCGTCAACCGGGAACATCCCGAAGGCATAAGTGTCCGGTATGAGGTACCCGAACACAGGGATCAAAAGTTCGTATGGCAAATTATCTATCCACATCTGAGCGCCCATACTAAATTCAGACCAAATGCCCTGGTACTTCATGCCTGATACCTGTATTTATTAAATCTCACCGCGAACCTCGTCTGCGAATGCTGGAATTAAGTATATAAAAAGCACAATTACCACTTTCCTTCCAGCCCGCTACCGAGGTTCAGGGTGTACTCGAGTGCTACCGGCATGGGGTCTCAGGGAGCACTCCGCTGGTCCGCATATTAAGCTCTATATCTGTGCATATACTTCGTCGAATTCCAATCGATGTAACGTTGCATCTCGGCGCCGGGATCTTCTTAACGGTGAAGGACATCGGGTCTTTTTGCAAGCCTTTCTCGTACCATGTCATATGCGGTTGTCTGCTATATATCGCGAGATATTTTATGACCCTTTGCAGGGCCTGTCCACCATCCAATTTTGATTTTGCATCATTACCACATACGAGTTACGAGTTATGGCGGCAAGCAATAGGGGGCGACCGAACCCTTCTCCCTTTTTCTTCATGACAAACCACCCCTTGACCCCCGCCCCTATCCGCTCTATTGCATGTGTCTCCCAACTGAGCCTATCGATCAAGGATCGTGGGTCGGTTCTGGTTGAAAGGTCCAACCTGGTAAGTGAAGCTTCGATTCGTTGCCATGCCACGTCATATTGAATCCGGGGTTAGAGCAATCGGAAAATTCCTCCCGAACTCACGAGACATATGATACCTAGAATAGGGACACAGTAAGAAGGCGAGAAAAAGGAACATAGGGCTTGGTAGAGAGATGGCCATAGATTTTTTGGACGGGAACGAGGAGATAAGAGCGCAATCTCTTTTTTTTCTTTTCTTTCCTACGAGCAAAGCAAAAAAAAAGAAGAAGAAAAAAGGAGCCTTCCCCTCTCCACGGTCAAGAGGTGTCAATGATTTATTTCCGATTCTTTGAGAACAAACTCGATCAGAAGGTTCTAGTGGCCCAATTGATCGGAAATTGTACGTACGACACAAACAATCCCTCGGATCTTGATGTTTTATTTTTAGGGCTGACGTTCAAGTGGTAATCTCTAGCATTTCCCGAACGAATGGCTGAAAGGGGACATTGGGGAGAAATTCTGTTCTTTGCTTCCTTCCCAACGAAGGAGATTACTTTTCTTTATCATACCTCCTTATGAACGTCATTTCAAAAAGAAAAAGGAACGAACTTTCGGAGCTCTTACTAGGCTTGGAGAATTGGCGTAAAGTATTGCTTTTTTTTCCCTTCCTTCTTTTTTTTCCTTCTTCTTTTCTTTCTTTGGCTGGGTATGGCTTTTCTCTCTTCTCTTATAAAAATGTGCCGACAGGATTGGTGCTGCGTTTAACCGTCCTAATATAACAAGTATCGGAGAACGAAAATTGGTGAATTATTGGGCTACGAGCTTGTTGGACTTTTTACTAATATCATTTTTCATTCCTCATTTTGTTTTTCTTTTCTTCGGCACTATTTAGTGGTTCGTTCAAGGGGGGAAAAAAGAAAAGAAAAGGAAAAAAAAAACACCAAGCAATATCTTTTTTTTTTCTCTTCAGACCGAAAAAAGACAACGTGACGGTGCATTTACGCGCACGAATACAATGCTCGCACAGATACGATGCAGCTCAGCCACAATTTACCGGGAGTTCGAAAGATTGTTCTGTTACATTCAATTTTTCTCCTTCTCGCTGCAGGAACTCACGCGGGACGGCAGATCATGGTGTTGGTCGAACCTCACGAGACCCCAGTCAGCATCTCGGAGTAGCTTTGGGTACCTCCAGGTACTCTTTCTTAAGCTTATTGTTTTTTTGTCTTTTTTTTCTCTTTCTTTTCTTTTCTTCCCTCTTACCCTCATCGTATCAGGAACTCACCAAAGTTCGGGATCGGCTCATGCTGAGACAAGGATTTCCGAGCTCAAAAAAAAAAAACAAATCCAGCAATCCCAACCTAAGCTTTACCGAGAGGTCTCATTAAAGCTTCTTTATTCTTATTTAGCGGCTGATCAGCCGGAACCGAGACTATGGCCTCCTCGTCATTGCATGGGGGGATCTACCAGCACATCCCGCCTCCACCTCCACCACCACCACCATCAAACCCCGTACTGGTACCCCATATTGATCCTGTCTTCCCTTTTTTTCTGACAGCTATCGGCGTGACGTCAAGAAGGGGAGAATCCGTGGCAGGCAGTTGGACGAATGGACGGAACCTTATCAGGATTAAGAAAAGAGATGATTACAGCAGTTAACCTCGAAAACCAAATAATCCCCGATGGCTCGTTCAGAAGAACTCACCAACAGAATTCGCCCAAACCACGCAGACGCCGTCGAGTCCCACCGATTAAAAAAGAACCCCGTAATGTTGGAAGAAAAAAAGTGAGAACAAAAAGAAAGAGGTATGATGATGATGATAATGATGATGATGGTGATGATAATGATGACGGCGATGAAATGTCAGAAAATATGGTAAGTATTGTAGGAGAAAGAGAAAAGAGAGGGGGGAATAGTCGGACCCGCTTTTCTCCACAGCCACGGAAGACTGCATCAAAATGATTTTTGGAAGAGGCGAAGGAAAACAAAAAGACAAGCGATACTCGTTTACTAACAACCTGACCGGACAAGCAGAGGAAAACAATCGAAGGAAAAAAAAGCGAAGGATGGGAAAAGAAACAAAGAAATCCCTTCAATATGCGCCGACACCATGTTCCCAACCGATCTCAACCCCGATGCTAAACCCTTTACTTCCCAGCAAAATGTTCTTTTGCATACTGCTCGCAGGCCTATATATAAAAATCCGCTTGTTAGCCAGAACAAGTATCAATAATGTAGGTTCACCTCTGCCCCGTGCTTTCCCTTCCCCCCATGTCATACATTAACTAGAAAGACGACATACCTTTGCCGGCTTTCCAACCTTGGCTCCAATGACCTTCCATTTGTTTGCTTCATATTCTTTGATGGCAGCAAGCAAGGCAGCGCTCTTTGTTTTTGTGAGCCAGAAAAATAAGTCAGCAAGATGAAAGAGGCGAAAGGTTTGAGGAAAAGACATTTATTTCTTCTAGAGAAATGGGTGTTGGTGCCTCACTCACCTCATCTTCGCCAAATTCTGCATAATGCATATCCTACTTCTGTTAGCGGATGCCCCTCGTTGCATAAAAAGCTAGAATTTGGGGTATTATATATATACATATGCGTATATATGTATATCTATAAAGCAAGGAAGAAAAGCGACAAAGATGAAGGGGGGCGGTATAGAAAGAGCAAGGCGGGGGAAGATAGTGAGTGAGCTCCAAACTTGCCTTGTACCAGTGCTTCTTCACGCTACCTTCGGTCCTAGTCGGAAAGGTCTTTGCGATCTCGCTCCACGAGTTTCCAGCATCTCGCATGCTCTTAAGCCGTTGCTCTTCAGCTGCAGTCCAAGGAGTGTTTGTCCTCGTTCGTTTCGCCCCCGTCGATGGCCCCGCTAACGACGAGGCACCGGATGCTGCGGCGGGCTGCTTCGCAGCCCTCCTCTTCTTATTCGGTACGGGGGTAGTAGGACTGAGTGTATCCACGTCTGCCGAAGCCGTATCTTGACCTCCAGCTCCAGCTCCACCTGCCCCTGCCCCACCACCTCCGCTGCCTCCTCCTCCAGCTCCTCCTCGCTGCTGCTGCTGCTGTGCCTGCTGCTGCTGGTCTTCCGATGTCGAGATGTTCGTCGTTGTAGTTGAGGGGTTTGGTTGCTCAACGGCCGGTTTGATGGGCCGTTTTGCCATCATCGAACTATTCTCCTTTGCACCCGGGTACTCTCAGTATAAAGCAGAGAAAAACGTACACACCCCAAAGTGAAGGGCGACGACGGCAACGGCAACCACTTTTTTTTCTCCTCTTTTCTTTTCTTTTTTTCTTCTACCTCTTTTCTTTCCCTCTTCACTTTCTCTCCTCACTCACCCTCTGCAGTTCCTTCGACGTTTGCTTCTTTAAGAAGTATCGTAAATCGGGGAAAAAAAGGCGTGGGTAAGGTAGGGTGGGGGTATTGGGTTGTGGAAATACCGTAGTGGAAAACACAAGGAAAAAAATGGGGCGGCACCGGGGGCGGGGGTTGAGGGATGACGAGTGGGAGTGGGGATGCGTGTGTGTGGGCAGCAAAAAAGGATTATAAAAAATTTTGGAAATTTTTTTGGATTCGACTTTTGTTTATTGGTGGGGCAAAGAAGGAAATTTAAAAAAATAAATAAAAATAAAAATAAAGAAATAGGTGGACGTTCGAGTAAGGTTACGGATGATGGATGAATGAATGAATGAATGGCTGAATGGATGGGGAATGGATGGAATGGATGGACTGATGGGGTACGGACGTAGTACGTTTGTATGTACGTATCTTGGAGTTACAGTACCGTAGATTATTCCACCCTCCCTCCTTCTTTCCTCTTTCACTTTTTGTACTCCTGCACTGTGTCACGCTCTTCCTCTCTTTCTGATACCTCTTCTTGGATTTGCAAAAAAAAGTAGGGCAGAACGAAACAAAAACAAAAAAAAGGAAAGGAAACCTCTCTGATGATCATGGAAAAAAAGGAAAAAAACCTAAAGAGAAGAGAAGAAGAGAAGAAGAAGAGGGAAAAAAAAGAAACAAACGGAAATGTGAGATCCAGCGGAAAAAAGTGTGAAAGAAAAAAAAACAAAAAAAAAACAAAGAGCCAAAGAAAGAAGAGAATCTTACAGTTAAAAAAGAAAGAGCGCGGGCGGCTGAACTTATGAGCCTTATTGATTGGATTGTATTGCAAGTTGAGGGCATGTCACGGTACTTGCAACTGTTTCTATCTATCCGCCCGGAATTTGATTTGGAATTTGATTTGATTTGATTTGATTGGTGTTTTTTTTTTCCCTTCCCCTTCCCATTCCTTCGTTCCTTCCTTCCTTATTATGATATGTTTTGTTTTGTTTTGTTTGGTCCTTTTTTTGTTTGGCAAGTAAGTAAGTAAGTAGGTATGATAATAATATTATAAGTAATTAATCAAGTTCCGTAAGACGTAGAACTGAATGGGTAGGTGTGATCTTGTGCCATGGGCCATGATGGGCATGTATTGGTAAGTATTCATTCATCCACTTGGGTTTTTTGTTTTATTTTTATTATTTTTGTTTTCTCGATTTTGGCAATATATATAATAAATTATGTTATGTACACAACATATCGAATATTGGATTTTCGGAGAATTTTTCTTTCTTTCTTTCTTTCTTTTCCCTTTTTTATTTTTTTGTTCCGGTGTACAGACAGTTACATTACGCTGATGCGCTGATTGATGGATGGATGGATGGGTACAGGTATATAGTTACAAGTTACAAGTTACAGTACAACACCCCTGCCCTCCTCCTCCCCTCCAACCCCGCCACCATTTGCGATAGCGATAGCGATAGGGAGGGGGAAGGGGGTAAAAGTTACATGAGTTATGTGTACCCCAAGTTGCGATAAGCGATGTATATATCAACTGTATACAGTTACATATTATGATATAAAGTGTACATAATAGGGACTTTTTTTTTTTTTTTTGCAGGTATGCGAAATCGTAAAGTTGGATCCTGGCGATATGGTTGGTTGACCACATTTTGCCTCGCATCTAGAGTTCTTTCCTTCGCGAGGATCTCTATTAATTAATCTAATAAACTAAAAACCTCCGTGGGATCGCTGGAGGGGGTTGGGGTTGGGGGGGGGGGGGGGGGGTGGGGGGGGGCCAAAAAGGGGAAATTTTTTTTTTATAATGAAGTGGGGGGGGAGGGAGGTAGGGATGAAAAGGTAATTTTTGTTTTTAAAATT
>Ga0307513_10005314_pt1 | contig 17029 bp, 25 predicted proteins | sample 15_EM_MG_FD_202174 | JGI IMG/M metagenome (GOLD analysis project Ga0307513, IMG submission 202174) | Populus trichocarpa ectomycorrhiza microbial communities from riparian zone in the Pacific Northwest, United States - 15_EM | ecosystem: Host-associated > Plants > Roots > Unclassified | place... | reverse complement strand
TTCCCTGTCCCAAAAACCCCCCCACCCCCCCCCCCCCCCCCCCCGCCTCCCCCCATAAAATAAATAAAAAATAAAAATAAAAATAAAAAACCCCTCATCATCAGCAGTCAATCCTCATGGTAGGGTACAAGTAGCATGGCACTAATAGACTACGGTACAACAAAACTGTTCCAAATTGAATAATAATACAAATACGCTCGTTTCACACCTCACCCCCCCTTATCAAGCAAAGCAAAAAAACTCCACGTGATATGACGAACAGTTTCAGATTGCCGATAGTAAAACCGTGCCCGATTAGGGACGCTGATACATGTACGGATGCGAGTGCAAGTTATGGTTTTAGATTGTGAGGAAACGGGGGAGGGAGGGAGGGAGGGGCCTGGCGGGGCCATAGTGGAGCGATTGGGAACCGGGTTTGAAGATTGTATTATACTGTCTTGTATGGTAGGGGAAGGGTGTTGAGGTTTTTGTATCCATCTTTAGGTGTTTTGCGGAGTAATACCGGCAGCCCTACTGGGGGGGGGGGGGGTTGGCAGCGGCTGGTGGGTAGTAAGAGTTCTATGCACCAGTTGGAGATTTCGTCACTCGCTCTCACTCGGTGGTGGTGGGACATGAAATACTGCGTGACTTACAGCATAATACTAGTTATCGTGTTTGGACTCTATCCTCAGTATGTAAACGTAATTAATATCCTACAGTTCTGACATTCCCATACTTGGACAAAAAGAAACCCCCAACCAAAGCCTATTGATAGCAATCAAGGTATAAAAGAACCACTCTGCCACCACGTAGGTAAACCGTTACGGTACCACAAAATGCCGAAACAACCAAAACAGCAGACCCAATAACATCCCTTTATTCAATCCGAGTCAATTCGATAAACCAGTGAATAACCAATTCACAGACAGACAGACACAAGAACCACGCATGCGCACGCCGTCCGAGGGAAAACAAAATAGACCAGAAAAGGACAGAAGGGAGGGAAGAAAGAAAGAGGCAAGAATTTTTATACATCTCCCTCAGGTCTGCACCCTTAAAGTTTGCAATACCCCCGTCCACGATTCATGCATGTATGCAAGATATGAGAGAAAGAGGAAAAAAAGAAAATGGAGGGACGAAGATAACCACAAATGCATCAACCTCTAAACTACCCTAGCCTAGCCCACCCCAAGCGCCTCTGATACGCCTGGCAAGTTGAATATCCTTCTGCATAATTGTGATTCGTTTGGCATGTATAGCCAGAAGATTGCTATCCTCGAAAAGATGAACAAGGTATGCCTCTGCAGCCTCCTGCAGTGCTAGTATTGCAGTGGACTGCCAACGGAGATCGTCGACCCCGCTACCGCCAAGACCGTTCAAGTGAGCCGCGTTGGTGTAATCTAATGCAATCTCCCGGACCTACGCAAGATATTCCCATCCCATCAGCCGTCGTTCCCCCACAATTAGTGCGGAGGGAGGAAGGGGAGGGAGAGACGTTACAAGGCGAGCGAATGGCAGTTTCCTAATTAACAAATCCGTACTCTTCTGATACTGTCTGATCTCACGAAGAGCGCGGGTTCCCGGCCTCCAGCGGCGGGCAGTGGGCTTTGCAGGGACTGGATCTCCAGCTGCAGGTCATTTTCACAAAATCAGTCAGTCAAACTTGCCGCCCCTCTAGGTTCTGTGATTTTTGGAAAAATAATAATGGATCTATTGATCTCACCTCTCGTTCCGACACCGCTGGGACGCTTCACGGTCTTCGTAGACTTTTTTAATGGGGTTTTCCCGCCTGTGGACTTGCGCGCGACGGCCTTGGCTGTCGCCATTTCCAAACCTCTGAATAAAAAGTAGATTGCTAATGGGAGCGCAATGCGATGAATGAGGATGGGTGGGCGGGCAGTCAAGCAGGTAGAGAGGTGTAAGTAGCAGCGAGTGTGCTTATCTGATGGTGCGTGGGATGAATAAATGATTGGCGGGCCCTAAATGAACAGGGTAGGAAGAAAAACTCGAGAGGGGGCTAGAGGAGAAGGAAGGGAGGGTGGTAGGAAAATAGGTATTTGGATAGATAACTTGGATGGGGGGGAGATTGTGTATCGGTTGGGAGAGGTTTTTTCTTTCGTTTGGTCGCGGGCTGGTAGGTTGTCGCGTTGGGTTCGCCAAGACACGCGTTTGCGGCTGGAGAAGTCTGGTGATATCGCTCCCCCAGGTCTTGCAGTTGCTGGGGTAACCACAACCTTTAGTGTCACGTGCCTTATCGATGGATTGTCACTCGAATACCATCTCACCAGATGCAGACGGGTCAGATGCCAGGTTCTTGATATCAGTAGCGTGCCTCCATCGCAATAGAACACCCGTGTTTAGCCTTTCCTCCGGGGAGCCGTACTATTAGAACGGTATGCAGTAGAGTACGACAAAGCCGGTCATTCGACCTTGGTTCCAGTTTTCTATTTTCCAAGCTGGACTTACTGCATTTGGCTTTTTCCCTCATGTTACCTCCCAATCTGTCGACTGGTTATGTAATTCTGTTCTCACACTCTGAGATTAAATGAAGTTCCAAAGTATCTCTCGTGCGCACAGGTTTCCGGTATACGGCTTGACCATTGAACTGTTTTTCAATACCACTAGAGGATGCTTAAACGAGTGATGATGTATGATTAAGATCACACCAGGATATTGAGGGTGGCTCGTGTTCTCCACTGATCACCGTTACTAGTTTGAACTCGCTGTATCATCCTGATGGGTGCGGGGTAGGTAGGTATAATATATCGAATTGACCCATCCACTGGGCTCCTGGGCACTGGTGTGGTGAATCCTCTTAACACCTTAAGCCACTTATTCCCCAGGCAGGGTGATTGGATTTGTTTTACAGAACTCGACTTTTATCGAGAATTTAATGAATCACTACAATAGACAATTTCCGATTATATCGGACAACACAAGTTTGTACTCTGTATCTAGTGGTTCGAGAAATAAGGGCTCGAACTGTAGTGTAGGGAAACCCTTGCAAAAAATAATAATCCTGTCCAACGCCTTCGACTCCTTGGGAAGGAAAAAACAAAGCAATAAAGCATGAAATAGTCTGACTCGATCAAATCCGCCTTCCACTGTATTGGGGCTTAAAAAGATACCCACACTCTCCTGTGCAAGCTAGCTGTGTCCTTCGACGACTTGGACATATGCTGCTGGCACACTTTTCACAACGCCACCCTTCTCGACTTCCGCCCATCCACTTCCATCATCTTCCTTGACTAGCACGAACCTATCACCTTCGATCATGCTGTGCTCTGCACCACTTCTCGCCTCGTAGTCGTATAGAGCTTCGACATGCTTTACTCTTTTGGCACCCCTCTTTGGCTTTACAGCAGGGCCTTTCTTTTTCCCTGTGCTGAATATTGAATTCGCTATTGACGCGTTGGAGGAAGAGTGTACGCTACTTGGGCGCGCCGCAGGCGATGGGCCGGCATCAATGTATGTGGCGGGAACAAGGCCTTCGGCATGCCCTGAGCGAACCGTGATCCATCCTGACCCATCATCCGGCTCGACGATGACCACGTCTGCCCCTGCCTCGACACTTATCTCCCCCTCGCCTGTCCCTGAATAGGTATATATCATCCGTCCAATCTTCTCTCGCTTCCCATGTTCTGGGAGCTCAACTATGGGCTCAGGGGGCGGTGAGACATAGCGCTCTGGCGGCGGAGCTATGACTCTATTCCTCCTCGGAGGGGCAATATCGGGGGTGGCCTCTAATTCAACACTGGTTGTACTAGGACTAACACTAGTTGACAACCTACTGGGTGAAGGTTTGGCGCCCAATCTTCCCCCTGAGTAACTGGAGGATAGCGAGTTCATGGTGTTACTACGGCTTAATTCTGTATCGTTCCCGTTCGATCCACCAATAGCCATGCTCGTCCGTTTTTCCTCCTTCAAGGCCTTTTTCGCAGCCTTGTCTAATACCCCCGGACAAGCTGCTGGGACCTTCATCTCGCAGTGTTTGTGACATGAGTAGCCACAATCTTGGCAAGTAAATCCTTTGCTTTTCAAGCCCCATAGAGTTTCATTGCAGAAGTCGCAATTTGTCGGGATTTTGAAGGTTGTGGCTTTAAATTTGTGGGTTTGCGTCCCACGCTCAATTTCACCCACAGCCCCCAAGATGGTTTCAACCTCGACTTGAAGCGTTGTCAGTTTTGTCGAATGAGGCGCCAACTCCTCAAAGTTGTAGAATATGTTCTGGGACGCATTAGCTACCTAACTGAAACTGCGTAAGCTGAAGTTAACAAAGAGGTCTCACTCTTGTCGCATCAATTTCCTTCTGCATCTTGCTTTCGTCTAGCTTAATAGTATCAAGTAACTTCCTTAACCCATTAATTTCCTTCCGCCGGGACTCGACATGTGTCTTTGCATCTTCAAGACCTGGTCGACTCTTTCCTAGTAGATTTCTCAGGAAAACTTTGGCATTCTCATCGACGACTATTTCGTCGGTGTCATGCCATATAGGGCTTGGCTCAAACACGAAATTGGATGGCTCGGTCCAACCAGCCATGTTGTGTTTGGCAAACATTGCAGAGTCGTAAGCGGGGATATTGCGGGCAATCTCAGCTATAGCTCCAGAGAGATGGGATATGGTGTTTTTCCGACAGGTTGAGTCAAGTTCGTTACTCAAGGTCCAGAGAGCATTTAATTTGGTGACACGGGTCTCGTTTAGGTCTTGTAAGGACTAGTAACACTCAGATATCAGTCGCTTTTGATGGTAAGGAAGGAGGTAGCACGTTGATTAGTTCCGGGAGATCTTCGTAAAAGTATTTTTGCTTTTGCCTATTTGTGACAGCAATCTGTAGTAGGTAGGTATTCTGATTCAGTAGCACAAAAGTTAGCCCAAACATAGTTTTTATATAATAGGCTAAGGGTGACCTCTAAACCCGACAAATTGAATGCTTACCTTTACATTGTTCATTTCGGTCAACTGTGTTTGGTAAGACTTTTCAGCTTTGGGCTTTGCTGCGTCATAACTCTTGTCAACCTTGGCTCTCTTCTCCTCAACAACTCTACATGTCGCATCGTATGAATCCTTGCTCTTCTTCAAATCGGAGTAGACCGAATCTCTTTCCGCTAACAGCTTGGCGGCAAATGATTCATGACGCTTCCGATAATCTTCATAACGGGCTGCAATTGACTTGAGGGAATCGCATACTGTATTTGAAAGGGATGTGGCGAAATTGTCGTGCTCTTTCGAAACATATTCCGTTGTGGTAAGAATGGTGGTCCATGTAGTCAATGAGGCACTAGAATCAAGAAAGTGGTTAGAGGCGCGACCACGGAGAGGCAAGGAGGACAGATATCCATGGCCGGTGAACTGGGATACCTTTCCAGGCTGCCGGGAGTCATAGATGGTGTTTCTCCAACACTGAGGCCCGAGCTTTTTTTGGCCTTCTTCTCAAAATATCTTTTTGCTAGAGCGTTAAGCTTCGCAGCGTACTCCTTCTCTATCACTGATCTCTCACGGTAAAATGATTGTATATCGTCGAGCCATGCGATCCCACCGGCAACCTATTGAAGATTGCGTGAGTCAGCTTTGTTCCTGGGCAAATTGAAAAGGTGTGGATGGATTACCCAAGCGCTGATAGGTTTAAATCCATCCTAAAAGCAAGGTTAGCGATATAAAAAAACCAAGAAGAGAACAAAATACTAAAGGGAAAAAAACACCTTCAGTTCTTCCCCAAAGTTAACCGCTAGGGTTTGGCCATCCATTATTCATAAACCAGCGGTATGCACGAATAGTTCTTAGAACCCTAGACAGGGGGAGGCAAAGAATAACTAATGATAAACAACAATGGAGGTTGTGGGAGGGGAGAAAGGAAAGTTGTATTTTGGGTAAGGGGTATTGAGATGGGAGGGTAACGGTACCGCAGTGGGGAGGGTGTGTGGAAAAGAGATTGAGTATGATACGTGAAGTGAGATATTGAGATGAGGGGCGGCCACAGGGTCCAGGATGAGGAAGCGAAGGTATGGTGCTGATCACCCAAGACGTGTACGACTGGAGGATCAAGATGCAATGCATTACATAATCAGGGCAAGGGGTGTGACAAAAGACACGAATCATAGGAGCATAATACTCGAGTACACTCGCGTTTGCAAAGTCCTCGTAACCGACTGTAGGCTTAGTTAGAGGGGCAGACGAGCTATTATTGCCATAGAAAGCCCGAAGAGAATAAAAGTTTTATAAAAATAAAAAAATAAAAAAGTCCTAGTTTTTTTTTTTTTTATTATCAAATCCTAGAATTTATTTGCTTAAAGGTGCAAACCTCCGTTTTAGAGACCATAGGCCCCCATTTTTACCCTAAAGTATGTCGGTCAAAAACCTCCCTCGCAGGCCTAGGGAAAACAAGCCACCCCACCATCCGTCCCCAAAAAGCACCCACCTCCTATTCAATAAACAAGAAGCAGCACAAAGCAGGACCGGCAGGAGGCAACAAGAAAAACCCACACCGTATATCTTCCAAAAGAAGGTATCCCACTCCAGCCAAGACCCATGCCCTGCCAGAACCTAACCAAAAACAAAAGAAATAAACTGATGACATAACGCTTCTCACTTTTTCAGGCCCGGACCCGAAATTGGGCATAGAGGTGACCCTTGGTAGAGCCAGAAGTGCAGCGAGTAACCGGAGATTTTCTTCAATCGTAAGGGAAGGGGCCCAGGCATGCCAATTCCCGAGTAGTGTAGTAACCGGGTGACCGAACAGTGAGGCCGGAGGCAGTGGAATACCAGCCAAGTCGCTGAGATTTCACCGGAGATGAAAGTGTTCAACCGATCATGCGGGAGAGGCCTGACCAGAGGTAGGAGTTGTAACCTCAACACGGCTTTTTGACGAGATGCCAACCGCGAGAGGGAGGAATATTTGTGTGGCAGTAAGGTGCCAGCCTTAAGCGTGTTTAAAGTCCCACAATGAAAGAGACCCCAAGCCTATGAAGCTCCAAAAGTTTGGCGAGGAGGATCGTGAGACTGGTGGTGGTGTTTACCCTCGTCTCCACCTTCCCAAATAGGAAGGTGAAAAGCGGGGTCGGGAAAATAGCGGAAGAGGAGCTTGATAAAAAAGTCCTAGTAACCACACTGGTATAGTACAGTACATTTATATATTTGTGGCTGATGCTTGGCTGACGCCGACATACTATTGCCAGCCACAACTACATGAGTGTGGTTACGAGAACTTTTCAAACGGGAGTGTACGATAATATTATTATGATACTTGTATGATTTATTTTGTTGGGTAATCGTGAACTTAAGAATGAGATGGACGAGGACCTCGGATAAAAATTGTTTTTTTCCAGAAAATATTTCTGATTGTTAGAATTATAATTTATTTAGAGATTTAGAAAATTTCTTTAAAATGTCTTAATATTACCCTCGTTTGTTCATCATATCTATATTCTTATTATCTTGTATAGTTTTTTATGGTAGCGTTTTCATTCTTAGGAGTTGGGTGTAATTATCTTGGCAATGGGAGAAACTACTTTTGGCTGGCATTTAATTCCATATATTTTTATCCTAGCTTATACCTATCCGGCGCACGCCAGCAAAACAAAAACCAAATAACTCCTGCCTATTCCACAGTATGATACATCTGGAAAGTACCACCCGGCTGGCATTAAAAAACATTGATGGTATTTTGCAGGGAGGGCCCGGGATTTGCTGGTATTCTGTAGGTTTTCTCATCGTTAAACCCTCTTTCCCATGGTCACCTGACTCTCAGGCTTACGGCTCCGCGGAGCCCCTTCTGAGGTTTCGAAAAAACATTCTTAGGGTTCTATCCTCATCTCAATCTCTTTGTTCCGATGTTTCAACACCACCGACATCATCCCCTCTGAACTATCACACCCTATTTATATCCTCGGATCTTCCATACCCATCACCTGTTTGAGTATCCGGAGGCGCTATGCCAAAGCTTCTCTTGCCTTCCCGCAAGTTAAGCGAGTCAAACACCCCCGTCAACTCTAGCACCGGTCCCTCTCTTAGCATATCATCGTCGTTGTCTCCTACTAATGTTCCCGTGGCGAATCCAAATACTCGTATACCCTCGGTTCCAACACTGAATACCGGTGCCACGGCACCGACTTCAGTCCTGTCTCTATCTCCATTGTTTATTGATGGCAACCCTCATGGCAAGGCTGTTACCCCCCCAACTCTCTTGAGGCCCCCCCTCAGTTCGAATCGAAGGAAAGGTCCTCCTAGGCTTGTAGCATGTGGTACGTGTTCGTTTAACCACTTCTCTTGTCATTACAAGCACCCTAACTAATGAATTCATCTAGTCTTTTGTCACAAACAGAAGAAAAAATGTGGAGGTGAACGACCTTGTACGCGTTGTGTGGCTCTCGGGGTAGTCTGCAAGGAGCAAGAAAGGCCTAACGATGGATTTCAGTACATTCGGAAGAAGAAGAGGCTGAGGATCGAGGGGGCCCTGAACCCATTGCCCCAGCTTCCGGTTCACTCTCTAAGCCACCCCACCCCCTTTCCGGGTAACCTGTGGGCCGCCATGGCCCAGCAAACGAGTTGTGACAACCCGGCTTATCAGAACCAGCTTCCGTCGCCTTCGCCGTCGTTCACAATGGTGGGTACACCTAGCGACTCTCTATCCGAGCGTGATCTTTCTTACCAAGGATCAGGTTCCGGGGGGGGTGATGAACGTCGTGATCGAAGCCCACAAGCAGCCAGCATGGACGTGACCCAATGCTATGATGACGAATCGACTCCAACACGAACCCCGGCACCGGTTGAAGCACCACCTTCTCCATCTCCCGAGCCAGACTCAGCTGCAAATCAGCCAACCTCCGACCATTTTGACACTGCTCCTGAACTGGTATTGGGCCCACCTGATTTCGACCTTAGCCTTCTCGCTAACTTGGAGGCCGACCTTGAAATGGACATTGAGTTGTTTGGGTCTCCCGAAAACGAGGATTCTTTGGCAGATGGTCGCGGCGCTGTTGACACCCCGAATCTTAGCGAGCAGGCTGATGGTACAAGTCAGTTGGATAAAGGTGGGGGTGATACTGCTGGTAGCGATGGATTCCCTGAATTAGAGTGGGAGGCATGGAACAAGAAATATTCTACCGACGTGGCCAATTCTTCTCCGTCCTTTCTCGATCTCGACGGCGGGTTCGATTTCCTCGAGCCACCACCCCTTAACTCGCCTGCGCCAGTGGCTCCTGCCCAGAAACACGCCTCGCGATCGCAACTGGATACGGCCATCCCAAATACTGCCCAGCAACCAATACTCGAGAGGGAGGAAGACGGACAAAGTGAGGGGACTGCTTGATAGGGGTTTGTATTCCCGAATGTTATCCGATCAAAGAAGGTTAATACGTAGCCTGGGGTGGGAGGGGGTGTTTATTTTTCTAGACGTTTCAGCTATACATCTGATATGGGGTCCGGGGGGGGATGGTATGTCCAAGATCGGGGAAGGGAGGGGAGATAAAATCGGTTGAATGGTAATGGTTAAGGGTAGTCTTTCCTTCGTCTTTCGCGCGGAAAACCGACTCTGGTGAGGAGTAACAGAGATGATCACCAATCAGGTACAGTAGTCATAGCCAGCACAACAAAGTTTCCCTACCTTAAGGTAATGGGGTGAGTTAGATTGTAGTCATTATGCAAGTGCCAAACAAAAGTTAGCTCATTCCGTGAAAGTAACTTGCATTCATCTCATCGCCGCTGGTGCGTATTGAACCTCTCTTTCTCTTTCTATGCTATTAACTTTATTGACCTTTCCTCTTTCCCCATTCTCTCCTGCCTTTCTCTCCATCTATCGATTGATCTCGTGCTACCTTTCTCATTCCCCCCTGCAGACACGGCTTTCGGAATGGCTCTATAGCCGATCGGTCATCGATGCCGTCACCTACAGTGCCGTATAAGCACAAGGAGGCTGCCGGCGAAAAAGAAGAAAAAAATGATATCAAATCTTGTATGATCATCATACTGGCTAAGTATCGGAGCCAGCGGTGGGTCTAAGGAAGATATGACAGATGTGAGGGGATTGAAACGAAACAAGTATAACAAAGATAAGATAGATCGGGGAAGGGGAGAAAGAAAAGAAAGAAAGAAAGAAAGAAAGAAAGAAGGGGGAAGCAAGAGGGAAGAGGGGGAAAGAAGAGAGAAAATGATATCAAGGCTTTAAATCGTAGTTAAAATATTTAAAACGGCCAAAGTTTTGTATCATACATCCAAGAATCTATCTAATCGCTACCGTACGCTACCCAGCAACCAACCGACCGACCAACCGACAGAACAGACGACAGCAAGCAAATTAGGGAAATACTACAAGTACTAAAGGGGAGGTCTCCGTGTTTCGCGCAACTTCATCTGATCACTCCGCCCTTGCGACCGGAGCTTCAGGAGCGGGAGCAGCAGCGGCAAACATCCGCCTCCAGATAGCCGGGGGGTCCAACGGTCTCGAACCATTGCGTATCCGCGGGTATATGTCCGAGAAGAAGTAGTAGACTAACCGCCGCCATACATAGACAGTATTAGCAAAGCAAGCCAGCAAACAAATAATTGATCATCCATCCATCCATCCACCCATCCACCCATCCCTTCAAATCACACCCGTAGATAATATATGTGAAAACGTACCATGCCCAACCACGATCCCCAACAAGTCATCCTTGGGAAGCGTATTGTTCAACAGCAGCGAGAAGCCCAAGAGTACCCAGGGCAGGTATGGCGCGCTGAAGACGAACAGGCCCAAGAACGACAACCTAACAGCCGGGTTCCGGCGGGCCCATATGTAGACCAACGAGAAGCTCAGCGGCGACCCGAGAAAGGGCATAGAAGCGATGGGCGACAATATCTGCATAATAATAATATTATAACTCCACACATCAGCCCCCCCCCCCCCCCCCCCCATTCACGAGCAAAAAAAAAACTCTCACCAATAGCGAAACAGCGGAATACACAATCAACCAGGCAAAGTCGGCCGTCCTCCCGCGGAAGCTGCTCTCCTCCAGATTCCGTGAGTAGCGGCTCATGAAGAAGATGTGGAACATGAAGTCCAGGCTGAGCGGGCCGAAGTACAGGAAAGTGGTGCCCAGGCGCCAGTACTGTCGCTTCTGCCAGACGCTGGCGGGGCTGTAGAAGAGTTGGAAGGGCGTGACGATTTGGCATTGCACGAGGACGCTTGTTAGCACTGCTGCTGTGGTCCATACACGTGTTACGATGGGGACGTCGTAGTACCATTGCTCGAGGGTGTTTAGTTCGGCCATTGTTGTTGTTGTTGTTGTGGGTGAGGTGGTGATGGGGAGAAGTAGAGGCGGTTTGGGATAGATAGGTTATGTTCGAGGAGCACATTAGCTTTGGGCGACGTTGCTGTTTTGTGTGGCTGGTGTGCATGTGTGTGAGTGTGGATAGTGGCGGCGGCGGCGGTGGCTTGTGAGTATCCCGGTTATTAGCTGACTCGCTACCGGCTGAGCCGCATTGGGAAATGAACGGGAAGGGGGAAGAAAGAGAAGAAAATTGTAGGTATGATACTGGTGTTATAGTATGATCGATCGGATAAGCACATTCTTTTTCACGCGGGAACGGAACGTTGTCGTCGGGGTCTGAATAGGACAGAACCGAGTGTTTCCCCCTCCCCCTCCCCCTCCCCCGATGAGTAGGAGGCCTGAAACGCATGTGGCAATACCGGTTGCCCAGTGCATTTGCAACGGGGGGAGTGCGTGGCCGATTGCTCGAGTATATTACAGCATAATGCCGTAGTCACCCTGCTTTGCTTTTACAGAGTGGTAGTATGGTATATACCATACCTTGTTTATTTGTTCTCTCGCCCAGGAATGCCTGCTTGGGTACATATCATATCACGATTGAAAAGTAGTGGATGAAAGTGCCTTGTTTGGAACGAGAAAGCGTAGTAATTTGGTTTTTATTAACTCACAGTGGTGATGCTTCCTTCCCTTCTTCTTCTCATAAACCTAGACCATCACATACTATCACTCGCAACCTAGTATCTCAGCAGCACCAGCCAACCAACCATCACAATCTCAAAAACATCTCATTAGGGGCAAACGATGAAAACTGAAAACCTGAACAGAAATTTAGGACTTTTTTTGAGCAAGAGGGAAAAAAAGGAGAAACAAGAGACCAACTTAAAGAGAAACTACTGTACAAGCATCACAACCAACTGAGTAACAAACCCCCCGTTTTCCGTGCCGTGGCACCGTTTTTTTTCTGTACCATGTCCTACTTTTCCGACATCGCCTCCAGCCCTACCCGTCTATGTATCCATCCACAGAATCACCCGCCCGTACCCCATAGCCCCCCCCTTCTGAAATCCAACCACAGCCCGCGCACATGCCCGCAACGCCTATACAACGAAAAGGCCGTAAAGGAAATTACCCATTGCAACAAGTAGCAGACGTAAGCGTGGGAGAAAAAAGGAAAAACATAGTAAAATGCAAAGCCAGATCCGACAAAGATATGGTAGAGCAGCCAGGGTGGAGGAAGAAAATGGAAAAAGGCTGACAGGAAATGTAATAAGAGGCAGAAGAAGAGAAAAGAAGAAGAAAAAGAAGAGACTATATTACTTTTCCCAACGCTTCATTTCACACTTCATATATGAACCTCCCGCTTTACTTTAGCTCTCGGTCCACCAGAATCTTCCTATTTAGCTGGTCAGCGTCATATGTATAGAGGGCATTTATGGGCAGAACATACCTCAGCCTTCCTCTTCCCCCCAGACCCACTGTCCGGCGGGGTTGTCCCACGGCTTGAGTTCCCAGCGGCGGTATCCTTGCTAGCCTCCGAATGGCAGCTAGCATGGTAAATCCTGGTGCCGACCTGTTTCGCGTCCATGAAGACAAACTCCTCGATCTCGGCGTGCCACTCATACTTCAGCTCTTCTTGGCAGATGGGACATACAGCACGGGTCTTGGATGGGTCAGAGATGATGACGTATTGGTCTTTAGGGTCGGGGTTGTTCGAGGACGAGTTTGGGTCGGAGGAGGAGGATGATGAGCCACCGATGGTGTTATTGCCATTGCTGGAGTGGTTGTTTGGGTTGGGTGCTAGGGAAGAGGAGTCCTCGCCGTCGTCGCGAGATTTGATCCATTCCTTTATCACGGGGGTCGTGTGTTAGTGAGGGGAGGTTCTCTAATTTGTGACTTTGGTTTTTCACAGTTGGATTAAAAGAGCATGTATGTGTATGTGTCTTTGATATTGAAATTTGATATTGGAATTGCTGCATGAGGGGCAATTGTGTCAGGTTTCGGGTTTGGGGGGGTCATTTACCTCTTCTCCAAGATACCAACTCCTATTCTGACCACGCTTCACGCTCTCCGCCATCCGCTGGTGCACGCGGAAATGCCAGTCAAGATGTGAGGCCTTCTCTTTTTTCCCTGTTTCCGAATCGGCAAACCTTCGCGCACATGAACTACACTGGTTCGGGAGTGCCTCGTTGAGTAAAGGTAAGAGGTGCGGTCGTGGTCTATAATCACATTGTAACAAGTAAAATTTTCACAATCAATCAGCATTCTTCTTTTCTACGAAGTGTATCTCTTTCTCTCAAAGGGTAATAATAATATATATGTGGCGACCCGCAATCTTTAAAAAGCAAAGAGCAAGAGGGGGAAGGAGGGAAAGGAGAGCGCATAAAGCAATATTGGGGGACTACATTTTAAGGGACATAGTATTCATTTCTACGTCTATTGAGCGCCAGTCGAGTTTACCTTGCCGCATTGGGATCTGCGGGGGAATTGGAGGAGGTGGTGGTGTAAAACTACTTCCCGGTACCGGGAACAGGAATGAAGGCAGCCCAGTGGGGGGTGGCGGGGGTGGTGGTGGAATGTTAGCAGACAATCCTGGTAGCAAACCTGCTTTTTGTAATGAAGCAAACAGAGAGGCTGCATCACCGGGGGGTGCAAATAAGTTAGGCAGAGCCGAGGGTAGCAGTGCTGGCGGAACCGGAGCCGGATGCGGCGGTGGTGGCGGTGGAGGGGCGGGGGGAGGAACAACTAAAGGCTGATTTTGAGTGGCAGTCGCCAACAACGCCGCGAGGTCTTGTTTCGAAAATGGCAATTGCATTGCCGGCGCAGGGGGAGGCGGGGGCGGAGGAGCTATAGCCATAGCGGGGGGAGGGGTTGGGTTAGCTAATCTCGTCACTTGCTCTCTGACCAACGCGAGTTGAGCTGGGGGAAGCTGTTGCGTCTGTAAAATAGTCTTCAAGTCAAGCAACGCCTTCAATCTCTTCTGTATCTCTTGGTTAAGTGGATCCTCTGCAAACCTCTTCTGCGAAACCTCAATAAGACCAGATATGTCGCTAAGAAGGGTATCAACACTTGAACATCCGGCCGAATGAGAAGAAGATTGCTGTGAAAACGGCACCGGCATCCCCGCAGGGTTTGCCGGGGCGGATTGGCTCAGCACGGCCTGCAGTATATGAGCATATGGGTGAACCATGGGATATTCTCTCCTGTAACCAACCGTATTTCTGCCATAGACACCTTGGCTATTGTTCCCGTAGTCAAAGTTCTGCCCATTCATATATTGCGAAGGGCCATTGGCTATAGGCGGTGGTGTGCTTTTGTATTGTGGATGTAGTTGCGGTGGTGGTGTAACAATAGATCTATTGTAAGCTTTTGGATCCTGACTCTGTTGCTTCATCTGCTTCTGTTGATGTTGGAGAGCAGCAGTTCTGGCTTTAATAAGAGCATTGTCTATTTTGCGTGTTACCTCTGAAGAAAAGACAGGATTGCTTGATGAAGAATTGGGGACCGGTTGTTTCCATGTGTAAAGCATCTCCTCCAACTTCCGTCGTACAGAAGGCTCAACCTTCGAGTAGGCATTCATAAACGTCGAGTAGAGATCCCGTTGGAAGAAAAGTGTGTAAGGTGTCCCAACATTTTTAGCAACTGAGTCCAACAAATACAGCGCAGGGAGTTTCCTGTTAGGCGAAGTCTATAAGGATTAGCGACTGTTCGGATAGTCATGATACGGTTATGCGCCTGCAAACTTCTCATAGCGAGGTTTTCCTCTCTCTCTACAATAGATCTCAAAGATACATGTGATTACCAACCAAAAGCCGGGAAATTCGATGCGTAAATGTGAGGTGATTATACAGGGCACATATAGATATACGAGAAACGAAAAGGAATCGGGGGCGCTTACTTTGGCGATATGTTCTTCGATAGTTCTAGCTATTGCCTGCGCAGCATGTATATTTTCTTTCGCGATAACCGTCAAATTGCTGATCTCATATCTTGAGTTGAAGGCTAGATCCTCCAAGGAAGATCTATAATCCTCGGCTATCTCCTCTGAAGAAAGTTGTGTTGAGGACATGATGGCGATGGAAGGGGGAGCGAGAAGGCTGCGAAGACGAGATGTATGGAGAAGGATAGAGTGGATGGGAGGGGAGAGAGAATAGAGGGTGTGCGCAGCGGAAGAATGTAAGTAAAATGTAAGCACGGTAACAAAAAACTTTTTCGCTCCCGTCTTCTCTTGGGCTCCTTTTCTAGGCTTTAGGGCAAAGTTTTGTGTGCGTGTGCGTGTGCAAATCTAGCTATTTCTCACGACAAGGAAAAAAGAGATGGCGATGAGAAGGCTCTCGCGAATCACTAAAGGAAAGATGGCCCTCTTTGTCCTGTTTTCTTTTCCCCTTCCACCTCTTTCCGTAGTAGTAGAAGGAGGCGCCCCGTCAACACGATGACGTTCCGCTCTCTTTTGTATACTTTTTTTGCTCCTTTTTCTCTTCCTCTGACCACCTTCTCCTTCCTTTCCTTGATACCCTGTGTTTTTTAGTTTTCGAACGGATGAGTATCGGAGGTGATGATGGTGTCAGTAGGTGTTGTGAGGAGAGTTTGAGGGGAAGTGAAGTGTTGTTGATGGGAGGTAGGGTGGCAGGCAGATGGGTTGAGAGAGGAGGTTGGACGGAGGTGTGTCAGGAGCGTTGGCGTGAGTCGCCAGGCGCGTGAGGGAAGAAGGCGGAGATAGATCAGATAAGATAGCCTATTCTTAACACAAGCTCGTCTCACAGCTGGGCTGCCTGTACTAGCGCGGCCGATAGATAAAATAGTCACGTGTGATAAGATAAATTGAAGCAAAAGCAGCAAGTTGCGACCATGACAGAAAATAAGAGTCAGAGCCAACGATACGAAGACTTAACCGCAATAGTAAAGAAGTTAAACGAAGAGTATACAAGATGGAAAAGAGTTCATCCACGAAAATTGTTATCCTCCTTATTCGGTATAACTAGTTCCAACTTATTTCTGATATCTGAATAGAGGCAATTAATCAAGGCAATAGGTATTTTCTTGCACTCACGAAAAGGGCTGCCTTAACCTGTTTCTTTGTTTCCAGACTCTGCAATTTGAACTCATATTCCTCCAGTGGATCCTTTATATAGTCTTATGAACGTTCAATTTTATTAAAATCTGGAGACTGGACTGGCCAGTTAACTGATTAAATCTCAAGTCTTTGTCTCTCATCTGCTTCCAGCTGCCAAGCTGTTGTATGTGCCAGAGTATATGTATTATCCTCAACTTCTAACATCTCCCTTCCTGTATCATGCTTTATTCATTAAATAAAAGGGTAAAAGTGAGACTGCAGGATCTTCTTTTTGTCTACTAGCAGTTAATCAGAATAACCTAGGTTATTGTGTTCTCACTTCTCAGAAACAGGTCCTCATAATGAAGCCTAGTATGTTGGAAAGCACTTAAAAGGTGTGCCAAGGGGGTGCATTTTATAATACCTCTATTCAGTCCACTGGCAGGCTAGGGGTTATAAATGTCAAATCACATCTCACTTAGAACTCTCTAGTTCTATTAGGAATTGGAGCCTCAGAATTTAAAGAAGAGGGTGAGAGAAGGCTTGAGAAGGAGGGAAGTAGTGGTGGGTATTAGAAAGGGAGTTGTTAAGGGTATAATGAAAAGTGTTTAGAAGGTGGACCTAAGCCGGTGTCACAAATCGTGACTAAGCAAGGCAGATTTCACATGACTAATACTTATTAGTCATAAGGTATGTTGGGGTTTTGCACTATGACGTCATTTGACTCATAGCTTTCACATGACTGCGCACTTGCGA
>Ga0307513_10005313_pt1 | contig 17030 bp, 12 predicted proteins | sample 15_EM_MG_FD_202174 | JGI IMG/M metagenome (GOLD analysis project Ga0307513, IMG submission 202174) | Populus trichocarpa ectomycorrhiza microbial communities from riparian zone in the Pacific Northwest, United States - 15_EM | ecosystem: Host-associated > Plants > Roots > Unclassified | place... | reverse complement strand
TTTAGGTCGTTGAATCTAACACTAAACATAGGCAATCAATGTACGAACTCTCCGTCGAGGGTCCCTCACAGATACTGCGTGATGGATTGGTTCAAGGTGACTGCGGCCTGGGCTGAGAAAGATCCACTCAGCCAATGCACTCGGTGGAAGTTTCGGTTTGAAAAGCTAAACACCAATTCTGATGGCTGGTGGGCCGCCACTCCATCTGAGGAGCCGGACCCTCCCCAGGAGATGGCCAAATCTAACTGCTTAAGCTGCGAGAGGGAAAGCCCCCAAGTTTATAAACAGGGTTGGGCTTGTCTCAATCCCAATTGCAACAGCTTTTGGAAGGTAGGTCATGCAACATAACTCACTGATCTATTAATTTTAACTAAGAATAATATTAATCTAGCTTAATAATGCCGATATGCCCACTGAACTCACCTACACTGAAAACTTCTTGAGTTGCCGTACTCCGTGGCCTGAGGATTTCCTGCAGCCTCCCAATTCATTGGCACCACCTTTGGATACCGAACTCACTGCCCATGTAGAGAGTGGGGGCGTTTCGCGACCTTTCTGGAAAGGAATGTGTTGCCCTAAATGTGGGCGTTTGAGTTGTAGAGAACTTTGGGCTGGATGGCTTTGCCCGACATGTGGATTCTCTTATGATCCACCTCGCGCCATCTTTGATGCTGCACGTCTTGCAGATCCTCACCGGCCTGTCTACACTGGGCCAGCCATTCCAAGCAATCACCATAACGAAGAGATAGCCTCAAAGAGGTTTGTCAGAGATGGGATGACGGTAGTCCAGTATCAGCTGGGAGATTGCGGCACCGTCACACATATTCTGGCTAACAAGGTGAGCAACTCAGGGCCTGAGGATGCCAACTGGCTACTGGAAAATTATCAAAGCCTCAATATGCCGTTTAGGCGATTTCCCATGAAGTGCCATCACTGTAAGCAAAACCCCTTTGATTCCTGGGATATACAAAAATATTAATATGCGAACAATCGAAACAGCTCAAGGAAGATTACTCACCCAGCAGTTTATGTACAATTGCGGTGCCCCCTACAAATTTATCGTCGATGTAAACAGCCTCCCTTTCGAGGACTCACCCCCTGTCGTCCTAAAGGCTCTGCACCTGATCCACCAGCGGGCCCGGTTGATCCACCCTGAGGCGCAATTTAACGAGGTTCTCAACGTGGGATACTTTGAAAAACAAAAAATGGATGTCAGTAATGATCATCCCTTTTCTCCGAATGCTACATTTTGAACTAATTTTAAAATTCTACAGTACCACGACGACGGTGAAGAAGGCCTTGGAGAAACAGTAGCCTCTATCTCTCTTGGTGGTTCTGCAAGAATGAAATTTCGTGTGAAATCCAAGTACAAGGATGATCGTCACTGTTGGACAACTGAGCCTGAGAAGCATTCCCAAGACGCTGGGTCCGGAAATAGCATTTGCAATGACGAGAATATGGAGGATGAAGAGGAGGAAGATCCTGGAGAGCCGGCAGCGGGTCTTCAAACAAATGCATCCTCTATGCGTGCTAAGGGAAGGTCCAATAAAGCCATGCTGGATTTGTGTCTCAATCATGGCGATGTTATGGTGATGAAAGGGGCAGGAATTCAGACCCACTGGGAGGCAAGTTTTGCTTAATCTCTTGTCCGCCTTAAGACTAAAGACTAACTTTTTATACTCTTTTTTTCTCTTGATATTTTTTTAGCATACTGTTGTCCCCACAGGATTATTCAGAATTGCTGCCACCGCAAGATATATAGCTCACAGCACACCAGGGAGTGTTCCAGAGAAACAACCAACAGCAAGAACTGAGAGAGATGGTGATGATTCAACTTTACCTCTTACTGACTCCAAGCCTGTTAAGGCGGAGGGCTCCACAACGAATGTTGACGATTCACAAACAATCTCAATCAATGGGCTCAGTGAGCCCGATCAGCCTGGTGTAGCCGGTGAGAAACCTGGTTTTTCTCAAAGTGTGGTTGACCTCCACGGGCCAGGGTTTACCACGTCTCCATCTACAACTGTATCCCAGGTTTTTTCACCAATTCCTACTGTTCTGCCTACTTGCAGAGACTCCCCTGAGCTGGATACTTACACACAATATGGGGTATCACCTCGCCTATCTTTCGCCCAAAATATGTCTATGCTCACAAAACATGTTCCTCCTTTGGAAACAACCACTCCCCGCACACGTTCTGATCAACAAGTACAGTTAAATCCCTATCCTAATGATATGGGACTTCCGTACACTCCCCTATCCATCAACCAACCTGGTAGCTATTCCAGGTTTTCTCCCCACGGGTTTCCGAATTACCCGGCTCCATACTACCCCCCAACACCCCATATCCAAACCACACCTTCATACCGCCCCAACCCTTACCGTCAGGGATTGACAGGGGATAATGGAAGCCCCTTCGTGGCCCAATCACCGCTTGGAGAACAGACCCCACCGAGGCATTCCTCCGGTGGCTATACTTCGTACGACTACCACGGCGCCTCAGAAAAAACGAATAATCTCCAAAACACTGTCAACATCGCCTCTCAGAGATCCAATGTTCACCATAGCGTTTTCTCTGGCAGCGTTCTGGAGGCAGATGGGTTTCAAAATACTCTCACCAGCAACAGGGTCCAGATGCATCTATCCAATACATCTGATCGCTTTCAAAGCTACAACAGTAACGACAGGACTGAAAATCCGGCACCTAACCCCACAAACACCTTCACCACCAGTAACGATAATAAAAGATACCCCTGGCGGTATTAGGGGATGTGGCAAGTGAATATCTGGCAAGAAGTTTCAGGTGCCTTTGAGTGGTAGTGATATAGGGACCGTTCATGGTAAAAAAAAGCCTCTTTCCTTCACCTTCGTTGATTTCTATTGATACAAAAGGTCATCCTTCTCATTGCTTTCATGTCGTTTCACACTCTTTTTTTTCCCCATCCCATGCCTTTGATCAGCTACGCTGTTCCTGTCATACTGGGTGGATTCAGGATGTTTGGCTTAGGGTCCGTTTGGCAAAAATGCGACCGTTCCGTTGAGCGACCGTTTCTGCTGTGAAACCCGCATTCCCTCTATTTTGAAACGGAAGGAAAAGGGCCATTTGTATGGGGGAACGGAACGGAACCGTTGTATCCAAACAGGCCCTTAAGATTTCGCATGACCGGTTGCTCATTCAGGTAAACTTTTGCTGAGCTTTTATGTTGCTCTTTTGTTTACATTTCATATGATGATTGCTTCCTATTTCCATATTAAAGGGATTTCGCTAGTACCTAGGGGGGCGAAGGTTCCGTGAAGTCTATTTCCGTTTTTCTATTTCTGTTTTTCTATTGATGATTGCTTCTAAATTCTATGCTGAACACGTTTCATTGATGTAGTGTGGGGGGAGTTTGGGTGGGCTCAGGCGGATATACCCTGCTAGATGGTTATGTTCTTTAACTCAATGAATATTCACAAAATTTGTGCAAATAAATCCCAGCCCGATAACCCAGTCGTGATATGCACCTCTACGAGTCTAGACGCATATACCATAAACGCATAGGCAACTGATTATCGCAGTCCGTGGCAGAAAAATTTTCGGCGCTACTATTACGCTTCCCGTAAGCAAACCCAGCAAAACATTGATACTTAAATAATTAGCTACCAAACCGCCAAACCCTAGAACTTAATCCTCTTCGTGTTCAGATAATACAGGGCCCCTAAACTATTTATTACCATTCTCCCCCACCGGGTCCCCGACAAAGCTCCCCTGGACCGGTTATCTCTTAGTTAGACTTCTCATCCATCCCAATTCACCCTATTCTCCGCTCCTAAACTCGACGATCGGAGAGCGGCGGAAGGACCCAGCTCAGAAAATCTTGCCTGGAGCCTACTTGGGCACAAAACGGGTCGCTTCGCTTGATTTACCCTCTTTGTCGTCATGGTTTGTCACTCGGCGATGTGTTGCGGTACTCTGGGGGTGATGAATGCTGAGGCGGTCCAACGCGTCCTTGGGCATGGAATAGCAAGCCGATGTAGTTCCTGATGCGAGTGTTGGAAGTTTAGGGGGGGTGGGGGTGTTGTGTCTGTTGGGTATTTTTATTTTTTAATATTTCTTCTGGAAGGGAGAGATGGGTTGGGTGGGTAAAAATCCCCAGATGGGTTCATGCCAATTCCACCGAGGGAACGACTGCTTATTATCCTGTTGGCTGATTGATCCTGAATTTTATACATGTTCTTTTTTTTTTTTTTGTTCGAGGGGAAACTTAAGCTCAGCTGTATGATATTACATTACCAGTGGGGGGCAGTAAGTCCGCTACGCTAGGGGAGCAGACACGCCCCTTGAGAGGAAGAGGGATTACAAAACACCGGACACTGATCACTGAGAGCTATACCTGGAGAATCCTTTCCTGTGCCAACGAATAGCCACACCGGGGATACTAGCCGCGGAGTACTATCATCAGATATAGATGTCATTTTTCCAAAGATAAAGTATCAAGCGCCTGAAATGTCTAATTTTCAGAGAAGGAGTTTAAAATATCAAGAAGAAAGAGCACTCTCGGCCAGTTCCTATGGTCTAATGGCCCAGGAGACTGGTCGGCTAATTTGAAAACAGGGACCATCGTGAGTTGGAATCCGGGGGACAGTGGAGTAGTCGAGCATTATTATAAAAAAATGCTCGGCGAACCACTTTTTTGATGGGGGGTAAGGTCTAAGGTTGTTGATGATTCCCTGAGGTCAATTCTTGCTGAATGGCGGGCGTGGAGTCTTTCTTATTGTATTTCCTTCTACGAAAATGAATTAGAAGGCGGTCACGCTTTAGTTAAACTCCCTGCAAACTCCATAGAGCAGCCCATAGCAAGAACCCATCACTGATGTCCAACAACACCCTGGAGCGTGCAACAGTTTCCTCGTCACTACCAAAGACACCACCGCGGAAGCTAACCGGCCTCTGAAAGGTGAGGCGTTAGAAAGAGTGTAGAGGGGTTGGTTGGTCGTTGTGGGGGGATGTGGGTGGCTTTTTTGTGATAAACGGAAGGAGGCATGTACCCGATTAAAAGATGATAATAGAAATCGGGATAAAAGTGAGGCACAGAATTTGGCACTTTATAAAATATAGATTTTTTTCTTCCTCCAAATTTAGTGAAGTGTCTTGCAAGATATCACATATTTTTGGATTTTGAAAGAAAAGGTTTTGTGGTTTCTTAGGCTGTGGATTGTGTCGACAGGGTCTAAGAAAAAACTGAAAGGTTCGTAAATCCATTTTCCACTCCAAGCTTTCGTTTTAGTTCCCCCCCCCCCCCTCGCCTCTCAATCTAGTTTTCTCCGGTGCACGAGAAACTATGTAACTGCCTGTTCCAGCAATCGTGCTCCCAAAACAGAACCTATGGTGGCTAGAATATATAGGTAAGAAGATGACAGAAGCCGAAAAGGCCCACGCTTACACACGATGCACTTCTATGCCTCCTTCCCCCAGCCGTAGACCAATCTAATACTCTGTCACCGCCCGCTCCCCCTTCCTGCTATTTCGAAAGCGCTCCCACCGCATGCGCCACAAAAATCCCAGCAAAAATCCCCGGGCCCGTGCCACCCTCGCCTCCTAGGGGGGTGAGAACCTTCAGCTAGCCTTACCCACCCGCCTCTTGTTTCCCCCCAAGGGCCAGACAGCAGACGTGCGGCGTTAACAACCCTCCACCCTTGTAACAAGGCTCAAACTTTCTTGGTAGCCGATGGCGATCGAATGATATCTGATGATTTTCTGATCCACAGCTGTGTGTGCGTCAAAGTTTACTAAACCAATCTATGCACCAGTTTTTGTAACAGATAACTGGGCGTCTAGACATTGGCCAGGGCTCGTATTTTAGGGGTTTATTCATTATATGCGTTCGCTGGCTTGAGAAGTCATGTCTATCCGCTAGGCGGCACCCCTGGTCATCCAGGCGAGTGGTCCAAATAAGAAAATTTCCACTAGTTTACTTTGGCGAGCTATAGCAACTATGCTAGCCACCGCTCGTTTCCTCATACAAAACTCACTAATTAGCAGCTGTCCAGGTGGGGAGTATCCGGGGGGCTGGGAGGCAGCCCACTTGCGAGCTTCTTGTGCTGGTTATATAAGAGAGTTGGTACAGGGTAACTAATATCCACCGCTAACCGAGATCACATCTTGTAATACCCTCCATAGGGCCGAAAGATTCCTTACTGTCCGTATCTACTAAGAGTTACCCTTGTTGATTTATACAAAAAAACGTTCACACCAAATCACTCGTCTAATGGCCTCTTCAGGATGTCGGAAGTATTACCCCAATGTGATGATAAGTACGGATCCGTTCGGCCAGTTTCAAGGCCACTTGGGACATGAGGATCTAGGTAATGGCAGCGGTCGTATTGATGTATATCCATACTACACATTGCTATAAGTACGGCAGTCTCAGGCGCGTCTACAGACGAGCAAGGAAGACAGCAACTCTCTCTCTCCCCTCTACTGATCAGCCCCATTACTTTCCACTTCAACTCCGGCCTCTTCGGTGTGACCTCCGACACAGGGCATCACCTAGTAGGTGCTCTCTCCAACGCCGGAACACAATCATGTAGGTCTCCTATCTCCTTGCACACTAGGGGCTCGTATGAAAGTGTCGAACGATCAACATTCTATCTCGAACAGCACAACATAGTGGTTCTTATGCGACAACCCGCCAGCCGGTCTCAAAAGGGACCCCTCCTTCAGAAGGGTGGAGGACTCCAAACGCCGGGGTTTTGCATGAACTATGTGCCAGTTACCTCATCTCGCATCCTGTGCTCCCCCCTCCCCCTTAGTGCCCGCACGGCACCTACCACGCTGCCCAGTAACCCAAAAGTGACCAACACGAGAGATTCGTAGAACCACTAAAAGCCAATCATATAGAAACAATAGCATGTAATATCCCAAGCGGTGTTGTGATTACAGATCTAGAAACAGCCATGCCCGAAACGGCTATCGGGGGTCCAATTTTGTGACGGAGTGAGAGACTATGAGGATGTAATCAAGTGATTGGTTTCTCCCCATAATATCAAGTAACTAATCTTTTCATGTCAGAGCCCCTGTCCGTCAAGGGGCCGTTCCCTTCTTTTCCCTGCATTCTATCGTTTTTTCATCTATTTTCCCTCAAGGTTGTATAACACCCCGGTATAATTCTCCCCGCACATCATACCCCAAATGTTCATCCGATTATGACAGGGCAGCCACGGCCAGCAGCTAGGGTTTAGAACTTTGCGATTAAAGAAACAAGAGGGAAATAACAAGCGCATATGTAAACGGTTGAAAGCCCTCCATTAGGGGATAGTGAGGGAGGAGCGTAAACTCACCCCATGCCCAAGTACTGTACTCCACCATGCCTCTACCTGCTTAGAGCCGAGAAGCCACTAGAGCAGACGAATCGCCAAAGTCCCCTCGTCTCCCAATGACATTGCATGCGAGGCTTCTTTAGTCCCCGTCGCTTCCAGTGTAACCAGCCTTCTCGGAGCTCTTGCCCGACAACCACGACATCTCTCACGAGACTTCCCTTGGGAGGCTAAATGGCCAATTATATCCTGAATAGTGTCGTATGAGTACAGTGCTTTGTACTGTATGTACCCCTGGGCCAGCATTTGGCATGCAAGGTTACAGCAAAGCGCTTATGTACCCCGCGATATGAGAGCACCCCCCCCCCCCCTCCCCTCCGAATTCACATGGATCCATTGGAGGAAACTCCCTCCCTGTCTCTTCCCTCTCTCTGGCAGTCCGATTACGTATTTTCTGCGTACATACTGCGCTCCAGTTGTGGGAAAAACGGACTATCGCAAGAACTAGAATAATAATTGAGAATCCCGCTAGGACGTTAGAGTTGCCTCTCCTAGAAAGGCCCGTTGATCTATTTTTCTTTCTATTTATTTGTCTCAATTGGGGGCCGAGAAAGAGAATTATTATTTTTTGCCGCGTTTTCTCCCTTTTATTCCAAAGGGGGAAATTCTGGACGTCCTAATGAGCATCCATTCTCAATTACTCCAGCGAAAGAGAAAAAAAGGCTAACTTCGGAAAATTCCGAAAAGGTAAAGCTCGGGAAAAATGAAAAATGAAAAATGAAAAATGAAAAAAAAGGAAAGAAAGAAAGAAAGGAGTTATTCTTGGCATTGTGGTTTGCCTCTTTCTTTGATTTTTTCAGTCCTAAAATGCTGGCGGTTATTGACTCACCACGCGAGATATGTATTCGCCCGTGGCGAAGTGCAGGAATTTTATGATAGAACATTGGTCCTATTCACGAACATGCCGTTCCGCCGTTCGTGGGGCTTCTGGGAGTGCTTCAATTGGACCGGGTGGGAACTGGCTTCCTCACTAAAACGAAAACGTCAAGGGCAGCAGATTGGGCAGGGCTCTTTCTGGTGTACGAGGTAACTGTCCTGTACCCTGCAAAGTAGATTGAGTGGGTCATCTGTCCACCAGCAGATATTGGTCTGAAGATCCCCCAATCCCCCCCCCCCCTAGCTGCAACTCAGGTCTGAGTTTTGCGTCCCGCTGAGGGAGAATCTTCTGCAGCTACAACAACTGATTGCAGCCTCCGAGAAGGGAATCCTTGGATTGAACATTGAAATTACCCTCAAGCTGAGCTCCCAAATTCCCAGTTTCGGAGGCCCCGGAAAGTGATTTCCCTCCCTTTCTCCCTCACCGCCACCGCCGCCCCCATCTACTCGTACCTAATCAAGACAGCACGACCCCAGATTGGCTAACAGGACGCTGGATGGATGGGCCAGATTGCCGAACCATGGGATTCCTGGGACGTCTCAGATCATTTCGGGTAGGTTAAAAATCCAATGGGGGCGCTGAGGTGTTTACGCTGCGATACCGCGCCCTTCGTACTCGACACTTAACTTAGCAGAACAGCAGTCAGAAAAACGAAGGGGTAATGGACAAGGGTAAAAAAGCCCTCCTCATGCCTAATCATCTCCCTTCCTTTCTAAGAAATTGGCGACTAAGGAATAACAGCTTATCGGGCAAGCGGCGGGCCCGCGGGTCTGGATCATGTCTATCACGAGCTTAGACCCACACAAGAGTTGATCATTCCTATTCTTGCGCATTATAGAGTAAACATTACCGCATATCTTACTCCTCCTCCTCCAACTCCTCCAGCTCCTCCTCCTACAGCTCCTACAGCTCCTCCTATTTCTGAGCCTAATTGTCGACGCAGTAAGGTCCGTGCGACTGAGAAAAAAAAAACAGCCTCAAAAACGGTACTCTTAGATACGGTATCCCACCGACCGTATGCACTGTACGAGTAGTCGCAAGAGCACGACACCGCACACCATTGTAGAAGTAACGCAGCCCCCCTTCCTCAAAACTTGAAATAAGCAAAGAAGAAAAAGAAAGTACTTGTATGTATATGTACCCCAACTACTAGTCTATGTACCAAGCGCAGCGAGCAGATGGCCCCATTCTACCCCTTAAACAAGGCCATGGCACATTCTTTATACAAAAGTCCTTTTTAAAAAAAAAGGGAAAAAGAACAAGAAAAAGAAAGCAAGAAAAAAAGCCACCCGCCTGATGGTAGTTCAAACAAGCACCTTTTCCACATCAGTTGCTCCAATTCTTCATTTCTAGTACCGGTATCCCCGCGGTACTATAACAGCAGCCTAAGCCATTCCCCGGTGAATCTTGAGTACCATGGACAACTTTCCCTACTTTTCCTTTCTTTTTTTGTCCCTCCCCCGCCAGCCACTACGGGACGTATGGGGAAAGTATATCATTCATCCATTTACACTAGAGTACTGCACAGTACAGTAGAGGACAGGACAGTACTCCACCACCCACCACCCTCCTCCGCACTGCAGCAAATATGATCGTCGAGATATCAAACGACCTCCCCCCCCCCCCAACCGCACTTTGCGGTTGTGTTCTGTCCATCCCCGCCACCACCACCACTAGCCAACTGAACATCATGCACTTTGGGGAAGAAAAAAAGCGCCCGGCGACAATAGCGGCTACGCACCTATGTATGTATGTCCGAGCATATGTATAATACATGTTCACGTATCCATAGTATTATATGTACACCTTTGCGGAATCTAGACGAGAATTTGATACCTGAGGTGCTGTTGTTGTTGTCGCCTTCGTCGCAAAGAAGGTGTTTTTTTTTTGAAGCTGGGGCGCAGTGCAGTGCAGTTCACATTGAAATGCAGCGCAGGATATCACGAACACCCGTTTTCCTCTTTTCCTATTTTCCTCTTTCTTCCTTTCTTTCTTCTTCCTTTAGGTAACGTTCAGTGCAATGCAGTACAGTAACTCTACAGCGAGGACTGAGTTGTTCGTGCAAATGGGGCGGACGGGACGGTTCACGCCAGCGGGGGGAGAACGAAGGAAGGAAGGAATGAAGGAGCTCTCTTGTGCTTAACGCAGAATTATCCGTCTGTCTATCTGTCTATCAAGCGGTGTTTCACGAATGAATCTCATATGCTCGGTTGTGGGGGAGGGTTTTGCTTTCGCCCTGAAGCGAGGTGGGATGTTCTCTCATAGGTGAGAGTGAGAGACAGGTAGACCCCGAGAATTGATGATTAGAGGTCATGCCATGAGAGCGGTATCTTAGTTCTCTTTCTCCATTCCTTTCACCCCGCCCCAAGACTCGAGAAGTAGAGCAGAGTTTACAGTAAACTAGCACGACATCCACCACTCCGGAAAAGAACCTCCCCCGAAAGACCCCGAACCAAGAACCAGTGAATCCCAAAGTATCCTGCTACACTGCCACAAGCTATACATCCAAGTAGAACCAAACTCTCAAAGCCGGAAACCCCATCATGCAAGTAGGCTTTATAATAAACTATTACTTACTATTATTATTACTATCACCATACACACCACCACCACCATCACACTCCCTCAAAAATCAATCATTTCCCCATCTCACCCGCACAAAAGCCCGGAACTTAACAGTAACCACTTTTGAACCACCCACCCACTGCCATTTTACAAAAAAAAACTAAAAAAAACTCCGCGGACCCAGTTTGATTCCATCCCCACTCTATCCTCCCCCCCCTACTTCACATATCCGCTTTTTTTCATTTCTTGCCTTGCATTAGCGATCACACCCAAGATCTTCCCTCCCTCCCTCCCATCTTCGGCCCCTCTAGTTCGTCCGTTTCTACCAATCCCTCCAGCCAACTCCCCGAGTGAGAATTTGTGATCGTGAGATGGTCATCTACTTTAGCCCCTAAGCCCCGTTCGCCGCGGGGCCTGAGCCAGGTAAACCAAAAGAGTACGTGAAGAAGGTGAAAAGGAGTGCGATACCGAGAATTATACCCGGCGTAGTCGGAGGAAACGAAGAAAGTACAGTATTATACAGTAAGGGGGGAAACGTAAAAAGTAATAAAAAAAAGTATAATATAAAAAAACACGGGGTAAGTGGACCGTGGTAAAGGATGCTTCGCGCAATGGGATAGCTAGATAACCGAAAGCGTGGGGATAATAAGAGTTAGTATCGTATTGGCTTCCTTTGTATGGACCAACCTAAGTCTATTTTGTTTTTTATCAATTTATTTCTCCCTCCCTCCCTATTCCTTGTCCTTTTTAGATGGATGGCCATGCGAAACGAAAGCGGATATTTGTCCAGTGTATACCGCGCTTGTAGGGATATCTTCCCCCACGCGGTTTGTACTGTGGGTCACCAGCCCATGTGGGAGAAGGGGGGACCCTGAATGAGTTTCTGGTGAGGGGTGTGTGTATGGTGCAATACTGGAGGTACTATAGCGTGGTCAAAGGAAGTTTATGCTATCGTGCTGGATTTGCTATAGCTAATCACACACATTCTCTCTTTTTTAACCTCAAGATTATTTGTTGAATCTGTTTTTGTCCAGTTTAGTCTACTTTGTACCATCCCCACCCTGCCATACTATATACCTACAGTAAGTATAATTGACGCCTTAACTTGGACTTTTCCCTCAACGAGCACTCGACCAATCCATACCCCCGCCTAAACAAACCAAACCAGGCTGAGTCCGGGTGGCCGATTCCCCACTCGTCCATTTGCCAGTCTAGTCTAGTCTAGCCTATCCCAGCCCGTCTCAGCCCGGAGGATGAATGTCGAACGGGCCCCTCTGAGGGATTTTGAAGCTGGGCGAAAGAAAGGAAAGAAAGAAAGAAAGAAAGACAAAAAAGAGAGGAGTGAACGAGTGAGTGAGTGAATTCTGTTTGTATAATAGCCATCACAACTCATCATCAACCACGGATCAAACTCGTCGAGAACGAAATCGCCTTCTGGCTTAGCTTAGCTTGGTTCGACTTCCCCCTTCCCCCCCCCCTCTCCTCATCAACTGGAGGAGGAGCGGTAGGTAGCACTAGCTGGCATCATGGTATCGTAATCGTATCCCGTGGTTACCATCCGTATTCGTGAAGAACCCGACGATATCAACGTGCTCACGATTGATTGATAAAATCGAGGTCTTTTTTTTTTTTTCATTTTACCTCTTCACACACACACACACCCGATCTCCTCTTGCCTCCTTCCTGTGTTACCGGTTAGAAGTAGGTATCATAGATCTGCCCCCCCCACACACACCCCGGCTTCTAGATAATTAAGGATAGGATATTATTTTTTATTATTTTTTCCCCGCGATCAAGTTCGCATGGCGGGCGGTACTAGTTTCGTGCAGTGCAGTGCAGTGATCCTAGGCTGAACAGGTGAATCCTCCTCCTGTGTGTGGGTGTTGTGACCGGGGATATGCGGTGTATGCTATATCTATCCAGATACATGTATGTATCGATATAATCGGACATCTTTGCAATAACAGCCCTTGAAAGAAAAATATATATTTGACCTCTGCACCTTTATGGTAACTTCTAATACATGATGGCTGAGCTGAACTGAACTGAACGGCAATGCGGAGGCGAGAAGAGAGGATAAAATACTGTAACCACGTCTACGGAGCTTAGCCAGCTATCTTTGAAACAAAACCTCAGCTACGGTTATCAATTGAAAAATTCAAGCTTCCTTAATCAATCAATCAATCAATCTAAGCCCCCTTACCGGCAGTGGCGTTTTTTTTCTTTATTTTTTCCTCTTTTTCCTCTTTTTTCCTCCCCGCGACTCCCCGATATAAATTATTTTTCATTTATCCTCTTCCTCCCTCAAAAACCTAAGCCTCACCAAAACTGACAGCCGAGGCAAGTAAGGAAGCGGACAGGCAAGCAAGCAACCATCACGGATATCGGACGTCACCCAAAACAAAGGATCAAGATCCCATCCACACATGCCAAAAGGAAAAAAGGAAAAAAAAAGAGAGACACTTGACAAATTTCCCCCATTCCTTCACCGGTGGTGATCCTCACATTTTGGTGCGGACGCCCGAAGTGTTTGCCCCGTTGCGTGTTGGTACAGTTACTAATAACGCTATCGTACTTGTACGAGTACCCTTCAAGGATAAAGTTTTAAAGTGTAGGTGTGAGGTAAAAAAGTCGAAAGGAAAAATAAATAATACCACGTTAAAAGCTTTAGTGAGACATTAGACTTTTTCTTTTTTTTCTTTAAAAAAAATAAATTCATGGCACATCTCTAGCCCTTCCCGAGGCATTGCGGTTCGGTTGGCTGTTCCCGTCCAATCAGTTGGAAGTTACCCTGTGTCGATCATCTTCCGCAAACGAGTTCCCAACGTCGGGGAAGAAGGGAAGGGGATGGCGGGATAATTACTTTATCTCTTTTTTCCCTTTTCCTTTTTTATCCAACAGTGCTGGTCAGGTTTGTCTAGTAGCGTCCGTGTGTCTAGACTTTTTGATTTCCCTCCCTCCTTCCAATTTGATTCGGATCCCTTCGAGCCAGGCCGGACCCCCGTTGATTGATTGACTGATTGATATTCACCCATCCTGGCCTAGCCTTAATTCCACTGCACCGTATTCCACCCCACCCCAGCAATTTCGTTAAAAGCGGTTAGATCTCTCTCGCCTCTCCGGGCCGGGGGTGCAGCGCGCGTGGGGGTGGGGGGAGAGAGACAGGCAGGAATGGCAATTAATTTTAATTCTTCAGATATACGAGTAAGATAGATGGACTATTTCACTTGACTTCGCATATAAGAGGTTCCCAAATTTCGGGCGGAGAGATGCCCCTGCAAATCTTGTGATAATGGTGGGGCGGCGCTAGGGAAGAGATGCAAAATTGAAGATCAGAGGTTCCTGAGTAAATCGATCGAAATTTGCAAAAGAGCATTAAAGATAATCCGGAACCCCGTCGTCGAGCTGGCTGGATGTGAAGGCGGGAAGGGAGCTGCCTTGCCAAGATGCTAGAAGGTACGGTAGCCTGAAGGAAGCTCCCATCAGGAGTGCCGCAGGTCCGCAGATAGAATATGTCTGAATATATCTGACACAGTAGTGGTGTCGACGCTTGTGGGTTGCAGTCTTTCTTCCCCTTTCTCATTTCTTTTTTCTGCCCTGAGAAAGAGATACCGTAAAAACTGGAATAATTGGACTTCGCGCTAGTATGTTGACTTAAGGTATGTCTCGCCAAGGTTCATACATTTGTTTAAATTTTCCCACTTTCTACGAATCACCGCAGTCATATCAAGAGCTAGCCTTGAGACTCAGCGAAGTGAACCCCAGTTTTCAGTGTTGAGACACTCATTTCCTTTTAAATTAGGGACTTTCCGTGCGCCCAACCTTATGTCAACATACTAGCGTGAGGTCCAATTATTCTAGTTTTTACGGTATCATATTCGCTATCAACTGCAATTATTAAAGGACCGTTCACAGCTGCCAAAATTATTCCAGTCCAGTCCAGTGCACGCGTGTGTTGACTGAAAACACCGGTTTCCGTCTCGGAATCTTCAGTTTTCCATACCATGCAAAGACACGAAGTACTTGTAAAGACGCAACAACAACAACAACAACAGCAGCAACAACAGCAACAACAACAGAAGGGCCGAAAAAAGAAACAAAAGGGAGAGTTGGAAGGGTTCCAGTCGAGATAGAAATTAGGACCACAGCGATCATCAATATGAAACGCAATTGATGGACAGACTTTGTGTAAATTGCTGAATATCACACCTGGCCGACATATGTAGTGCAATGCATCAGGCAAGCGTAACAAGTCCGCTAGGTACTCGAGTACTGTACCGTATCGGAGAAGCCATCCATGATACATGGACGGCCAAGTATCCCGGTAGTTTCCCGACGCCGAAGGAGGGGGTAGGAGTAGTACTAGCCTGTCTCGAATACGTTCCCGCATATTTCAATATCGACTGACCCTGAGATAGGATGGATAGGCGGACAGACTGTCCAGAGAGAACAGCAAGTCGAGACATGTTTCCTCAACCCATACCGTTATTCAACGAAAAGTTCCGTCCTGTGCCGTGCCCGATGATAAAGTGTAGCAGCAAGCCAAGAGCATGTGCAAATCTAGTACCGGTACTGTACCACTAGGCTAGCATATCCGGTGATGCTACCGGCACCAAAACGACAAGGACAATCAGACCGAACTTTGCGACCCAGCAAACAGATTCAGGCATCGGCGACCTAAGACCCCAGGCTAGCGAAGAGCGGTCCTTCCACCCTGCACCGAGTCAAAAATATCCACCGTCGGAAAGATACCGGTCGTCGACAATTCGAGACGTCGCGTCCGGAGACTCCCGGGGAATGCCGTGGGGGTTTGCGCGCACTTCATCTCACCGCGATTCATTCCTCTCCTCCCGCAGGGAACGCAAATGCTTCCCCAATTGTCGGATATCACAGTGGGAAAGGGTGGGAAAAATGGAGAAAGATAAAAAAAAGTTCAATTCAGGGTCCACTTTGCCACCCCGAAAAAAACAAATAATGCCCTGGTGGAAGATATCAAAACCTGAAATCAATACTTCTATTTTAATCCATTTCAGATAGAGTGTCATTCCTGCAGATGTGATCCGAACCAACCAAGTTTGCTTGGTATCATAGAGAGAAAAGCACAAGCACAAGCGAGTTAACTTAACCTACAATACCGGTATGTACATACCCGCCTCCGGTTCCCAACCAAGATTCCAATCCATAACCTGTGTTGTGAGCTTCCAAAAACCTTGATTTCTTCCTCCACTTCCCCTTCCTTCTCCCCGCCGGTCCAGGGCTCACATTGTTCTGCACGCGTATGTAGTACAAGTACTTTTTCAACGTATTGAAGCAAAAAAAATAAAAAAAGTGCCCATCATCAAGAAGGGCCGGAGGGGAAGGAAGTTCGCAATTGATAATGTATGACGTCTTACGAATAGGGTAAAAAAACCTGGCTAAATCGACCCTTGGAAAACCACCATTCTGAACCGCAACCGGCCAAGGCAGAGTAGGTTAACAAAGTCTCCAATACCAGTTACCGAGATCCAGTTAGCCGAGCACTCACCCAAGCCATACGGTCCATACCCCATCTGGAAGAAAGGCCACTATTCCACCTCGGGGCGTTTTGTCCCCCCGACGTGGTGGAGCTGACGAGGCCCCCGCGAGATAGTGGATCAGTCGGGTTTGTTTTGCGGTGCGGTTAGCGGGGTTGGAAGTTTTCTTGAAGCTTGCCCACCGGTATTTTGCGGTTTCCTCCTCCACCACCAGCCCGCGCTACTGTTGTTGTTTCGCATCCTTATGAAAATGTCCGCACACAGCATGCACCCATACATGCATACATATACGCATACTCGAGTGTTACACACATAAAGTTAGAGAGAGAGTTATGGAGTGCTGAGCCGGTAAAAGTATGCACATGCGTCGCCTAGCGTACCCGCGTTAACCCACGATATTAATACTCGAGTACTTTTTTATGCTCTCGCATTCAACGCATAATAAACAGACGCGGATAAGTTGGAGAGGTACAGCACAGTACAGCACAGAAGCACCTGATGACGTGAGACCCCCCCTCCCCCCCCCTTCCTATGGTACTCATGCATTGGGAGGAAGAGGGCTTTCACCCGGATGCATATCCTATTCCGGTATAGCATCCCTCTCGCGTCACTTGGGTTACAGCCGCTATTTACGCGGTAAATGCGGGGGGAGGAGAAAAACGACATTGTGCACGCTGCTGTGCTGTGCTGCGCTGTATTAGCACAATTAATTTCGGGCC
>Ga0307513_10005312_pt1 | contig 17031 bp, 9 predicted proteins | sample 15_EM_MG_FD_202174 | JGI IMG/M metagenome (GOLD analysis project Ga0307513, IMG submission 202174) | Populus trichocarpa ectomycorrhiza microbial communities from riparian zone in the Pacific Northwest, United States - 15_EM | ecosystem: Host-associated > Plants > Roots > Unclassified | place... | reverse complement strand
AGGCAACTAGGGAGATCTTCATCTTACAGTAGCCTAAGGTCCAAATCTACCAGAGAAGATTTATGGGGTCATCATGATCATAAGCAAGAAGATGAAAACCATGCGACTATATTTGTTGGAAGCACAAGGAAGAGGTATGTCATCAGCTCCAAGTATTTGAGCCATCCTTTAGTGAATGCTCTCATCGAGAAGTCAAAGCAAAAGCCGGGAGAGGATAGCATTTTGGTGGTGAGATGCGAGGTTGTCTTTTTCGACCACCTTTTATGGATGCTTGAAAATGCAGATCCAAGTGTTAATTTTGGTTCTTTGGAAGAGCTAGCTGATCTCTACATGTTCTAGAATCAATGGAGCTCGATCTCTCCATGCATGCATCAATGTCAAGGACTTGGTAAATCGATCTTCATGTAAGCAGGTGGTGCCAGCATGATCTTATTAGTTCGAAGTGGGATTATAATGCTTTGGAGTAATATTGCTCGTAATGCACTAATTACCATTCTTAATTGTTGGATTAGTGTATGGTAAACACCATGATCTAATGTTTAATCATGGTGATTCTTTGTTGTTTTCATTTCATTATTCTTGATCCTTCGTCTAAATAAAAACCCTCAAGGTTGTTTTTTTTCCTGTTCGGTAAAAAATTATATTTCAGCCTTGTGAATCAACAATTCAATAATAACACTGTTCAATTTCATGGTAGAAGTAAGAAGCGATTGAATATTTCTCGTTAATTTTTTTAAAATCGTTTAGAAAAGAATTTAATCTCAATTAACGTGTAAATTAATGAAAAAACCTTCATCAACGAGTAAAAAAATATAATTATAATATCAGAACAAACATTTATATATAAAAAAAAAGGCAAGGAAGAAGATCAATTAGCAAATACTACCACCGTCATTGCTTAATTCCTAGCTTCTTGATGATTATGATTACAACATTATAACCTACGATCATCACTCCACTCCATTGTGGAAACTATTGAGATCTTACCATATCTTGATATGGCACCAACAAGATCTTGAAACACCACCAACCAGCCTTGAAGATAGCCATAAGAAAAACACTTGGAAGGAGATGAAAGTGCCTTTCCACTGGTAGAATCAGAGTCTTTGTATAGTATATTTTTTTGTTTAGAGAGGAAAATGATCACATCAACACACTAACTAATTATGGTGTTTACAAGGAGCTTTCCGGGCTCTTAAAAAAGGCAAAAAGCTGCCCTGAAAAGGCTTGGATGTAGATAGGGAGGATACCGGATTTGGAATCATAGTAAGTAACTTCCGGTGGTATAGTTTTGAAACCTGGCTTGTGATTAGACTTGAAAAATAGCTTACGTATCTGCGTTATCGAGTCAGCTTGCATATCACTGGATTAAATCTAGGTTTCAAATCTAAAATAGAGTTGTTTTTTTTAAAAATATTTATTTTGATTTGGTCGAGTTTAGTTCAGACTAGATTAGTGGCCTGCGCGACACTACGAGCAGGATAATTTTTTTTAAATTAAAAAAAATAGGAGACGATCGTGCTTTTAAAGAAGTGAGAAAAATTTGATAATCGAATTAAATTTTGATTAATATGATAATATGATAAAAAATAAGGCAACATAAACAAGAAATAAATGAAAAAAAATTTCTATGGGAAAAGCTTGGTTAACACGCGAAATTCATGATCTGGACATAAGATATGTCAAGATTGTGTGTTTATTGTGTGTTCTAGATTTATGATAATTCAATAAAAAAATTTGATTATAAATAAAAATGAAATTGCAACAATTAAGATACAAATATAAATTAAGATATTTAATAGCTCAACATGAGTCATTTACCCGGTTGTGTTTAACGAATTTGTTTATTAAAACCAATTTGTAATAAAAATTGACAAACATATAAAATTTATTTTATAAAATAAAAGAAAAAAAACTATGTAAGGTTGCACATATTAAAAATATCATAAGAAATAAACATTTTAATTTATAAAAATAAATTTAATTTATATAAAAAATTACAGATGAATCACACTAACCTATAAAAAATTAAAGACATCCAATACAGTTAAAAAATATTAATTAAAAAAAAATACTAGAAAAGGAAAAGCCCAAGCGTGTGGGCCTTGAAGTCTAGGCCCGTGCGCCTAGGCCTATTTTTTTAATTTTTTTGTTGTCCACCCCTTTTTTTTGAAAATAAAGAACATGCAGGGAACACGTCACCTGCTGTTGTAGACTATGTATTGTCTGCCAACTCAGATTCCTGCCATCATTGTTATAGTTAGGAAATCAGGCCTACAAGTTTTTTTACCCAAAAAACCCGTTTTCAACCACAAAACACCCTACAAACATCAAGAAACTAACCTATCAACCCATTAAACCAAAAAAAGGATCCAAACCACTAAATCAAACTGAAAAAAATTGCATCCTTGATATAGATTGGGTTTTGTAGGCTACATTGAGGTTTAAAATAACCACCATAAGACTCTTATAACTTAATGGAACTTGTTAACACTAATTTTAACTTGTTTGGTGGTCGTAATCGTCACCAACAAATAGTTTTTTTTCTCTTTGCCAGAATCCAACAAATCCTCTCCCATCCCATGAAGAAAACTGAAAAATTAAAAAAATAAAGTTTGGTATCAAAATGTATTTTTTAAAAATTAATGGGACCGATCACCTTATAACAAAAAAATGCTGGGACTAAAATGTACTTCACAAACAAATTTGAAAGCGCCACCTATATTACACGTGTTTTTCACTTTAGTTCTTTATCTTTCAATTCAACCCTCTTTCTAAAAAAAAAAAAACATGAAATTAGATACTAATTTTGGCTCAAAAGGGCTTAATTATACAAATAAAAACTTCAAGGATCAAATTGAAAATTTTAACAAAAAATCACTGTTACAATCCACAATAATTTGTGAGATAATGAACAGTAATTTTATGCAAGGTAAAAACACTAACTATTTTAGTTTTTGTTAATTTGTCTGCTTTAGATTTTTTACTTGAAAAATTAGTGTTTTTTGTTTTTTCATTGTCTCTCCATTTCACTTCTTTTTTAGCCGGCTCTTTGTTTTCTATTATCTTTCCTCCTTTTGTTTTTTAGGCTAGTATTCAAATTTTAAAGAATCATTTATATAACGGACTCTGGATCTCACGGTGGCTGGTGAAAAGGACACCGTCGATGATGGAAAAAAAAAGAGGGCTGGTGGTGGTGGTTGATTGTTGGACGACTGAGAGAAAGAGACTAAGGATTTAGAAATTTAGAGATTTTGATTTTGTTCTCTGTGTGTATGAAAGTGAAACTAAACGCGATGAAAGAATGTGATTTTGTTTTGTTCTGTAATAGCAATAGGCCAATAGTCGTTGGACATTTGGAGCTGGAGGAAACAACAATGACAATTTATGTTCTATGATGAAATCGTTAAATCGGTGGTGAAATCGTGTTTTTACGTACGTGATTTCACTCGATTTTAACGATTTTATCCGATTTCAACTATTTTCGAGTTTTTAGAATGATTTTGCACGTTAAACATATATTGACTTGTAAAATCGTACGATTTTACGAGTCAAATCGCGATTTTAACAACCTTGTTTATATTGATATCCAACTAGAAAAAAATTCCTTTGCTTGCTTTGATTTCTTTAATTATATTTTAACAATAAGAACATAATTTAGAGTGATATTTTACTTTTTTTTTATTGAATATCTTTTTTTTTATCTGAATTATGATATTATGTAATGCAAACATTACTTGAAAAAATAGAAGATAAAAGTATAATCTACTTAATTTCAATTTTATGTTCTCCAGATATATAAAATGTTTCTAGTTTTCATGGTTTTGATTATAAATCTTTAACACATATTTTACAATATTTTGAACAATTTTTTTTTTAAAAAATCAACGAGTTAAGAGCCAGGTTTTGACTGGATCAAATTTATAACTAGAAGATTAATGGGTTAACTTAGGTTTTTGACCAGATTATTTAATCTATTCTCTTTTTCTATTTTCTTTTAAAATACAACTGGTTGAAATCCTGAATCAGCTGAATTCTAGATCAACCTATAAAACTTATCCAAGATTTAGAACTACTTATATAGCTCTATATTTGCAATAACTTGACTTTGATGATTATTGAAATTGATTATAAAACAAACAACACATTATATATGAAGACGATCAACCTTCAAATGGAAGTGAAATACTTCAAAAATGAAGCACAATGCTTCCGGACCCTTTAACCTATTCTCTCATACCTGAGAAAAAAAACCCCAGCTGTTCATCCTACATTCATTCTACAGCGTCAGCATGGAGACATCTTCATTACGTAAAGCAATCATCATGGAGATCATTCTCATATCAGCACAAGAGCTCACGTCTATGAGCAACTCATCTTCAACTCCTGTGCAAACCTACGTGGTGGCCTACATCAACCCTAAGGAAAAGGTTGTCTCAAGAGTTGACAGAACCGGGAACACAAACCCTACTTGGAATGACAAGTTCGTTTTCTCTGTGGACGAAGAATTTGAGCACAGGAGGCCAAATTGTTGCTTGCTTTTGGAGATCTATAACGTTAGGAGATGTAGGAACATATCTTGCTTGAAGACTTGTTGAAGAAATTGCACGGCGTTCCTTGTGCAAAATCCACTGGTGAGCCTCATGGAATTATCAATACCGGTGCAGCAATCTGGAATGGCATGTTTCATGAAGAAATGCCAAGGTAGAATTCTTCCAAAGTTGCAATGGAACATAGAAAGTTGATGGGCAGTGGCTAGAAGCCTAGAAAAGTTTCATTATCCTGGTTTCAAAAACTGTCTTCCTATCCTGATCTAAGAAAGAGTCGCTCTCTTCCTCGTATGCAGGGAAGATGGGAAAGACGGTGGCTGGCCAGCCTTGGAGACCGACGATATCTTGAAGATGAAGGGCGATCTATATCTTGAAGATTAAAGCAATGAAGGTTTCCATAAGGCTCTGTATTCTCTGTTTCTTTTTTCGGGTTACATTGTATAATTCTCTTTGAAGATTCATAGGGAAGATTTTTGTGTTTGCATGCTTTTTATTAATTCATATTCTTTACGAATTTACCAGCACATCATCTCCGACACTCGTTTTTGGGTAAATTTACAACAGAAGTTGAAGGGAGAGGCATGATAAAGATGCCAATAACAAGCCAAATGAAACAAATATACCAAAGAATCATCACAATCTAACACATTTCAAAATTCCCCCATGAAAGGGGGGGAAATAATGGTAACAACATGATGCCCGGAACCAAAAAATGTGGGCTTTTTTGGTTAGCTAAGTCACTCATGTACCTTATCCTTATCCGAATAAAAGAACTGCCCAATAAAAAAAAAAGCATTTCAACATACAGACACCTTAAGCACTTTTTTCATCTGATTTTGATGCCAGTTTACTCCTTTGTTGATGTTCTGCAACTTTATAATCTACCACTTCTCTGAAGAGGGCTGAGTCAAGCACACAATTCTGACTTCCATAAACTGCTGCTTGGACACTTGCCATCAATTTTGCAATTTCTCTCCCAGAAAATCCCTCTGTTCTTTCTGCTGCTTCCTTTAAGATATCATCGGTCAATCCCTTTATTTCTATCTTCTGCGGTTGTCTTTTGAACAAGTTCTGAAGCCAGCCAGATTTTCTTGATCCAGCCTGAGCTATATACTTGTCCAGATAAAGCTTGAGCAGCTTGAAGCGTTCCTCTGTCTGAGGTAAAGGAAATTCCAGGACTTCATCTATCCGGTCTGCAACAGCTGAATCAAGATCACCAGGGCGGTTTGTGGCAAGAGCAAGGACTATGTCCTTGGACTGGTCACCAGTGCGGAAAAGAAGGGCATTAAGTGCACTTCGTTGAGCTTCGCTCATGTAGGTCTTATTCCGCCTGCAATGTTCAGGAAACAAATTCATTTCTCTCAAGCGGGAACCTGGTTCAACTTGTAAAACTGAAAATAAATTTACTAGAACTAAATAACTAGCAGGGTACAGTAATATTTATGAGCAAATTATGTCTTGCTTTTACCCATTTAACATTATTTTATATAGTTCAACATTTTATCAGCTCACTCAGAATAACACAGGCTGCATTAAAGTAGACTAAAATTCAAAAACTAATAAAATTATCTGCTAGTGCATAAATGTTCTCTCCATAAAGAGATACTTTATAAGTACACACCAAACTAAAGGGGATTTTAGTCTATTTTATTTGTTTAATTTTATTTTAGTTCATTTTTCAGACTGAAGAATGACACCTCAAGCATCTTATATGGCCATTAACAAAGTATTTTAAACTCCTTGAAATGAAATTCTTTTATCCAAAAGAAAATTGTCACTTACTCGCACAGAAATGCATCTGCTTCATCAATGAATAGCAACAAACCCCTCCGAGACTTCTTGGCCCAGTCAAATAACTGGTGAATCTTTGTGACAGCCTGTGATCCCAGAGGAGCAACATCTCCACCAGTCATCAAGGCATAATCTAAACCCTGCATGTAAATTTGAAGTCAGAAGAAAGAAGAAAAGAAGCAGCAACACATTTTTCAGAAGCTATCTTAATATGATGTGATAACATATGAAATGCGAACTCTACAAGAGCAATTTGAAGTGTCAATAAATTTACATTTATCAAACTTGTGAGTCAAAAGTGCCAAATATCTAATCCCAAATAAAAAATACTAGCTAGCCAGCAGAAAGCAGAAATGGTTATGGCAATAAACATGTGAATTTATGACAAACATTTTGACTTCCATCCCAATGAATCCATGACATGACAAGGTCAGAAAAGTGAATGCACTACAATCTCTCAATTCATGCTTGCAACTTCAATACTGAACAAAGAAGATTGACATCACATGGCATAATTAATGAATTGAAGACTTCAAAGTACTAATAAAAAAATTAAATTAAGCTTAGATATCATACAGATTTTTGAGCTAACTCTCTAGCAGCCATTGTTTTCCCTGTTCCTGGAGGACCATAGAAAAGCATGTTTCGAAATGGAGCCTGATGGGATTTTGTATTGGCAGTTGCATTAGCCAGCTGTTCAATTCGTTTCTGAAGAGAAGGATGTAAAATCACATCACCAAATCCATTTCCATTTTTAGAAGCTGACCCTTTATTAGCACCACTTGATAAAGTTCTAAAGGAACGGGTAAAAACTCCTGACCAAGGGTATTTGCCCTTGGAGGACTCTCGTATTAGTGATGGTTGTCCTAATATTCTATCCACATAGCTCCAGATCACTCGAGCACCTTCTCTGCAATTCAAAAATTGGAAGCAAAAGCTGTAGAGTTAATTCACACATTCAGGAGACTTGGTGGACACAGTAGAAAATTGACTGCTCACACTTCCACACTAACTGCGCAATAGCAGACCCAGACATGGCCAACTAGACATCTAAAGATGTAAACTGATATTCAGCACACTGACCAACCATTTAAGACCTTGACAACTCAAGGCCATCTACTCAAAATAACAACAAACATAGCAAACTCAGAATCTCCAAAGTTTGACTACATATTAATTACAGGAAAAAACCTGCAAAGGTCACTAACAGCATACAAGTCCACCAATCAGCATCTTCAAGCAAGAGTAATTTTTACCTTGTTGTGTAAATCCCCGCTGCAAGAGCTGTGACCCCTCCCACAACAACAACCAGCTTGTTTTGATCGGTTAAAACAGCTCGCAAACCACCTATAAAAGTTAGATAGACTCACATAAGATGGTATCTTCTTGAGCAACAATCAATGAGCCAATAAAACCAAAACAATGCAATTAAAGCTTTATGAAGAGTACTGTTAAAATTAATTAGTAGAACACCAGATTTGATGTAGAGAAATCAGGGACCATCAAGCATTCAGTTGATTTGCTGATGGACAGGGTCCCTGAGCTAGGGTAGAGAGGTAGGGCCATCAGTTAACCAAGAGAAGTCCAGCCCTTCCTAATAATCATAATCTTTTATAAATGCCATAGCCAAGGCTCTCTTCAAACAAGGCTTTCTCCAAGTTTAAGCTAGTGCATGTGATTGAGTTTATACCTCCAATGTGCTCAAAGGTAGTGTTTATTGCAGCAACCCATTTCTCCATTTCAGCATTTGCACGATCCTTCAGTATTCGCCTATTAACATCTTCAGCTAGCTTTGCTTCATGGGCTCTCCCTTCTGCTTCTGCCATAGCTCTCACTCTAATTGTTTCACGTTCTACCTCAGCCTTTTCCCTCTCTGTTTGTCGCCGCTGTGCTTGAATCTGTTCTTCTGTTGCTCTTCGAGCCTGCTCCAGTCTTATTGATGATTCTTCTTGCAGTTTCACGAGCTCTTGGTTCCTTGCTCTTTGATATTCATTTTCAGCCTGTAATATGAACAAATTAAACTCCTCTCCATGAAATAACTCCTTTCAATCCTAAAATGTTAACAGTACATGCCTGCATCCTCTTCCTAGCCAGCTCATCTTCATAGCGAGCCATCTGGGATTTAGTTTGCGCCTGGTGCTGAGCCAGCTTCTTCTGCTCATCATATACCACCCTTTGTCTCTCCTGCCAAGCATATGGAAGAAAATTTAAGAAAAATGATGATATGTCAGCAACAAAAAATGTGTCAATCCTCAAAACATATCAAGTCTGCAAAAGCAAAATTCATTCTGCAGGAATATAGTAACACAGATTCTATTGTCAACTTCTCATAACAAAAAATCAAAGACCAATCTCCCACAAGCCATTTGCCACAACTAACAAGTACATTGCTTTAGGTGAATTAATGAGCAGAGAAAAACAAATTATCTGCCTCTATTTTGAAACTTATTTTTCCCCTTAGGAGAGTGGGTGCCTTTCATTCAACAAGAAAGTAAAGGGGCTTAATGGTTGGAAATTTTCTAAGTGCACAAATACCAATTTCAGCTAAAACTTCAAAATTAAACTACAGGAAATTTAAGAAAAACTATGACTCAAATACTAACAGATTTCTAATAAGAAGCTGATCTACAGAAAAATTGTCTTAACCCTAACATAACTGCACTGATAACAATAACTGATAAAACACAGGGAAAACCAATAAAGAACCACAACTATTCCCCAACAGAACTCCGATTCACATCAGTAAAAAACAGAGAAAAATGAAGAAACACATCTAGCACAAGTTCTCAACCTACACCTAATACCTAATAGAGGATAAAATGTTGGCAGTGGAAAGTAGCAATCTAGAAATAGTAGCATAAGATAGATGTTTCACCTCAACAACTAATCCACTGGGTGCTAGTAAAAGGGCATTTAAGATCACATAGCAATTTCTGCAAGCCACCGATTAAAGAACATTTTATGTGATCCACACTAAAGGAAGACCTGATATGCCTCAATCAGAAAACTTGGTCACAAAAAAAGAAGAATTGCAACCAAGCAGATTAACTTTAATTTTGTCAGGAAAGCCCCCTCATTTGTATTCCAGGAGAAATAAATGACGTATAGAATTCAATGCCTATCCTAGCAATATGCATTCCTGAGTTCATAACTCCGAGATTAGTTGGCAGTTTCCAAAAAAGAAATTGAGGTCAGTCATGTTATTATTTCGAAGACCTACAAAAATAACAGGTGACTCTTAGCCACCACTTGATCAAGTAAAAGGAACCCAACAAGACAACAGCAGAGACTCCAATATGCATTTTCACTTCAAGTATCTTTAAGACTTCTTAGCCACCAACCATTTAATGGCTAACAAAGAGGTCTCACAAGTCACAAGCTTGACGGAAATTAAAAAAAAAAGAGAGGAACTCATCATAGTGTAACTTACAGTTTCTGCCTGAGCTTGCATTGCCTTATATTCTGCAGCCTTTGCAGCCAATTCTGCCTGTCTCGTTGCTTCTTGTGTCTTTATAGATTCAAAGACCTACACAGACAACAAGCACCACTATTAGCACATCCATTAACTGAAGAACCATTCAAATGCACATTCTACATCAATGAATAACCAAAAAATCCTGTCAAAAGTCATTTCGAGCACGCAAATTTCACAACAGCAAAATGAATCCAAAGGCCTGGAAATGGAAAACTAAGAACAATTCAATTCACTCAAGCAATTCCGGAAAACTAACTTAAACTCTAATTTTTTTATACCAATGCAAAAAAAAAGTAGACTTTAAAATAATTGAAATTCTCTATCCACTCATCTCCATAACTAGAAATAACAACATAAACTTCAAAGCTAAAATCAAAACTCCACAAAAGCAATCTCAAAACCCAACAAAAATATCTAAAAAAAATCCTCCCACTTAAAAACCCACCAAAAAAACACCCAATAAACAATAAACAAAATCTAATTTCAAAAACCCAGCAAAAACACCACAAACCCATTTTCACAAATTTCCCATAAAACCCACCACCAAAAAAAAAGCCATACTTAAAACAACCTCAGAACCCCACAAAAAACTACTTTCTTTGAAATAAAGTTTCCACCTTTTTAGCATGGGAAGAAGAGGCAATCTCCTTCAGAGCCTTAGCACCTCTCTCTAAAGCCTCAGGATCAAAACCAGACGACGTTGTTCGTGGGTTATCATTCCTAGGAGCTCTAGGACCAGACTCACCACTACCCGCGACCGTTGATGGAGGCAGAGCGGACGGCTGAGATTGGTCAGAAAGAGAAGAAGTTTGAGGAGGGGAAGGAGAAGGATTTGAGGAAGAAAAAGGAGAGAAATTAAAAGGGCCATCAGCAAAAGACACAAGATTTGATTGAGAAAAAGAAAAGGAGGCTGCTAGTGCTGAGATTAGCCCTCCAATTTCGCTTGTTCTTCCCATTTCCTTTTTTGTAAAAAGAAAAGACAGTGTGGAGAGGACCCCTGGGTTTAGGGTTCTTCTGGTGTTGTTATGTCTTGAAGAGCAAGACAGTCGCCATGGAAATTGGAAAGAGAGATGGAGAAGGTTTTAGTAGGGTTTTGGTTTCGGGTCGGGTCGGGTCGGGTCTTTACTATATGATTATTTATTTATTTTTGTTTTAATGGTTTAGGTATTTAATTTCTATATTTTGATCAAGTTTTTGGGAAGATGCTTAAGTAAGTCTATTTACAAGGAAAAAAAATTTAATTCTTGTTATTTTCTTAAATCAAAATTAATATATTAAAAACTAGAATTAATTTTATTTTTCAAGTAAATCATTTATATCAAATTACATTTATATGCATCATTAAATTAATCAAATCTAATTATTTTTTTTTAAATTTTATAAAATTAATTAGAGTAACTGTTAATATTATTTAAATTGAAACATTTAAAATAATTCAAAGTGAAACTCAATTTAAATTAAATTTTAAATTGTTAAATTAACAAATTGACAATAATATTAAGTAGGGTTTAATAACTGTACTATTTAATGTTATTTCTTTTTAAAAAATATATTCTTATGTTTTTTTTTAAGAAAAACGAAAAAATTATTTTTTTCATTTTTTTCATTTTATAAAGCCTACACATGCTATCTTCTTAGTTTTTACATGAGAGTTTAAAAAATATGATAAAAATTATTTTTAAAATTTAAAAATATATTAAAATAATATTTATTAAATTTAATTTTTATATTAATAAATCAAAACATTAAAAAAATTAATTTAAAAAAAATTCAAATTTTAATTAAAAAAACAGATTTAAGCTGCAATCAGGTTTCGGAAATGGCAAAGCCAATGCGAGGCAGGTCCTTCATCGCGGTCAGGCTCCGGTTCCAGGTCCGCCACCATTTTTTTATGGTGGGGAAGGACTATGATTAGTTATTAAGTGTTTTTCTTTTCTTTTCTTTTCTTTTGATTAATTATGAACTTGTAATTCTGTAGTTTAATTGCTAAAGAAAGCATTTGAAGGATGTTAAAGCACAATTGATCATCGATAAAGCATATACCATTAAGCCTGAGCATAATAGATTAATTAAAGGGGTTGTTAGTGATGTAAATATTGAAATAGAGATAATGAACTGAATTCTTTCTTTTTACTTAACACTTTAACCATTGTCTATTACATTGTTTATATAGACTAGTATGGAAACAGAATAAACAAAATAAACAACGGTTAATTAACAGAATAACAGACTTCTATAACAGCTTTAACTAACTCTAACAACTTTAACAAACTCTAACTTCTTCACTGTTGCTTGCTGAAGAAGTTAACTAAAGATTGCAGGATTGCTTGTGACTGTTACTTGCTGGTGATTTGCACTGCTGTATTCATTGTTGAAGCTGCTGATGTGGAGAAGACAGAGAGGACAGAACTGCACTGCTGGCTTCATTGTGGACGTGAAGAAGATTGAGCTGTATACAATTCAATACTCCCCCTCAAGATGAGACGTATAAAAGGATCAAGGAGAATAAATGTTATGAAGACTCATCTTGGACAACAAAGGATAAAAGTGAGTGAAGCCAAGAGCCTTAGTAAATATATCCTCGAGCTAGTGTTTGGAGGAAACATGAAAAGTGCGCAGAATGCCTAACTGAATCTTCTCGCGAACCACATGACAATCAATGTCAATATGTTTTGTACGCTCATGATAGACGGGGTTAGCTGCAATGTGAAGAGCAGCTTTACTGTCACAATAAAGAAGAGTAGTTTGAGGTGGAACTTGTAGGTCTTGAAGAAGATTGCGAAGCCACACAACCTCACAACAAGTGGATGCCATTGCTCTGTACTTAGCCTCAGCAGAAGACCTGGATACAGTGGTTTGTTTCTTGGATTTTCAAGAAATCAAAGAATTGTCAAGGAAGACACAGTATCCTGTTACTGATCTTCTGGAATCAACACAACCTGCCCTTGGAAGACACAGTATCCTGTTACTGATCTTCTGGAATCAACACAACCTGCCCAGTCAGAATCACAGAATGCCTTCATTTGTAAACTAGAAATAACTGGAAAGAACAACCCTTGAGCTGGAGATGCTTTAATGTAGCGCATGACTCTAGTTGCTGCAGTTAAATGAGGGACTCTAGGCTTGTCCATAAATTGACTTAAGACTTGCACTGCAAATGAAATGTCAGGTCTGCTGATAGTGAGATAAAGTAACCGCCCAACAAGCCGTCTGTAGGCAGTAGGATCATCTAAGATTTGTCCAGAATCTTTAGAGAATTTCATATTAGGTTCCATTGGAAATTGTACTGGTTTTGAAGCCAACATACCAGTATCTTCAAGAACTTCCAAGGCATATTTTCTTTGGCTGACAGAGATGCCAAGCTCACTGCGAGCTATTTCCAAACCAAGGAAATATTTCAACTGACCAAGGTCTTTTAGCTTAAATCTATCATTAAGCAGTTGGATAAATTTTGAAACCTCGGCTGAATTATCGCTGGCAACAATTATATCATCAACATAAACCAATAATGCGATGAATGAACCCCCCAAAGTTCTTGTAAATAAGGTGTAATCAGCTTTGGACTGTATGAATCCAAACTCGAGCAGGGCAGAAGAAAATTTAGCAAATCATTGCCTAGAAGCTTGCTTTAAGCCATAGATTGACTTGTGTAATTTGCATACTTTGGACTCCCCCTGTTTGGCAAAGCCAGGAGGTAAAGACATGTAGACTTCTTCATCTAATTGGCCATGAAGAAAAGCATTATTCACATCCAACTGATGAAGATCCCACTTCTTTACTACGACAACTGTTAAAAGGGTTCTGACAGTGGTGAGCTTAGCCACAGGAGAAAAAGTCTCGTAGTAATCCAATCCTTCGCACTGATTATAGCCCTTGGCAACTAACCTGGCTTTATACCTCTCCAAAGTCCCATCAGATTTTAACTTGACTTTGTAAACCCATTTGCACCCAATAACATGCTTGGAAGCAGGGAGATCAACTACAGTCCATGTATCATTTTGTTCAAGTGCTTTGATCTCATTATCCATAGCCTCACGTCATTCCTCATGTTTAACAGCTTGGATATAAGATGTGGGTTCAACAAGTGCAGAGATAGAAAGACTAAATAATTTCTGAGTAGAGGAAAGATGATCATATGAAAGAACTGAAGAAAGAGAATAAGGAATACCTGAAACTGTAGACGAAGGTGCAGGATCTGAAGTGGAGGTTGCAATATGACAATGATAGTCATGCAAATATCCAGGTGTGTGTTTTACCCTAGAAGACTTTCTACTGGGATGCGGTGTAATTTCTGAAGCAGATGGTATACATGGTTCTGTAGTGGGATTCATGTTACTTGAACTAGAAGGTGAATCATTGATGGAACTCAATGGGAAAGAATTTGTAAGTAAGGGATCAAGTAAAGGAAAAGCTGAGTCATGTATTGGAATAGGCAAAGGTAAGACAGAATCATTAGGAGATATAGGATACGTGAGTGCAAAAGGAAATATAGTTTCATGGAACACAACATCTCTGGAAACAAACACAGTTTTGAGATGTAAATCATAAAGTTTGTAACCTTTCATGCCAAAGGGGTAACCAAGAAATATGCATGGCTTAGCTCTAGGATCAAACTTATGTCGATTGCGAAGAAGAGTATTGGCATAACAGAGACAACCAAATACTCGCAAATGAGAATATGATGGAGGGGATTTAAACAAGGTTTCATAAGGAGACTTATTGTGCAGTATAGGAGTAGGAATTCTATTTATCAAATGCACGACTGTAAGAATACAATCCCCCCAAAACTTTAAAGGCAAATGTGACTGAAAATGAATGGATCTAGCCACATTCAAAATATGCTGGTGTTTACGTTCAACAGTGGAGTTTTGTTGTGGTGTTTCAACGCAGCTTAGTTGATGGACAACACCCTTTGATGCATAGAAATGGCTCATGTTGAACTCAACTCCATTATCTGACCGACTTGATTTTAGCATTGAATTGTGTCTCAACCAGATTGAAGAAAGCTTGAATGTGAGTTCTGGTTTGAGATTTATTTTCTAAAAGGTGAATCCATGTAAATCTGGTATGATCATCAACAATGGTCAGAAAATATGATGAACCAGTAAGAGATTTTGTAGAAAATGGGCCCCAAATATCACAATGAATTAAATCAAAAGGTTGTGGGGAAATGGATGAACTATGGGGAAAAGATAAACGATGTTGTTTGGCCAATGGACAGATGCTGCAATTCTTATTTGATTCATGTAGAACTTGAGGAATTACATGAGAAAGTAATCTCAAAGGCAAGTCTGAAGGATGTCCTAATCTATAATGCCATAAGCTTTTATTGACAAAGTTTACAGAGAAACTAGCAGAGGCTAAATCAGTGACAACATGATTGGACACGAATTTTACAGAATTGACAGAAACAGAATTCTTAGGTAAAAAAGAAACTGGATTTTACAGCAAATGATATAAACCTCCAGCTTCTTTACCCACACCAATCGTTTTCCAGCTTGTAAGGTGCTGAACAAAACAGAACTTTGATAAGAAGATGACACAACATTGTAGATTTTTGATTAGTTTGCTAACAGATATTAAGTTGAATGAAAAAGAAGGAATACAAAGTACATCAATGAGAACAAAAGATTCTGAGATCTTAATTGTGCCAATGTGAGTAACTGAAGCATATTGTCCATTGGGTAATCTTACGGATTTGGAAACAGCAGAAGTAATACTTGTAAAAAGTGACATGGAACAGATCATGTGATCTGTAACACCAGTATCAATGATCCAAGAAGTTTTGGTAGAATTTGTGAGTGAAGACTGTTGAGTTAAAGACAAGGAAGATGCAAAAACAGAATGTTTTGAATCTAGAGCATAAAGTTGCATATCACTTGTGAGTGAAGAATCACCTGCAATTGTCATATTTTCACCTTGCATGGAGACTTCTGATTCTTTAGTTGCAAATGAGGAAACTTGGTTGACAGACGAGTCATGCTCTGAGATGGACGGTTTGAACATGTTAATTAGCTGCTGACATTGTTCATAAGTAATAGGAAGCTGAGGGGTATTACAGCCAGAAACTTGATTAACACTAGGAGGTGCATTCTTTCCTCTGTTGAACTTGTAACCAGGTGGAAAACCATGAATTCTGTAACATTTCTCCACAGTGTGACCAGAAATACCACAATGAGAGCATATAGGCCGATCTTTTCGAATATGAAAGGATTTGTTACCGGCAAAACGAGTTGGAGACACAGTCTTTGTAAACAAAGCAGTGGTGTTCTGATTGAATGAGAGGCTTGATGAAGAAATCATACGTTGCCTCTCTTCTTGGATGACAAGTGAGAAAACTTTATTGATTGAAGGCAGTGGATCAATCAACAAAATTTGACCTCGAACCTGTGAATAACTTTCATTCAATCCCATTAGGAACTGATAGACTTGTTGTTGATGATGGTAAGACAGAATAGTTTTCAAAGCTCCACATGTGCAGGTAGGGATTGGCTGGTGATTTCCTAACTCATCCCATAATCCTTTCATAGCAGTAAAGTATGAGCTCACAGAATTGTTTTCTTGTGACAAACATGAAATAGATTTCTGGAGCTGAAAAATTCGTGGTCCATTGTGCTGAGAAAACCGATCCTGTAGGTCAATCCATATTTCAGATGCATCATCAATGTAAATGATGCTATTAGCAATCTCTGTTGAAACAGAATTGAGCAACCATGAGAGGACCATGTTATTGCAACGAGTCCATGCCAAGCCTTGAGAATCATAAAGATTGGATGGCTTAGGCAAAGTGCCATTAACAAAACTGAGTTTGTTCTTGGCTGATAAAGCCATCATAATCGCCCTTTTCCATGAATTATAGTTTTCACCATTGAGTGGCTTTGAGACGATCATGGCTCCAGGACTGTTACCATGATGCAAGAAGAAAGGATTGGAAGAATCCATCTCTGATGTAGGGTTGGTATTGACAGCCATTGTTAAGAAAGTAAAGAGAAAAAAAGAACTGATGAAGAGGATGAAGATGCGGAAAGAAAACTTCAAAGAAAATGCTCTGATACCATATTGAAATAGAGATAATGAACTGAATTCTTTCTTTTTACTTAACACTTTAACCATTGTTTATTACATTGTTTATATAGACTAGTATGGAAACAGAATAAACAGAATAAACAACGGTTAATTAATAGAATAACAGACTTCTATAACAGCTTTAACAAA
>Ga0307513_10005311_pt1 | contig 17035 bp, 14 predicted proteins | sample 15_EM_MG_FD_202174 | JGI IMG/M metagenome (GOLD analysis project Ga0307513, IMG submission 202174) | Populus trichocarpa ectomycorrhiza microbial communities from riparian zone in the Pacific Northwest, United States - 15_EM | ecosystem: Host-associated > Plants > Roots > Unclassified | place... | reverse complement strand
AGGAACTTCTTCGGCGTGCCGTCCGGCAGATAGAACTTCACCGACGGCCGGGGGTCGAAGATCGCGTAGGTGAGCGTGACCGAGTCGCCGACCGCGACCTTGAGCCGGCGGGCGGTCTGCTCGCCGATGATCACGTCGGCCTCGCCGATCAGGCAGCGCCCCGCCGTCACGACGACATGCGCGCAGACGCTCTGCCGGTAGACGAACCGGGTCCGGTAGCGGGTGTCCGGGTCGAGGCCGACGGCCGGATACTCCGCGGCGTACGTGTAATCGAATCCCGGCAGGTTGAACAGGGTGCCGCCGGTCTCGGAGAGGGCCACCTCGCGCGGGGACGGATCCCCCGGCCGGTCCGTGCGGTGGTCCTTCTGGAACTCGCGGACCTCGATGCTGCGCTCGGTGGCCGGGGCTGTGGCGACCTGCCCGGCAGCGACGGCCCGGTCGGCGGCGCGCAGGTAGGCCGGCGCGGCGACCGCCGCGCTCACCCCGAGCATCGCCAGCAGCGCGAGCGTCACGGCCTGACCCCGGCGGCTCCACGCCATGGCCAGCACCAGGGCGATCACCGGGCACCCCCGCGCGGGCCGGTGCCACCCAGCCGGCGCAGCAACGGCAGCACCGCCAGAGCGGCGGCCACCGCCAGGGCGGCCAGCGCGATCAGGGCGGCCAGTGCCAGCGCCCCGGCGCCGAGGGCGGGCGGCGGCGGGATCACCCGCCAGCCGTCGGCGAACGGCGGGGGCAGCACGCCGGCGATCGGCCGGGCCACGAGGGCGGCCGCCACGCCGCCGATCAGACCGGTGCCGATCAGCCCGGCGGTGCCCGCGGACCCGGCCACCTCCGCCGTGCGCCGGGGCAGGCCCTGCACGCGCAGGGCGCGCAGCTGAGCCAGATACGGCTCGCGCTCGACCGCGGCGGCGACCGCCACCAGGACCGCGGCCAGCAGCAGTCCCAGCGCGACGGTGAACAGGCCGAACCGGGCGGTGACGCTGCGGCCCTGCTGGGCCAGCTGGGCGGCGCGGGCCGCTGTGGAGTCGTCCGCGACCACCTTCAGCCCGGCCGTGCCCAGCCTGTCCACGATGGACATCGGCGCGTCCGGGGCCAGCCAGACCTGGAACGTCCCGCCCATCTCGGCGTCCGCGGCGATCCGCCGGGTGGCGTCGAGATCGACCAGGACGCCCTCGATCCCCAGCACCGGGAGCACATCCGCGGTGCCGACCACCTGGACCGGTGTCTGGTTCGGGCCGAACCGGTACGAGGACGCGTCGTCGAAGTGCCAGTCCGCCGGCTGCGCTCCGGCCAGCACTATCGGCAGCGGGAGCGGGGCGTCGGTGACGTACACCTTGTCGCCGGGCACGAGACCTTCGCGGCTTTCCGGCACCATCGTCAGGCCGCGGCGGGTGGTGGAGACCGCCAGCGCCACGCCCCGGAAGTCGGTGTACCAGCGGGCGGCGTCGGCGAGCTCGGCGGCGCCGAGGATCTGCCCGGGCGGGTCCTGCTGGGCCAGCGACTTCAGGGTGACGGTGCCGGCGACCGACTCGCCGTCGGGTCCCGGCGGGGTGACCAGTTGCCAGCGCACCAGCCGGCAGCCGGGCCCGGTGTCGCAGCCGGCGACCGGCGCGGAGACGGTCTGTTCGCCCCGGCCGGGCACCTCGAACGTGACCCGGACGGGGGCGCCGGTGGCCTCGTTCTGCAGGATCGCGTAGAGCGGGGCGGCCACCCCGCGATCGCTGCCGACGCGCAGGGTGAGGCTGGTGCCGGTGATCGGCGGCAGCGCGGCGGGCAGCCGGGCCGCCGCGGTCGCGCCGGTGAGCGCGGTCTCGGCGCCGTACTCGGGGCGCCAGCTCGCCACCGCGGCCAGCCGGGCGCTGTCCACGGCCAGCACCGGCGGGTTGGTGCCCAGGTCGACGACCGCGGCCATGGCCTGCCGGCCGCCCGGGTCGGCGGCGCGCACCGCGTACTCGAGCTGGGTGCGGGTCGTGGCCTGGACGGTGAGCACCCGGGTGGCGCCGAGCTCGATCTCGCTGCGGTCGGCGCGCGCTTCCCGCCCCGCCGCGACGCCCCCGACCGCCAGCGCGAACATCGCGACCGCGACCACGATCAGCGCGAACACCCGGTCCGTGCCGGGTTGCCGGGACACCTGCACCGCGGTCAGGCCGAAGCGCAACCGGCCCCGGCGGACGGCGCCGGCGCCGGCCCGATCGGCGAACCAGCGCAGCGCCCGGGCCAGCAGCAGCGCCAGGGCGAGCGCCACCAGCGCCGGCGCGACGATGCCGAGGCCGCTGTCCGGGCCGCTCGACCGGGCCTGGTAGACGGCGAACGCGGCCACCGCCAGCACGGCCAGGTCGGCGACGTCGCCCCGCCAGCCGCGCCGCCGGGACGCGAACCGCAGCAGCAACGTCGCGACCGGCAGCCGCAGCACCGCCGCGTCCACCGCCGCCAGCACGACCAGGCCGCCGAGGAGCACAGCCGCGACGCCCGCGGCCGACAGCAGCAGCGCCGGCCCCACCTCGGAGGCCACCGGGAGCCGGCCGGCCAGCAGCCAGGCGGCCAGGAACCCGATCGGCAGCCCGGCGACCGCGGCGCCGAACAAGGGCACGAGGTGCTGGCCGAGGGCGAGCCGCAGCATGCTGAAGCGGGTGTTGCCGCGCAGCTTGAGCAGCCCGGTGTCGGAGCGCCGGTCCCGGCTCGTGTAGCGGCCCGCCAGCGCGACCGCGAACCAGCCGAGCACGATCAGCTGGCCGAGCGCGACCAGCACGCCCCGCAGGATCGTGGCGCGGTCCCGGCGTACGGTGTCGAGCAGTGGGCCGGTCTGGTCGGAGAGGCTGATCCGCTCCGCGGTGAGCCGGGGCACCGCCGCGCGCAGCACGGCGCTCAGGTCGTAGCCGTCGTCCCCGCGCAGCAGGCTCGCCGGCACCTCCAGATCGCCGCCGAAGGTGGGCTTTCCCAGCTCCGGCGCGCGGAAGCTGTCCAGGGTGGTGAAGAACGGGTCCAGCTCGCCGTTTGCCCCGTACAGCTTGGCGCTCCAATAAGGACCGGCCGGGTCGAGCAGGTCGTAGACGCCGACGACGCGGAACCGGACCGGTGCGTTGAAGGCCGTGGCGCGGACCAGGAATTCGTCGCCGACCGCGAGCGGGATCCGGCGCGCGACGTCCCGGCTGATCGCCGCGTCCCCGGCCGCCGCGGGGCAGGCGCCGGTCAGCCGCACGTGCGAGCAGAAGCCGTCGCGGTAGGCGGCGGCGAAGCGGGACGCCGCGCCCCGGCCGGACTGCGGGGAGTAGATCATCGGCTGGCGCAGGCCCAGCACCGGCGTGGCACCGGCGAGCGGCAGCAGCGTACGCAAGTTGTCGCCGAAGTCGGCCAGCGCGCCCCGCGGGTCGCCGTTGAGGGCGCCCGACCGCGAGGTCGACAGGACCCGCTGCACCGCCGGCGCCACGGCCACGTCGGCCGCGGCGGCGCGCGAGCCGACAGCGAGGCCATACCAGGGTGCGGCGGCGGCCGCGACGGCCGGCAGAGCAGCCAAGATCAAGACCATCAGAGCCTGCGGCGTACGCGAGCGCACCGCACCGAAAACAACCGTGAACATCTGCCCCCGCATGTGCTCCCCGCCGCACGAACAGAGACAGCTTGGTGCCAAAACCGCGCAGATCGCCGACCCGATGCCAAGCCGTTATCTCCCGTCCGGCATCACTCGTTCGGGGCAGAACTGTCCGGAAACATCCGTTCTGGCCGGTTTTCTGTGCTCCTCTGATCAGGTCATGACCCTGCGAAGAGAAGGTGTTAGCAATGAATAAGGCAACACGGACGCTGGCGATGACCGGCATGGCGCTGATCGCCGGGCTGACGCTCGGTGTGGGTCCGGCCTCGGCCGCCTCGTCGACTACGGCGACGAACACGACCGCGCCGCGGACCGCGCCGCAGGCCGACCGCGACCGTCTCTACCCCACGCTGCGCAGCTGCCTGCGGGCCGGCCGGCTGGGTGAGATCTACGGCCGCTGGGACTCCTTCGACTGCAACCGGATCCGCTGGGGCAGCTACCGCGGCTGGTGGGAGCTCGATGTGGACTGGGACTGGGACGGCCACGGCGGCTGGCCGGGCGGGCCGCACCACGGTGGCTGGCCGGGTGGACCGCACCACGGTGGACCGCACCACGGCGGGCCGCACCACCCCTGCCCCGGGCGGCCCACCCCCCCCCGGGGGGGTGCCCCGCTTCCGGTCGCCGGCGGGGGATGATCGAAGGATGATCTACTACCTCGACTGCGATACCGGTGTCGACGACGCGCTCGCGCTGGCGCTGCTGCTCGCCGATCCGGCGGTCGACCTCGCCGGCATCGGCACCGTCAGCGGCAACACCTCGGCCGGCCGGGCCGCGCGCAACACGCTGGACCTGCTCGCCCTCGCCGGCCGGGAGGACATCGCGGTGGCGGTCGGCGCGCACCACCCGCTGGCCGGCGACTTCGCCGGCGGAGCCGCCGTGGTGCACGGCGGCAACGGCATCGGCGGCGTCACGCTGCCCACCGCCGCGCGGGAGCCGGTCGACGGCACCGCCGCCGAGTTGCTCGTCGAGCTGGCCCGCGCCCATCCGGGCCGGCTGCGGGTCATCGCCACGGGCCCGCTGACCAATCTGGCCCTGGCGCTGCGGCTCGAGCCCGCCCTGCCCGGCCTCGTCCAGGATGTGACGGCGATGGGCGGCGCCGTCCGGGTGCCCGGCAACATCACCGGGCACGCCGAGGCGAACATCGCCAACGACCCCGCCGCGGCCGTCGCGGTGCTCGCGGCCGCCTGGCCGGTCACCCTCGTGCCCCTCGACGTCACCATGGAACACCGGTTCGGGCCGGCCGACCAGCAGGCGCTGCGCGCCGCCGGGACGCCGCTGTCCACCGCCCTCGCCGACCTGCTCACCGGCTATTTCGACTATTACGAGGGTCAGTTGGGCAAGCGCGAGGTGCCGCTGCACGACCCGCTGGCCGCCGGCATCGCGACCGGCGCGCTCGAGCCCGCCGACGCGCCCCTGCTCGGGCTGCGCGTCGAGGCGGACGGCCGGTTGCTCGAGGACCCCGGCGCCGGCCCGGCGACCCGCGTGGTGCTCACCGTGCGGTCGGCCGCGGCGCCGATCATCCGCGACCGGATCCTGGCCGGGAGCTGACCTGGGGCTGACCCGCGGCCGACCTGCGCGGCCGACCGGGCTGGCTCAGCTGAGCCGGCCCGCGGCGGAAACCCAGGCAAGTTCGCTACTTGAGCCAGTCGCGAATCGCCCACCACAACCGCAGGCTCTCGAGCACGGTCAGCCGCTCCCCCGGCTCGGCGCCGACGGCCGAGATCGCGGTGATCTCCCGCAGCCGGCGCAGGCGGTAGCGGACCGTGTTCGGGTGGACGTGCAGGGCCGCCGCGGCCTGGTCGAGGCGCTGCCCGTTGTCCAGATAGGACAACGCCGTGCCGGCCAGCTCCCGGTGGAACTCGTCGGCCGGGTTCAGCCCCGCCAGCAGGGCGGTGCCGAGCAACTCCCCGAGCAACGGCAGCGCCGCGAGCGCGGTCTCGCCGGCCAGGTCGACGACGCTGTGCAGGCCGCGCCGCCCCGAGCTGCCCGCGGCCCGGACCGCCAGCACGCAGAGCCCGTACATCGCGGGCGCCTGGTCCAGCGCGACCGCGGGCGACGACACCACGAGCACGCCGCCGTCGAGCGTGTCGGGCCCGGGCAGCCGCGGCGAGAGCCCGGTCAGCAGGCCGTCCACCATCGCGAAGACGCCACCGTACGCCGCCAGAGCGCGCTCCGCCGAGCGCAGCCGCGCCGCGTCGGCGACGTCGGAGACCACGCAGTGGTAGCGCCCCGGCCCGCCGAGGCCGAGCCGGGTCAGCTCCTGCGGCGGGGTCTCCGGGCCGTCGCCGAGCAGCAACCGCCGCAGCACCCGGGTCCGGGCCTCCCAGCTGCCGCGGGCCAGCTCGCGCTCCGCGGCGTGGTAGCCGCTGACCACGTGCCGCTCGAGCGCCCCGGTGTACCGGTCGAGATCCAGCAGCACCTCCACCAGTACGTCGTCGGCGATGCCCGCCGCCCGGCCGCGCTCGATCGCGATCTCCAGCGCCCGGGTCCGGCCGGCCTGGACCCCGCACAGCAGCCCGCCGATCGGGACGCCCTGCGCGGCCCGCTCCGCGCCCAGCCGGGTGGCCTCCGCGAAGTCGCTCTCGCTCGGGTCGCCGAGCCCTTCGAACGAGGCCAGTCCCACCGCCAGCAGGGCCGAGACGTGCCGCCGGTTCTCCGCCACGGGCAGCCGGGCCACCACCGGCGAATGCGTGCGGGCGGCCTCGACGATCTCCTCGAGGATGCCGGCGTCGGAGGCCATCTCGTGCAGCACCGCGACGAACGCCTCGCCTCGTTCTCTAACGACCATCGATGCTCTCGCGTCTGTCGAAGGGGTTGTCGATACCCGACAAGAACCGGCTCTGGCCTTGGCCACCAGCCCCTATCGGGCGGCGTCGATGCCCTGTTTCCTTTCTGTTACCGCACGGTAACATCGCGCCTGCACCGGGAGAAGCCGTGGCACCGAAACTTTTTACCGCCCTGACCGCCCTCACTCTCGCTGTCGCGGCCGCCGCCGTGCCGGCCGTACCGGCCGCCGCCGCCACCTCCCTGCAGGAGGTGATGTTCGTCGGCAACAACTGGGAAGGCACCGTGGACGTGCTCAAGTCCAGCGGGACCTACGCCAAGCTGGGCCGGGTCAACGTGGTGCCGGACAAGGACGCGCGCCTCAACGCCATCTACCTCGACCCGATCAAGCTCGCCTACTACCTGGGCATCCAGCAGGGCCCGGGCGAGGGGCACGACCAGTTGGTCGACGACATGTACACCACGCCGGACGGCAGCGCGCTGGTCGCCTCGCGGCCCAGCTTCGCCGACGTGGTCTCCATCGACCTGGCCACCGGCTCGGTGCGCTGGCGCTTCGCGGTCTCCGGATACCGCGCCGACCACATGGCCGTCTCCCCCGACGGCAAGCAGGTGGCGGTCTCGGCGTCCACGTCGAACACCGTGCACGTGCTCGACATCAACACCGGCACCCAACTCGGCTCGTTCGGCACCGGCGACAAGCCGCACGAGAACATCTATACCCGGGACGGCAAGTACCTCTGGAACATGTCCATCGGCAACGTGGACACCGCGCTGGACGACCCGATCTGGGACTGGACCAAGGGCGACCGGCACATCACGGTCGTGGACACCAGCACCTTCAAGATCGTGAAGACGATCGACATGCGTTCGCGCCTCGACGCCTTCGGCCGCAGCGACTTGTCGAACGCGGTCCGCCCGGCGGTGTTCTCGCCGGACGAGTCGAAGCTGTACTTCCAGGTGTCGTTCTTCAACGGCTTCGTCGAGTACGACGTGGCCACCGACAAGATCACCCGGGTCAAGACCCTGCCGAAGAACGCGAACACCAGCGACGACCGGACGACGTTCGTGAACGACTCGCGCCACCACGGCCTGTCGATGAGCCCGGACGGCAGCAAGCTGTGCGTGGCCGGGACCATGGACGAGTACGTCACCATCGTCAACCGGTCGACCCTGCAGGAAAGCACGCTGGTGCCGGCCGCCAAGCCGTACTGGGCGACCGTCAGCGGCGACGGCAAGGACTGCGTGATCTCCGAGTCGGCCGCCGATCAGATCTCCGCGATCAGCTTCGCCACCGGGCAGAAAGTGGCCACGGTCGCGGTAGGAGACCACCCGCAGCGGGTACGGATCGGGCATGTGGCAACCGGCTGGACGTCCCCCACGGCCGGTTAGCCACCGCGGCGCCCGGGCCCACCGGCCCGGGCGCCGACCCCGGCAACGGCGCCACCGGCGCCCTAGGATGTGGCATTGCATTGGGTGCGAGCGGCGCCCGGCCGGCCGGTAGGGGGTCCACGATGGCGAACGCGACCAGCGCCGAACTCGCGCCGCTCGCGCCCGCGGCGAGCCTGCGCGAACGGGTCGAGGAGGCCATCGCGGCCGCGATCGTCTCCGGGCAGATGCCGCCCGGCGAGCTCTTCTCCGCCCCCGTCCTGGCCGCCCGGTTCGGGGTCTCGGCCACGCCGGTGCGCGAGGCGATGCTCAACCTCGCCAAGCGCGGGATGGTCGACACCGTCCGCAACAAGGGTTTCCGGGTGACCGCGGTCAGCGAGGACGACCTGCGGGCGATCGTCGACGTACGCCAACTGCTGGAAGCGCCCGCCGTGCGGCGGCTGGCCGGCAAGCTCTCGGCGGCCGACCTGCGCCGGCTGCGCGGGCTGGCCCGGGAGATCGTGCACGGCGCCGAGGCCGCCGACCTGGCGCTCTACCTGCAGGCCGACACGGCGTTCCATCTGAGCATGCTGGAGCTGGCGGGCAATCCGCGGCTGCTGGCGATCGTCGCCGACCTGCGCTCGCAGACCCGGCTGACCGGGCTCGCCGACCTGGTCGCCACCGCGGAGTTGCAGGTGTCCGCGCGCGAGCATCTGGACCTGCTCGACCTGCTGGAGGCGGGCGACGCCGAGACGGCGGAACGGCTCATGGTCCGGCACATCGCGCACGTGATCGGCTGGTGGGCCGGGCACCCCGAGGGCTGATCGGCAGGTCAGCCGCCCGATGTTTGGTGTGTGACATAGTACTGAGGTGACTGCGGGACGGACCGGCCTGCGGGACGCCGAGGTGGTCGTCGTCGGCGCGGGCATCGTGGGCGCGGCCGTCGCGCGCGCCCTCGCGCTCGCCGGGGCCCGGGTCACGGTGCTGGACCGGGGCGCGACGGCCGGCGGCACCTCGGCCGCCGGCGAGGGCAACCTGCTGGTCTCGGACAAAGCCCCGGGCGCCGAGCTCGACCTCGCCGTGCTGTCCCGCCGGCTGTGGCAGAAGCTAGCCGAGGAGCTGCCGGCCGAGCTGGGGCCCCGGTTCCCCGCGCTGGAGTTCGAGGCCAAGGGCGGGCTCGTTGTGGCGACGAACGCGGCCGGGGCGGACGCGCTGCTGTCGTTCGCCGCCGAGCAGCGCACCGCCGGAATGGACGCCCGGCCGCTCACCCCGGCCGAGGGGGCGGCCCGGGAGCCCGACCTGACCCCGGCCCGGGCGGCGACTGTCTATTACCCGGAGGACGCCCAGGTCCAGCCGGTCGCCGCGACCGAGGCGCTGCTCGCCTCCGCACGCCGGCACGGCGCACGGGTCCGCCAGGGCGTCACCGTGCTCGGCGCAATCCGGGCCGGGCAAGCGCTGACCGGCGTCGAGACGTCCGCCGGAGTGTTGCGCGCCGACCACGTGATCATCGCCGCGGGCCCGTGGTCCGCCGAGGTCGCCGCGGCCTTCGGCGTGCCGCTGCCGGTGCGCCCGCGCCGCGGCACGGTCCTGGTGACCACCCGGATGCCACGCCGGATCCGGCACAAGGTCTACGACGCCGACTATGTGGGTGCGGTGGGGTCGGACGAGGCCGGGCTGCGGACCTCGGCGGTGGTCGAGTCGACCGCGGCGGGCACGGTGCTGATCGGCTCGTCACGCGAGCAGCGCGGCTTCGACGAGCGGATCGAGCCGGCCGTCCTCGCGGAGCTGGCCGCCAAGGCGATAGTGCTGTTCCCGTTCCTGGCCGAGGCGGCGGTCATGCGGGCGTACGGCGGCTTCCGGCCGTACGCGCCCGACCACCTGCCGGTGATCGGGCCCGACCCCCGGCTGACCGGGCTGTGGCACGCGACCGGGCACGAGGGCGCGGGGATCGGGCTCTCGGTCGGCACCGCGGACATCCTGCGCGATCTGATGGCCGGGGCCCCGCCGACGGTGGCGGCCGGCGCGTTCGCCGTGGACCGTGCGTCGCTGCGGCCGCACCTGGAGGCTGTGTGATGGAGACCGCGCCGACGGTGACTGTGGACGGCGAGCCGGTGCCCGTAGTCGCCGGCCAGACGATCGCCGGGGTGCTGCTGGCCCGGGGCCGGGTCGCCTGGCGGGTCACCGCCGGCAAGGGCAGGCCGCGTGGCGTGTTCTGCGGAATCGGCGTCTGCTTCGACTGCCTCGTGACGGTCAACGGTCTGCGCGACGTACGAGCCTGCCAACGGCGCGCGGCAGACGGCGACGTAATCGAAACCGACCCGATCTCAGCTGGCGGGGTGGTGCCTGGTGACTGACGTTTTGGTGGTCGGGGCTGGGCCGGCCGGGCTGGCGGCGGCTCTTGCCGCTCGGCAGGCCGGGGCGGGAGTCGTCCTGCTGGACGCGTCCGACCAGATCGGCGGGCAGTACTGGCGGCAGCCGTTCGCCGGGCCCGCCCCGGACCTGCCGGACCGGGCCCGGTTCATCGCGCTGCGGCGGGCGCTGGCCGGCGATCCCGGCTGCGACATCGTCACCGGCGCCCAGGTGTGGTCCGTCGCCCACCGCGACGGCGCTCCCCCAGCGGTGCACGTCCTGGTCGGGCCGGCGGACGGCGCCGGCCGCACGGCCCGGGTCCTGCACCCCCGCGCGCTCGTGCTGGCCACCGGCGCGCACGAGCGCACCCTGCCGTTCCCCGGCTGGGACCGGCCCGGCGTCTACACCGCCGGCGCCGCGCAGGCGATGGCCAAGGGCGAGCGGATCGCCGTCGGGCGGCGGGTGCTGGTCGCCGGCGCCGGGCCGTTCCTGCTGCCGGTCGCGGCGAGCCTGCTGCATCTCGGCGCGCGCGTGGTCGGCGTCCTCGAGGCTGGGCGCTGGGCGCGGCTGGCGCGCGGCTGGTCGGCCCGGCCGTGGGAGCTGCTGTCCGCGCGGGGCAAGGCCGGCGAGCTGGCCGGCTACGCCCGGGAACTGGCCCGGCACCGGGTGCCGTACCGGACCGGCTCGGCGGTGGTGGCGGCGCACGGCACCGACCGGGTGACCGCCGTGACGGTCGCTCGGCTGGACCGGGACTGGGCGCCGCGACCCGGCACCGCACGGCGGATCGCCGTCGACGCGGTCTGCGTCAGTCAGGGCTTCTCTCCGCGTACCGAATTGGGGTTGGCCTCGGGTTGTGCGGCCGACCCCGACGGCGCGCTCGTCGTCGACAGCGCGCAACGCACCACTGTCCCCGGGGTTTACGCCGCAGGCGAGGTCACCGGCATCGGCGGCGCCGACCTGGCGCTGGCCGAGGGAGCAGTCGCCGGGCGTGGCGCGGCCGGCGTCGCCGCCACCGGCACCCAACTGCGGCACCGCGACGATCAGCGCCGGTTCGCGGCCCGGCTCGCGGCCGCGCACGGCATCCGGCCCGGCTGGACCGGCTGGGTCACCGACGACACGATCGTCTGCCGCTGCGAGGACGTCACCGCGGGCGAGTTGCGCGACGCGTTGGCGGCGACCGGCACCCGGGGCCTGCGTTCGCTGAAACTGACCTCCCGGGCCGGGCTCGGCAGCTGCCAGGGCCGGATGTGCGGGCGCAGCGTCGAGGATCTGATGCGCTGCGCCGTCCCGGGCGGCCCGCTCGACCCGGGGCGCACGGCGGCGCGGCCGATCGCCGTCCCGGTCCGGCTGGGCGAGATAGCCGGTTCCCTCCCCCCGATTGAGAGGTAACGCAATGACCTTCGACCTCGGCGGCGTCATCGTGGCCACGGCACTGCCCTACCGCCCGGACGACTCCGCGCCCGCGGGGCTGGCCGTCGACTTCGACCGGTACGCCGAGCACTGCGACTGGCTGATCGCCAACGGCTGCCGGGGCGTCGGCCCGAACGGCTCGCTCGGCGAATACTCGTCGCTCACCGACGACGAGCGACGCCGGGTCGTCCAGGTCGCGGTGGAAGCCGTGGCCGGGCGCGGCATCGTGGTCGCCGGGGTGCACGCGCCCGGCTGGCACCAGGCCCTGCGCTGGGCCGAACTGGCCGCCGAGGACGGTGCCGACGGCGTGCTGGCGCTGCCGCCGACCCTGTACCGGGCCAGCGACGCCCAGGTGATCGACCACTACACCCACATCGCCGCGGCCGGGCTGCCGATCATGGTCTACAACAACCCGTTCGACACCAAGGTCGACCTGGTGCCGCGGCTGGTCGCCGAGCTGGCGGCGATCGACGAGGTGGTCGCGGTCAAGGAGTTCAGCGGGGACGTCCGGCGCGCCTTCGAGATCGCCGAGCGGTGCGACATCGACGTCATCGCCGGCGCCGACGACGTGCTGTTCGAGCTGATGATCGACGGCGCGGTCGGCTGGTTCGCGGGCTTCCCGAACGCGTTCCCGGCCGAGTCGGTGGCTCTCTACCGGCACCTGGCGGCCGGCCGCTACGCCGAGGCCCGCGAGCTGTACCGGCACCTCGTGGCCGTCTTCCGGTGGGATTCCCGGGTCGAGTTCGTGCAGGCCATCAAGCTCGGCATGGACCTCGTCGGCCGGTACGGCGGCCCGTGCCGGCCGCCGCGCGGACCGCTCACCGCCGAGCACGAGAGCCAGGTCCGCGCCGACATGCAGCGGGCCGTGGCCGGGCTCGCCGCCGTGGTGGCCTGAGTGCGCGCCCGCCGGCTGTTCTCGGCCGTCGACTCGCACACCGAGGGGATGCCCACCCGGGTCGTCACCGGCGGGCTGGGAGTCGTGCCCGGCGCGAGCATGAACGAACGCCGGCTGCACTTCATCGAGCACTGCGACGACGTACGCAAGCTGCTGATGAACGAGCCGCGCGGGCACGCCGCGATGAGCGGGGCGATCCTGCAGCCGCCGACCCGGCCCGACGCCGATTTCGGGGTGCTCTTCATCGAGGTCTCCGGCTGCCTGCCGATGTGCGGGCACGGCACGATCGGGGTCGCCACCGTGCTGGTCGAGACGGGCATGGTGGCGGTCACCGAGCCGGTCACCACGATCCGGCTGGACACCCCGGCCGGGCTGGTGGTCGCCACCGTCCAGGTCCGCGACGGGCACGCCGAGTCGGTGACGCTGGAGAACGTGCCGGCTTACTGCGACCGGCTCGACGCCACGATCGAGGTGCCGGGCCTCGGCCGGGTCGGCTACAGCCTGGCGTTCGGCGGGAACTTCTACGCGCTGGTCGACCTGGACGCCGTCAAGCTGCCGTTCGACCGGGCCCGCAAGGCCGAGATCCTGGACGCCGGGCTGGCCATCATGGCCGCGATCAACGAGCAGGCGCCGCCGGAGCACCCGCAGATCCGCGGCCTCGACCACTGCCACCACGTCGAGTTCATCGCGCCCGGCTCGACCGCCCGGCACTCCCGGCACGCGATGGCTATCCACCCCGGCTGGTTCGACCGGTCGCCGTGCGGCACCGGGACGTCGGCGCGGATGGCCGAGCTGTGGGCCCGCGGCGAACTCGCGATCGGCGCCGAATTCGTCAACGAGTCGTTCATCGGTGGCCGCTTCACCGGCCGCCTGCTCGCCGAGACGACCGTCGGTCCGCATCCCGCCGTCGTGCCGGCCATCACCGGGCGGGCCTGGATCACCGGCCTCGGGCAGTATTTGCTCGACCCGACCGACCCGTATCCGGCCGGCTTCGAGTTCTAGCGGGCCGGCGAGGCAGATCACCGACAGACCGGCGGCCCGCGGAGGGCCATCCTTGACCCCGTGTACATGGACGAGCGATGCGGCGCGTGGCAGGTCGGCAACGATCCCGACTCCGGGGCGATCGAGTTCCGGGTCTTCTTCCCGGCGGGCGTCGACCCGCATGTCACGTCCATCGTCGTGGCCGGGGACTTCCAGGCGGAGCTGGGCGGCAAGGACTGGGACTTCGCGAACGGCTTCGCCCTGCTCCGCGACACCAGCGACCCGCGCGGCGACTTCTGGAGCGTGGCGACGGGCGCGGTGCCCGCGGGCTTCTACGAGTACAAGTACCTGGTCGGCTTCGACGGCGCTGCGGCCCGGTTCGTCACCGATCCGTGCGCGCGCTACAGCGGGCTGCGCGATCGCAACTCCGGGGTGGTGGTCGGCGGCAGCCGGCCGGCCGACAACGTGGTGCGGCCCCTGCCGGACGGCCGTAAGCCGCTGGCCGACCTGGTCGTCTACGAGCTGATGATCGACGACTTCACGGCCGACTTCCGGCGCGGCCGGGCGCCGCTGGACGCGGTCACCGACCGGCTCGACGACCTGCGCGACATGGGCGTCAACGCGATCGAGTTCCTGCCCTGGACGGCCTGGAAGAACGCCGACTTCGACTGGGGCTACGAGCCGTTCCAGTATTTCGCGGTGGAGAGCCGCTACGCGAACGACCTGGCCCACCCCGAGGAGAAGCTGTCCTGGCTCAAACGCCTGGTGAACGAGTGTCACGACCGCGGCATCCACGTCATCATGGACGGGGTCTACAACCACGTCAGCCCGGCGTTCCCCTACCGCGAGCTGTACCGCGAGCCGGAGCTGTGCCCGTTCACCGCGCACACCTGGGTGAAGGACTTCCCCCGGCTGCAGGACCTGGACTTCGGCAACCGGGCGACGGGCGAGTTCATCGAGGACGTCTGCCGTTACTGGGTGGACGAGTTCGGCATCGACGGCATCCGGTTCGACAACACGGTGAACTTCTACCAGCCGGGCGACCTGCGCGGCCTGCCGGAGGTGCTGACCGCCGTCCGCGACCGCTTCGGCGCCGACTTCTCGCTCACCCTCGAGCACCTCGACCAGTCCGCGGTCGCGGTGACCAACTCGACGGCGGCCACGAGCTTCTGGGACAACTCGCTGCACGATCTGTGCTTCGACGCGCTGTGGAACGACCGGATCACCGCCGATCTGCTGAACGCGCTCAACAACCGGCGCCTGCTGGCCGCCGGCAAGGTGCCGACGCTGTACCTGAGCAACCACGACCACTCCAGCTCGGGTTGGCAGGCCGGGGCGCGGGCCAACGTGGGCTCGGTCGGCGGCTGGTGGAAGTTGCAGCCGTTCCTGATAGCGCTCTTCACGTCGACGGCCGTGCCGCTGCTGCGCAACGGTGACGAGCTCGCCGAGGACCACTTCCTGCCCGAGGACGATCACGACACCGGCCGCCGGGTGATCGCCCGGCCGCTGCGCTGGAAGCTCGCCGGCGACCCGATCGGCACGACGCTGCGGGCGCTGCACCGCCGGCTCGCCCGGATCCGCGCGGAGCACCCCGGGCTGCGGTCGCCGTTCATGTACCCGGCCGAGTGGGAGACCTGGCAGAGCGAGCCGAACCCGGTCGGCGTCGGCATCGACGTCGCCCGGCAGACCGTCGTCTATCACCGCTGGGCGCCGGTCGACGGCGGGGTGGACAACCTCGTGGTGGTGCTGAACTTCGGCGACAAGGAGAAGCTGGTCGACGTCCCGTTCCCGGCCACCGGCGGCTGGGACGACCTGTTGGCGGGCTTCGCGGGCGGCGACGAGTCGTGGACGGTCGAGGTGGGCGGGCCCCGGGCGCCTGTTCTGGTCGGCTCGCACTGGGGACGGGTCCTGCACCGCTTCAACCCGCGTTGACAATGTGGACGCTCGGGGAGTTGTCTTTGTGTCCCAGCGGGGAGGGGCCACGACATGCCGTTCCGGTCGGTTAGCGCCGAGCAGGCGGTGACGACTGTCCTGGCCGAGATCGACCGTCTCGGCCTGCGGGCCACTGCCGAGGTGCTCGGGCCACCGCGAACACCGACGCTGCGGGTGCGGCTGGTCCGAGACGGGACGCCGGTCGCCGTCGGCTACGGCAAGGGCGCCGGTGCGCAGGGCGCCGCGAGCGCCTACGCCGAGGCCCTCGAGCGCCACGTCATGTCGGCCCGCGACAACCGGCGCTTCGCCCCGGACGCCACCGTGCTGCTGGCCGCCGCCACGGTCGCCGCCCAGCCCGGCCTCGCCGGTGACCTGGTCGTCCAGCGCTGGGCGGCCGAGTTCCCAGCCGCCGTGGCGGCCTGCGCCGAATACCGGGGTCCGGCGGGCGCCGTACGCTATCCGACGTTCCTCGCCGACCCCCGCTACTTCCGCCGGCCGGTCCCGGGCGACGCGGTCGGGCCCTATCGCAGCCTGCTGCGATATTCGTCGAGCCTGGGCACCGCGGCCGGCCTGGACGTGACCGAGGCGGCCTACCACGGTCTCTGCGAGCTGGTCGAGCACGACGGCGTATCGCAGGCGCTGCTGCGCTGGTTTGTCGCCGGCATCCCGGGCGTCGACGTGGTGGACGCGGGCGCCCTGCCGCCTGCGCTGCGCGCCCTGCACGGCGAGGCCACCGCGGCGGCCGGCGCGAGCGTCCATCTTCTCGACGTGACGACCGACCTGGGCGTGCCCGTGTACGTGGCGGTCAGCGCCGCGGCATCCGAGGCCACGCGGCTCGGGGCCGGGGCTTCGTCCTGGGGCTCCTACGCCGCCGAGCGGGCGCTGAGCGAGCTGATCCAGACGTGCGCCCTGTCCGGGGACGGCGACGACAGCGCGATCGCGGAGCGGCTGGCTCCGTGGCCCGCACTGCAGCGGTGCGTACGGATCCCGGTCGGTGACCTGCTCGCCGGTCCCGTACGCCAGGTGGCGCTGCGCGGCGACGCGGGCGACGGCACCCCGGCCGAGGGGCTGGCCCGGGTCGCCCGGATGCTGGCCCGGCGGGGCGTCGACCACCACGTGTGTGAGCTGGCGCCGGCGGGCTCGCTGATCGCCGTCGCGACCACCATCGCCCCGGGCCTGGAGCGTTTCAGCCTGGTGCGGCACGGCGTTCCGGTCATCCCGACCGGACGCGGGCACCACCTGTGGCCGGCGCTGGAGCCGTCCGCATGACAATCCCGACCCGAACAAGGAGATCGCATGCCAGAGCTGACAACCACGATGCACGCCCACCCGCAGGAGCCCGCCGGTCCACGGATCTGCTTCCACCCGGGTGACGCGTGGCTCGCGGCCGCGCCGGCCGGCGAGCCGGGTCGCCCGGTGTCGCCCTGCTTCCACCCGGGCGACGACGACCCGGCGGCCGGGTTGCACCGGTCGCTGACCGAGATCGACGAGCGGGCCCTGGCCGTGCTCGCCCGCCGCTAGCCGGTCGTGACGGAGGTCATCGAGGCAGCCGGCGCCGATCGGCGCCGGCTGTTCGACCGCGACTTCTCGCTCTGGTACGCGGCCCGGTCGATCTCCGTGGCCGGCACCGCCGCCAGCGCGGTGGCGCTGCCCCTGCTGATCTACCGCAGCAGCGGATCGGCCGCCCTCACCGCCGCCGTGGTCGGCCTCGAGGCCCTGCCCTACCTGCT
>Ga0307513_10005310_pt1 | contig 17037 bp, 17 predicted proteins | sample 15_EM_MG_FD_202174 | JGI IMG/M metagenome (GOLD analysis project Ga0307513, IMG submission 202174) | Populus trichocarpa ectomycorrhiza microbial communities from riparian zone in the Pacific Northwest, United States - 15_EM | ecosystem: Host-associated > Plants > Roots > Unclassified | place... | reverse complement strand
TGGGGTCGCGGGTTCGACTGAATGGGACAAGTTTCCGTGCACCCTAGTGGCCACTTCGAACCCGGCTTCGCCCGAATGTCCCCACCTCCACGGATGCACCAGCATTCACTATTCAGTATTCAACATCCAGTATTCAGCATTCACTATTCAGCATTCACTATTCAACATTCAGCATTCAGCATTCACCCATTGTGTATTGTGCAATATGCAAGCAAGGGAGACCCGGACTCACTCAAACTCAGCAGAGACGACCGTTAATCCGGACAAAGAAAACACTAAACATAATGTACGTACATATGCAGCACCATTGCACACGAACACTTGTTCTTCCATTCAACCATTCAACCCCCCGATCTACTATTTGTTCTCACTTGCCATCTCGGCTCTCCCTTCTTCTCTTGTCAAAAACGTCTCGTGCGTGTAACACAATACAATAACAACCCCCCCCCCACGACAAGGCGCCCGACCCCCAGCCGTCCTTGCAACGTCCGCACCGCAGCTCATATGCGTCACCATGGAGGGGGTGCAATAAGCGCTAAAACACTGATGGCGTTTTTACCATGGCATGGGCCAAATCGAGCCTGCCCTCCCTTCCCTTTTACGTACTGGTCCAATACAACCGCCTGGGCGAGAAGGCTTGCTAGTTGCTAGGGTGGTGGCGAAACAGCTCAAGTAAGGTATCTAGCCGGCAAGAGGGCTGACCCTGTGACGTTGCTATACCAAGTGATACCTATCCCTTCCAGATATGGCCCGAACGGCTGTCAAGACGTTGCTGGGAAAAGTTCTCGACAGCCTCATCTGGACGACCGACACTCTTCTCATGGTTTCATATGTCTTAACACTCTTCAGGTTTTTACTCAAAGTTATTATCATATGGTGTCAATCTCTGCAGGGTTGGTAGCTAGGTCCACCTGAATAGGCAGACAATCTACGACTACAGAGGAATTGACGAGCTGTACAGAGCAACACGAGTGCGTGCTAACCATCCCGATAGTCAAGACGGTTGATTGGGTTTGAATTTGGTTTAGGGGAAGGAGAGTGGGGCGGTGCATCCGAATCCAAGCGAATCAACGGCAAGAGGGAAGATCAAGTCAAACGTGAGTAAGAGGAATAACGGGTTCGAACTAAGGATGGTGGGCCTTGGCGATGGAGGTCCACAACGAGAACCACGTAAAGTAGTCGCCAAGTGCCAAATCACGATCCATCTCTGGAGCAATACTTCCAATGTTCTCTTCTCGATTGGTTCCTCCACACCACTACAAAAGCCGACCCGATTGCAGTTGGTTCCTTAGGAATTGGGTATGTGTGCATGACCGAGAGGGGGATGGCGGAGGGGGCTTCGGTTGCCGGTATAAGCATGCTCAGATTGCCCGTTGCCGTTGGTGTTGGTTGGTTCGAAAGAAATAATAAAGCGAGCTCAGGGTTGCAAAAAGCAGAAAGTACGAAGTTTGAATAAGAATGATTTTTGATTTTTTGGGGGGATTTTTCGATAGATCAGAGAGTCCACGGCCGAGTATAGGCGCCCTTGCAAGAAACTCAAGTGGGTTGACGGTGAAGGCGATCGTACGTTATCTACCTGGCGCGGTCCAATTGCCGCGCAGCACGCTCACTCAATACGCCTCGACGACGAAGCCACTAGCAGGGCGGACAAGAGGGCCAGCAATAGATGCGCGGCTCTTGATACGACTGGCGAAATTCTTCGATCCGAGATCCTCAGCACCAGCAGGAGGACCGCGGGGCTGCCTAACGGGCTGGCTGACTCGCACGAGGCCTTGATTGACAGTAGCTGCTCCAACTTGAGGCCTGCCCATGCCCACACCTTCGTACTTCTTGGAACCTTCGGCTGTGCTGTGGGAGCCGTTCGAGCTTGTAGGAGAAGCAGGTGCATCGCCCTCTTGCTCGACCGACACGGCGGGAACTTGAGAGCTATTACCGGCAATACGGAGAGGCTGAGGGCGGTACTTGGCGGTGCCGTTCGGAGGGGTAGGTCTGCGGAACTCCTCAGCAGGTCCGGACACGGCCGCCCTCGGAGGAGAAGGAGGAGTAGGTAGACCAAGCTTAGGAGGACTCAGACGGCCGATAGTCGAGGTCGTAGTGGTGGTGGAACCACGGCGCCATGAGACGGCGGCATCGCTCTTCGAGGGAGCAGCGGGAGCCGATTGGGCGACAGGAGTGCTCAAACCACCAATCGTGGTCCCTCCAGAGATGACAACAGTGGAAGAAGGAGTCGGAGGAGGGGCGTTGAAGTCCAGTTCACTAGAGAGTTTGAATGACGTCGCGCCAGGGTTCAAACCCGAGGGTAGGGAGCGGCTTCCGAATTTACCACCAAGAGCTGCAGTCATAGGGAGAGGTCCGTGTTCGTCAATGTCGTCAATGCTGGAGAGGCGGGAGGAACGAAGGTGAGCAATAGCATTGGAACGGACATCGAACGAAGTTTGGGTGGGACCAGCAGTGGACGGAACACGGTTGACCGCAGCAGCGGACTTTGCCTGTTGTTGCTGGTGGTGCGCAGCAATGTTCAAAGCAGCCTGTTGCTGCATAGCGATTTGGGCCTGGAGTTGTTGTTGCTGCGCCTGTAAAGGTGGGGGTTAGCGGGAAGAAGGCATCCGTCATGACAGGTGTGGCCGTACCATTGCCTGCATCATCTGCATCTGGAGGAGCTGCGCTTGATCCACCGGGTTAATGCCCATGAACTGGGCTTGCCTGAAGAACTGTTCCTGCTGATGTTGTTGGAAGCGGGGAGCACGATCATTGAAGCCAGCAGTCATGGGAGTTGCATAGTGGTTGAATCCGTTGTATTGGAGGGTCTGGCCATTAAAGTCGAGACCATCATTTGCATCTTCGTAGATAGCCGGGGGATGAGAGGCTGACGCGAAGCGTGGGATATTGAATGAACCACCCGGTGCAGCGGTGTGAGGCATGATGGGCCCAGAGGCAGATCTGACACCACCGGTTCGGAGTCCAGAGAGAAGCGAAGCACGATTGTTAGATTGGGACATAGCAACTGGTTGAAGAATAACTGCAAATATTAATATGAGCAACAGCCTTTTTGCCTTTTTTATGATTGGACGGACCTACTCGGCCAGATAGGCGCGGTGGATGCGGCGACGACGAAGACGAGGAAGAGGATGATCAGGCGATAAGATGGCGAGCGAGAAGGTGCAGACGCCCGCTACAGATGGTGCTAGACAGGGTCGGCAGCAGTGAGAAAGGGGCTGGCGACGGAGACCTGATTAGTGGAGTTTGTAGGGAATTTAGCTCGACTTTGAAGGAGTATTTGATCAAAAAGGTTGTTAGAGAGATAATAGACCAACGACGACAACGTCCACAGAGTGCAAGGGCGAACCCGAAGGAGGGAGGAGACCAAGTTCAAGGAATTGCCAGCGCGACTCCTTGGGCCAATTAACCACGCCCATCTCACGATCATCCTTCTCCTGATTTACCCCCACACAGCTCAGGCAGCGAGGACAGCCCCTGAAAGCTGCCCTGCCACTACACCGCAGCTCTATTGGGTGGGTGGACTGGCCCCTATCCTGCTCCCCTTCAGAGATGCTTCTTCGCACTGGCCTGCACCCGCTTATCGAACACTGAACTCCTAATGGGCCTATCGCTCTTGTGAAACGGATTCATCGCCGTCTGTCACAAACTGTGTTAGTATTGGTCGTCCGAGTGCCGAGGCAGGCGAGCGCAAACTGCCCTATCTCTGCCGTACAGGGAGATACACAGCGGACACACTGATCCTGCAGACACGCAGATACACTTCCCTGGAAATGGCGCAATAGATGGGTAGAATTATACCTACCTTGACATAGAGCTCCCACACGTCCATGAAGAAGGCTCGTATCCCTTCATCGTTCTTGGCTTCGTGCAATAGCACAAACTTCATGTCTAAGCGAAAGTGCCCTAAACTATGAGATGGTGTCCAAAGCCGACACGGCAGTCGCGGCTCCTGGACGTACTCCCGGCTGTCACAAAGGCTGATATAGTCCATTCATTAAACTTGTCTACCGCCTTGAGGTACCTGACAGGGCGCGTGTAAGTCCATCGGTTTCCTGTAGCACTTGGAGAGCCGTACATGCCGCTATTTGTCATAACTACCTCTTCAATGGCATCTAGACTTGCATTTGCAATCATTTGTATGACGTGGGTGGCCCCGATCGTTGTCCCCGCTGCACCACTGGATGTTGGCCCCTAGGCAACCAAATAAATTTGAGAATCCTGACGAGGCAGTTCCGCACTCTTACAGAGCTGGCAGACTGTGCCCCGCTTAACGCTGTAAGCGTACTTGCGAACGGCGAAGTGCTCCAAGTGGGTAAATTTGTGGAGAGCGTATTTCCCAATGGTGGGGGGGCTTTCGTGGACTGATGCGCAAAAGAGTAAATGGGAGTATCGGTAGGTGATAACAGAAAGAGATGGTGCGACATCGACGCTCAGCCCACTGACGCGTGCAGGTTTGGTCGGAGTCAACAAGCGCGTCGCTTGTTGTCCACCATGAGCCAGGCAAACACTCAGCAGTCACACACGGGCGATTATCAACAATCTATGGAATATGCTCCACCTCCAAAGGCGGAGATGCTCTATTTGTGTGCAGGTTGGCGCGTTTCGTGGCTGGAAGAAATTTCTTTGAAGCGACCTGAATGAAATCTCGCAGATTGCGGCTCAGAGAACGAAATCAAACCTCGTGAGCCGATACGGTGCAAAGCTTGTGGACACCGCATTATGTACAAGAAGAGAACGAGGCGAAGTAAGCATTTTACAAGTGGTCAAACTTTCTTACTAAAACATCGGACAGTGGTACAGTTTGAAGCGAGATAGTATATACTCTTTTTCACGATATTTTATTTTGTTCTTGCCACTCGTTGTAACCCCCCACAAGTCATCCAAGACCCTCCCGCCTCCAGTATGCGGATAAACGACCGCTACAAGTAATACACTAGTCATATATTTAGGCTCGCTAGCCACACCACTCACAAATGCACTCAGTCAAAGTGGAAATAGCAAAGGAAACACTCAAAACTATTATTTGCAACAAGTTCGCGATGTCCTTCCCTTACGTAACGAAAGCAAGACATGGAACTTGAGTGGTCATGGCAAGCGAAGGTGTAAACAAAGTTTGGGGGCGCGACGAGCTTGGTTAATTCGTGAGTTTGGGGTCAATGAGGAAACATTCATCAGAAGACAAAAAAGACAAGGCGCGTGCAAGCAAGAATTTCGCGGAGATTGGAGTTGCAGGAGCAGCAAGAGGAGAAAAGATCGAGAGTCTAATGGAAAGAAACCTCTGGCAAGGCAACCGAGATGTGTTGCACGAACAGCGTTGTTGATATTGATCAGGCACGACGTTGCGTTTAAGGCGTGAATCATTTGCAAGAGCCTTGCGCCGGAGGACAATGGAGAGATTGGGGCTTCGATAAACAGGACGAGTGCGAGACTGCGAGAGTCGGTCCGGCGCTGGCTGGGAATAATACGTTTTCTTTACCACATACTGAGGTTACGAAAATGGAGGTTTAGGACGCAGGTGATCGGGATAATGTCGTTGATCTCGCGGTTTGCTTCTTGACCGTGGCGGTAAATCCTCAAGATGCCGGTATCCTCCAAGTAGTGACCAGCAAGCCTTGGTTGGACGTAGCTGGTGTCCCGGTACCAGCACTTGAGACCAAATTATTAGATGACCGGTGCCATGACTCACAATCAAACAATTACTTACAACCATATCCTGGAGTTGCTCATTTGCGCGATGCCAAAAAAAGGTGCGGTTGTTCATGCTGAACTCACGAGCACTGCCGTTGGCCTCCTTAGCTGCCCGTCCATCCAGAAATTTTTGGAGACTACGCACTCAATAACATCGTCAACATCCTTGCGAAGACTCTTCAGCGGAACACCACCCGTGTTACTTGTGCCCCCAACGGTCCCGAACCCGGTGCGAGTGGCTCGCAAGTTGAGCATCGACATTCCGATCGTCGGTGCCCACCTGTCCAACATCGTTTGTCGGTCAATTTGTTAGTAAAGAGCGAGGTTTATTGACCTGATGTTTCCAATCTGACCGGGTGAATTATTGTTTATATTAAGTGATGAGAGCTTGTAATTGGTAAGAGAGATCGACACTTACATAATTCTCCATGTCCCCTTCAAGCTTGAAGATCATCGTTTGGCCATTTCCAGAACGAGTAAACTGCGATGGCTCTCAACCTCCACCCATATAACGCGGGGATGGACAACGCGAGCGCGACGCGCAAAACGCGTCCAAGGTAGGCCGAAGCGGCCCCTAAGTGGCTCGATGGAGTGTTTCTCACCTTGTATACTGGTGTTTCTCCACCAACAGCGGTGATACGGTTGAGCGTTGATTCGAGAACAGGCTCGCCTGGGACAAAACGCCAGCGGAGTTCGATGTATTCATCCTTCGACATGCTCATGGCTGGTGGTTGATGGTGGTCTCAATGGTGGGGACAGGAAGGCAAGGAGGGTGAGTTTGGCGGAGGAAGACGAGTCCAAAACGGTGAAAGCCTTCAACTCGTCTGCCAGCGAGGTATGATACCGATAGCCGAATGGACGCGGCAATCCCAGTGTATCGTCTCAATTGACTGTTCTTCCCCTATCGAATAGGAACTAGGTCTATACTCACGGTGATCCACCTACGTCGCCTCGTTCGCACGACGGGATATTTACTAGCTTGAACTGCTTCATGAGGGTCTGGTCCTTCCATTACACCCTATTCCCCAATCCGACGGGTCGTCTTCATCGATAACGCGCGAGTAATCCGCGCGGGCCTCGCCAGTTTCCGAACCTATATATCATAGGCCTCCAGCGCTGGTGGGTTCCGATGGGCAAATTGGGCATGTGGACGACAAACTTGCACGAGTCAGGCACCCCTCGCGCAGCCAGTCAATCGAAGGTCATTTGCCAAAACAAGCTCAGATTCGTTGCATTTCAGATCTGGAGTACAGGGAGCCACCTTCTGGAGAGCTTTCCGCCACCGCCTGGGCTTCGGCAAGCTACCACATGTCCTTCTCGCGCAAATACAGATTGAGCATCAAAGTCACGATTAACTGATCAAGAACACGCTGCCCTTCTGGCAGCACAATTAAAGAATTCGTCGAACCTACAAAATAGGCTGCGTCTGCCTGCGGTGGCAGCACTTGTTGACACTGGCAAGAGAATTGAGAAACCGGGGTTGACGTCCACTGGCGGCTTACTTTCATATCTTCGTCAATCTTCTGTCCCGGCATCCATTTGTATATTGAATCACCAGCCGCATATAGACGTGATCTAGGTGAGATTGGGTCGATTAGTGCTGCCGCGAGGGAATTTTTTTATGAAAGCCGAGCTCACTTGCTATTAGGCCGCTCAATATGCCGTTGTCTGAATGTAGCAATCGTACCCTGGATACCGGGGACCAGGAATTGTACGATAGACTCTGCTATCACCCGCCGCCACAAAATCTTTGCCACCTCGTACGGCGTCTAAGTCTTGGGTGCCCTGGGAAATTCCTGGGACTCACTACTTCGTAGCTTTCTGTATTCTGATCCAATCTCCATACGAGTGTCGTAGGATCGTGCCCGTCTGGATCTGGGGTGTGAAACTGCACGTCTCTGTCAGTCTCGACATTTGCCACTGGCCGCGCCTCCCGGATGACGCAAACACACTCCAACGTACTCGGTATAAGTCAACAAGCTTGTGGCTCTCCACAAAAAGCCGGGCTACTCTTGAGTTCCGGATATCGTAATCAAGCATGAAGATCCATTGCAGATTGAGGGGGATATTGGACGACGTCGCCATATAATCGCTTCGTGGAGCACCTATAGTTGTGGAAAATGCACGGAAGCAGAGAAGGTAGGAACAGTTGAGAGGTCCGCCTGTTATATGGACTGTTAAATGGCAGAGACGGGAAAGCCTGCCTCCCACTCCTCAGTTGTGCGAGCGGCGCGTGGACCAAATCGAGGTTCGGTGTGTATGGTATTTGATCGAGCAAGGTCTCTCGTATATAAAGGGTACCATGCTTTTCCGGCGAGGCGTGTTTGCAACGTGCCGTGCCATAATGATGCGGGCCTTTCGCGCGCATAATGGAAGTCACAGATCGCACCTTGCAGATAAGCCATCAGTCGGCAAAAATAGGTATTCTTAGTGGAAGTGGCAACGATGATCATGGGCTGTCTTATGGGGATGGAGGGTGATTGCAATGATTTCAGAACCTGGCCGCAGGCGCATGACCATGCTCCTCGACCAAGAGGATCATCAGATTGCACAGAGAATATCACACTGACAGTTAAAACTGGGGCTTGAGGGAAACGCGGCTGGAACCTTCCGATTGGTCAGACAGGCTAGCGCCAGACCTGTAGTTTGCTCTCTCGACCAAGCGTGACTCGCTTGATGACACGTTGACGGAGTGAGATGCTCTGAGAGCTCGACGTTGAGATCCAGTAGATTGTCGATGGTTCATTGGTTAAGCGTGTGGATGCTTTTGAATGGAGGTGGTCGGAAACACAAACCTGTGGCGGCTCCGACAGCAACTATAAAGAAAAATCAACGCTCTGACGTCGACAATCGGGCATACTGAGTCGAGCTGCAGGCGTACTTGCGAGTTAATCGCGGGGGCTACCGTAACCGATGTATTGGGCAGCTATGCGGAGTTTTAGGGAAACAGGGGAGCTTGACAATACCAAGGAAGACTGGCCGATGGCATTTCGACTGAGTTGCGGGGGGGACCGATTGTGCAACTCGCAGCACTCAGCTGACTAGAATAACACGCCTATCTTACAGGTGCGCGAAGAATCGAAGGGCGACTACCACCTTGTTTCCTCGATGGGTGTCTGCAAACCGTCCGCGGGCTGAGTCCACCGGATCATTAATGAGCCACTTGGTTGAACCATCGCGGGAGGTGGACACACGTTTACGGTTGTCTATCTCGACTCTTCCCATCCTGTTCCAATGGACACGACCTTGACGTCGAGGTTCCTAGGATTGACTACGACTACCTGGCCAGTCTCCGAGAAGCGCGGGACGAGGACTACGCGTGTTCTTTGACCATCCTTGTGTGTGATGAGAGTGGTTTCGAAGCGCGGTTGGTTGCCTATGAAGTACAGGTGTGGAGTGCGTGTTATGATAAAGGGGTCGTTCTTGAAGTAAGGATAGCACCCTAAGATGTGATGAAGGATGCTTATCAATGCGAGGTGACTATGGGTGGAGCGAACAGGACGTACAGAGAGTGTCAGGTGCGGTGGGAGCCATATGTCTCCACTGCAGGGTCTCGCAAGCCATGGCCAGTCGGTCGGTGGTCCTGACGTATTTGTATATATCATCCAAGGTCTGCCCTCCAGTGCCCAAGATGCTACTTCTACGTTAGTTGGTGATACCAGCGGGATGGTCACATCCTTACTCGCAACCCTCGACTCCCAGCCAACAGGGATTCGTTTCGGTCAAGAACCCTCCAGACGTCTTCGCCTCTCCAAACATAGCACGTGGGATGGGTTGTTGCGGCAGTATCGCACCAGTCGAGTCTGCTGCGCCTGGCACTAAATGAACAGTCATCACTCTTGCCAATTCTGCAATATGTCCCGCAAGGGATTGGGTGGGGTGGGCCGAGAAGACCATGTCATCTTGGTTCCTCTGGTGTTCCACTTTCAAAGTGGTCCCCAAACTATCAGCCTCCTCAGGGTCATAACGTCTGAGTGGAGCAAATGAATCGCCAGCTAGGATGAGCCTTGTAATAGAAGATGCACTTTGCTGGTCCTTTCTTGAGCCTGCCTCAGAAAGCAAGTATTCGATGAGCAGTGTGATACGGAGATCCGCAGCGGCGTTGGGGGGTCCGATATTCAAGCCGGAGACTAGTGCGATCCATTCTGAAGTACCGCCAAGATCCATAGGGTCCTCTGTAAAAATTTCCACCGTCGGTTCTTGAGGCGCTGGCCCAGCGTAACAGACATCAAGGACCTCGAATTCCCCAGAGTTCGTTTCGACACCAAGGGCACCCATTATGATACCAGAGACGAGAGGGATGGCTGATATCTTATCTCCAGAAAGGCGTATACGACCAGATTCATCTTCCAATAAGATCTGGTCTTTTTCGCTGTAGAACTTTGTTCGGGGAGGTGGCGCAGTAATAAAGTGCTGACTAGACTTCAGGGTCGTTCAATCTAGTGGATATTGGAAAAGACGTACGTCCTTTGCCAGATCTTTCAGAACGTTGTCTTTCAACGGCATGTCGATGTAGACGGTGCCAATAATCCAGCAAACCTTGCCTTTCGTTACTTCCAGAACCTTGTTAACGAACGCTGGGTTCCCTATCTTCCGAGATTAGGCGTCTATACGTACGAACATAGAGGACATACCTTTGAGCTTGCTCCACTTTTCTGCAGCCCGTTGCCGAACAAAAGCTTGGAGCTTTTTTAAGCGCACAAAATATAGATTGGCATATTGGTGCTTATACGACTCAGACGTGAGGTCTAGGAGGAAAGAGTTGCGAAGGTCTGTCGGAAATGTTGAAGGCCGATTAGGAGGACGCGTCAGCGGGCCGGAGTCTGGCCTAATGAGCGGGTATCAGACTGGAGGTAAGCTTGTAGCTCCGATGTAGGACGGACACGTCTGCGGGCAACGCCATCGATGACCCAGAGAAGAGTTGCTGGGCAGAGTACGGTTGCTTTATTTTCGGCTTGGACTCTTCCTCGACGCCGTTAGACGAAGACCTTGACTCTGTGGCCGGTTACATTCACAATACTCTCTGTACAAAAACCAAATCGTACAGAGGTCCAAAGGAGCATATTCTGGTTGTGCAATGTCTTCCATTTCGATATCGCATCCCTTTCCGTCTCGGGACAATAACGACCACAATTCTCCCTTCTCGTTTCCTTTTGCGTCTCAGCATATCCTAGACGGGTCCTCTGCCGGTGCAACGTTCACCGTGAACCCGGCGTCTTCCCATCCACCTTCCAGAGGAGGTTCAATCAGTCTCAAAACACGCACACCGCGTACAAGTATTATAAGCTCATATGTAGATGGGGAGAAGCCTGCAGGGACACCAATGTATGAGGTAACTGCCTACGGGGAGGAAGAGGAAGTGCAGGTGAAGGAGAGTGTACCCAGTGCTCCGAGTCGCAAGTCCATTGGACGGGCGCGGGTCCAGGAGGTTTGGAAGGAAATGTTCTTAACATCTAATGGCCGTGATAAGGCATTGGTTCGTGCCTTTCACACATGAACTACGGGCTGTGACTGATATTTCGGTAGAAACTCATCCAATACACCATCCGCGTATACCTCCTGTTCCACATCCGCACCTCCGGACTGTTCAGGGATCGGAAACTTAACTGGGGGAAGGACATCATTGCAGGTTTAAACAAGGCTTACTCTGGATTGTCGCTCAGTCGGTGCATATGAATGGCGTGAATCAACCTATCTGAGCTCACCCTTGGTCTCTAGGAAATGTTTGATTCTGTTCAACTGGCTTGGCCCGCTTTCCATTATCACCACACCACAAACTATGCCCCTATCGTCCACCAAGGGGAAAGTTCAAGAACAGCCGTTGCTACACAAGCTTCTACACGCGTCTCCGCCGGTCTTACTAGACTTGGTGTGCGGCATTTCCGATGATGCTGCCACTTGTTACAAGTTGGGCCTTCTGCCTGATCGAATCGGCGTACAAGCCGAGAAAATGGCGGACTGGTGCTGGTTTGCAAGCACTCTCGTTGGACTTGTCGAAGTCGGCGTGGAATATGGTATCATTGGCAGCGCCATCCGCGACAGTAAGCCCCATGCCCTTCCAAAGCCACCACTTTTGTATGCTTATATAATCGCATCCACCTGTAGTTGAAAACCGTCTCTACGGAGAGAGTATGGCTGGGCCAGGACCGGTTTCGGTTTCTGGCCAAGCCACTGACGAGCAAGAGCTCGTCAAACTCCGAAACCAACGCTATTGGTTGCGGATATCACGAGCAAAGTTGCTCATGGATTTAATATTCGTTTGTGCGTAGCTCAATGTCCGTCGATCGGGCATGAGGTCTTACTGCCACCACCAGCGTACGATGTATTCCATCTCAAGACGTGGAAGGAACCTGCAAAAGGCCTCTCTGGATTGGCCTCAGGTGTCTTAAGGTAATCCGTTTCACTCACGGTTTCGCTGCGCATTGCTGATATGATCCCTCCAGCTCGATGAAGTTATACGACAAGCATCACAGCTCGTTGGCCCGTTCTCTTGTCTGAGCATGTCCTCATTGCGTGGTTGTACTCTCTATGTTAACCTACCTAGACCCTCAATCATCCTCCTGCGGTTAATACCATGTTTCCGCGAGGTCAGCCAAGGAGCGTGATTAGAGGAAATCAGTCGACGAGCATCCACATGCCAACACGCACGAGAGGGTGGATAGTCCAGGCGTCCTATGATACGAATCAGTTCAAGTATGAACCACATCTGCTCAGCACATGCTCCGCAAAAAGGATTGTTCTTCCATGTTCCCCATTGTGATGGGCCATACTTGACAAATCGCCAACACCCAGTGTTGTGCCGTTGGATAACGAATGTCCACTCGTTTGGCATTGGTGACGGAGTGCTCACTTTCACGTTGGTATATTGATTGGTCCATTCTACACGTTGGGTCCCGAGGTGCTAGCCGGTTACTCGGTATGTATATATGTCGGTCAGTTTGGGAGGAGAGGTCATATTCCAGGGTCCGTGCCGTGTGTGTGGGTGACGGTGACATGGGTTCAGTTAGCGGTTCGCGGATTCCGCATGTCCTCCTCGGCACCACATCCGTTTGGGGCACAATTCAAGCTTGATTTTGGCCAAGGTCGCCCCGATTAGGGTTATAGTTGCCGGCGGGGTCTCGGCTTGTCGGCACTCTCCAGAGCCCAGAAGAGCCCAGAAGCTGGGGGGGTAGGCTTCCTCCTTGCGTTCCTCTTGCGCTCACGGAAAACACGCTGCGGCGATCTTGTTTCGGTTCCTCCATCAAATTGTCCATATTACGCGTCAAGAACAGGGAGACATCTGGAATTCATTTAGATAGGTCATAGGGGACAAGTAGCCTTCGCGAAGTGTCCGTTTTGGCAGAAAGGGCCTCGACGTTCCCGGAACGGAACTAGATGACTGGAGCGGAGCATACGAAACTCGATCCCATATGCATGACCTCTCGCGGCTGTCGGCTCGTTCCGCAGTATCAGCTCCACGTCCACGTCGCTCCCCGCAGTCGCCCCCCCGCAGAAAGGCATCACAAAGTTCCCACACACCACACACCACCATCCATCCGCCTAAAACGAGAAAACGGTCCGTAAACTGAGGTCGATCTACCGTTCCCCAAACCATCACCTCAGGAACACGCTAGCGCCAGCCCAGTGTCCACCACCTTCCCTTCTGGGTCGTGAGGACTTGTGCACCGGAGCTGGCCGCAGGTCCAGACGCCACAGGGCCACTGGCAGTCGTCCTCGGGCTGGGGTTGGCACCGAGCCGGGCTAGTGCTAGTTCGTGTTCGAGCTCGGCGATGCGGGCTGCCTGGATGATCGACTGCCGTTCGTGGGCAAGTGAAGATCGACACATTTCCAATACCTTGTTTTTGATTTATGTTATAACATGAAACCCCATCGCATCGCGGAATTGGAAAACACACAACAGTGTGTGTCGGATGACGCGCCCCAGAGGCAGAATTTTTTTGGTGTGACCAAGGATTTCATTTGGGTAGATGTAGATTGGTATGGGTGCCATTGGAGATTTGGCGGGAGAGAAATGGCGGATCAAAATGGCCAGGAAATAATTGAATGTGATAACGAGGAATATAGGAGAATGTCAGTTAATTGATCTGTATCACCAGTTTAGAGGACCGCAAGCCCGCTGCCGGGCTGCACCAGCCAAGTATGGAAGGATGATACGGAAACCGCCAAACGGCTGTGAATTTTGAATAACGGATCGTTTGATTACGTACCCCATAAACGGTTGCTGCCAAGAGAGCAATTGGAATCATGGGTGGTAACATATCCGAGTACCACTGGGCGTATTTCGACCGCTGTTTCGTCGGGTGCTGCGACGGCGACGGACCCTCGACCGAAGTCGACCTGAAAAGACGTGCAGAGTGGCCGAACCGTCGATACGGTACCCGCACGATCATATTTTTGGGGGGTTGTTCAAAAAGCAGGAAGTCCTTTATTAACCACCCGGCGCGGAGGTGTCGGTTGGAATTGCAATAGACCATATAAAAAGAGCTTGGGTGTTGCAGCAGCTCTCCAAAACAGCGGCTCGATCCTCACTCAAGGCGGCAGGGGCAACGCTCAGGGAGGTCCCATAAGCCATAAGAAGTAAGCAATGGACCCCTCCGTCCTCCCAGGCGAGAAGCGGCACTAATTTCTTCGGTGGCGTCAACGATCCCCTTCACTCCATACTCTTATCGTGGTTACCTGACGCTCTCCCTCCCTCCGTGGCGGTCGCAGCGGGCGCGAGAGCCGATTCTATTGACTGAAAGCAGGGACGAAGATGCAACAGTACGGACCATTCTACCCAGGTCTAGTAATGCACCAAAGCTAGTTTGTTCCTTTGACATGCCTTGAGAGGCTCCGGCGGAGGCTTTGTCTCTCTCCCGTCGCGAGGGACGAAACAGGCTTTGCGGGAGCCTGCCAAGGTGGTCACACGAAAAATATATTCCGGGCCTTGAAACAAAAACTCTACTGTGGACATAGGTGAGGTGCGAACGCGACTGTCACGAAAGGATGGTTTCGATTTGGCTACATTTGCCGTCTCAACTACAACGCGAAAAACCAATTACAATGAAGCCACTATGTCCCCACACTTTGTTTTTCTCTGGAACTTACGCTGACGCACCCCTGGAGAAGGACTCAGATATCCCACAAGGGTTGGAGACAAATCAAATCGCATACCTGACATACTGAGTGAGGATCTTGGTAAAGTGATTGCCGTGATGAATAGCAATCTCAAACTCGAGCGTCGTGGGTGCGCGACCTGTCGCGATTTCAAATCAACACTTACTAGCTATAACACGTAAGGAGAGTGCGACACTCACTCCCATCAGCAGCGGCGAGAGTGGTAGCACCATATGGAGAGCCACCCGCAATCTCATTCATTTGCAAAATCTTGGGGGTGCTATAACCTGAATTAATTGGTCAATATCATACCAGCAGATAGAACTATTCAGGCATACCCATGGGGACATAAATAATGCCATGGTGCTGTACTTCATTCAGCAAACCAAAATCAACAAAGGAACAAATCCACACAAACTCACGACGAGGAAGGGAAGAGTGGTGAGCACGGTGGTCTCTTGTCCTTATTCCAAGTATGAGAATCGAGTGCCTTTTTTCCAGTCTCCGGGAACACCACTAACCTCCGTGCTAGAACAACAAAAAAGAACAAATCGGGTCAAATCGATCGCACGAACGGGCGAAAGCTACGCCACTCACCTGGGTACCGGTACCAGTGACGATAGTGGCCATCTTCCCGTTGAGCTTCTGGGCGGTCCAGAGACCGCCGGTCTGGTCGAAAAACGCGTCGACCTGCGAGATCGCGCGGCCATAGCGTGTAGGGACTGATCTCGAGCACGAGCGGGCCGGGCCCGAATCGAATCCGCGTCCAGTACCCAGTGAAATTGTACAAGTGAATTTTACAGTCAACTTTCACACGGCCGGCCGGCGCGTATACGACTTACACGCAAAGATGTAACCATCATACTGCCTGTTACGTTACCCACCCGATCGTCGGTCAGTACCATATGCATTCGTATGCACACACAAACACAATCAAGGGACGAACGCACTCGAGATCGGTGACTTTGATAACCGGGTGCGCGTTGACCTTTGCGTCACGCGCCGCCTTGCCCTCGACGTTGCCGTGGAAGAGCTTGAGGAGGACCTCGTCGCTCAGAAGCTCGGGGCTACCAATTACCAATAAAATTTACGTTTCATATCACGCGTCGTCGTCAGTCGTCAGTCACGGTTCCGCGTTCCGATTTTCCGATTTACGGAATGCAAGTTTAAAATAAACGTACAAGCGGTAGGTGTCCACATGCGCACCGGCCTCCCGCGCGCCTTGGGCGGCCTTTTCCGCAATCTGGTAGATGTGCCTGGGCGGTCAACCACTACGTCAGTGGCAGACCCGCGATGGGCGTTGTTGTGGAGAAGGTGGATGAGTGAGGTGGGCGCACGCACGTGTAAAGAGAGTAGTAGATGAGTGCGATCTTGGGCATGGCTTGGGCTTCGGACGAGGAGGAGTTCAGGTTCTCGCGTCGATGATTCGGCCTCGATGCCCTCTCATATAAGGTCCCATGAAAGGAGGTACGTATCACGGAGCCGCGCTTGGCCTCGAGCTCATGCCATTACGCCCTGGAACTGAATGTTGGTTCCGTGACCGGAATGACCTAGTATGAACAAATGTCTCATTACGACTCATGAGCTAGAGATAGCGAAACGTGGAGATGGCTACAGGGGTAAACAGAATCCAGAATAAGAAAAAAGGAGACACAATCATCTAGCTGGCGACCTGGGCAGGGGCGGGGGTAACAGCTGGTGAGGTTGAGCAAGGTTTTTGTGCGAATCTATCGATATTCGGCTCCGCAATCCCCAATAATTTTAATCAGCTTCCTCCCATTGCTCTTGTTGAGCACGGTGTTGATCGCCATGTGATCTTCTTTGGTCAGGCGCCATCCGAAGACTGCTAGATTGTCGTCGGTGTTATCGCTTACGCCCAACCGTGCACCTGATTATAATGGGGTAACAACGATCATTAGCAATAGGTTACGTCGGTCAGGCGGAAAGAAAGGTAAGGAGATCATCCTCACCAATAAGTACAGCTCCGACGAAATCATGATCCAGGACCCAACGTGTAGCAACATTGGCTATACTGACATGGCGTTGGTCACCAATTTTTCGGAGCACGATAAGTAATTGTTGGAAGAGAGACCAAGACCCCCACGCGGATAAGATGATGTCGAGGTACTTCTTCTGCGAAGGGGTCAGGGGATCCCGGCCACCCTCCTCGTTATACCGGTTGGGCTCCGGTGCATGGAGCCACTTGTCCGAAAGGAAGCCGCCACACTAGAGGAAGGAGCGTGTAAGCCCCAC
>Ga0307513_10005309_pt1 | contig 17039 bp, 18 predicted proteins | sample 15_EM_MG_FD_202174 | JGI IMG/M metagenome (GOLD analysis project Ga0307513, IMG submission 202174) | Populus trichocarpa ectomycorrhiza microbial communities from riparian zone in the Pacific Northwest, United States - 15_EM | ecosystem: Host-associated > Plants > Roots > Unclassified | place... | reverse complement strand
AGTCACTAGTCACCGGTCACCCACTATCCACTATCATTATAATTTAACCGATCCCGCCGATTGGAAACCCCACGCTGACCCGGATCGGCACAAAGCTTGTGTTGCCTCCTTCGCTGGAACCAAATTGAGCGGCCCTGTATTCCATGGGTTGTATCACTGAGGAATGGGTCAACGATGCCGGAAACACATGTCCATTGGACTGGAAGCTCAGGAATGCTGGGTCGGGTGGACGTTACAAGAGGGTCTATTTCGAAGATAGTTACTTGTTGGGGCCAAAAACACGCCCTCGTCCAATTAGAGAAAAAAAACACAAGACGAGCCAAATGCTGTGGCTAGTTGCCCTGGAAGGAGGCAGTGCCCATACCGATGTTGCTCAATCAAGGTAAATGGGATGTTACCATCCCTTAGGAAGATTTCAACTTTGAACTTCTGGTGCTTTGCCCATACACCTTCCTCCGCTGCTTGACCATGTGCGACATCATTACGAGGAGACCTGGCCAAGTGTGAGTTGGCTTCGGAAAGTAGACTTCAACGAAACTACTCACCTGGCCACCAAACGACAAACATAATCCCTCTAAAGTAATCCCAGGTACTCCAGGATCCGTTTTTAAATCCCTCGAGTGGGTTGGTGGTCGGGAGAGAGCTGAAGATTAATAACGCCTCACTGGAGGCGCCAAGCGGATAGAGAAGGTAGAATGTAGTGTATCGCAGGTAGACCAAAACTCCAGGAACAGCACTTCGAACTAGTGAGAGTGTGTAGAAGGCATAACGGATCACTTCTGTCGTGGACCAGGCGAGGATCATGGTCGAGTAAAGCGCATTGTGACGTGACTAGAAACAAGACACGTGAAACGTATGCGGTAGGGGGTATAAACTGCCAACGCACCTGTTCGTACTTCCCCGTGACACCCCACACGAGGAACAAACGACTATATACCTGAATTACAGCGGTGGGTAGGGGGCTCTTCACCAAGCCGGAGATAGAGTGCACAACTTCGAGGGCAGCGGCAGTCTGGACGATGGCCACGGCACTTCCGACAACGTCGTAGGTCGTAGTCATCCTGTTGTAGATGTCTAAGAGTTGATGTGGGATTATGGTGGCGACCAATGGATTGCTGTATGGGGTGATTAGGCCTTTCGCCTCCTTGATGAGTTCCTCAACGAGTTCACGAATGTATTCAACGAAAACTTGGAATGAAAAGGCGGAGACATCTTTAGAGGTTGAACTGAGGATTTCGGGGAGGGGGACGTCAGTAAGGTGGAAGTATGTCACGACGAGGATGTAGCCCCATCCGAGACACGAAAGCGCGTTGTACAATAACAGGTAGTAATTCGTGGCAGGTGCTAGACTCCGCGTCCGTTCAGTGTCGGCCACGGAATACCGCGTGAGCGACTCACAGGGCTGTTTCGCGGTGGGAGGTTTCTTGGCCATGATGGTGGAAGAGAAAGGAGGAGACTGGAGCGATGCAAGTTGATCGAAAATCCGATTCTAATCTGAAGGTGATTACACAAAAGACATTACAGGAAAGACATGCATAAAGTAACTAAGTCCTCTTATCATCCTTTTCTTTGTCCTTCTGCTTATTCTCCGTTGATGGGGCAGTGAGTCGGGAAGGCTGGATGGCGGGAGGGTTTGCGGTCAAATGAGGGGGGAGATTGACTTGAGGGGGTGGCTGAGGGAGATTCCCGTTGGCGTTCGCGAGGATCTGGGCCTGGTTGAGAGCCTGACGAAGAGCAGCGTTCTCAATGCGCAGCTGGTCGACAAGGGCGCGGCATTCCTCCCAACGTCTATTTGCCTCATCAGCGGATGCGAGAGCGGAATCCAAGAGCTGGGAACGAGACTCAAGGGCCTTTACATGGCTGTAGGGTTTTGAGCATTATGCATCAAGGCGGAGATCGGGAACTCACGCGTCTCGCCGCTCGCGAAAGGCTCGCTGGGCTTTGCGATTCTGTTCGGCACGTTTGCTCTGTGCGAGAGCCCTTCCAGCCTTTGGGGTCTCTCCGTCCGCCTCCGAGGGAGAATTAGGAGCCTGATCTGGCTGTTGGACGTTAGAGGGGGATGGAACGGTGGCAGGGCCAGGGACGGGTATGTTCGGGATGGCTGGTGGGAGACCACCTGGAGAGTAGTCTACCGGGCCAAAGGGGAACTGGGAGATGTCGTGGAGGTGGGGATGGATCATCGGATGGGCCAGATGGTGATCAACCAGCGTGGGGGCATCGGCGACCTTGCGCTTCTTGGAGGCCCGACCTGTCGTCGTTGTCGTCGTTACCGTCGGCGCAGGATCCTTTAGTCGGAGGGTGTGGATCGTAGGGGGAGAGTGAAAGACGCCATTGTGCTCTTGCCCTCCTTCTCCGGTCGTCGTAGCTGTGTACTGGGCTGGATTACCAATAATTAGTCAGCACACATCCACCGTCCATCGTCCCCAATAGTAGCATCCCGGAAACAAATAAAATAAAAAGAAGAGAAAATGGAAAAAACAGACTCACCTTGCATCGTATCCTTGTCTTCTCTTCCAGATTATCGTCCCCGGTTTCCTCTGTCTTATTTAAACCGCTCGAGGGGGAGAGTACACAAAGGGTGGAATTGCCTTATTCGGATTGCTGAGTAAGCCACGTGGGCTTCGTAGTCTCACTACACTTTTGTATTATTACCGTGGGAATCCCCGCCGTGAATTCGTCGTCCCCTCCTTCCGCCGCTCCCCCACCCGTCCCAAGTCCAGTCGTCCTCGGTGGCTGTCCCCTCCGCTGCTGTACGTGTAAACCAATGGCCTCGGAGTCCAAAGAGTCTACAAACCCCGTTCGTCCTCTTTTTTCCACCCCTTGATACCACTTTCCGCTCATCTTGATCCAGAAGGGGAAGCAAGCCGAACAACCCGTGACAAACGTCGAGGACAGCCCTCGTTCCGAACCCAAGCAGCCTGTCTCAGACCCCTCCGACGCCTCTCCGCCCGACCAAATTTCCACCCAACAACAGCCAGGGCCGGTCCCTGCTCACCAACCCACGACGACGACGACGACGACGACGACCGTGACGACGACTAATGCCACACCCAAACCGACTACTTCCACGGACATCCCTGTTGGAGAGGGGCGCGTAGCAGATGAGAAGGACAAGGGCTCTCTCTCCACCTCCGCTGGTACGCGGACTCATTCCGGCCTCAAGGGCAACAAATCTTCTTCCGAAGGCGCCCTATCCGCCTCAGACGCCACCGCCACCTCCCCTGTCAGGCACGAAAAATCTCCAAAACCCCAAACCAAGCAGTCGTTCCTCAACAAACTTGTTCGAGTCCTCATTCCATGCGTTGTCCCTTCGACTCGTGCTCATGATATCGAACCCCTGGGTGATGCCCAACCGACTGTAGCCGTTCCCGCTCTCAAAGAGAAACACGCGTCCGTAGGCACTGTTGGAGAGGCATCGTCCCCAGTCCAGAACGGCCGCACCACCGAACCTGCGCAGTCCTCCCACCAAACCAGTGACCCTTCTGCATCGTCAACGGTAGTCTCCCCGCAACCCGTCTCCCGGTCTGATACCCTCCCACAACCGCCCAAGGACGCGGCTTCGGTTGACCTCACGGCTCCCAACGATCTCACTGTCGCCTCAACACCTTCCAAGACTTTGTTACCCGTTGCGGAGACGGAGGGCGTGACTTCGGGGGCTGTTCAGCCGCCTGGGTCCAAAGGGGATGATGTTGTGCACACCCGTACGCACTCACAAGACTCTGGTGATGAGTCTGATGCTACGACTTTCACAGAGGAAGACGATATGGACGATATGAACGTCATCGATGACCTGGAGGACGAAGAGGAACGGTTAATTATGAATGGTGGAGTGGGTATCCCAATTGGACCTGTGAGCGATCTATTTCCTTCATCCATTTCTGCGCCTCACCGAGCAATCCCAGGACGGTGTCCCGCGCCCCCTGTTACCTCCCCTCGCTCCTCAACATGCCGGCCGTAAATGTCTCGTTCTCGATCTAGATGAGACGTTGCTCCACAGCAGCTTCAAGGTGTGTTTTTACACCCGTCCCGTCTACAGATAAACTCATGCTCCACACAGTCTATTCAACACGCGGACTATGTTGTCCCGGTGGAAATTGAGTACCACTGGCATAATGTTTACGTGATCAAACGCCCCGGTGTCGATAATTTCCTTAAGAAGATGGGAGAGCTGTATGAGATTGTAGTTTTCACTGCGAGTTTAAGCAAGGTACTGGCATCCAGTTTGTTCTAAGCCATACTTGGTAAGGTATTGACCTCCCAACAGTATGCCGATCCCGTTCTCGATAAGCTCGATGTGCACCGGGTGGTATCCCACCGACTGTTCCGAGAAAGCTGCTACAACCACAAGGGAAATTACGTCAAGGTTAGTTCCATTCTCGTACCGCGGCTTACCCTGTCATGGATTCAAACCCTCTGTTCTTCAGGACTTGTCACAACTTGGTCGACCAATGTCGGACACAATTATCCTCGATAATTCCCCGGCTTCGTACATCTTCCATCCCAACAACGCTGTCCCTGTCTCTTCTTGGTTCAACGACCCTCACGATACCGAACTTACAGACCTTTGTCCATTTTTGACCGATCTGAGGACTGTAGACGACGTCAGAGCTGTTTTGGATGGTGGATTATAGTTCCTTTGTGTATAGAGAGACTCATGTTCGCCCCCATCACCCCGACACGGTCGGGGCGACCCAGCCGCGATCGTGTGGTTCGCAGATTGTCCCTCCAACTCCCCCGATAACTCACCCTACTGGTTCCACCCACTCGCATCGCCTTCACCCCTTTGTCTCTGTTATCCAAGGTTGCACACGCCTACCACACCCACCCTTACATCTCATGAATGGAACGCTCTTCTGCCCTGTGATTTCATTCCGTGTTCTCCTATACTGTCTCTGACCCTGGTATACACGGTCGTCATCCAGTCAGCTTTCCGACACTCATAGTTTTCCAGTTCCCTCTCGTTTCTTCTCAACTAGCTCTAGCTTCCCGATACCCTCCTGGGCTTGCGCGCCGATTTTCTTCTTCTCCCCATGTGTTGTTCATATACATAGTACCTAGCAAGCATCCGTTTTCACAACCCTCTTCATCTTTTCTCCTCGTTGCACATAAGCTGATGGTTTCCCTCGCTTTCCCTGTCGTTTCAATTTCGTTGTCCTCTTAAAAGCTGTGTCTTAGCTTCGCTTTGTCGTTGTTGAAACATCATCTCTCCACACTCCTTACATTCTTTTCTTCCTCTGTCGCCTTTCCTATGCCATAATTGGTTTCATCCTTTCGGACCCTGTTATTCTCCGGTCGCTAACTATGATTTTAAATACACATGATGATATTCGATCAGTGAGGTGGCGGACGCGGTGATGGGTTCTGTCTGGCAAGGCAGGAACACAACGCTACAAGAAACGTCACCGACAATCGTTGGTCTCGTACCGCGTTCCACGATGTAAGCTTTGTCTCCTCGGAGCTAGTCCACGGATTACGAACCCCATGGTTCGGCCGCAGAGATGCCTACCAATTGTGTTCCTTTCACCCATCCATGACCATCCTAGCCCGGAAAAGGTCATGGGATCGTCGCACCAAGAACCATACCGTTCTATGATTCCAGTGGAAGATCCAGGATACGGAAAACCATGTAGATCTCAACACCGGTCCAAAACCAAGAGGACCTGTGCGATAACTCACCTTCTCACTGGCCGCAAGTTCGGGAACAGGACATCCCGAGCCTGGGGGCGGACTGGTACGATAGAGTGCACAAACAGGTACGGTTTGTGTGTATCGTAGGGGGATGGGGGGCGCCAGTACTGTGTGATTAAAGGGAAATCGGCGGTTTATCTCTGCCAGGGATCCTGGAGGCACCTGTCGATAGAACCGAGCATCAGCCTGGCCACTCGAGCTGGCCCTCCTCGGGACGGACCCGGCCAGCAAGCGTGCCCGAGCAAGGTCTCCATTTCCCGGAGCATAGGGGGTCGTGGGGACAAACGCGAGTGCGCCGTAGAAGGCGGTTTTGTACTGGCAGACTCGGAACCAGATATCGCGCGGGGAGAGGAGGGACGGTAGCGCACGGGCCGCCGGCTTCTACTGTGAATATGTCGTCACCAACAGGCGGATACCCGGCTTGAGCGAGTTGATCACTGGATTTGCTGTAAAACCGAACCCGAAAGAAAAGTCCCGTTCTGTATACGTGTTTCTGGGAGCTTGTAGTCTCGCAGTAGTGGAAGAGAAGATGGCGGTGATCAGAACCGTGCAGGGTGGCAAAGCCATGAGGTGTCACAAACATTCGCGATAGAAGTTCGCCTGCCACGTATGTTCGGAGCCTAGTGCGGCTGCAGAAAAGTCCTCCAGAAATGACGAGCTCAAGGAGAGGGCCGATTCGAGAAGTCGCCGAAGCCAGATGATCAGATAGATGATTATCATCGCTAGGTCTCCCCTCAGCACCAGAAGGTGGGTTGGAAGGGAGTTTCTGCTGCACGAGAACACGCAAGGATGCGGGGCGGGGGCGAGAGTTTTTGCGTGATTTCCAGTGATCCCCTGCGGATACCGAAGAGTGACGGAGATCGACGCGAGTTGAGCGAGGGTCTCCTTCTCCCATCTTGATCATTCTCGCTCTCGATTTTCTTTTTCTCTTTTTCTTTTTCTCTCTCTCCCTCCACGCCGTTGGCTGCGTGAGCGGAGTGAACTCGCCCCGGTCCTCCAAAATCGCGTTCCCGAACGTCCTGTTCGATCCCACAAGTCGTCGTCCCGGACCACCCACCTCTGCCGGCCGGAAAGACGGAGGATTGTTTTCCTTCACTTTCTGGTTGTTCATGTCCGTTTCAGTCACCAGCCTCGCCCAATCCTCCCTTCCATCTCCCGTATATGCACTCCTAGGATTTCGTTCCATGGCATACGCCACCGTCTGCTTCGTTGCCGTTCTCGTATTTGGTCAGTCCGCCTCTTCCGTTTTTCTTGGCAGATCTCCCCCGCACTGCGCGCGTCGCATTTTTGAATCATTTGAGCCGTCTATTCTCATACTGCGTGATTCTATCATCTTCCTTGGCCCATCGCCAAGGATCCATCGGAATCATAGTTACTGACGCTGTTCCCGTTCCAGCTTACTTCACGAACCCTTCCGAGTCGTCTTTCCGCACCTATCTCACCGAACAATCCTTCCGACGCCATCTCACACACCTTGATGACTCCTCAGGCCAGGATTCGGATACGTCTGGGGTCCACTATTCCTCGCGCCGCTCCACTGCCAATGACACCCATCTGGATTCCGTTTGCTCTCGAGTCCATTTCGCGAACCGTGCATCTGTGAGCTTGCGGACCCCCCTCCACGCTTACCACAATTTGGTCTTTTTCACCGTTGCTTTCGTTGTACCGCCCACCGACTCAGCTACCAAGACTTCTGACCCCGATCTCCCCGTCTCCGACATATGGTTCATTGGCGCGTTTGGTGGGTGGTGGAGAGGAGGGCCCTTATATTCATGGTGGGTGGACGCGGCTGTCAGGTCGAAGGATGAAGAAGGTGTTTCTTCTGGCGTTCTGAGCGTCAAAACCCTCGATAGCCTGAACGAATACGATGGTGTGTGAATTGATGTCCCACTGAGAGCCAATCCTCACTTTTTTCAGGTGCTTCTGTTTTACCCTTATCGTCGTCCGAGGCCCAAAAAGCCCGTGGTTCGCCCCCCAGGTTGCGGAACCCGAGAAGTGAACTATCTGACGGAGTCCAGAGAGTCCAGAGAGTTTTATCCTCTCGTAGTATCACACCTCCTCCACTGCCGGCAACTGCCTCACTACCGTTTCACAACGTTCAACAATCGACATGTGTACCAGTGCCCCAGCCATTTCATACCCCAGCTGTCAACTCCGTCGCGGCACCGGTCTCGTCTCCTCCGAAGAGCTTTGACCAATCGCCTGTGATAATGGACCTCCTGAGTCGGATTTCATCTACAAGGGCCGGAGTCCAAGACCTTCGTTCTCAAATCGCCGACTTCCGCACAAATAGCTCTCACCAACGCGAACTCCTTAATCAAGAACTAGAGACCCACCGGGAGCGAAAGCGCCAGGAGGAGTTAACTAGGAATGATCTCAAGTCCAGAACGAAGTCGCTAGAGGACTCCAAGAGGAGCGCAGAAAGCGCGAAGAGGGATGCAGAGAGGAAACTCAAGTCTGCTGAGACCCGGAGGGATGACGTCGCACGGAAGATCTCTCATCTTCGTAACGAGATCACCAAATCGAGATCAAGGCTTGGGGACGACCATAAATGGGTGGAAGTCGCTCGGTCGGGTAGTATTGGAGATGGTGATCGCGGGAAAGGGGGACGAGAATCCCTCGATGATGAATTGCAGGAGAAGAAGGCCGAGATGAAGGTCGTGGAAAACGTTATTGCTGCTTTGACCCTCCGGGCCAAGGAACTTGAGGACAAGGTTATGGAGGGGAGGGAGGGACTGGGGGCTGTTCTCGAGCAAGTGCGCCGAGTGGTACCCTCGCAACAATCGGAACAAGATGACGGCCCCATAACCCTCCCTACGGGCCCACGCGATCGGGTGGACGAACTCTCCTGGCCTCCTATTCAACATTTTCCCGCTTCCACTCCCACCTTGGATCAACATCAAGACTCGGAAACTCGGAACATACAAGATGGTCACCCTTCCCCAAAGCTGACCGCCAAGCTCCTGGTTTCAGGTGACTTAATCAACCCTCCGGCCAAGTTCGCACCTTTCGATGATCCAACATCTCTTGTGGCCGCAGATGGGGAAATGTTACAGTCCACATTCCTGATCCCTACTGGACTAATTAACTCCCTCCCTGACGCAACACCCGATATGGTTTTCTCCCGCCCCTTCAAAACGGACAGTGACCCATTTATTATCAAGCCTAATCGCCCCACCACCACGTGGCGAAGACACAGCGAGGCAAATGCACACGAGACGACGAATACTGTCATCCCAAGATTCGCCGACGACTCGCCATTCGAAGGCAACGGATACAGCAATGGACGGATTGTCAGCCACTTTGATTCCGAATTTAACACACAACTCAGGGAGGAGTCAAATTTAGATCAACAACGTGCGACCCTGCGGACCACCGTTCCACACCAACATTCGGCTTTGGATCCATTCTCGTCCACCCCCAACCTCGTAGATCCCTCGGGGGATTTTGAGGTAACCTCTGCTCCCCGACGTTGGTTCTCAGTCAAGGAGAAGAAGAAACTGAACCCAGAAGCTGAGGCTTTCAATCTCCCGAACTCGAGGTCGTTTTTCAAGCCAACGGTCCCCGCTTTCTTCTTTGACGCGCTGAACCCTAGCAAGGCTGGGCTCGTCCCCCCCATGGGACCCGACACCTCTTCCCCTCGCCTCGCTGAGAGTGTTGCCCATTCGTCCTTCTTCTCTAAGGCATTTGCGCCGTCGCCTGCAGAGCGCGCTGCGTTGGGTGCAGGAAGGTTTCACACAAGCCTGGAAAAACTCCCCAGCTTGAGCGACGTGCCGGGTAGCCTTCGCACCTCTCCGGTCCTTTCACACACGACCCCTCCCAGTAGCCAGGATCCTGTTGCTGTGGTTCCTGGTAGTTCGTTCGCGAAATCGATGGCGTGGTTGAATTCTTTGCCACGCAGGAAATCCAAGTTTAGTCCGTGGGATGACGAAGAGCACTGAAGTCGTCTGTGAGTGTGTTTTTGGTGAGCGGGTGGACGCGGTAGATGGTCGCCGGTGGGATCGCTGTATTGTAGACTGTAGTACTCGATTGGTGCCACGGACATTCTGCGGTCGCTGTTGTGTCGTCACCTGAGCCGCTTGAGTTGTAACAAATACTTGTGATGTTTATTTATTTATTGGTGAATGAGAATTCCCTCACGATTCCCCGATTTCGCTGGAAAGGCCTGCGTCGGCGGCACGTGATGGCAGATACAGTCAGGGATCGAGTCAAGCAGACTCGATAAACGGTCGATCCATCTTACAAAAGTGTCCCAATAGCAGGCACGCAGCTCTTCCCCCAACCATGACCTTTTCCGCTCACAATCGTGCGTGCAATATCCAAATCTCGCCCGGTTTGGCTTCCACTCACTCCGTTGGCTTCCAGTGTCTACCCCCTTCGACTTCCCTAAGGAGGAGGAAAAGGTTATCAAGTTTTGGCGTGAAATTGACGCGTTCCAAACAAGTTTGAGGCTATCAGAGGGTCGACCGGAATATACATTCTACGACGGACCGCCATTCGCTACTGGACTACCCCATTACGGACATTTACTCGCAGGGACCATCAAGGTGCATCTACAGTCCCATCGCAGAAATCGTGTTGCATATTCATTGACCCAACTTCTAGGATATCGTCACCAGACATGCACATGTGAGCGGACATCACGTTTCCCGACGATTTGGCTGGGACACCCACGGCTTGCCCGTCGAGCACGAGATCGACAAACGCCTAGAAATCACCGGGAGAGAAGACGTCATGCGTATGGGAATTGACAAATACAACGCTGAGTGTCGTAGTATTGTCATGAGGTACTCGGGGGAATGGAGATCTACCGTAGAGCGGATGGGCAGATGGATCGATTTCGACAACGATTATAAAACGCTCAATCCAAGCTTTATGGAGTCAGTCTGGTGGGCATTCAACCAGATGTTTCAAAAGGGATTGGTATACCGGGGATTAAGGGTCATGCCGTACTCTACTGGTTGCCTTACACCGCTTTCGAACTTCGAGGCCGGTCAGGATTACCGAGATGTCAACGATCCAGCTGGTGGGTCTTTTATCATGGTGCTAAGGCACACCTGACCATCTCCCCAGTGGTTGTATCTTTCCCGCTGGTCGACGATTCCTCGACGTCGTTACTTGCCTGGACAACAACCCCGTGGACTCTGCCATCCAATCTCGCGCTCTGCGTTAATCCTGATTACACTTATATCAAGATTGAGGACCAAGAGAGGAAACAGAACTTCATCTTACACGAGAATCTGCTGCGTACGCTATACAAAGATCCAAAGAAAGCCAAATTCAAGAAATTGGGTCAATACAAGGGCTCGGAAATGAAGGGGTGGCACTATGTGCCTTTGTTCGACTACTTCGTGGAGAAGGTTGGAGTGGATATAAACTCTTCTTCACCGATGAGGTACTCACCATTGATTGTGTAGTACGCAGCCAAGGCTTTTCGGGTTCTTGTCGACAACTATGTCACCGATGCCGACGGTACAGGCATCGTTCACCAGGCTCCCGCCTTCGGTGACGATGATCACCGTGTCCTGCTTGCGCACGGCGTGGTATCTGCAGAAGAAATGCCCCCCTGTCCTATCGACGATGGTGGAAGATTTACGAGCGAGGTCTCGGATTTCGTTGGCCAGCATGTCAAAGTATGTACCTAAAAATTCGCTGGCCCACGGCAACCCTCTTTCTCACTACCTGAAAGGCTGCAGACAAGGAGATTCAGAAGGTCTTGAAGGCGAAGGGCCGATTGATTGTACAATCAACTGTCAATCACTCATACCCCTTCTGCTGGAGGTAGGCGATCGTTTCATACATCCATTTTACCATTTCTAACCCTAAGTTCAGGTCCGGAACGCCACTTATCTATCGCGCCATCCCCGTCTGGTTCATTCGCGTCCAGCCAATCGTTGACCAGCTGGTGGCGAACAACAACGGAACAAGATGGTTTGGCGTTCTTTCCCCCTCCCCTTGGTTCACCTTTTCATCAGCTATAACAGGGTGCCACAATTTGTAGGAGAGGGAAGGTTCGGAAATTGGTTAGCAAATGCACGAGATTGGAATGTCTCACGGAACCGTTATTGGGGGACACCCATCCCCCTCTGGGCCAGCGAGGATATGCAAGAGGTAACCCGTCTTCACAATGTGAGTGACAAGCTCTGATTATTGCCGGCTCAGATCGTCTGCGTTGGCTCTATCAAAGAGCTGGAGGAATTGTCTGGAGTTACTGGAATCACAGATCTTCATCGTGAGAGCATCGACCATATCACCATCCCTTCAAAGCAAGGAAAAGGAGTTCTCAAGCGCGTTGATGAAGTATTTGATTGTTGGTTTGAATCTGGGAGGTTAGTGCTCTTCTCTCCACACGCTCACCCCTCACACACGGCGTTCCTAGTATGCCATACGCACAAGTTCACTATCCGTTCGAAAATAAGGAAACCTTCGAGAAGAATTTCCCAGCGGATTTCATCTGCGAGGGAATTGATCAAACGCGTGGGTGGTTTTACACCCTGCTAGTTTGTTCTACACACCTCTTCGGCGCCGCTCCTTGGAAGAACGTGATCGTCACGGGTCTTGTGCTCGCCGCGTAAGTCCCAGAGCCGAAACATCTCGGGAGCCACGGTGAACAAGTCCACTTTAGCGACGGGAAGAAGATGAGCAAAAGCCTGAAGAACTATCCTGATCCAAACCTCGTTATTGACACGTATGGGGCCGATGCTACGAGGTTCGTTTTCACTCTAATGCGATCGCATGTGCATTTATTCACTCGCCACATAGGATGTTCCTCGTGAATTCACCCATCGTTCGTGGCGACAACCTGCGTTTCCGCGAAGAAGGCGTCCGGGAGGTCATCTCTCGTGTTTTACTTCCATGGCTCAACGCATTCCGTTTCTTCCTTGGTCAAGTGAACCTACTCCGCAAAACCGCAAACTACGAATTCAAGTATAACCCTCATGCTCCACTTTCCAACAACGTCATGGATCATTGGATCCTTGCAAGATGCCAGTCTCTCATCTTGCTCGTCAAGCAGGAAATGGCCGCTTATCGGCTATATACCATTATCCCCCGGCTCTTGGCTTTGATCGATGAACTTACCAACTGGTATATCCGGTTCAATCGGAGGAGATTGAAGGGTGAGGATGGCTTAGAAGATACGGTGGCCGCGTTGAACACTTTATTCGAGACTCTTTTTACCCTCTGCCGGACGATGGTATGCCGCTTACTCTTTCATTTGATATTGGCTTAATTTTGAACCCAGTCATCGTACACCCCGTTCCTTACCGAGAACATTTACCAGGGGTTGAAACCTTTCATCCCCGAAGACCCAGCCGATGGAGATACGAGATCCGTCCACTTCTTACTTTTCCCTGAAGTGAAGGAAGAGTACTTCGACGAGGTCGTCGAGCGACAGGTCAAGCGGATGCAAACTGTTATCGAGTTGACAAGGAATATCCGGGAGCGCCTTAACCTGTCATTAAAAGTGGGTGACAGTTCCGTCAGGGATAGAACTGACCCTCATCTTTGGAGCGCAGACACCTCTCAAAGAGCTACTGGTATTCCACGCAAATCCAGAGTGGCTGAGCGATTGCAGCTCACTCCAACGATACATTCAATCAGAGCTCAACGTCCGGGATGTGGTATTCGCTTCCGATGAAGCTACGTCTGGCGTACGATACAGGGCGGTTGCTGATTGGGCGATCCTTGGGAAGAAGCTGCGCAAGGATCTGGCCAAGGTCAAGGCTGCTCTACCGGACGTGCCAAGCGACGATGTCAAGGAGTATGTCAAGACCGGAAAGATCGTCGTTGGAGGGATTGAACTCGTAGAAGGCGACCTGCAAGTCCAACGTTACATTGAACTCCCTGCCGGACACGAGACCCAGTATGCGACCCACACAGACAATGACGTGGTCGTCAGATTGGATATCAAGGCGTACCCGGAGCTCACATCTGAGTGGCTTGTACGGGAGATGATCAACAGGGTCCAGAAGTTGAGGAAGAAAGGTGGCCTTCAGGCGACTGACGATGTTGAAGTGTATTACAAGTTCGAAGATGGGTCAGGGGCGGAGATCGTAACAGCCATGGAGCGACACGTCGAGGTGATGCAGAAGACGGTTCGGAACGTTCCTGTCGATGAGAAGGACCGGAAAGGTGGAGAGACTTTGATCGCCGAGGAGCAGGAGGTTGCGGAGGTCAAGTTGATGCTGTCACTAGTTAGACCATAGATTCGTAGCTTTGTTCCCGTACATATGTCTGTATGCTGTTACAATCCTGGGAACCGCCCAGTGGACAACCGGGCGGAGATCCCGGACTTCCAATATCTGGAAATCCAGGGAATGTTTGCCAAACCAACAACGCAACTAAGGTCGCGCCTGGTGGACGGAACGAGTCAAAGGGTTGGGCGAGTGTCATGGGCCTCGGGGGGGTTACGAAATGCCCTCTACTTCTTTGAGGAACCAAACCCGCTGAAGCCCATCATCTTCATCATATCATCCTCTTCCTGTGGCGCAGCGGAATCCTTGGCAAGCTCTGCGCGTACCTTGTCTTTCTCAGCTTGTTTTTGTTTCTTTTTTTCCGCCCTTAGGTCTGCCTCCTTTGCCTTGATCTCCGCGAGTCGTTGCTCAAAGTCATACGACTTGGCATTTGAAGCTTCCTTCGTCTTTTCACGAAGCATTTGTATCCGAGCGCGGACTTGCTCGACCGTAGATCGCGAAATCTTTGTCGTTTGGCCAAGGGCGCGCAAGTCTGTCAGTTGTGAGAGATGGGTAGTCCATTCGGCTCGCAGGGATGAGAGGAAACTCACGGGCCCTTCCATTGATGTGATCCAGGTATGCATTGCTGTCCTTGTATGTACGGTTGCAAGCTTCACAATAGAAACCGGGGACACCAGGCCCGCGTCCGCTGGTATTCTGCACGACCATGGTCTTTCCAAGGTTTTTCTCCAACTCGAGAGGCGCTTCGCGTTGTTTCATCAGTTCGGTGGGCTTTGGGAGGTCGTCCTTCTTAGCCCGCCTTGGTTTCTTTCCTGGGTATCGAGTACGTTAACGAAGTTGGATGTGGGCGGAACCACATACCCTGTTTCATGCGTTCTTCATTCTCTTGCATTCGTTCCTTCTCCTCTAGATCCCGTTTCTTCGCCTTTTCCGAGTACTCTTGTTTGTCCCATTTCTTTCTGAAGTCTGTGTCACCAGCCTTGTTTGTACCGTAGGCGGACATGGTGGAGGTGGTCGTGAGAAAATGAAGGTGTGCATCCTTTCGACTCTCAAAACCCGCAAGGGCGGAAGAGTATAGTATACCCTACCTAATCTCGCTTAATAACCGGAGAAGGCGGACGAATGGACGAAGGTTGGGTCCAAGAAGTTCGATTCGCCGTCACCTTTCCCCTCCCCTTTCGCGTCCTCTTCCTCCTCTCCTCTGGAGTCCTCGCCTGGGCCACAAACCTACACGGTTTCCACCTACAATCGATAGACGGCGCAGGCGTTCTGCGTCTCGACCGCCCCGCCCTCCCAACAGCCAGATCTCCCGGTTCCAAACACGTCCAGTCACCCTCGTCACATCGACCAGTCTATCGACTTTTCTTCTACTGCGCAGCGTGGTGTCTTTCCATCTGGCTCATATATTGTTACTCGACCCTGCATCACGTCGAATACGTCGACGTGTTCAAGTATCTCCCGGCAGTCGGCGCGTTGGGTCTTGCGATTGGTCTCGTGTGCCCCTTCGATGTGCTGGAGCTTCATGAGCGGGAAAAATTACTATCGTGCGTCGCCTTTCCAACAGTTTATCCCACTAAACATAACCTGGTGTACGCAGTGCCATCCACAGGTGTATCACACCTAAAGAATCCGGAGTAGCTTTCTCCGATGTGGTTCTCGCAGACATCTTCACATCATACGCCAAAGTTTATGGGGACCTTTGGCTTTCCTTGTGGATGCTACTCCCCGGGGGTAGTCTGCTCGTGTTGCCACCCCAGGATGGTTGGTCTCGTTGGGTTTTGCCGACGTTAATGAGGTTCGTTCCCTTGTTCTTGTTAAGTTCAGGTTCTTATTATCTGTTCCCTGAACAGCATCCCGTATCTCATTCGCTTCAGGCAGTGCATGACGGAATACAGGGCACCGCTCAATCGAAGCCGGCGACCTCTTTACAATGCGGTCAAATACGCCACATCATTCCCCGTCATCTACCTGTCCGCAGCTCAGCGTATCGTCGTATCAGACCTTGTGGCCGAGAGGGGCGGCCAGGTTCACAACGAATCATGGCATGGTGAACATCAACTCTTCCGCCTCTGGTGCGTCTCCTCTCCCCGACGAAGCGATGACCGCGAAGCCAATCTCCGATTCACAGGTTGCTCGCGGCATTGATCAATTCTTTGTATTCATATTGGTGGGATCTTACCAACGACTGGGGCTTCAATCTGCTTCGCTCTAAGCCCGCCAAAGGCGAGGATCTGCGACCCCATCCGTTTGGTCTCCGGGCTCGGCTCCTGTATCCGCTGCCCTTCTACCCTTTTATTGTACTTGCAAACCTTGTGTTGAGGTTGACATGGTCGGTCAAACTCTCGCCGCACCTCCACTCCCACTCTGAGGGTAGCGGCGTAATATTTTGGACAGAGGTCGCCGAGCTGGTGAGGAGGTGGATGTGGGTGTTTTTGCGGGTGGAATGGGAAATCGTGAAGGAGAAGGAGGGGGTTTTGAGGGCCCGGGAGTATGAGATGGATACACGAGACGACCAAGGCACATAGACGGATGGATAGTCGCAATTAATACTTCACCTCGCAATTTACAGTACATCCCCCTCGGAGAAACCTCGGATTAGCACCACTGGTGATCGTGAGCATGAGGTCATTCACTGACGTCCCTCTTCTTGCCGACCACCATGAGGAAGATTTCCTATGCGACTGCCCTCATTGCTGTTGCAGCAAACCTTGTCGTTGTAAGTTGGATTTCACTGGTATCCGTGACCCGACTCCATCGTCCCCTTGATAGAGCATAATCTCGACAACCAGCACGAACTGGTCAGCAATCGGACCATCCCGCGGGCGAAGATTAACTTCTACTAACCACGATATTATCCATTAGGATTGTGGCGGCGCTACCCAGAGTCCTCGGCATTCAATCAACCGTCTACTACGGATTCACGGAAAGGTGTGAAAAGACCGAGTTTCCTGACCACGATTCAGCCCTCGAGTGCCGGTCATTCCCCGCCAAGGAATCGGATGGTTGCGATGGAACGTACAGAACATTTTGTACCCTTTGGTCCACGGCCGGCTACGTTTCGTACCTCGCGATCGGTTTTGGGGCGGTCGCTTGCGCAGCGATCATATTTGGAGTGAGCACTCATTCGAGGAGGAAACGGATCTGGAAGGCTGTTGC
>Ga0307513_10005308_pt1 | contig 17040 bp, 15 predicted proteins | sample 15_EM_MG_FD_202174 | JGI IMG/M metagenome (GOLD analysis project Ga0307513, IMG submission 202174) | Populus trichocarpa ectomycorrhiza microbial communities from riparian zone in the Pacific Northwest, United States - 15_EM | ecosystem: Host-associated > Plants > Roots > Unclassified | place... | reverse complement strand
GCTGATCCAGCTGATCTTCTGGTTCAACCTCTCCGCCCTCTATCCCGCGCTGTCGCTGGGGATCCCGTTCGGCCCGGAGTTCGTGACGTTCAGCGCCAACGCGTTCATCACGCCGTTCGTCGCCGCGGTGCTGGGCCTGACGTTGAACGAGGCCGCGTACATGGCCGAGATCGTCCGCGGCGGGTTGCTCGGGGTGGATCGCGGACAGACGTCGGCCGCGCAGGCGCTCGGCATGAGCCGGACGCTCACGCTGCGCCGGATCGTCCTCCCGCAGGCGATGCGGATCATCGTGCCGCCGACGGCGAACCAGACGGTGGCGATGCTCAAGAACACCTCACTGGTGAGCGTGCTCGGCGCCGCGGAGCTGCTGCACAGCGCGCAGATCATCTACTCACGCACGTACCAGACGATCCCAATGCTCATCGTGGCCGCGCTCTGGTACCTCGCCATGACGACGGTGCTGAGCATCGGCCAGTACTACATCGAGCGGCACCACCGCCGCGGCGACATCGGGGGTGGGCGGATCCGGCTGCGGCGCAGCAAACCCGCACCCGTCGACACCATGGGGGTGCCGTCGTGACCTCTCGACCACTGGTGCAGGTGCAGGGCGTCCGCAAGTCCTACGGCGCCGTCGAGGTGCTGCGTGGGATCGATCTCGAGGTCGCGGCCGGGGAGGTCTGCTGCATCGTCGGGCCGAGCGGATCGGGCAAGTCGACGCTGCTGCGCTGCATCAACCACCTGGAGCGCCTGGACTCGGGCCAGATCCACGTCGACGGCACGCTGATCGGCTACCGGCGCGCGGGCCGGAAGCTGCACGAGCTCTCCGAGCGTGACGCCGCCCGACAACGCGCGGGCATCGGGATGGTGTTCCAGCAGTTCAACCTGTTCCCGCACATGACGGTGCTGGAGAACATCGCCGAGGCGCCGGTGCGGGTGCGGCGGGAGCCGCCTGCGGAGGTCGAGGAGCGAGCGCTGCTCCTGCTCGACCGGGTGGGCCTGCGATCGAGGGCAGCTGCCTACCCCGCGCAGCTGTCGGGCGGCCAGCAGCAACGCGTCGCGATCGTGCGCGCGCTGGCCATGCGTCCGCGACTGATGCTGTTCGACGAGCCGACGTCGGCGCTGGACCCGGAACTGGTCGGCGACGTGCTCGAGACCATGCGGGCGCTCGCCGACGACGGCATGACGATGATCGTCGTCACGCACGAGATCGGCTTCGCGAGAGAGGTCGGCGACGTGCTCGTGTTCATGGACGACGGGGTGATCATCGAACGGGGCGTCCCTGCCGACGTGCTGGCCGGCCCCGCCGAGGAACGCACCCGCTCGTTCCTGTCGAAGGTCCTGTGAGCGTCGTACTGGACGCCGAGGTCGCGGTCGTGGGCGTCGGCACGGTCGGCAGCATGCTGATGTGGCAACTGGCGACCCGCGGGGTGCACGCCATCGGATTCGAGCGGCACGCCCCCGGTCACGACCGTGGGGCCGTCGGTGGCGAGACCCGGCTGTTCCGGATGGCCTACGCGGAGGGCCCGCAGTACGCGCACCTGCTGCGTGCGGCACTCGACGGATGGCGCGAGCTCGAGCGCGAGTCGGGCACGGAGCTGCTCGTCCAGTGCGGCGGGCTGACCATCGGCAGCGCCGCCGGCGACCACGTCGGCCGGACGCTGGCCAGCGCCGCGGCGTCCGGTGTCCCGGTCGAGGTGCTGGACCGGGAGCACGCCCGGCAGCGTTACCCGCAACACCGGTTGCTCGACGGCGAGGTCGCGGTACTCGACGCCCAGGCGGGGTTTCTAAGGTGCGAACCCGCGGTGCTCGCGGCAACCGCACGCGCGGAGGTGCGCGGTGCCACCGTCCTGCGCTACACCGACGTCGACGCCGTGATCGACAAGGACGACCACGTCGAGATCCGGGCGAACGACGAGGTGTGGCGGGTCGGCGAGGCCATCGTGTGCGCGGGCTCGTGGACCGGCCGGTTGCTTCCGGCCGGATGGGATCGGCTGCTGGAACCCCGCAGGGTGCGGCTGAGCTGGTTCGCGGCCCGCGACCCCGAGATGTACACGCCCGACCGGTTCCCGATCTTCATCAGGGAGACGGGCGGGCGGCACTTCTACGGTGCGCCCTCGGTCGATCGCGTCAGCGTGAAGGTCTCCGGGCTCACGACGTCGCAGGCCGTGGACGATCCGGACCGGATCGAACGCCGGCACAGCCGCGAGGAGCTCGTCGCGGAGTCCGCCGTGGTGCGCGACCTGCTACCCGGACTGCACCCCGATCCCATGCGGACCGACGCGCTCACCGACATGTACACCGCGGACGGCACGCCCGTCGTGGGGCGGATCGGGCGCGGCAGTCGGCTGCGGATCGCGTCCGGTTTCTCGGGACGCGGGTTCAAGTACGCTCCGGCTCTCGCGGCGGTCGTTGCCGAATCCGTGGCGAGCGGCACCGACATCCCGCTCGCTTTCATGTCGCCGACGCGGCTGGTACCCGGCGGGTGATCCGGCCCGGATCCGAAGGGGCACAAGGCATGCGCGAGAGTGCGCGGGTGCGTCCGCCAACGGTGCAGCAGTTCGTGCTGGTCGAGCTGCGCAACGCGCTGGGCACCGGCGAGCTCAAGCCGGGTCAGCCGATCCGGCAGGAGGCGATCGCCGAGCGCCTCGGCGTGAGCAGGGTGCCGTTGCGGGAGGCGCTCAAGATCCTCGAGGGCGAGGGGCGGGTGATCCATGAGCCCCATCGCGGCTATCACGTACCCGAGCTGTCGCTTTCGGAGCTGCATGAGGTCTTCTGGATCCGCGGCATCCTGGAGACCGAGGCGGTGCGGCTCGCCACCGCGCAGCTCACCGAGGCCGACATCGAACGGATCGTCGTCGCTCAGCAGGTCGCCGACGCCGCCGCCCATGGTGACGCGCACGACATGACCACCGCGAACCGGGAGTTCCATTTCGCGATCTTCGACGGTTGCCGCATGGACCGGCTCGTGCAGATCATCCGGAATCTCTGGAACGCCACGGACGCCTACCGCTGGGTGTACTACGAGTCGCACCACAACCGGGAACGGGTCGGCCAGGAGCACCGCGAGATCGTGGAGGCGTTGCAACGGCGGGATGCCGACCGGGTGATCAGCGCGCTCGACGCACATCGCGCGCACGCGGTGGAATCGCTCAGCGCCGTCATCGGACCCGCGCGAGAATGATCTCGGCGGCCGGTGGCCGCCGTTCGAGGACAGGAGTTGCGATGACGACGGTCGCGGTGACCGGTAGCAGTGGGAAACTCGGTCGGCACGTGGTGGCCGACCTGCAGGCACACGGATACCGGGTGATCGCGCTCGACCGGGTGCCCGATCCCCGATCCGTGGCGGCCGCCTTCGTGCGGGTCGATCTCACCGACTACGGGCAGGTGCTCGAGGCCCTCACCGGTGTCGACGACCGCCACGACGGCGTCGACGCCGTGGTGCACCTCGGCGCGATCCCCGCGCCCGGGCTCACCACCAACGCGGCCACGTTCGCCAACAACGTCACCGCGTCCTACAACGTGTTCGCCGCCGCCCGCGCCGCGGGCGTCCGCAACATCGTGTGGGCCTCCAGCGAGACCGTGCTCGGCCTGCCCTTCGACACCCCACCGCCCTACATCCCGGTCGACGAGGACTACCCGGTCCGCCCGGAAAGCACCTACTCGCTGGTGAAGAGCCTCGAAGAGGAGATGGCCCGGCACTTCTGCCGGTGGGTGCCCGACCTGAAGATGATCGGGCTGCGGTTCTCCAACGTGATGGACCCCGAGGACTACACGCGGTTCCCGGCGTTCGACGACGATCCGCAGGCACGGCGGTGGAACCTGTGGGCCTACATCGACGGCCGCGACGGCGCACAGGCCGTGCGCAGAGCACTCGAGCACACCGCGACCGGTGTCGAGGTGTTCGTCATCGCCAACGCCGACACCGTCATGTCACGACGCAGCGCGGACCTGGCCGCGGAGGTCTACCCGGGCGTCCCGATCACCCGCGAGCTGGGCGAACACGAGACCATGCTGTCGATCGACAAGGCCCGCCGCGTGCTCGGGTACGAGCCGGAGCACAGTTGGCGGCAATGACGGACGTGCCGCGGATCGCCCTCATCGGCGTGCACGGGTACGGCGGGGTCCACCTCGAGCGGCTGATCGAGCTCGCCGCGGCCGACCGGGTCCGGATCGTCGGGCTCGCGGATCCGCGCCCGCCCGAGGCGGAGGTGGTGGAGCGGGCGCGGGCGGTGTCCGGCAGCATGCAGGTCGCCGCCGACGCCGAGGCGCTGCTGGACGCGGCCCGGCCCGACATCACGATCGTCGCCACGCCCATCCACACCCACGTGCCGCTGGCCCGGCTCGCGCTCGCGGCGGGCTCGCACGTGCTGGTGGAGAAGCCGCCGACCAGCACGATGGCGCAGTTCGACGCGCTGGTGGCCGAGGTCGCGGCCGCAGGGTTGGCCTGCCAGGTCGGCTTCCAGTCCCTCGGGTCGCGGGCACCCGCCCATGCGGCCCGACTCGTGGCCGACGGCCGGCTCGGCCGGGTGCGCGGGATCGGCGTGCACGGCGCGTGGACCCGGGACCGGACGTACTTCGACCGGGCGCCGTGGGCCGGGCGGATGCGCCTGGGCGACGTCGCGGTCACCGACGGGGCGCTCACCAACGCCTACGCGCACGCGGTCGCCACCGCACTGCGGCTGGCCGGCACACCGGACGACGCCACACCGGCCGTGCAGCTGGAACGGTTCCGCGCGATGTCCCCGGAGGGCGACGACACGGCGGCGGTGCGGATCTCCGTCGAGGGCTCCCCCGACCACATTCCGATCGTCGTCGCGGTCACGCTGTGCGCGGCCATCAACCGGGATCCCCAGCTCGTGGTGCACGGCGACGGCGGCCGGCTGGAGCTGGCCTACACCCGCGACACGCTGAGCGGCCACACCGCCGACGGCTCCCCCGTCACCGCACCGGCCGGGCGGGTGGATCTCCTGGAGAACCTGATCGAGCACATCGCCGACGCCTCGGTTCCGCTCCTCTCGCCGCTGGCCGGGTGCCGCCCGTTCATGCAGGTGCTCGAGGCCGTTCGACTCGACGGGCCGGCGCGACCACTGCCGGCACGGGCGTTGTCCGCAGCCGACGGGACGACGCGGACGGTCGTGACCGGCGTGGACGAGTACGTGCGACGGTGCGCGGAGGAGCTGCGGCTGTTCTCCGAGCTCCCCGTCGACTGGGCGGAGGACGCACCGTGAGCCAGCCCGACCACCTGTTCCACATCGGCGAGGTCGAGGTCGCCCGCTACCGCATCGACAGCAGTGCCCTGGATCCGACCCTGGGCCGCCGCCCGCACCTGCACCCGGTCCGCACACTGGGCGGCACCGTCGTCACCGACACGCAACCGGCCGACCACCGCTGGCACCAGGGCTTCTCCGTCGCCGTCCCGGACGTCGACGGGAGCAACTTCTGGGGCGGGCGCAGCTACCGCGCCGCCGACGGCTACCAGCCCCGCGCCGACCACGGCACCATCGCGCACACGAGGTGGCACCACCACGACGCGGGCAGCGCCGAGCACGAGCTGCACTGGATCGGGCACACCGGTGAGGTGCTGCTCCACGAGCGCCGCCGGATCACCGCCGTCGCCCGGGACGACCACTGGACGCTGGAGCTCGCGACCCGGCTCGGCAACGCCACCGGGCGCCCGATCGGGCTCGGCAGCCCAGGCTCGGCCGGGAGGGTCGGCGCCGGGTACGGCGGGCTGTTCTGGCGGCTGCCGCCCGGCACGCCGGAGGTGGCCGGCCCCGACCGCGTCGGCGAGCAGGCGCTCAACGGCGCCGTCACCTCATGGCTTGCCGTGCGCGGAGCCGACTTCACGCTCGTGTTCTCCACGCCCGACGGTGATCCGTGGTTCGTGCGCGTCGCCGACTACCCGGGTGTGGGCACCGCTCTCGCGTGGGACGCGCCGCGCCGGCTGGGACCCGGGACCGCGGTGCAGCGGACACTGCGGGTAGCGGTCGCGGACGGGCACCGCGACGCCCGCGATCTCGGCGTCGCCTGAGCAGGTCAGAGCCGCAGGATGTCGTCGGCTCGTACCGGGAGGCCGGTCTCGAACGACCGGTTGGCGGCCAGTCCGGTCAGCAGCGACAGCGCGCCGTCGCGGTGGGTGGCGGCCCGGCCCAGCGGGTCGGCCCCCGGCTGGTCGAGGTTGCCGCCGCCGAAGATGTCGGCCAGCATCCGCTCGTCGCCACCGCCGTGGCCGGCCCCGCCCGCGTCGGGCAGGTCCAGCTCCACCGGCTTCTCCCAGTGCGTGCGCAGCGTCAGCCGCGACCAGGCCTCCGGCGGCGCCTCCGCGCCGTGCAGCGCATGGCCCGCGACCCGGTTCGCCCCGGCGGCCTCGACGAAGGAGTTCTCCACGACGTCGAGCTCGAGCCGGCCGTGGCTGCCGTTGAACGCCACGTGGTAGCCCTCCCACGGCGAGTACGCCGTGAGGTGGTAGCTCATCGTGGCGCCGCTGCGGTACCGCACGGCCACCGCCATGTCGTCCTCGATGGTGACGCCGGGGCCGAAGACGTTCTGGTCGCGGTGATAGCCGTCCTCGTGCTCGGCGTCGAGGTAGAGCGCCTTCAACGTCGGTGAGCCGGCGAGGTCGATGGCGAACGGGTCGTCGGCGGCGGTCGGTTCCCCGTGCGCCCGCGCGTAGGGCCGCGCCAGCCCGCGCCGTGCGCCGTTCTCGTCGCCGTAGAAGAACAGCCGGCCCAGCCCGAACACGGTCTCGGGCGCCGAGGCGATCCACCAGTTGACGAGATCGAAGTGGTGGGTGGCCTTGTGCACCATCAGCCCACCGGAGTTGGCCTTGTCGCGGTGCCAGCGGCGGAAGTAGTCGGCCCCGTGCCGGGTGTCGAGCAGCCACTCGAAGTGCACCGATCCGACCTCGCCGATCGCGCCGGACGCGAGCACCTCGCGCACCTTCGCGTGCACCGGGTTGTAGCGGTAGTTGAACGTGACGGTGACCTTGCGGCCGGTCTCGGCCTGCGCGTCGAGGATGCGCCGGCACCGCTGCGCGTCGACGGTCATCGGCTTCTCGGAGACGACGTCGCAGCCCGCGCGCATAGCCGCCACGATGTACTCGTCGTGCGTGCGGTCCACGGTGCTGACGACCACGGCGTCGATCCGTTCGCGCTCGATCATCGTGCCGAACTCCGCTGCCTCGTACATGGGCACCGGGGTGTCGAGGGTCCGGTTGTGCGCTGCCATCCGCGTGCGGTTCACGTCGCAGAACGCGGCCAGCTCGTTGCGATCGGCATGGGTGTCGGCGAGCGCACCGACGAACATCTGGGCACGGCTGCCGAGGCCGACGACGGCGTAGCGGGTGCGCGGGGTGCTGACGGACATGGAACTCCTGTCGGGCCGCGGTTTGACGACATCGTGCAAACGCCTGCGACCGGCTCCAGGAGTGCCGATCAGCCGGAGGCGACTCCATCTTGCAAACGTTTGGATAATTTCGCAAGAACCATTGACGGCAGGTGCTGCGGCTTGAAGTAATGGTCGGCACGTGCGCTGCGTCACACGTTGGGCGGACCGGGTCTGTGATCGAAGGAGCTCTCATGACCATGTCGGATCGACCACTCCTGCGACCGCTGCTGGCTGCTGCCGCGGTGCTCGCCGTGCTCGCCACCGCGGCGTGCGGCGGCGGCTCCCGGGCCGACCAGCAGGCGGCCGGAGCGCCGCCCGTCACCGACCGCCCGGTCGAGCTCTCGGTGGCGTGGTGGGGTGGCCCGGCCCGCGCCGAGAACACGCAGAAGGTGCTCGATCTCTACACGAAGGCCCACCCCAACGTCACGTTCAAGACGCAGTGGCAGGGCTACTCCGGCTACTACGACAAGATCAACACGACGGCCGCCGGCGGCACCGCGCCCGACATCATCCAGATCGACAACCGGGTCCTGCGGGAGTACGCCAACAAGAAGCTCATCGCCGATCTGGGCCCGTGGATCGGCTCCACGCTGAAGGTCGACGCGGTGTCACCCAAGCTGATGGGCACCGGCAAGGTCGACGACAAGCTCTATGCGATGCCGGCGGCGTCCAACACCCAGGCGCTGGCGATCGACAAGACCGTGCTGGAACCGTTGGGCCTGCTGCCACCCGAGACGGGCTGGGCCACGTGGGAGGAGTTCGGCGCCTGGTCGGCCAAGGTCACGGGTGCGCTCGGCGGCAAGGTGTGGGGAGTCCGCGACGAGAGCGCGAACATCAGCTTGTTCGAGCCGTGGTTGCGCCAGCGCGGCAAGCAGCTCTACGACGGCCAGAAGCCGGGCTTCACCGTCGACGACGTCACGGCCTGGCTGACCATGTGGGCCGGGTTCCGTGCGAGCGGTGCCGCCTCGCCCGCGGAGGTCGCGCAGCCGTCGAACGGCGGTGACATCGCGAAGAACACGGTGACCGCCAAGGCGACGACCGCGACGTTCTCCTACGACAACCAGTTCACCGAGCTCTCCAAGGCCACCGACCACACGCTGCTGCTGGTGCCCGTGCCCGGCCCCGCCGTGGGCGCCTACTCCCGCCCGTCGCAGTTCTACACCGCCTACTCCCGCGGGAAGAACGTGGCCACAGCCGTCGACGTGATCAACTTCTTCATCAACGACGAGGCCGCGGGCGCCGCATTGGGCACCGAGCGGGGGCTCCCGCCGAGCAGCAAGGTCGGCGACGCGATCGCACCGCAGTTCAGCGACCAGCTCAAGTACGTGTCGGCGTTCGACAAGCGGATCGTCGATCAGGCCGGCGAGAACCCGCCGGTGCCGGCGCAGGGTGATTCGAAGATGGGCCAGCTGCTGGTCAGCGCGGGCGAGAACGCCGGCTTCGGGCGCAAGACACCACAGGAGGCCGCCGCCGAGTTCGTCTCCCAGGCGACCTCGGAACTCGAGCGGGCCGCCCGTTGACATGGCCTACACGGTGAACGGACCCCCGGCGGTGGACGCTCCGGACCCGCCCACGCCGACCCGCCGCAGGAGCGAGGCGACAGCCGGCTACGTGTTCCTCTCGCCGTGGCTGCTGGGGCTGTTCGGCATCACCGTGGGGCCGATGCTCTACTCGCTGTACCTCAGCTTCACCGACTACGACCTCTTGCAGGACCCCGAGTGGGTCGGCATGGAGAACTACGTCCGGATGTTCACCGACGACCCGACGTACTGGAACTCGGTGCAGGCCACGGTGCTGTTCGCGGTCACCTCGGTGCCGCTCAAGCTCGCCGTGGCGCTCGGCGTGGCGCTCCTGCTCAACCGGCAGCGGCGCGGCGTAGGGGTCTACCGCGCCCTCTACTACGTGCCGTCGCTCCTGGGCGGCAGCGTCGCGATCGCGATCGTGTGGCAGACCCTCTTCGGCGGAGCGGGCGCGATCAACGGCCTGCTCGGGCTGGTGGGGATCGGCGGCAAGAGCTGGATCGCGGATCCGTCCACGGCACTGGGCACGCTGGTGCTGCTGGCGGCCTGGCAGTTCGGCGCCCCGATGGTGATCTTCCTGGCCGGACTCAAGCAGATCCCGGCCGAGATGTTCGAGGCAGCAGCGCTCGACGGGGCCGGCCGGTTCGCGACGTTCTGGCACGTCACGCTGCCGCTGCTGTCGCCGGTGCTGTTCTTCAACCTGGTACTGGAGACCATCGCGGGGTTCCAGGGCTTCACCGCCGCGTTCGTGATCAGCGGCGGGCAGGGCGGACCGGCCGACTCCACCCTCCTCTACACGCTCTACCTCTACCTGCGCGGCTTCGGCGACTTCCAGATGGGCTACGCCTCGGCCATGGCGTGGGTCTTCCTCATCGCGCTGGGCATCGTGACGGCCCTCGTCTTCCGCAGCGGCTCGCTGTGGGTCCACTACGCCGACGACGGGGAGCGCTGATGACCGCCACCCTGGCACCCGTACCGGTGGCGCCGCAGCAGCAGGCGCCGCCGCCGAGCCGCCGCTGGTACGCGGGAACAGGCGCCCACGTGATCCTCGTCGTCCTGCTCGTGGTGGCGCTCTACCCGATCGCCTACATGATCGGCACGTCGTTCAAGTCGCCCCAGGAGATCGCCAACAACATCGACGTCTGGCCCACCCGGTTCAGCCCGAACAACTACCCGGAGGGCTGGACCGGCATCCCGGGCATCAGCTTCGGCCGGTTCTTCGTCAACAGCACCGTGATCGCGGCCGGTGTGGTGATCGGCAACGTGGTGTCCTGCGCACTCTGCGCGTTCGCGTTCGCCCGGCTGCGGTTCCCGCTGCGCGGGCTGTGGTTCGCGATCATGATCGGCACGTTGCTGCTGCCGCACCACGTGCTCGTCGTGCCCCAGTACGTGCTGTTCAACAGCCTGGGCTGGATCAACACGCCGTGGCCGATGATCGTGCCGAAGCTGGTGGCCACCGACGCGTTCTTCGTGTTCCTCATGGTGCAGTTCATGCGCGGCATCCCGCGCACCCTCGACGAGGCCGCGGAGATCGACGGGTGCGGGCCCTACCGGCGGTTCTTCCACATCGTGTTGCCCCTGACGAAGCCCGCGCTCGTCACCACCGCCGTCTTCTCCTTCATCCAGACGTGGAACGACTTCTTCACCCAGCTCGTCTACCTCAACAACATCGAGAACTACACGGTGCCGATCGGGCTGCGGCTGTTCCTCGACTCCAGCGGGCAGAGCGCCATCGCGCCCATGTTCGCGATGTCGGTGCTCTCGCTGGTACCGGTGTTCCTGTTCTTCCTGTTCTTCCAACGGCTCATCGTCGACGGCATCAACACGAGCGGGATCAAGGGATGAGCGCGCCCGGCTGGAAGGAACAGCTCCGCCGCGTGGCGGAGCTCGCGATGCTCGGCATCGTCGCGGTGCTGCTGAGCACGGCGGTGGTGACGATCGGCGCGGTCGTCGCAACGCTGTCGTGGGCGGTGCGGCACTGGATCGAGCACGACGACCTGCCGCGCTGGTCGGTGCTGGCGCGCGAGCTCCGCGGCCGAATCCTGCCCGGGCTGCTCGTCGGACCGGCCGGCGTGCTCGCGGCGCTGGTCGTCGTGCTCCAGGTGCGCTGGCTGGGCAGCGGTGCCGTCCCCGGCGGTACCGGCGTGCTCGTCGCGTCGCTGGTGGCCACGTCGACGCTGCTCGCAGCCGTGCTGCTGGCCGTGCCGGAGCTCGCGCACCGGGGCTGGCGGGCCGCGTTGGCGGCGGGCTGGGCGACGCTGCTGCGCGTACCGCTTGCGGGTGCGGCGGCCCTCGGTGTCACCATCATCGCGGCGCTGCTCGGTGTGCTGCTGCCGGGTGTCGCCTTCGTGTTGCCGGCGATCTTCGTGCTGGCTCTGCACGCCGTGCATCGCGCCGTGGTGGGACCGGACGCGCTGACGAGTCCGTGACCCCTGAACCTCGGAAGGATGCTGTGGCCGCCACCCTTCGCGACGTCGCGCTCGCCGCAGGCGTCTCGCCGTCGACGGTATCGCGGGCGCTGTCCGTGCCCAACATGGTCAAGCACTCGACGCGCACCCGCGTCGAGTCGGCCGTGCGCCAGCTCGGCTACCAGCCCAACCGGGCCGCCCGCGGCCTGATCACCGGCCGTACCGGCAACATCGGGCTGATCGTGCCCGACATGTCCAACCCGTTCTTCGCCGCGGTGGCGAAGGGGGTGCAGTCCGCAGCCGGTGCCGCAGCGCACTCGGTGTTCATCGCCGACACCGACGAGCACATCGACGCCGAGGCCGGCCTGCTGCGCGCGCTCGCGCCGCAGGTGGACGGTCTCATCCTGTGCGCGCCGCGGTCCGCGCCCGGGGTGCTGGACGTGGCGGGATCCACCCCGATCGTCCTGTTCAACCAGCACATCGACGGGCGGCCGGCAGTCACCGTCGATGCCGCCGACGGGATGCGCCAAGGCATCGCGCACCTGGCTGCGCTCGGGCATCGGCGGATCGCGTTCGTCGCGGGGCCGCGGGAGTCGTGGGCAGGCGCCGAGCGGGAACGCGGGCTGCAGCTCGCCGCAGTCGCCACCGGCACCGACGTCGTCCACATCGGCCACTTCCCACCGCAGTTCCAGGGCGGGGTGGCTGCGGCCGACCTCGTGCTCGCCTCCGGTGCCACCGCGGTGTTCGCCTTCAACGACCTGATCGCGCTCGGCCTGCTCAGCAGGTTCGGCATGCGCGGCGTCTCGGTCCCCGATCAGATCAGCGTGTTGGGCTTCGACGACATCCCGATGTCCTCGATGATCCATCCCGCGCTGAGCACCGTCGCCGTGCCCACCGTCGACGGCGGCCGCGCCGCGGTCGCGATGCTGCTGTCGATGCTCACGGGCCACACCGATGAGGTCCCGCAACGTGAACTGCCCACTCAGCTGCTCGTACGGGCAACCACCGGTGTCGCGCCCGTCCCGCCGACCGACGGCCCATCCGGCTGACGACCGAAGCCGGCCCCGGTCCGACGGTCGCTACCAGCGGTCTGCCCGCGCCCATTCCGGACGCCAGGCGATCCATCGGGGCATCGTCAGCACGGCAGTGACGCTGATCGCCGCCGTGACCGCGAGGTAGCCGGCCGCCCACCACGGGCTGCCGGCGCCGAAGGCGAGCAGGCCCGTCAGGAACACCGGGGTCAGGCCGGACGCCCAGATACCCGAGCCCTGGAAGACCAGTGACATGCCCGTGTAGCGCACGTCGGTGTCGAACAGCTCGGCGAACAGCGTCGACTCGGCGCCGGTCATCAGTGCGTACCAGACCCCGAGCTGCAGCAGCAGGACCGCGACGACGAGCCACGGGATGCCCGTCCCCACGGCGAGGAACGACGGAATGACGGTGATCCCGAACCCGGCGGCCCCCGTCGCGAAGACGCGCCTGCGCCCGAACCGGTCGGCGAGCGCGCCCGCGACCGGGGTCAGGATCGCCATCAACGTCGCGCCCGCCGTGACGCCGAGCAGGACGACGACCTTGTCGACGTGGACCGTCGCCGTCGCGTAGGTGATGACGAAGACGCCCCACGTGTTGAACGCCGCGCCCTCCGCCCAGCGGGCGAGCATCCCGGCGGCCAGCCCACGTCGGTGGGGCCGGGTCCGGAAGACCTCGACGACGGGCACCTGTGCCGTCACCCCGGTCTCGCGCAGCTTGCGGAACTCGGGCGTCTCCAGCACCCGCAGCCGCACCAGTAGGCCGACGGCGACGAGCACCAGGCTGAGCACGAACGCGATCCGCCAGCCGACGGTCAGGAACGTCTGCTCGTCGAGCACCTGGGCAAGCAGCGCGAACGCCCCGGTACCGAGCGCCAACCCGAGCCCGAGCCCGATCTGCGGGACGCTGCCGAACCGCCCGCGCTGCCCCGGCGGCGCGTTCTCCACCGCCAGCAGCACGGCACCGCCCCACTCGCCGCCCACCGCGATGCCCTGCAGCACCCGCAGCACGACCAGCAGCACCGGGGCCGCCAGCCCGATCGACGCGTAGGAGGGCAGCAGCCCGATGAGCGCCGTGGCGACGCCCATCAGCACCATCGTCGCGACGAGCGTGCGCTTGCGCCCGAGCCGGTCCCCGATGTGCCCGAAGATCACCCCGCCCACCGGGCGCGCGACGAACCCGACGGCGAACGTCCCGAACGCCAGCAGCGTCCCCACCACCTCGTTCCCCACCGGGAAGAACAGCTTCGGGAAGACCAGACCGGCCGCGGTCGCGTAGAGGAAGAAGTCGTACCACTCGACCGTCGTCCCGACGAGGCTCGCGAACAGGACGGTGCGCGGCCCGGCCGCCGGGCGCTGCAGCTCCGCGACCGTCGTGGCACTGCTCATCGGGCGCCCCGCATCTGCGCGAACGGCACCGAGCGCGGGCCATCCGTCGACACCCCGGCTCCAGCCGGTGGATCCCACAGGCCCCGACGGCGCAGGATCGGCATGACTCCCTCGCCCATCCACCACGCCTCTTCCAGGTGCGGGTAGCCCGAGAGCACGAACTCGTCGATCCCCAGCGCGTGGTACTCGGCGATCCGGTCGGCGACCTCCTCGTGGCTGCCGACCAGCGCCGTTCCCGCGCCGCCGCGGACCAGGCCCACCCCGGCCCAGAGGTTCGGCGCGATCTCCAGGTTGCCGAGCGAGCCGCCGTGCAGCGCCCGCATCCGCCGCTGGCCCTCCGACTCGCTCTCCGCGAGCCCCGCCTGCACAGCCTCGATCATGGCCGGATCGAGCGCCGCGATCAGTGCCTCCGCCTGCGCCCAGGCCTGCGCCGACGTATCGCGGGTGATCACGTGCAGCCGGATGCCGAACCGGACGGTGCGACCGCGATCGGCGGCGAGCTTGCGGATCCAGGCGATCTTCTCCGCGACCGCGGCGGGCGGCTCGCCCCAGGTCAGGTAGACGTCGGCGTGCTCGGCCGCGACGTCACCCGCGGCCGGCGAGGAGCCACCGAAGTAGATCGGTGGCACCGGGTCGGGCAGCCGATCGAGGAACGCGCCCTCGACCCGGACGTGTGCACCGTCCAGATCAATCGTCTCGCCTCGCCACAGGGCCCGCACGACCTGCAGGAACTCGCCGGTGCGCGCGTAGCGGCCGTTCTTGTCCAGGAAGTCGCCGTAGGCCCGCTGCTCATGGGACTCGCCGCCGGTCACCACGTTGAGCAACAGCCGTCCGCCGGAGTGCCGCTGGAACGTCGCAGCTTGCTGGGCGGCGAGCGTCGGGGAGATCGACCCGGGCCGGAACGCGACGAGGAACTTCAGCCGCTCGGTGTGCGCGACCAGCATCGCCGTCGTCAGCCAGGCGTCCTCGCACCAGGCACCGGTCGGGGTGAGCGCGCCGACGAAACCGACCTGCTCGGCCGCGCGCGCGACCTGGGTCAGGTACTCGATCGACGCCGGCCGGATCGATCCGGCGGATCCGGTCCCGACGCCGTGGCCACCGCCGACGAGCTGTCGACCGTCGCCGTTCGTGGGCAGGAACCAGTGCAGGGTGAGAGGGGACATGAGCGGGTCCTTCGGGAAACGGGTGGCGGGCGGATCGGGCTCAGCCCGGACAGACCGCCGAGCGCAACCGGCCGAGGTCGAGCCACCGGCGCCGGGTCAGCTCACTCGCTCCCACACCCCGACACCACCATGATCCGTCCCCGACGGCAACCTGCAGGTCCGCGTTGTGACGAGTGCGACGTCGCCGTGGCGTCGAGATGTCCGTACATCCGCACACGCGCTCCCACCAGGCGAAACAGAACTCTCCGGGTGATGCGGGCGGCGGTCGATAGAGTGAGCCGGGACCAGCGACGGGAGGTAGGCCGTGGCGCGCACGCCGTCCGAGCGCGGGACGCGCCCGGTGACCTTGAGCGATGTCGCCCGGCACGCCGGCGTCTCCCAGTCGACGGCATCCCGCGTCGTCAACGGCAGCGCGCGCCGGGTCGGCGGCACGCTCGAACAACGGGTGCTGGACGCCGCCGCCGAGCTGCACTACACCGCCAACCTGCAGGCGCAGGCGGTGGCGCGCGGCACGACGTCGACGGTCGCGCTCCTGGTCGGCGACATCGCGGACGCCTACTTCTCGTCGATGGCCGCTGCGGTCATGGCGAGTGCCAAGCGTGAGGGCCTGCGGGTCACGGTGGCTGTGACCGAGCGGAGCGTGGAGCGCGAGATCGAGCTCGTGCGCGAGCTGCGCGGCCAGCACGTGCGGGCGATCATCCTCGCCGGCAGCGGTTACGTGCGGGCCGAGCGCGGCGAGCTCCTGATCCGCGAGCTGGAGATGTACGAGCAGACGGGCGGCAAGGTCGTGCTCGTGAGCCGCTCCGACCTCCCGTTCGACGGCATCGACCTCGACAACTTCGGCGGCGCGCGCAGGCTCGCCGTCGCCCTCTCCCGCTTGGGCTACACCCGTTTCCACGTGCTCGGCGGAGAGCGCGAGCTCATCGCGACGCGCGACCGGATCGACGGGTTCCGGGCCGGGCTGGCCGAGCGCGGCATCGAGCTGCCCGAGAGCGCGGTGTCCTTCTCGGACTTCAGCTGGGAGGGCAGCATCCGCGTGGTCGGTCAGCTCGACGACGACGTGCTGGCCGCCACGCAGGCCTTCTTCGCGGTCAACGACGAGATGGCGCTGGGGGCGATCGCGGGCCTGCGCGGGCGCGGCCTCCGGATCGCCGAGGACATCGCGGTGGCGGGCTTCGACGACATCCGCACGCTGCGCGACATCGTGCCCGGCCTGACGACCGTGCGCGTTCCGATCGCCGAGGTCGCCGCCGAGGCCATCGCCCGCATCGTCGGAGTCTCCGACGCGGCGCCCCGCATCCCCGCGACGGTCGTGCTGCGCGAGTCGACCCCACGGGTCAACTAACCCGTGGGCTGCGGCCCGGTCAGGCCTTGACGCCGCCCGAGATCAAATCCAGCCGCCAGAACTTCTGCAGGCTCAGGAACAGGACGATCACGGGAATGATCGACAGCAGCGAGCCCGTCACCACGCTCGAGTAGAGGGCGGCCTGACCGCCGCTGACCCGCAGCATGCCGAACAACCCCAGCGTGAGCGGGTACAGCTGCGGATCGGTCAGCATGATCGAGGGCAGCAGGAAGTTGTTCCAGATGCCGATGAACTGCAGCAGGAACACGGTCACGAGCGCCGGCAGCATGAGGCGCAGACCCACCGTCCGGAAGATGTGCCACTCGCTGGCACCGTCGAGCCGGGCGGCCTCCATGAGCTCGTCGGGCACGGCCGACTCGGCGTAGATCTTGCAGAGGTAAATGGCGTACGGGCTCACGAGCAGCGGCAGGATCACCGCGAAGTAGTTGTTGGTGAGGTTGAACTGCGCCAGCAGGAGGTACTGCGGGATCGCCAGCGCGATGGCGGGGACCATGACGCCGGCCACGATGACGCGGAACAGCGTCGTGCTGCCGCGGAAGCGGTACTTGCCCAGCGCGTAGCCCGCGGCCGCCGCGATCAGGGTGGACAGCACACCACCGCCGACGGCGTAGATCAACGAGTTGAGCGCCCAGCGCCCGAAGATGCCGTCCCGGTAGGTGAACAGGTCGTGCAGGTTCTGCCAGAGGCCGCCGGTGAACGCCGGCAGGTAGGTCGGCGTCGAGAACAGCTCGGAGCTCGTCTTGGTCGAGGCGACGAGGATCCACAGCACAGGTACGAGCG
>Ga0307513_10005307_pt1 | contig 17043 bp, 15 predicted proteins | sample 15_EM_MG_FD_202174 | JGI IMG/M metagenome (GOLD analysis project Ga0307513, IMG submission 202174) | Populus trichocarpa ectomycorrhiza microbial communities from riparian zone in the Pacific Northwest, United States - 15_EM | ecosystem: Host-associated > Plants > Roots > Unclassified | place... | reverse complement strand
CCCCGAGCGGGTCACCAAGCCGAATGAAGAATCTGTATCATTAGTAAAACAACAATAACAAGGTGAACTTACGTATCCGAAACCCCAGTGCTCACACACCAGGCGGGCTCCTCCAACAACTGGTTAAGGGGAAAAGCAAGCCCTAACCACGAGGATTCGCAACAGACAGACGCGGCCCTAGTTAAGTTTACCCTCGCCATCCAAGGTTACCTGTATCCCCCACCGCACCCCACAGGCCACTTTCCATGGTCTCCGGTAAATCCCCGGGATTGGTTGAAAAACATAGGAAAATTGGGGTTAACCAGTCCCCGCCCAAAATTCCCTCTCCTCCTCGGCCCAACTAGGGCCACCCCAACCATCTGCATACCCCTCGGCTCCCTCAGAATCGAGGTCGCCACAATTATCCCCTCCTCCAACACTGTCTCAACAACCTCCGCCTCACTCTCCTCCGCCTCACTCCCCTCCTCCACGTTTGTCCTCCTCCTCTTACCCTTCGGCAGCCTCACCAACGCCACCTCAGGTTCATCCACCACCAACGCCACCCTTGACTCAGCCACCGCCGGCTTCGCCACAGTCGCCACCCACACATCTTCCTCACCCTCCTCCACAATCGTCCCACTCATCCGTACCTCGGGCTCAGCCACCACTTGCGGCTCAGGCTCCTGAACCCTCACGGGCGAAGCCACCTCGGCACCATCATCCTCATCCTTCTTTTCCGCCTCTTTTCCCAACACATGAATCCGCTTTGACAAAACGGAAACATGGTGTCTCAACCGAGAAACCTCTTTCTCCAGTTCTAAAATCCTCGTCAACGCGGCCGAAGCCGCCAACTCCGCTTTAGCAACTTTCGTTGCCGAAAAAGTATTAGAACCTCGCTTAACCATAATGTCCAGATACCGTGGAGTTAATGGAAGATGAGGGAGTAAAAATAATAGATGGAAGAGATAAATCTATCTTCCAGTGATGAAATTAGAGTAAGAGTAGGATGCTCTTAGACTAAAGACTTGAAGCCGTCGTGAAGAGGGGTCCAAGGAACTCGATTGGTCGAAAACCGAAATGTGATTGATCACACGGAGGTGCAATTTCAATGACTGTGGTTGTAAGCGACGTGGTTGTTGTTGTACGAAAACATCTCCCCTGTGCCTTGTATGAGGTTGGACCAACCCCTAACAAGCTATCCACCAGTACGGTATCTGTTCTCTAAACAGTCTTCGATAATATCCTATTCCTATTTAACATTTCCCCTCGCTATCCTAATGGAAATTCTTATTAGGGAAACTCGCTATTATGAATGAACTCTCTAGAGTTTTACACCGCTGCTCCAATACAAATGGACCTGGCTATAAGGAATCTCTTCTTCCAAAACCTGGCCATAATGAATAAAAAAATCTTGAACTAAGTTACATCTTGAACTCATGGCCTTCCTTATAACGAGGTGCGACTGTAGTTCTTGTTTGTACAGCTTAATGTTATCGCTCGACTTGAAGGGCAATGGTAACCTGAGAGGTAAGCGAAGCATTCGGTTGTGATGGGCTCAGAGTTAAGCTTTAAGAGCAGGGCAACTACCGGCACAGACAACCCTGGACATGGCGTAAAGAATCGCCGAAACACTGCAGAGTCTTTGCTGATGGAGTAGTGGAAATAATATGCAGGAGTGATGGAATATTGAATAACTATACTTGTAGCTAGACAATGATCAGGTGGTTGTAGTTTGGCGGAAATCTTGGGGGTTCTCATACCCCAGATGGGCTGCTTACGTAATGAACATTTGCGCTTTAGCTCCTTCTCCCTTAGGATATTTTTTGCACTCGATGTCTACTAGTACTTGACCCGCCGTATCAGGGTATGATATCAGGGGGGAATTATTCGGGGTCTATTGTGAAGACTATCGCACTTTCATAGCTAGTCATTTGGCAACTATTTCTTTTTTTTGCCCGGGGGATCCAAAATCCTGAGTTGAAATTTCTAGTTTCCTAGCGCCAAATAACTACCAAAATTATCGTTCGCGTCGCCCGAGCCGCCCGTGGTATCGGACTTTTGATGAGAGAAATGGCGACTTTTATTTATAATTGTAGTGGCTAGGGATATTGTGGGCAAGCTTCTACTCCATACCGTATCTATAGAGTTGGGAGGCCTTTTACTCGAGCAGATCTTAAGTTTAAACTCTTGCTATCCCTGCTTGCGATGATGTTCGTGCCCTACACAAAGGATTTCTTTCGTAGCGTCGGCCACTGAGGATATCGTAATATCATACCATAGTTGATGTATAAATCTGATAGGGCTTGTTCTAACCGCCGTTGCTTGGGGTTTCTATATGGCCACTTCTAGGGTGCATAGCTTTCTTCTGTACTCGAGTATTCTGTGATGTGGTATGATAATGTACCTGCAATGTTGCTTTAACGCCAGAAGATCTCCACTTCCCTTACCAATACCCCACTTTTCCCCAACCCGCAAAAATATCACCGGCCGACCATACTCAATCACTCCTCCCAAATTCATATAACAGCGCAAGCAACAAAGAGCGGAAGATGTCTCGATATACAGTCGATAATAGCACCAACCTCTCCAATAATATCAACTCGTTTAACGTACAGAATAACATTACTATTGTCGACGATCGGTCTGCGCTCCTGACCTGGCTATCGCCACTAGAGCCCGAGCTACGGCATCAGGACATCCGCGAGCGCCGCGTCGACAATGTGGGGGAATGGTTTTTGCAGACTGAACAATTCAGAAGCTGGTATGAAAAGAGTGGTGAAGGCGAAGGCGATAAGGCAGTCTTGTCTTGCTATGGAGGTCCGGGGGTCGGCAAGACATTTATGAGGTAACGAGAATTATTGTTACAATAGGGGAGAGGAGAAAGGGAGTCAGCGCTAACAGGCCACGATGTTAGTTCGCTAGTAGTGGATCGGTTGTGCGACCAAGCGAGCGGACAAAATACAGCCGTTACTTGTTTCTACCTCGACTTCGCGGCGCGAAAGGAGCAGTCTGTGACTAGTATTCTGGGTTCCTTGCTAAGACAGGTGGTTTGTGGAATGGAAAAGGTTCCGGAGGAAATAACGCGGGTCTTTCATGAACAGAAAAAGGTGGTGGGTGGACGAAGACCTACGCTCCCTGATATCGTGGAGTGGTTAAAGACCGTCACGTCCTCACTACGCACATTTGTATGCATCGATGCTCTGGATGAGTGTGCGTCGGTGCATCGTGTCAAGCTCCTTAATTCGCTCCAACAAATCCTGCAAAAGTCACCGAGCATGCGGGTATTCATCATTGGAAGACCTCACATTCAGACTGAGATCGAAAAGCGCCTTGCCGGACGAGTAATAAGCGTATCTCTAGGCCCCAGCAAGGATGATATCGTCGAATATCTTCGGGTTAGACTGGACGAGGATGAAACGCCGGATGCGATGGATGGGAGTCTAGAGGCAGATATCTTGGACAAGATTCCGGAAAATATGTCGGAAATGTAAGTATGGGCAATGCTACTAGGAATCACACCAGACAAAATCGGCTAATAGATATGCATCTAGGTTTTTACTGGTTTCCTTAGGTATCGATGCCATTTTACATGAATCAACAATCTCCCGAAGACGAGAAAAGCTAAGAAAAATGGCTGGTGGATTGGAGTTGGGAGATGTTTATGGTGCGACGATCGAGCGGATAAAGGCGCAGGATGGGGATAAATCGAGACTTGGGATGGCCTCCTTGATGTGGATCAGCCATGCGGAACGGCCGCTGCGAGCGGATGAGCTCTGCCACGCACTAGCAGTCGAGCTAGGCTCCAAGGATTTCGATGTCGGCAACGTCCCTTCGATGTCGACATTGGTGAGCTGCTGTCAAGGGCTTATTACGGTGGATAAGGAGGGATCAACTGTGCGATTGGTCCACTTTACTCTCCAGGAGTATCTTTCCTCTCGCCCTGATATATTCATTAGACCTCACTCGGCAATTGCGGAAATTTGCTTGACCTATCTGAATTCGCGGCAGGGTAGAGCCCTTGCGGATGCTTCTGATTCTGATATGCATAAGGGAACCTTTCTAGAATATTGTTCAGTAAACTGGGGAGTGCATGCAAAACGAGAGCTCTCGGACGTGGGAGATCACTTGCACTGGAGCTATTAAATGGGGATTATGGTCACACATCGACCAGATTACTTGTCGGGCAAACAAAGCATTACCCTACTGCCCATTATTATCCCGATACGTTCAGTGGACTGCACTGCGCATCGTTCTTCGGAATTGTTGAGGTTGTTGCTGGTTTAATAGAGATGGGATGTTGTGGTAACGAAGGAGATGATGAGGACTTCTCACCACTTACATGGGCTGCTCAGAATGGGCATGAGGAAGTAGTGAAAATGCTACTCGGACGGGAAGAGGTCAACCCTGAAAAGCTAGATTATTACGATGCAACACCACTCTCGCATGCCGCTCTGAATGGACATGAGGGGGTGGTGAGAATACTACTCGGACGGGAAGAGGTCAACCCTGACAGGCCAGATTATTACGGTGTAACACCGCTCTCGTATGCCGCTGACTATGGGCATGCGGGAGTGGTGAAAATACTACTCGGACAGGAAGAGGTCAACCCTGACAAGCCAGATAATCACGGTACAACACCACTCTCGTATGCCGCTCGGAATGGATATGAGGAGGTGGTGAAAATACTACTCGGGCGAGAAGAGGTTAACCCCGACAAGCCAGATAATTATGGCCAAACACCGCGCTCGATGGCCACCCAGTGCGGCCGTGATAGGGTTGTGGCTTTACTACATTCTCACAAAGCAGTAACCACCAGTACGATTTGAGCCCTAGGAGGCGCCGCCACTTGGAAATATCCGCCGCCCCTTTCCCTTCCGGGCATTTTACTCCCTGTGATGCACTTGGACATCGTCCTCTATCGACGGTTGGAGTCCCGTGAAATGGGGATGCGGGTATATGTCGTACCCTCCTGCCCATTTTTGGCTATTTTGTTGGGCGGTTGGGTGAGAGTTTGTGAGCTTCTGTTTGCAAAGTTCCGTGGAATTTGGTTCGCGGGAGGAGGAGGAGGAGGAGGAGGAGGAGGTGGTGGTGGTGCAAATTCTACTGTTGCAGGAAGGCCGAGTTCATAGCGTGTGCATTTTACCACGTCATATTTAATCATTTTCACTCTCTAAACTATTTCATGTCTTTCCTGCTTGTATAAATTGTTTCTTCCTCTACTTCCTTTCCTCTCTGAATGGTAGATAAACTGCAGATTGAGTTTTTTTAGATAGAGAAATGTAGTGCACGATAGTCGAAGGATTCTTGAAGAAGGGATTGTCGGAATTTATATATACATCGTACCTGCGATACAAGACTGGTTTCAATAAAGTGACAATAACGGCTAATAGACAGTACGTGAAGGCGTTCAGGGGGTACAGGGTAGCCACCCCCACTATTGGCATTCGTATGGGGGGTGGGGGCAACTTGGCACGGATGCTTTCCTTGCTATTCATTGTCTCTCTAGCCTCCTTGTCAATTCCGTAGTTTACTGTGGCAGGTATTCTGGGGCCACAAGACTCTTGAGCAGCGGCTGCGGCAGTCCCGCCGAGCGGCCAACACCCTAACAGCATGTCCCGCGAGATCGGCATCAAATCCACGCAGAAATACCAGGGTTCTCTCTGAATCGCTATGAAGGCTTGTCGGAGCAAAGGCTGGGGGAGCCTTTCAGCTCCCGTACTGGGGATATGCTCGTGTAGGTTGGGGGGGGGAGGGAATGGGGGACCCGCTGCGCGTGATGGCTCTATATACTAGTGAATTAGGGGGACGAGAGAAAGTGTGATGAATGGTTTCTCTCTTTCTCTCTTTCTCATTTCTGTTTTTGTATGATATTAGTTGAATCCGGGTTGGAATTAATGCCGGGTTATGGCATAATGGAGCGCGGTGCGAATCAAGCTACAGGCCTGACTACTGCACATGTAGTTAAGGTGCTGTTGCTAGTCGAGACCAAGCTGGGCCTACGGCATTGAAGTTGAGTCCGTAGGTTTGTTCCCTCTGAGTGATATTTTATGAACCCGTTGGCATACGGCGTGCACAAGCTGGATCAAGGCTGGACTTCGGCCATCCAAGGTCAGAGCACTAAAGCGATGATGTGAATTTCCTGATCGGTTTATTTATTGGGAAGCAGTACTTTCAATGTAGTTTTTTGGCTTTGGCGGATTTGCCCCGGTGGATGATAGCAAAGACTCTCGAGAAAGATGCTCGGTATGGCGAAAGGGAACCCAGGTCTTCGGGGCTAGGGCTCTGCTGTCAACCGTAATACTTCCTTAGTAATTAGATTACTATTATCATAAACTCCCAGGCGCTTCAGCTTAGCAAGTGATTTTGTGAAATCTGGGAGTTCCATTTTCGCTTGAACTCTCAGGTAGGTGGAAAAAAGTAGACTATGCGAGAGGTTGTCCTAACGGTCAGGAAATGTGTGGTTTCGAGAGGCTTTACTATCAGCCGATAAATTCATTCGTATGGGTTGGAAAATTTTCCGCTGTTATGGAATGAGTTTTGGAGGAAACATCATTCTTGGGGGATCGGGTAGGGTGGATCAACCTGAGTGTCAGGCCTTCGTGTGTTATTAAGGGTTAGGTGGAGGAAAACGGTTTTGTGAAAGCTTTTTCACACGTGAACACCCGGCGGCGGTAGTCCGGTTAGACCTTAAGTTATGGAGTGCCAGCTACAATATATGCCCACTTATCTGCCCCACGATACGTACTGCACATTCCAGAGTTAGTTCCGGGGGTTCGTTTCACAGCCTCCTCTCTAAGATTATGATCCGTCGCTCCGTGGACAGTGTTCCTAAATGGTTCGGCGCGAAGATGCGAGACAACATGGTCCCTTTTAGAAGCTACTTGCACACTGAATCCTCCCCCAGGAGACCAGTTCCAACCATATTCTGGATATGAGGTCTTCCGGTTAGGAATAAACGGGCAGTAGGGGACTCCCCGAGAATCAGTACAGACCTGACTATATTGCACTGCCCCGGATAATTAAAAGTATCGTCCCCCCAGGGCCTCAGACCCCTAACCCTGTTTCACTAGACTCGAATTCTCTCTAAAGCATCTCGGGGTATTCTTCGGCACTGTGTAGCATTATCTGCAATCCTGCTTTACCACCTGTATCATACTCCCACTTCTGTTCCATGGCTAGGAATACCAACCGGCCATGCTTAATAATCCCCCCCCGTACAATAGCCCAGTAGTAAAGACCCACCGGGTGCTGCGCACAAGAGAACTAGTTAGGAGAAATCGTGATCAAGGAGGTATTTTCGCTAATCAGAAAAATAGATTAATGGCATTCGGAGAATAGTACAGCTATTCTTAATTGGAAATACACTCCTTGGCATTTCAAACTGAGACATATTCCACTGATCTCCTGTGCTCAGCGACGGACTAAGGCATACGGCCAACGGTAACACCGGCCGCTTCAATAATACAAACAATGATAATTTGTGGAATAGCTATATGGCTGCTGATAATCGGTATCGGATCCTAGCCTGGCTATCGCTCTGAGAACACGAGCAGCGGTGCCGGGACATTCAATACTACTTTGTTGACAATGTCAGGGAATAGTTCGTATGATAAAAACAGGGGAATTTGGAAGAGGGTGTGGATCGGGCGGGGAGGTCGATGGCGATAGCGCAGTGCTATTTTGCTGTTGAGATCCGTGTGTCGGGGAGAAATCTATCAGGTGGTAAGGACTATTCTCGGGGGGGGGGGGGACCACGCGCTAATTAGCCGCGATAGCAGCTCGCTAGCAACGGGTAGGGTATGCGATCGTGTCGGAAGACAAAACACGGCGGCTGTCAGGTCTTTTTGGTTTAGGTTTGCGGAGCGAAAGGAGCAGTCTGCGGCTTGTATGTCGGGTTCCCTGTTGGAGCGGAGGGTTAGCCGAATGGAAAGGATTCGGGAGGAGACATCCCAGGCCTTTCAAGAAAGAGCTATTGGTGGATGCGGGGCGCAGCTCGTAGTCTGCTATACTAGGTTAGGCTGTCTCGGTGGCGATAGGAAAACAAGATCTCCAAGGTATCATACCGTTATAGAACATTCCATCGTTGCGGGCGGGAGCTTTCCGATATTTGGATACGTCAGACAGAACTTTCCTGTGCTTCCTCAAGTTCGCCAGCATGTTAGCTCTGAAGTTTTTAATAAGATCAAAGGGGTTTACTATGACAGACTAAGTGGCTAAGGATCTTGAGGCCATTTTTCTTGGAGTACGATCAGTCTTGCGGGATCTGGGAGGGATATCAGTGCGAGATACGGCTCTAAGGTGCGATATCGGATGGGAGTGATTGGGGGCTCACTGCCAAGACTATTGCAAGTGCATAACTGACCAAATCATGGTTCACATCGTGCGAGTTGCCTGTGATTGAACTGGGGTATCGGACTTTTGATGAGAGAAATGGTGACTTTTACTTATAATCGTGGTGGCTAGGTATATTGTGGGTGAGCTTCTACCCGATATCTGAAGAATGGGGAAGCCTCGGAGGTCTCTATCACTATAAGTACTTGTGATGATATTTGTGCCTTAGACTAAGGATTTTTTTCGCAACGTCGGCCACTTAGGCTCCCATAGTTTATGTGAAAATTTAATTGGGCTTGGTCTACCACCAGCGCTTGGGGTTTTTTATAGATGGCTGTCTCTAGGGTACGGTAGCTTTCTTCTGTTCTGTGAGGTGGTATCTGTAACGTTGCTTTAACGCTAGAAGACCCCCGCTTTCTCTACAAAAGACCCCGCATTCCTTCAGCTTTCACGAATATCATCAATCGGTCATACTCAATAACTCTAACGCGACAAAAAGCGGAAGATGTCTCAACACCACATCCACGATAACAGCAGCTCCTTCAATATTACGAAGTCTTTTAATAATGTGTGGAACAACTGCACTATTGCCGATGATCGGTCTCCGCTCCTGACCTGGTTATCGGCCCTAGAACCCAGGCTGCGACACCGGGACATCCAAGAACGTCGCGTCGGCAATATAGGGGAATGGCTCTTGCGAACTGAAGAATTTGGAGGCTGGCGTGCGGGCGGTGGAGAAAGTGGAGATGATAAGGCAGTCTTGTTTTACTATGGAGCCCCGGGGGTTGGAAAGACATTTCTCAGGTAATGAGAATTACTCTCGGAAGACAAAAGAGTGAGATTCAATGCTAACAGTCTGTGATGCTAGTTCACTGGTAGTGGATAGATTGTGCGATCAAACCAGAGGACAATGTAGTGCGGTTACGTGTTTTTATTTCGACTTCGCAGCCCGGAAGGAGCAGTCTGTGACCAATATGTTGGGTTCCTTGCTGAAACAGATCGTCAGCGGGATAGAAAAGATTCCGGAGGAAATATCACGAGCCTTTCAAGAGCAGAGAATGGCCATTGGTGGGCGAGGGCCGCAACTTTCTGATATCGTGAAGATGTTACAGACAATCACGTCCTCACTACGCACATTTGTATGCATAGACGCTCTGGATGAGTGTGCGGCGGGGCACCGTACCAAGCTCCTTAATTCGCTCCAACAAATCCTAGAAAAGTCATCAAGCATGCGGATATTCATCATTGGGAGACCTCACATTCGGGCTGAGATCGAAAAGCGTCTTGCAGGACGAGTTACAAGTGTATATCTAGGTCCCAGGAAGGATGATATCGTCGAATATCTTCGTGTTAGATTAGACGAGGATGAAACGCCGGATGCGATGGATGAGAGTCTAGAGGCAGATATCCTGGAGAAGATTCCCGAAAATATGTCGGAAATGTACGTACGGGCAATGCTACTGGGAATCACACTGGGCAAAATCGGCTAATAGCTATGCATCAAGGTTTCTACTGGTTTCCTTAGGTATCGATGCCATTTTACATGAATCAACAATCTCCCGAAGACGAGAAAAGCTGAGGAAAATTGCTGGTGGATTGGAGTTGGGAGATGTTTACGGTACGACCATAGAGCGGATAAAGGCGCAGGATGGGGACAAATCGAAACTTGGGATGGCCGCCTTGATGTGGATCAGTCATGCGGAGCGGCCGTTGCGAGTGGATGAGCTTTGCCATGCCCTAGCAGTCGAGCTAGGCTCCACGGATTTCGATGTCGGCAACGTCCCTTCGATGTCGACATTGGTGAGCTGCTGCCAAGGGCTTATCACTGTGAATAAGGAGGCATCAACTGTGCGATTGGTCCACTTTACTCTCCAGGAGTATCTTTCCACTCGCCCTGATATATTCATTAGACCTCACTCGGCAATGGCGGAAATCTGCTTGACCTATCTGAATTCGCGGCAGGGCAAAGCTCTTGCGAATGCTGTTGATTCTGATATGCAGAAGGGAACCTTTCTAGAATATTGTTCAGTAAACTGGGGAGTGCATGCGAAACGGGAGCTCTCAGACAGCGGGAGATCACTTGCGCTGGAGCTATTAAATGAGAATTATTGCGAGACGTCAACCAAATTACTTCTCGAGCAAACAAAGCATTACCCTACTGGCTATTATTATTATCCCCATGCGTTCAGCGGGCTGCACTGCGCATCGTTCTTCGGAATTGTTGAGGTTGTAGCTGGTTTGATAGAGATGGGATGCTATCATATGAACGGAGGAGATGCTTTAGATTTCTCGCCACTTACATGGGCTGCTCGGAATGGGCATGAGGAAGTGGTGAAAATGCTACTTGGGCAGGAGGAGGTCGACCCTGACAAGCCAGATATTATGAATCGAACACCGCTCTCGCATGCCGCTGCGTATAGACATGAGGGAGTAGTGAACATACTGCTCGAGGGGAGGGTGGTCAACCCTGACAAGCCAGATTGTGTGGGCCAAACACCGCTCTCGTATGCCGCTCAGAATGGATATGAGGGGTTGGTGAAAATACTACTCGAACGGGAAGAGGTCAACCCTGACAAGCCAGATAGTTACTGTCAAACACCACTCTCGTATGCCGCTCGGAATGGACATGAGGGAGTGGTGGAAGTACTACTAGGACGCGAAGAGGTCAACGCTGACAAGCCAGGTAATTCCGGTGGAACACCACTCTCGTATGCCGCTCTAGGTGGGCATGAGGGAGTGGTGAAAATACTACTCGGGCGAGAAGAGGTCAACCCTGACAAACCAGATAATTTCGGTGGAACACCGCTCTCGAATGCCGCTCGGAATGGACATGAGAGGGTGGTGAAGATACTACTCGGGCAAAAAGAGGTCAGCCCCGACAAGCCAGACGGCCGCGGCCGAACCCCGCTCTGGCATGCTTCCTGGAGAGGATATGATGAGGTGGTGAAAACACTACTCAGGCGAGAAGAGGTTAACCCCGACAAGGCAGATAATAACGGCCGAACACCGCGCTCGATGGCCACCCAGTGCGGCCGTGATAGGGTTGTGGCTTTACTACATTCTCACAAAGCAGTAACCCCCACTATGATTTGAGCCCTAGGAGGCACCGGCACTTGGAAATATCCGCCGCCCCTTCCCGTTTCGAGTATGTTACTCCCTGTGATTCACTTGGAGATCGTCCTCTATCGACGTTGGAGTCCCGTGAAATGGGAATGCGGATATATATCGTACCCTCCTGCTCTTTTTGGCTATTTTGTTGGGCGGTTGGGTGAGGGTTTGTGAGTTTCTGTTTGCAAAGCTCCGTGGAATTTGGTTCGTGGGAGGAGGAGGAGGAGGAGGAGGAGGAGGAGCAAATTCTACTGTTGTAGTAATGCCGAGTTCATAGCGTGTACATTTCACCCATCATATTTAGTCCTTCTGACTCTCTAAATTCTTGCATGGCTTCCTTGTTTGTATAAATTGATTCTTCCTCTCCTTCCTCTCCTCTCCGAACGGTAGATAAACTGCAGATAGAGTTTTTTTAGATAGAGAAATGTTGTGCACGAGTGTACAAGGATTCTTGAAAAAGGGATTTTCGGAATTTATATATACATCGTGCCTGCGGGGCAAGACTGGCTTCAATACATGGCAATAGGGCGTAATAAACAGCACGTGAAGGTATTCAGAGGATAAATGCTGGCCACCCGTACTATTGGTATTCGTATGCGGGGTGGGGGGAACCTCCCACGGAGGCTTTTCTTGCTATTTATTGTCTCGCTAGCCTCCTTGTTAATTTCGTAGTATGCTGTGGCAGGTATTCTAGGACTAACTTACAAGGCTCCCGAGCGGGGGCTGCGGTAGTAGACAGCCAAGAAAGGCCACCCTGAAAGATAGCCTAGGCCGATCTGGCCGAATTCGATCGGCCTACGAAAGGCTGTCAGGCCTGATGAGCGCCTAGGCCAGGAGATTAGCGCGGAGGACAGATCGCCCCAAGGGTATTCCAGCCCCCTCCCCCTCTTTCGAGTTTAGCGCTTTGATTTTCTTTCACCTTCGACCATTGTTGTTGAAATTCCGTTATATTTCCTATATGCATTTCATAACACAACCGTGTATTCTTTTACTTAGTTTGTGTATCGGCTCTGCCTGTACATCGCTTACATTACTACAGCTAAGATATATATTATGGTGTTTTATTGTTTATATTAGGATAATATTTGGGGATTTAACATGTGGTTTCCTATCCGGTGTTTAGGATTTTATGCATCTTTTATGCACTATTATTGGTCATGATAGTCACACCACACCCTTATAGATTCACACAAATTGTTTATATCACTTGGCAGGATTTCAGGGTCAAACATGTTCGCACTTATGTTTCTTACATAGTTTTCCCTAGTATATTTCTTTCATACATATGGGTGCATACTTTTGTATAAATATGTCGCTACTGCCCACCTGTTTTGGAATAATTAAGAACCAGAACTCCTACCAAATCTGCTCTACACTCCATACCAAGCATGCCTTGCAACCCCCCTTGCACTTCTGCAGTATTATCCACATAGAATAGATTGTGCCCCTGGCGTTCACATTTTGAACAATTGCATCTGAATTAATCACATCAGTGATACTCAAAGATTTACCTCGAGGCCGACCCGCACAGTCCTATCCTACAATCATTTTCTCCTATTTTTCCTCTTTAGCAAGAACTACTTTAAATTCCCAAGAAAACAATGCGAGACTGCTGTATTTTAAATGTTATTTTGTAAACTATTTACAGTTAACCCCCGTATTGATACCTTCTATATATTCACCATCCTACTACGCACAGTTGATCCACAACAACAGCAGCTCTTTTTCCACAATGAACTCAATTAATTAATTCACTATCTCTAGTATCTCTTAGTATTTTTTTCGCTAATGAAGAGAAATTGTTCTTTTGTTTTTAATCATATTCAGTAATTGGGAAATATATTTACCCTTGAACTCTGCGGTTGACTCGTGACACGGGGTGGGGGCACGCAATGAGCAGGTCAGCCGAGGCCATACAAGCAGCCGGGAAAAAGCCTATATGGCCTATATAGGCGGTCCCGGCCGGGCCAGGCTCAGGCTTGGGCCAGGCTGGATCTGCGAGAATTTCGACAGGCCTGGCCCGTTGGGAACACTGCCTGGACCTGGTCTGGGTGGTCCGAGCCAGTCCTCGGCCGACCATTGAGAACCCTGAACACCAGAGTGTGGACATCGGGAACGTTCTAGGGCATTAACGGATGAATAGGGCATATGCGGAGACATAGGGCTATCACGTCTACGAGCAGAGTTTTCCCTACTTAAGGTGAATGGTAGCTAGCAACCTGTCCACCCGATAGCACATCCGAGCACACGATTGTGAGATTACCTCCATCACCTTCTAGTATTAAATTGTTTCGTGCAGCATCCGTTCCTACACCACTCGCCCACGCTTCCACTTCCTTCTCAGTAACATCTTACTTCAAAAGCCTAGACGCCACCATAACCCGGTGAAAATATCTCAAACTATCCTCAATCTGTCAGACGGCCCTCCAGACCACCATGGACAACACCGCCTTGGCATCGTTGATTGACTCCCTTGATGTCGACCGCAACGATGCAACTAATAACGATAACAATGCGAAGGGTGAGCATGCCGGAGTGGCGGAGCTGCTATTCGGGATGGGAGATACTTACCCCAGTGTTGTAGGGACCGGGTGTGGTCAGACACCACTCTCGTGGGCTGCTGAGAACGGGCATGAGGGACTAGTAATGTTTCTTCTCGCACGGGACGATGTCAATCCCAACGCTAAAGACACCGAACCTGGCCGAACACCACTCTCGCGGGCTGCTGAAAAAGGACACGAAAGAGTAGCAAAGCTGTTATTGGAGCGGAAAGATGTCAATCCTAACGCTGTAGACACCGAAGATGGCCGAACCCCACTCTCGTGGGCTGCAGATAACGGGCACGAGGGCGTAGCAAAGTTGCTATTGGAGCGGGAAGATATAAATCCCAACGCGACAGAAACAGAATATGGTCAAACACCACTCACGTTGGCTGCAGACAGCGGGAATGAGGGAGTAGTAATGTTGCTTTTAGCACGAGAGGATGTCAATCCCAATGCCGAGGACACTATATATGGCCGAACACCACTCTGGTGTGCTGCACAAAACGGACATGAAGGGATAACGAAGCTGTTGTTGGAGCGGCCAGATATCAATCCCAATGCGGCAGACACCGAATGTGGTCAAACACCACTCTCAACGGCTGCGGAGGACGGGCATGAGGGAGTAGTAATGTTGCTTTTAGCAAGGGGGGATGTGGATCCCAATATTGAAGACACTGAATATGGCAGAACACCACTCTGGTGGGCTGCGGCAAACGGACACGAAGGGGTAATAAAGCTGCTGTTGGAGCGGGAAGATATCGATCCCAATTCTATAGACACCGAATGTGGCCAAACACCACTCTTGGTGGCTGCGCGGGATGGGCATGAGGGAGTAGTAATGTTGCTTTTAGCACGAAAGGATGTCAATCCCAATGATGGTGGCATGGAATATGGCCGAACACCACTCGCGTGGGCTGCACGAAACGGACATGAAGGGATAACGAAGCTGCTGTTGGATCGGGAAAATATCGATCCCAATGCAGTAGACACCGCATGTGGAGAAACACCACTCTCGTTGGCTGCCGAGAACGGGCATGAGATAGTGGTAATGTTGCTTTTAGCACGAGAGGATGTCGATCCGAACACTATAGACACCACGTATGGCCGAGCGCCACTCTGGCGGGCTGTAAACAGAGGGCATGAGAGAGTAGCAAAGTTGCTTTTAGATCGAGAAGATATTAATCCCAACCCTGCGGACACTAAATATAGCCAAACGCCGCTCTGGCTGGCTGCTGAGAAAGGAAATGTGGCTGTAGTGAAGCTGATTGTAGCACACGATGAGATCAACCCTAACGTTCTGGACACGTTGTTTGGCCTAAACCCACTCTTGTGGGCTGCGAAGAACGGGCATGAAGGGGTAGCAGAGTTGCTTTTAGGACGAGATGATGTCAATCCAAACATTGCGGATAGCGAATTCGGCCAAACACCAATATTTTGGGCTATGGAGAACGGGCACGAGGGAGTGGCAAAGCTGCTCTTGGAGCGGGAGGATCTCAATCCCAACGCGGTGGGTAACAAAAATGGCCAAACACCACTGTCATGGGCTGCAAAGAACGGGCACGAAGGAGTAGCAAAGTTGCTATTGGAGCAGAAAGATATCAGTCCCAACGCTGTAGGCACCGAAGAAGATAAAACACCACTCTCGTTCGCTGCGGAGAACGGGCACGATGGAGTAGTAAAGATACTATTGGAAAGAGAGGACGTCAATCCCAATGATCCGGGCACAGAATATGGCAAGACGCCACTCATGCACGCAGCGGAAAAGGGACATGAAGCCGTGGTAAAGTCACTTTTAGGGCGAGAGGACATAAATCTCAGCGCTGCAGGTACCATGTCTGGCCGAACACCACTCTCATGGGCTGCATCTCGTGGACATGTTGGAGTAGTCAAATTGCTATTGGATGAAGAGGATATCCGTGGCAACCCTGAAGAAGGCTGGGGTCACCGACGCCCGCTAATGTGGGCCCTGGAGCACGGACATGATGCGGTGGTGGATTTGATATTGGAACGGGATCGCATCGGTCACAACACTGCAAGCATCGGATCTAGTAAAACACCACTCTCCTGGGCTGCGGAGAACGGGCATGAAGCAGTTGTGAAATTGCTATTGGAACGACAGGATATCAATCTCAACACTGCAGATATATGCTTTGGCCGAACAGCGCTCTTGCTAGCTACGAAGAACGGGCATGAAGGAATAGTAAGGCTACTATTGGAACAAGATACTATCAACCCCGATGCTGCAGATACTCTATGGGGCCAAACGCCACTCCTGTGGGCCGCCGGGAATGGGGATGAGGAAATTGTAAAGCTGCTTTTAGGGCATGAGGATATTAACCCCAACACTGCAGATGGTAGATTTGGCCGAACACCTCTCTCGCGGGCTGCCCATAGAGGCCATGAAGGAGTAGCAAAGCTGCTTTTACGGCGGAAGGATATTGACCCCAACATTGCAGACACCGAATATGGCCGAACACCACTCTTGTGGGCTACCTGGGAGGGGCATGATGGAATAGTAAAGTTGCTATTAGGACGGGAGGACATTAGTCCCAACACTGCAGACACCAAATATGGCCAAACACCACTCGCGTCGGCTGCAGAGAGCGGATACGACGGAGTAGCAAAGTTGCTATTGGAGCGGGAAGATATCGATCCCAACACAGGAGACACCCTATTTGGTCGAGCGGCGCTCGCATGGGCTGCCAATGGAGGGCATAAGGATGTTGTAGAGTTGCTCTTGAAACGAGCCGATGTATGTCCAGGGGTGCGCGACCACCGTGGCATGACGGCACTCGACCTGGCTGTGTTGGGTGGATATACTAAGATTCAACTTTTACTGGGTGGACCTAACAGTCCCTCCTTGCCCTAGTGCAGGTCTCTAGCATTTTCGACACCATCCAAAAATATTCCTCTGGATTAAATATTAAAACCTACTGTATCCCACTTTGTATTTACCAGGGTTCCGAATGGTCCGACCGGTCAAGTCTCAGAGGCAGGACCAGACTGGCCCGTCCTGGTTGATGTTGATGACTGGACTTGACTAACTTGGTTGGTCCGGTCCAGTTTGGACTGGTCCCAGACT
>Ga0307513_10005306_pt1 | contig 17049 bp, 16 predicted proteins | sample 15_EM_MG_FD_202174 | JGI IMG/M metagenome (GOLD analysis project Ga0307513, IMG submission 202174) | Populus trichocarpa ectomycorrhiza microbial communities from riparian zone in the Pacific Northwest, United States - 15_EM | ecosystem: Host-associated > Plants > Roots > Unclassified | place... | reverse complement strand
CATGTACGCTGAACATCTTTGCTGCAAGACCATAAATACCTGTCAGATTTCTAAAATGTTGTGGTGACAGTACGAGTTTATTACCAGCTTGGCACCTCATCTATAAGGTAGGTACCAACTTCATATACTGTACCATTTCAATCAATTCGGCAGGGCCCGTGACGCGTGACGGGCCTGCCGAAATTTTGGTTTCGGCGACCTCCCAAAGTTGCCGTGACATGCCCAAAATTTTGGGCATTTTTCGGCAGTTTAGCGCCGCAGGCGACGAAAAAATTTCTATATCAGTCACATGATTACCAAATGAATTCGGCACACCATGAAAATTGCCGTGACAATCGTGACATTTCAGCATTTTGAAGTGCCCCGTGACGCGTGACTGCCGAATTGAATGAAATGGTACAGTAAGCTGTTTCTGCCCCTGTGAATTGTAAATAACATGGAATCTAACATATATTGTCTCTATATCGTGATCAACCGGTTATATGTGGCTACGAGCTGTTGTGAGGCCATCAAAAGGCTGGGACTAACTCGTAGGTGCTACATGGCCAAATCGGAATTTCCCCGATTTGCTGATGGCCACGCAATCGCGGAACAAACGCAGGAGGAAGAAGAGAATCAACACCACCGCTGCTGCTGTTCCACTCAAAAGCACTTCAGAAACCGACACGCTCCCGCTCGGGGCGATAAGGCGGGTGTCTATCACTACAACAAAGGCGATCCCGCTTCCCAGCTCCCCAACGAACGCGCACCCACTTCTCTTCCAAACACCATATCAACCTCCGTTACTGCAGCTGCCGTCTCCCCCCCCCCACCGCCTTCACTAACGCCCAACCCTCACTCCCATTCCCCTCCAGAAGATGCACCGAAACCACGATTGTCATTTGTTTATTTGGTCTGTTTCAAGAGACTAGCGACGGACTCCGCACCCGAAGTAATACCTGTCCCCCCGAAGGCCCAGGTATAAACAACGGTGATATTAGTATCACGCGTATTGTCGCAGTCACTGTGACCTTGATGGCCCTTGATGGCTCTCTCGAGTACCGTTGGCACCGACGGCTAGCGCGATCATGCTCCCGGGTCCCAACTGCCAGACTAATCTCTGATTCATTCTCAACTACCTGCCATCCAAGTTTCATCCTTTACCTTTCCCCCAAGCGGGGCTCGGTTCAGCAACTATGCAAAATCGGACAAGGCCCGTCTACGAAGAGGGGTGGTAGGCTCGAGGAATTCAAGAATGAGGAATTTCAGATGGACATGGAATGACACAGCTCCGGCGTAGCGATTCTTGAACTGGATCTTCGTTATGAACTCCTTCGTGTGACTCTTTCTTTTTTTCTTTCGTTTCCCCATTCATGTCCAGCCGTAGATGACTATTTATTTCCTCGGTTTCTCCAACGTGGTTTGACATACGAGCGTCCTCGCTGCTTCGGGGGTATCTTGACCTCCTCACATCATTCCTTGGTCCAGAATCCTAATCACCAGCCGCTGTTCCCTCAACTGGTATTTCCCTCACATCCCAGGTCATATCATACACCAAATTACGTATTCAACCACGAGAGCAAGATAAATGCCCAGTAGCCACAGCAAATCGGCTCAGAGGTCCGCATGCACATCTAGAACCAGCCCAAGAGTTGTGGGCGCTCTCGCCAATCGTTGAGACGATGACAGCCAGACGTGCTCTGCGAGAAGCGTCTTACCTGGCTGTAAGGTTCTGTACCCCCGATTCGAACCCTTCATCCTCAGGCAGTGGTACGCAACCACCTTTCATTCTAGCACCGATCCATGGTGACATCACTGTTGCATTTTAGTCATATTTCGGAATGGGCGAGATACAAAGGCCTGCCAACAAGCTCGACCTCCGCGCCACATGGATTTCCTCTTGCCAGTTCGTGCGAGATCAGGGATGGGGCTGCAGAAGTGGAGAAGAAGAGGGGTAGAAAAGGGCGATCACGCTGGCCTACACCGACGTCGTCAACTACAGCCCCATCAGCGGCCGCGCTTTCTGCCTTGACAAGCAGCATATCTGTTTTAGCACCTTCGAACAATAACTCCTCGACAGCGTTGACTGGCCGACATGACCTCTAGCCACTGACAACTGACCCTGCTCCACGAGATGCCATGGCTCGCTTCGGTTTTCCGTAACATCGGCGGGTCGAGGAGGCCTGTCAATGCATTTGTGGATGAACGTATCCTGTCGTCGGTGGGTGATTCTGAGGGCCTGAGGCGTACACCCCGAGCAGCGGAACGGATATTGGGGCAGCGGATAGTGGCAGAACCACGAGGATTGGGCTTGGCGCCAGAGCTTGAAGCCGAGGATAAGGCGCTGAAGGTGGATTTTGGGGTGGATGCGAGTGCTACCGTTCGCTGTGGTGAGACCCTGAAATTAAGCAAGATCGAGAAAGGGAGGAATCCATACCTCCAATATAACATGGACATTGCCCCTGCCCCCCTCGATCTTCCAGAAGCGCTCCTTTAGGGCTTCGCAGCCCTCGTTTCCATGACATTAACACCAGGGGTCGTCAACGAACAACACAAACCACCCAGCTCGTCCAACTCGATTGTCAAATGTTGACGAAACTGATTACCCGCGTTCACCTGTTTTACTATCAGCATCGTCAAAACCTTTATCTACGATTTCGGGCAAGTTTGGGCCACCAGCTACTCTTCCTCTCCCAATGCCGATGCCAACGCGAACCTAGAGTCGAGTATCAAATCGGTCTCCGTCCGTTCCACGTCTCCTCACCTCTTTTCCGCATCTGCCACCATGCCTACTCTGCCCACCTCGCCTCTCATCGCGTCCTCGCCTCCTGCACGAGGTCCCGTATTGACGACGACGATGCATGCCATCTCCGCTCCTCCATCTTTGCCGCTAGGCTGGAAATTAGCGATGACTCTGGAGAATATCGGGAGAACGCGAAGGCGAGTGTGTGGAAGAGTTGGCGGAGCTTTGGGCAGCGGTTAGGGAGTAGTGGCTGTGGTTCGTCTTTTTTTTACATTCTTTCGTTCACGTATTGCAAATGTCGTATCATTGTCCAACTATATATCATCATCACCCATTCGTTGCGTTCACTTTACACACTTCGTTCTCGATTTTTTTCTTTTTCCTTTTGCATATTCTGCACCTTTCTTTGGTACTTTCATCCATTTGTGACAGCATCTTTTAAATTTCTCTTGGAGTACTTATCGCGTACGACTGTTTTCAGCCTTCAGTCGCGAATACATGGCGAGCGGTACGAGCCTGTGAGCCTGCGCCTCCCCCCCGAAACCTGCTCCTCGACTTACCTGCTTTGAGTAGCAATCGCTGTGGGTGGAAGGGTTTGGTGGTGGAATAAAGGGGGTTAGTACGAGATGTTGAACAGGGATAGGATTATAAGCTCCGAGTCAAGCTTAGTAGCTTGCTGTACTGCACGTTTCTTCGTTGTCGGACCTTAGTGGTAGACAAGGACAAGAATGAGCCGGGCCGTCCCAGTCTTGCCCTTGAACCTCGTCGAGTCAAATACTATACGTACATAGATCTCGATGAGACAAGGAGAAGAATGAGCCGGGCTGTCCCGGTGTTGCTCTTGAACCTTCGACGAGTCAAATACTTGCTGTTGGTAAGTTCGCCATGCCCATACGTACATAGATCTTGATGGACGTGTGTCCTGCCTTTCCTAGCTACTGAGGCGAGGCGACCTTGCACAGCCCAGCCATACATTTGGAAAGAACTTTATTTGACAAGGCTTCTCTTTCTTGCTTTAATCCATACCCACAGAGATAAGCGATAACGCGAAGGACTGCTTCACCACCATGGAGACAATACGCCCTAAAATGCTCCTCAATGAATTGGGTTCTGCAGATATTTTCTATCGAGCCCAGCAGCCTCGCTCCGGCACCACCCCACCTAATTTACCACATTCCGGATTCGTAGCTGGAGACCCTGATTGCGCAGCATCCTTCCCGGATCTCCCTCTTGAGGACCAAAAGAAGATTGTTGAGGGCCATTCGCTCTGGGGTGCTGGGGAACTCAGCCCACTTATGTCATCGACAAAGTGTTTGGATAATGTACTGCGCCTTGCAAGGACCATGACAAACTATACACAGAAGCCTAGGGCTTCCAGTACTGCCAACCTTCCTGTTCACATCGCAGTAATCCGCCCAGGCCTAGTTCCTACAGGCACAATGAGATATTACCACTGGAACGACCTAGTGCGCGATCTCGGAGCGACTGTTCGAGTTAAAGCATCGAACCCCGACGAATATGTATTTCTCGGGTCTATACCCGCAGAAACAATCATTGAATATTTCACGTATAGACCTACAATGAAGGCAAATGAAATACGCGAGTGGATCGACCAGGCTAAAGGTGAGAATTTAGTTGCGGAAGCCGAGATCAAGGTTGATGAGAATATCATAGAGCGTCTGCACGAAAGCATGTCACGTCTTGTGATCGCTGCTAATAGGGAAGATTCAGAGGAGGGAATAGAAGATTCAGAGGAGGGAATGGAAGATTCAGAGGGAACAGAAGATTCAGAGGGAATGGAAGATTCAGAGGAGAGAACGGAAGCGGGAGAGGAAATAACTGAAGAACGAGGGAGTGGCAGGGAGGAGGGCTCGGGGATGAGTCAGGGAAGAGGAATCGGAGGTCAGCTGAGAGGAAGGGGAAGGGGAAGGGGAAGGGGAAGGGGAAGGAATGGAAGAGGTCGAAGTCGTGGAAGAGGGAGTGGTGGGCGGGCAAGAGAAAGAGCGGGTCAGGGACGAGGAAGAACGGAATGGAATGGGAGAGGAAGAGGTCAAATTCACGGAAGAATGAGTGAGGGGTGGGGAAGAGGACGAGGAAGAGGAAGACAAGGAATAGGAAGAGGAGGACAAGAAAGAGGAAGAGGAGGACAAGAAAGAGGAAGAGGGCAGGACAGAGGACAGGGAAGAGGAAGAGGACAGGAGAGAGGGGGAACAGGGAGGGGGAACAGGAGAGGGAGAGGTCGGAGTCACAGAAGAGGAAGTAGGGTGCAGGGAACAGTACTGTGAGAGGGACGCAGTGAAGAGTCCTATCCATAGGAGGGTGGACACACACGGGTGAGGATCACGACACAATGTGAGAAACGGCACACCAGGTAACCCTGTGTCGTCGCACATCGTTTCCGAGCGTGCCATTGATGGGGAAACCGTTTTATTAGGCGTTCTTAGCAGGGTTCCCTTCACATTACAATGCCCACCAAGACCTGTCAATTGAAAGACAACCTTCGTGTTGTCGCATTTTTCTTAATATTAGATCGTAGCCCAAATTTCTCTTGTTGTTCAACGCACACTGCTACTTGTTGCCCTCTTCCTCTCAAATCTGCGTGTTTAGTTTCATTCACGAGGTTCCACAGTTGGTGAGATGGTCGCAATTGAGTGTGTAAAATACACTAGGCTAAGGTCAGTGCATTCTGATCATATCCCAGCACATCATTGCTGTCGCGTCACCCCTCCGACTCGTGACTGTCGCGTCCCCTCAAACTCTTATCACCCCATTCCATTCCGCATTTTTCCGATTATGCCAGCGGTAGTTCTTGTGGCACGCCACCAACTGGAGTCAAGCACCCACACACATTATGGTGGAAGAGTGGTCTGCGCGTGGATCGCCGGGATGTTGGAGCAAGCCCCGGTGTCGGGGCCTGTGCGGATATTAGTCCATCCTAACCACCGAGTAAATGATACCTCCCACTAAAAGCCGTACCGCGCCGAAGGGTAGGGTGGCAAAGAAAATGAGCTCCTATTCGAACGGAGTTTGAATTCCGCCATGACCCGAGGCTATCTATAGTCGTGGACAACCAAAGCCCACAAATAGAGTAGGGCAGGAACGGCTCGATAAATCGTTACCAAATTTTAGGATCACATTCCAGCTAACCCTAGACAGTGCTCCACTTTTCGCAATTGCACCTTTGTTTGTTTGTACCTTCCATTTTTGGTTTAGTCAATGGGCTTTTGATCCGATAGCAAGGGGGTGTCAGGAATAAAATTTATGACATGGGGTCGGAATTTTTTTTAGTGGCTCAAGGGCTGGACTAACTAACTGGTGTGGGAATATTATACTATATATAGTAATATTATATAATCCTTACTGGCATAATCTGATCAAAATCTGCTCTACTTATCTCTACCCTAATCAATGCCGTTTTTTTTGCTCGAATGTCCCCTCCTTTGCAAGCTGGGCATGCCCAACTCCCCACAGCTCTTTCCAGGCCAATACATTCCAGATGGTACTGGAAGAGGCAGGTCAGTCACTGTTTGACAAGCTGAATTGATCAAGAATTGATAGAATTTACTACTCACCCATCTTGTTTCGCAGTCTGTCTTCTTGCATTGGATGACATTCACCTTTGCATCAATCTCCACCTTTAGTACAGGGCTCCCACACTTGCAAATGAATAAATCCTCAAGATTTCGGGTATGACATGATCTACCCACATAGGTTTGCAGCACCATTATGGAAAAAATACTGTCTTGATTCCCAATGGGCGCCAGCCTTGAGGTTTCTTCAGGCATCAGCAAGTTGGTGTTCTGATGAAATGGACATCAGACACATTCTACCCAGGTGCTTTTCTATGTATTTGACTTACTGGTTGATCTAATGACTTGTAAATTATTTATTTCGATGTGGTTGAACTATCAGGACTTACTATTCCCATTTCATTAGGTGGGGATACCTCCATTCTGGGGTGTTTACTATATGTCGTCTTCCGGGGCATTGCTCACAGAAAAATATGAAAATTTTGTATTACAGCTTGCCCTTGCTTATATTGCTGCTGCTGCCAAATGGGCCAGCTTTATTGTGTTATGACTGGTTTGCATTGTTCACAAGTGTGCTTCTTCATGGCCCACCAACCTGATTGATGTGCTGTGGGCCAACATTACTTATCTTATTGTGATCTTATCATTATTTTCACATGGGTCGGAAAAAAAATTAGCGGGGGTCCTGAGGGGACTAACTAACCAACCCCATGTCAGGAAATCAACATGTGACACCCCCTTGTCCGATAGGCACTCTGTTTGCAAATGCCAGTCGCCTTCTCTATTTTACTGGTCGACATTCCTCGCAACGACATTGTCAGTACAAGTTTCTTCTGCTCCTCAGGAATATAACGATAGTTTCCAGGCATTGTAGCAAGTGAATTGGGGAAGAATGAATTGTATACCAAGTAACCAAGCTACAAGCTACTCGTTGTGGAGCAAGGCTTCACAGAAGTCGCATACTGAATATGGTCTGGTGCAGGGGCCAATGCTAAAATAGGCTGTTTGGAGCAGTGGGAGGCGCAATTGAAAAATGTGGAGCACTGTCTAGGGTTTTGCATACAGCTGTCAGCTTGCCAAAAGACGTCGAAAGACACATCTCTGAAGTTTTTCCCACGACTTTTTGGAAATGGCCAAATTTTTGGGTAGTGAGGTGCAGGCTCAGGCTCGAAGCCTTAAGCCGGCCCAAGCCGGCCCTGGAAAGCCGAGCCAAACCCAAGCCGTGTCGAGGGCTTCAGGCGGCCCACGGCTCAGGCTTTAATTTTGTCAAGCCCGAGCCGTGGGCCTGAGCCGTGGCCTTAACCTTGTATAAAGGCCTGCTAAATGAATCCTTTCATTGAGAAACCAAGAAACTTGAATAATAGAAAAGGACTCACTTCCCCAAGTGATTCAAAATTTGAGCGTGACAATTTGGTGACAATTGTGATCATCACATTCATCACGAAATCAATTCGATGAATGCATCACCATCGTGTATGCTGTGCCCCACCATGCTCCTCCCGCTGATACCCACCCTGCTCGCTGGTCAGGTTGACTCTATACACCACTTTGGGTTCCTTTCAGGCACCGTCACACTCCCCTCAGTTGTCAAGACCCACCTCTCAGGGATGTAGGCTGCAATTTGCCATCGTCGTCAGATCTGGGTTCGGAGTACAACTACACATTGGGACCCATATCCTTGCACCTGCACCCAGGCCACGTTACGAACACCTCGTCTGAGGAAACGCTGATGCCATAGCTACAACGAATGACAAGCGCAGCTGAGACTCGAGAATGACAAGGAGGGGGAGGTTACAAGTCACAGAGGTGCGCTCTATGCAACATGCTACCATAACAAATCTTCGGGGGAGGAGGCTAACATTACAAATGTGTTCTAGCCGCAACAAATTGATACCGAATGGCCAAGGAGGAAGGAAGTCCGGTTGGTGATGTTAGTGGCCAGGACCTACGATTTGAGCAGCACAGTCGTTCAATCTGCCAGGTTTATGCTGGCAGTGGGGTTGGGGTAGGTGGGCAGGAAGGGGTGATTAGGATTTTCGGACGTCAATATCGTCCATGATGGCTATGGGTTACTGGGTTACGGTAAGCTTTCAAGTCACCTTCGATCGCAGCTCTTACTTACAAGTTCTACCCTCGCCATTAGATTCCTCATCTAGGCGATTGAGCATTGAGAAGTAGGGCTGCGCACCGTCCGTATTACGGGTACGGCCGTCATGAATATGGGTCAAACGGGTGAAAATGAGACGAAAACGGGATGGTCATCCATTTGGGCAACCCCAAACGGGTCGGGACGGGTGTAAAACGGGTACCAACGGCCGTCGACGGCCGTTTTCCTATTTACGAAGATGTTTCTTGGTTTTTATTGAATCTAACATGTTATTAAGTATCAAAGGAAGGACTACATGAGTTGTGGAGTCGACAGGAAGGTAGGAAATAGAAATATGCAGAGAAAATCAAGCACCATTGGATTCCTGGACCTTAATACACTCATACTCAGGTCATGAGCTGCCTTTCAGTCACTAATAACCAATGAAAAACAGTCAGATTGAATTCACTGTGCCAAAATATGAAATGTGAACTTCCTCATCCGGTTTCGAATGACACGCTGAGTCACGCGATCATTCCCAAACAGACCTCGCCGCCGCCGCCACCAGCAAAATTCATGGCCTGAAGTGTTAAATTGATCCCAGATCGAATCATTCGAATATCAGCCTTGTATTTTCAAGCGAAAATACAGCTTTTACCTTGCTTTTACGACAAAATTTATTACAAGCACCCGTACCCGTATGACGCCCGTAACGGCCGTCACTCGACGGGTCATGACGGGTACGTGCCGTCGAATACCGGGTCGTCCAGTGTTCTGCTGAAGGGCCCGACGGGACGGGTAATTACCCGTAGAACCCGCCCGTAGAACCCGTAGCTACGGGTACGGTGCGCAGCCCTATTGAGAAGGCAGCCCCCAACGAGGAGGGTCGCTTTCGAAAAGGTGAGAAGTGAATTAAAGTGAGTGCAGGAGGTCCTAGGACAACGAACTCACCATCCATTTCTTCATCACAGGGCGCATCGACAATGGGTTGTTGCATCAAGCATCTCATTGCTGGCGCATTTTCAAGTCTACGCGTGGGGTTGGCCATCATCAACAAGAGCATCAACGAGGTTGAGGGAATTGAATGCAGGCATCTGAGTCCTCGATCCCCTTCTCATGGGAGGTAACTATGGATATTAACCATTCAGACAGGTTTTGATGACACAAAGTCTGGGTGTTTGGATGAACTGGATACGGCAAAACTTGGGCAAACCCCTCTGAGGTGTACTACGAGGTAGAGTACCGAGTATGATGTAATTAGCTCCCTTTGATTACACTGAATACTATTGGCACTTTCTAAATACCGATCCTCTACCTCAGAAGCCGCGGCTCAGGCCCAAGCGAGGCCCAAGCCCTGGCGGCCTAAGGCTCAAGGCTCAGGCTTGAAATTTGGCAAGCCCAGGCTCTCAAAAGCCGAGCCGGGCCCACACATCACTATTTTTGGGTTAAATTTTTTGGACTTTTGAAGGTTTAGAGGGGGAAAATATTAACAAAGTTCTATCAAATTGGATCCACTGTGGATGATAACATGTCCAAGTATTGTCCTGATAGCTAAAGACCACATGAAAGTGCCAAAATCAGTATTTTCGTACGCTTGGGAAATGCCAGATTGATGCCAGACAAATCGGGGATGACAAATTTCCAAGATTAGTCATGAATTGGCGTTTTAGGTCGGTATCTTTGAATTTATTTAAAGGGAATGGCTTGTTAAAAGTTTTCAATACTGTAGGATCAGATAGTGCTGAAGAAAAGGAGTCGATTGCGCTATTTTTCGGGATTTTACATAATTTATTTGGATGTTTGGCCAAAAATTTCAGGTACACTTTCTTAAATGGCAATTTCTGGGCCAACGGCTCGTTGAATCCAACTGAACTTTGGTGGACATCTTCCTTTCGCGTATTGCTATCGATTCCGATGACTTCCGGGGACCCTGCATAACTTCAGTTATTTTTGGTGGGCTTTGGCTGTCCACGACTGTATGTACAGTCAGGTACGCTGAAGGTTGGATTGTGAGGGTGTAGCTAAACGAATAAAAATATACCTTTAAGATAAAACATATGGAAACACAAGGGAGTGATCTGGAGAGTGTGAATTGGGAATGGTACTATGTAGTAGTGGTGTGGGATCAAAGGTCTATGTATATCAACCTGCCTATCACGGGAGGTCTCTCTGCCTCCGCCTTACAAGAAAACCGGCCCAGTATCTATTTATAAACCGATCTATTTATGAACTGCTGCCTTAAATAAGTGCAGTCATGGGTAAGTCATTGAGGATTTGTACAAGTTATCCAAGTTCCCCTATCAATCCAAATAATCTATGGACAGGCCCGCAGCCCATCCTGCCATCCAAATGGCTTTAGGTCACCTGCGATAACATGCCTATGATCATACATAATGAACAGCCTTGAGGATCCTCTCTTTGCAGAGCTAGCTGTCATTCCAACTAGTCCACTGCATCCCGGTTCCCTCTAAACTCGATATCCTGCAGTCCAGGGATGGACAACTCTGCACCACCTCCAGCGTATAACTCCCCGACCCCAGGCAAACAGGTAGACGCTAATAATACAGAAGCCCTACCGCCACCCAACTACACTCCTCCCACCAAACCATCGGGTCATCGACAACGACGCAGCCACTCGTCAGGATTGTCAAAGTCAAAGGACACCTTGCCTTACTGCATGCTTTTTCAGAACTGAAAAGCCAAGTGGATGCGTTGGAAGTTCTGGTGCCCCATGTTCCTGCAGATAAAGAGAGGAAGTGGGCTTGGTTCATTGCATTGGCAGTGAAACGTCATTAACATTCTCATTTTGTTCTAGCTGGTATGCCGAAGACTGCATGCGGATCTCTGCTTGCAACATCTTGAAGGGGTTCGAAGGTCATTTCGGCGCACTGCTTGTGAGCCAGGTCTTCCTTTCAATCCCCCATCTTTCAAACCCTTTCATCCTTTTCTAGGAAGATCCAACGTCCCCATTATTAACGGAACCTCCAACCCCAGCCCGTCAGGACTTCTGGTTCTCGCGAACGTCGCTCCCTTTTGACCCATTCGAGGGAATGAGTTGCATGACAAGCAAGACCATTTTCTGTCCCAAATGCAACGGCCCAATGCGCGTTGGTAAGTACCTGTCCTTCCATTACCACCGGGGTTTTCCCAAATTAAATTTGCCATCAGAACTGATGAACGCGCTCGGAACTGGTTACTTCCAGCAAAAATTTACCTCTACATGTACAAAGCCCACATGTACTTTTGGAGAAGTGACCAAGGAAAGGTTGGCCATGCGCAAGCTAGCGAACGATATCGCCAAGAAGGTAGGCGCAGATCACGTCGATGCCTCATCCCATCTTGCGTACTTCTCAATCAGTGGTTGATAAATTCGGGGGATATAATAACTTACAGTACCACAGTGGCAGCTTCTTCACTTCCAACGCGCTAGACGGCGGCAAAGTGAATAAATACAAACGCCTTGCGTGTGACCTCGCCAAAACGTCCTATGTAAACTCAGCTCTCACCTCGTATGTCTACGGAAGCCCAGAGTATCAAGAGCAACTTTGATGAACTCGGGAGGAAACACGTTGCTGGGTCTGAGAGGATGCCTTAATTTCTCAACTCAGCCCCGATTGTGAGTGCTTCGCAATGTATTTGAAAGGAACTGTTGCTGACGGATATGGCAGGATCGGACGTGTGATGAGCGCTTATAACGATGACAAGATATATTCTGTCGAACTCGTGGGTGCGGTATGTTGCGCCTTACTTTCATTCGAGGAATCATCATGATTTAGCTGAATAATCATAGGTCTTGAGACAAGGGTCATTCATTCAGAAGATGTACGATCTCAGTTGGACGCGTGTTGGGTATTTCGACAAAGCGGGGGATGAATTAGCACTCCAGCATGCGATGGCGAGATACCACGCGTAAGCATTAGTTGATATCAATACGAATATCTTTCTGATTTTATATAGCTTCTTGGATCTCATGTCTTCCTCGCCCGCATCGTTTTTCGTACCAACGTTGGATATTGACCTTGTATGGCATACCCATCAGCTTTTCCCTCAGAAATATTCCTCGGATTGCGAACAATATCTCCACCGGTTTATCGACCAGTACGTATATATTGTTTCCAGATCCGGAAGCCATGTATTCAATTTATGAACTCAGCGACAAGGTTGAAGGCCTGAGATTATCCTCTGCCTTCGACATCACTTGCCGAGCATGGAAACAGCGTTTCGGCATACAATATACCCACTGTGGTTGTCCCATCCCTGGAGAGACCATAGGTCAACGACTCTCCCGAATCGTCGGGATTTATTCCCCGCCTACTTTACCGCCATCCCACCTTATGCCATTTGAGCGCCCAGACCTCCTGTCAGCGACACATCCGAGTGACCATAAGGCAGTCCGGTTCATGGCTCAGACGGAGCGCAGCCATGCACTCATCACGACGAGATACGAGAACCTTGCCAAGAAGAAAGCGAAAAAGAGGGAGAAAGCTGCGAAGAAAGCTGCCATGGAGGCGAAGGCGCGTGGAAGTACGATTCCTGCAAATGGCACTGGTTATCAGCATGGGTATTATGAGGACGGCGTTTATGATTCCTACTATGCACAAGGTGTAGGTCCCGATGGTAGGAGGTCGAGGTCATCATACGCGCACAATGCTGCGTTCCTCTTTGCTGTGGGGATGTATGCATATGGCGGAGGTCTGGGTGGCTGTGTTTCTGCGAGTGGGGCGATGGTGGATTCGCGTGGGGGATGTGGAAGTGTGCGTTGATTCGTTTTATTTCATTTTTCCGGTGATTTTGTTGGTCTTACTTTGGTTTCTTCTACTTCCTTCAGTGTAGCGTAGGTGGTTGTGGCACAGGAGGCTGTGGAGGCAGTGGCGGGTGCGGTGGCAATGGGGACAGTAAGTTCTGTCAAACGTCGCGAAGTGTTCTGGACAATGAATTTTATATTTTCAGGTGGCGGTGGGGGTTGTGGTGGGGGTTGTGGTGGATGCGGTGGATGTGGGGGTTAGGTTTCTTACTTCGATTTTATTGATTTATCTCTCTGGCGTATATCCGCGGCTCCTTACACGTTCCCAGGGACTTTTCTCGTTTGCGTTTGACTGAAATTTGTACTCATCTACTCCAAGGCCTGTGTGATATCCAGATTGTATTCGAACAATATATACCCATGCGACATCTGCCTATCCTAGCCTCAAGACCCCATCGAAATATTTAGTCAAATGCCTTCTCGGCACCTGCGATATGGGATTCGAATTGTTCACTTCAATTCCGACACTTGGGTGTCGAAGATATCACCTTCAGAATCTTCGTCGTCCTAGAACCGACATGGTCTTCATAGGAGGGCGTAGCGATGTTTATACTTTCCTGACTCTGCAAATATCCTCCGACGCCGCTAGGGACATTAGGCTCAAAATGAGCACCCCAATAAACCTCGCTCAATCGAAGGTGATTGCAGAGGCTGAGTGGTAATGAAGTGAAAGAACCTCAATATTCAATGCGGAGGTCGAATGCCTATAATCACGAACAAAATTCAGCACGTACCTCCATACCTTGTACTTCAAGTCAAACGAGTTTTGAGGCCCGTGAGCGACTTGGAACGATGTACATTCTGAGCTATATAAAATAAGCAATCGATCATAGAACTTTTTTCGTTACCGTACAGTTATTTCTATCGTTGCATCTGTCGTTTCGCCCCTGTCTTCCCGGCCCGGTCTCTTTTGGGTCACATGACAATTCCATTCCTTTCACAGTTGGACGTTCGGCTTTCGCCCTTTCATTCATCATATGTAACCATTCCAATGCGTCTTCACATCCAAAGCTACAGCGCCCTACCCGACGTCAAAGCATGGTTTGTTCCGGACGTGCAGAACGTGCCCGAATCGATCTTGGACCTGAAAAACTCGCTGTGCCGACACGTTGATGCGTTCAAGGAGGGTGCATGCGAGGGATGTGGGGTTGTTTGCGGAGGAGTTTGAGCTGCTGGATGATTGTATGTTTGGGGCAATGAGGGACGGGGATCTTGTTTGTGTGAAGATGGTGGGTCCGGTAGGGGTGGGGGCGCTGAAAGGGGGGAAGGTGGCGATGGAGTTGGACCCTCCCGAGACTGAAGGTGTGTTTTTTTTATTCGTGGTGGAAAGTCTTGTTGATAAGAAGAATCTTTTTGAAAAGAATGGTCTTGTGTCAACAGGAAGCGGAAACGATCGCCGCCAATGTCGATGCCAGGACGGGTTGTCCGAAAATCCCCTACGATTCTGCCGTCGTTGAAAAGGCCCATTCAGATCGACTCTTCAAGTTCTGACGATGAATCAAGCACTTCTTCCTCATCTTCTTCGTCGTCGTCGTCGTCATCATCTAGTTCGTCCTCCTCGGCCCTTGCCACCCAAACCCCTCCCGTCAAACGCAATGGCAAAACCCACGCGAGCCAACACAAAGTATGTGGCTTAGTCACCCTCTCTCTCAGCCCAACCCAACACCCCCCTCCCAGCACTACCCATGCCCCCCCAATGCTCTGGCAAACCCACCACGCACTCGCGGAACAAATGCAGGAGGAAGAAGAGAACCGACACCACTGTTGTGCCACCCAAAGGCATCTCTGAAACCAACACGCTCCCGCTCGGGCGGGCATCTACAACTACCACTACTAAGAGCGCCATAAACCCCGCCGTGATCCCGCTTCCCAGCCCCCCGACACACCGGTACGCAACTTCCACTTCCCTTCCAAACGCCATATCTACTTGCGCTGCTCTTGCTGCTGCCGTCTCTTCCCCCACCACTGCTCCCGCCAATACCCAACCCACACCACCCTCCAAAAAACCCGCCCAACGCGACCGCGACGGAGCCGCACCAGACGTAGCCTCCGCGTTCAAAGACGTGTTTGGCACAAACACCTGCGCAGGAGCCTATTATACTGGTCAGCTGCATCGTGATGGAATCGAAGGCGGCATCCAATCCGACTCATCCAAGGACCACGATGAGGACGGTGCAGGCGCCGATACCGGCTCAAGTAAAAAACACCGAAAGGCAAATAAAAGGCTCTGGAGCGTCCGACCAATGCAGACGGCGCATATATCACCCAAGACCAGGTTATGACGCAGCCGTTAAGGAAAAAGAATAGGAATAAACGGTTTAAACTGTCTATGGCGAATCCGATCCCACGAAAGATCGATTTTTGGGACGGCGGCGAATGTTGACGCCAATACTGACGCCAATGTTAATGCCAACACCAACACAGACGCGACGCAGCAAACGAAATAGAATTCGATGCATCCACGATCCTCGACATCGGCGCCGATATCGACAAATACGTCGACTACACAGCAATGTGCGATCCTTGCTTCTCATCATCCATACCCGGTTCACCGAGCTTCAACTTAATCACACCTTTCAACGGTTCACTTGATGATCACTCCTATGACGATTGTCCCCAAGCCCGACAACACTCACCTGTCGCATCGGCATCAAATGGAGTACCGCGATTAAATGGTTTACCCCAACGAAGGTTGATCCGGCCTTCAGAGATTCAAGCGCAGGGCGAGCTGCCTGCGAATATGTTTGTGACGAACGTGGATATCGAGGCGGATGTATGAGGGGGGTGCTGGGGGTGGTACCTCGCATTCAAATTCGAAGAAGAACTGGAAGCGCAAGCAACAACATCCAAATGCACACACCGGAACTTTGACTGGGTCAGAGCGGAGACGAATTGGGATACGAATATACCGTTGACGAAGGTGGAGCAGTTGGGGAGGGGGGTTGGGTTGGTTGGAAGGTGGGGTGTTTTTTGCTTTCGGGTTTTCTTTCTGTTGATCTTTGACACGAAAAAGTATAATGGACCTCTAACTTGAGCGCATTCAAGTTTGTTCCCTCTAGCGACATTCCTAGGCTGCAATAAAAGATATATTATCTTCACAGTTCATTGGGAATTGGTTTATTTGAGCCAGGAAAGCGAAGCCGAACCAGTTGGATGATCTGATTTGATTTTACACCGCGCCTGGGCATTTGCACATTGTGTAAATTTAGATTCGTGAGGTTTAAAAAATGGTGAATGCACAAAACTTGGTTCTTTTGTTTTCAAGGTAAGCTTGAACAAAATGGCAATAAACTTATCTGTCAAAATATCTAGAGTTCTTGACTAGCGCGACCCTGTGTAGTGCGTTTCGAGGCACGACCACCGCTGAACATAGCCACCTCCCATAAGCCTGATAACCCTGCCACTCTACTTGTACGCTTATCATTTTACCTCCCAAATCACCTCCCAGATCGCATTCCAGTTTGCCCTCAAGATCATCGCTGAAATATGACCAGTTCAAACAATCCCCCTCCGCCTTATCCAAATGGAAACTTTCCTTCCTGTCTATGCGAACCTCCTGCGGTGAGAGAAAGTCCCTTGTGCGCGTCTACACCAGCTTAAGGACGGAAGTTGCCGCCGGAATTTGATCTTGTAATTTTCACCAGAAATTCGAATTCACGAATGCACTCCACTCAGCAGAGGGTAACATAATAGTCCCAAAAAGGTTGTAATATGGTTCAACTGGTTGCGTATATTCTTGAGGATATTTAAGATATTTTACTTAAGCAGAACATTGAGGGCAATGATAAGATTTTAGGTCATCGCCCGATCTGGTAACAGATCGGACATCCTAACTTCGGGGTGCCTTATACATATCCAGTGAGTTGTTGTACTTGGACTGCACATGGTAATCCGCAGTCCTCACCTT